>WBZL01002760.1_pt1 | contig 16729 bp, 17 predicted proteins | sample 5204291 | NCBI WGS metagenome assembly WBZL01 (sample SAMN12344345, study PRJNA552823) | activated sludge metagenome | biome: Activated sludge suspended growth; feature: Nitrification reactor; material: Wastewater; isolation source: activated sludge from nitrification reactor of wastewater...
GTTGCGGGGTGAGCAGGCCGAAATCTGTAAAGCCCGATACGTGGACGGAACGCGGCGACGCAGATCCGACGCGCATAAGCGTGACAGAGGGTGCGCAATACCCGGGGAGATCTGGCCGCCCTTGAAGCGGATGTCTACATCAGTGATGCGCATCTCGATGGTCGCCTCGGTGGACTCGGCCTTGCCGTCGAGATTGCCGCTTGCCGGGAATGCAAGGCTCAGCGTTCCTCCAGGTGACAGCGAACCCTGATGCCAGCCGATCTTGCCGGACAGCCGTCCCGGGCCGCCCGAGAGGCTGATCGTGGGCTTGCGATCCGCGTCGTGCTCGAGCCGTAGTCCGGCCGTCGTAACCTCGATCGCGATGTCGAAGTTGGTCTTCTCCAGCTTACGGATCCCGGGGGCCTCGTCGTGCCGGTGACGCACGATGGCCAGCTGGGACTCGATCCTGGAGTCCCACGCGAGGCGTGCGCCGTCGAGGAACATCACTCCGTCTTCGAAGCCGACCGTGGACGGGAGGACCTCCATCGGTCCGCCACGCGTCTTCTTCACGAAGCCGCCCCGGGCGTGTCCCCGACCCTCAAGCACCAGACTGTTAAAATACGCATACGGTACGGTCTCGGCGAGGACATCGTCGAACCGCAAGGTCCAGCCGCCCGTCGCCGCGACGGTGGTACTCGCTCGACGTCAATGCGAGTGGCGCCACCCGACACGTCGGTGGCAACCAGCGCGGGCACGCGGACCTCACGCGCGAGCAGAGGAAACAGTGCGATGCGTCCGCGCACCGAGTCTGCTTGCACCGACCAGACCGTGTGCCGCACGTGGCCCGCCAAGCGAACGTCTCGCGCGTGCACGTGGCCCGGATAGAGGGTCCATGCCGAACCCCAGGATGCAACCAACTTCTCGGGCATGCGGTTTGCGATGGACTGCCCGTAGCCCGAGTTCAGCAGCGCGTTGCCGACGAGCAGGTAGAGGACGTAGGTCGCAGCAACGCCGATGGCGGTTGCTCGCAGCGATGCGCTCAGCCGTCGCTCCATCTGTCACTTCTTACGCGGAATATGCGCTGATCAAGGGTTCGGCAGGTTAGCGGCTGCGGCGCACGGCGGTCCACCCTAAAGTGCAACCGACATCTGCCGTGCGCTTTCCGGATAGCGCGCACTTCGCCCGACCTGCAAGAATGGCAACCTCTTCCCTCGCCAGACTGCAAAGGAGCGACGATGTTGAACCTGCGAATGACGACCTTGGTGGCACTTGCAGGCCTCGTGCTGGCAGGCCCGGCGCTGGCCGACAAGACCGCCGGCCAGACGGTCGATGACTCGACCATCGCGACGGAGGTCAAGGTGGCACTGATCGACAAGGACAAGGTGTCCGCGGGCAGCCTCAACGTCGAGGTCAACAAGGGTACCGTGCAGGTTGCCGGGTTCGTCGACTCGCAGGGCGAGAAGTCTGCGGCCCTGGCGACCGTGGGCAAGGTGAAGGACGTGGTCAAGGTGCTCGACGCGATGGTCGTACTGCCCGGTCATCGGTCGGTGGGCCGGACGCTGGACGACACGACGATTCAGACCAAGCTGAAGGCCGACCTCGCTAAGGTCGAGGGGGCGGACAAGGCGTTCAGCATCAACACCGACGTCAAGATGGGTCACGTCCTGATGAGCGGGTTCGTACACGGCGACAAGACCAGTACGCAGGCCGGCGAGATCGCCAAGGGCATCTCGGGCGTGAAGCAGGTGCACAACTTCGTGGTGGCGGCTCACTAGACGTCGCGCCAGCGGGCAATTCGACGGCCGCCGCCGGTGCTCCCGGCCACCGGCGGCGGGCATTGACCGACTGTATTTCGAGGCGGCGGCGGTTGTGCAACCTTGGCTGGACGTGGCAATAGAGCGGCGTTTCCTCGGGTGGTCGCTGATCGTGCCGGGGCCCTTGAGAGTCGCTGCCGCGGTGCGACGTTTCCTGGTGAATCACGCCACGGCGTTCTTCCCGGGGCTCCGTGTCCCGGCGGTGTCGGGGTGTCCCGTCGCTCCGCCCGCGGAGCGGCCTTGGTTGCGCCGGACGCCGCTGCCTGTGAGCGCACGATGGCGGTCGGGGTCCGGCTGGGACGTTCGCAGGGAGACCGAGTCATGCGCAAGCCTTTCCTGGCGTTCACACTGTGTCTTGCAGCAGGGTCCGCATTCGCCCTCCCGTTCTGGGGCGCGAAGGAATCAAGCCCGATCGGCACGTCGCCGGCCGCACTGAACCCCGGCGAATTTGTCTGGGCGCCGGGCATCGCGCCGGACGGGCCGATCGTCGTGATCGTGAGCCTCACTGAGCAGCGCGCTTACGTGTACCGCAACGGCATCGAGATCGGGTACACGACGGTGAGCACCGGCAAGCCCGGCCACGAGACACCGACCGGGATCTTCACGATCCTGCAGAAGGACGCCAATCACCACTCCTCGAAATACAACAACGCGCCGATGCCGTACCAGGAGCGGCTGACCTGGGACGGCGTTGCACTGCACGCCGGCGGATTGCCGGGCTATCCCGAGTCCCACGGCTGCGTGCACCTGCCGTCGAAGTTCTCCGAGGAACTCTTCGGTGTCACGCAGCTCGGGATGACGGTCGTGGTCGTCGATGAAAAGACCGCGCCGGCCGACGTCGTGCATCCGGCGGCGCTCGTCCCGGTGAGCGCCTCGTCGGGCGAGGCAGACATCCAGTTGCGGCTGGCCACCGTCGAGAAGTGGCGCTGGGAGCCGGAGAAATCCCCGGACGGCCCGGTCTCGATGATGATGAGCGCGGCGGACCAGCGCATCATCGTATTGCGCAACGGCGTGGAAATCGGACGCTCCCGCGTATTCATCAGCGACGCCGGCACGCCGCTCGGCACGCACGCGTTCATCGTCAAGGCGGGCGCAGGAACCGGCGAGAGCCCGATCCTGAAGGGAGCAGCCGCGCACAACTGGATGGAGGTGCCGATGCCCGGCTACGGGGGCACGAGTGGTAACCAGCCCGGGGCGGTCGTGGGCAACCGCATGCGCCTGCCGCAGGACTTTGCAAGGCTCCTTTACCCGCTGCTGGCGCCCGGCACGACGCTGCTCGTGACCGACGCGCCAATGCTCGAGGAGAACTCAGGCAAGCCGGTGACGGTGATGGGCGCAGGAAATCCGAATACGACGACCTGAGTCACGCATCGCGCGGGCGGGCGCGCATCACAGGTGCTGCTCGAATGCGTCGCCGAGCGACTTGTGGAAGCGTTCGATGACGCTTTCCGGGGCTTCGAATCGTGCGGCCATCTCCGGCGTCACCTGTCGGCTGTACCTGAGGTCGTTGTCTGCGAATCTCTCGCGCAGCTCGCCCGAGAGCTGCGGCTGCAGGAACACGATCGCCGTCTCGCTGTTCAACTTCTCGCTGCGCGGGTCGAGGTTGTAGGAGCCGACCAGGCTGCGCTCCCCGTCGACCACCGCGAACTTCGAGTGCATCGTGCCCTGGCTGCGCGCAGCCTCGTCCGGCGCCTGGCCGACCCACTCCCAGATGCGGAGCCCGGCGTCGGTGTTCGGGCAGGCAGCGACTTCAGGTGATTCATTCACCTCGAGCAGGGCCTTGTAGTGGCCGCGGCCCACGAGCGTGATTTCCGGCAGGTCGTTGGTCTCGGGGCTGTTCGAGATGAGCGTCACGGACACACAGCGTTTCGCGGCGTCCGTCAGTGCCCTGGACAGGGAAGGTGTCGGCACGAAGTAGGCATTTGCGAGGAGCACTTCGCGCTCGGCACGTTCGATCAGCTTGATGTACGCCTGCTGGATGTAGGTTTCCTTGAGACGCGGCCGGTTCTGCAGGAAGCGACACGTGGCGCCGTGGAACTCCACTGAGGGCGTACGGGCCTCGAGGCGAGCCACGTTCTGTACGATTTTCGGGTCGGTCGTGTAGCTGATCGGGACCTTGCCGGTCTCGTCGAGGAGCTTGCGGGTCGCGTCCCAGTAGAGATTCGTGTTGAACACGCCGCGGCTCTTCTTGACCGATACGAAGTAATCGAAGTTGCGGTCGAAGGCCGTCACGAGGTCGTGGACGATCGTCCCGCGCACTACCACGTCCTGGTCGCGCCACGTGGAATCGGGGTTGTCCGGGTTGGCGCGGAAGTACTCGTTGCCGATGTTGAGGCCGCCGGTGATCGCCACACCGTGGTCCGTTTCGCCGTCGATGACCCACATCTTCTCGTGGAACCGCTTGTCGAGCTGATCAGGGTCGGTGTGGGGCGTCAACCGCGGAATCGGGACTTCATTGAGCCACTGTAGCGCCATCGCCTCGTACCCCTCGACCTCGATGCCGTTCTGCTTCAGGTCGAAGAACATCCACTGCGTCTGGAGCCACGGGTTGGAGAAGGCATCGACGATTACCCGAACATCGAGCCCGGCCGCCTTCTTCTGCTTGAGGATCTCGGCGATGCGCAGGCCCGATTCATCCCCCTTGAACACCAGCGCCTGGATGCGGATGGAATTTTGGGCGCCCTTGAGCGCCTGCAACCGTACTGCGAACGAGTCTTCGCCGTTCTCCAGCACCCCGATCTGGCAGCCGTCGGGACCGTGCACGGGGAACAGTCCGCTCAGGCCGACATCGGGGTAGGGGCTGCCCACGAAGTGGGCTTCATTGCCCAGGATGGACGTGCTGCTGGTTTCGGCCATGTACTCGTCGAATGCGGCACCGGTCACAGCGGCGGGCGGCGCTGGCGTGCTGGCGCATCCGGCCACCAGCGCGGCGGTCGTGAGCAGTAGTGCACCGGGCTGCAGCGCGTGTCGCATGATCAGATCTTTCCTTGTTCTTGCTCAGTCCTGCGCCGGCGCCGGGCGGTCGGTGCTTTCGGCTGCATAGGTCAGCACGGCGTCCAGCAGCCTGCCGCGCGGAAACAGGCGCGGACTCTCGCGGCTGGACAGGTACGGCATCTGTCGCTCAACCGCAATCGCGACGTCCCAGTGGTCAGCGTTCACGTAACCAAGCAGCATCGACTGGGGGATGATCGCGTCTTGGATCAGCACCTGCCCGTCATTTCGACGGTCGTACTCCGCGAGCAGTCGCCAGGGTGTTCGCAGCCCGCGCGCCAGGTGTCTTTCCGTCGTGAATGCCGCGAGCGAGAGATACCGGACGTTGCGGGGCAGGGTGTTCTTCCCGAACCACTCGCGCCGCATTTCGGAACGCAGGTCGACGATTACGCCACCGTCGCCCGGATCGCACATCCCTGCGAAGGCCTTCGTAAGGAAAGTCCGATACCACCAGTCGGCGTCGTCCGCGAGCGGCGTGCCAAGAATCGGCCCCGCGACACTGACGACGACGGCCACCTGCCGGGCGATGTCGGGATAGTCCACCAGCAACTGCAGTGCGTCGACGGCTCCCTTGGAATATCCGACGAGGACGATGCGCTCGCTCGCCGCAACGCCCGCCGACTCGATGGCCTCCGCAATCTGCCGCGAGTTGTGCGAGGCGCTCGAGCGGCCGCTCACCATCACTGCCTGGATCCTGACGCCCTCGGCCGACAGGCGCGCGATCTCGTCGCTGAACGGAACCGTATCGAGCTTGCGGCAGTCCCCGAAGGCGCCGCTGACAACGAAGACACGCAGGTCCGCGGGCAATGTCGGGACGCTGGCCGGTGCGCCGGAGGGCGGCCGCTCGTCCGCCAGTTGCCAAAGCAGTCGGTCGCAGGGTGTCGCATTCCCTCCCGGCGCGTTGCCGTCATCCGCCAGGCCGCAGAAGATCTGACGGAATCTCGTCCGCCCGTCGAACTCAGGCGCGAGCGTTCCGCCTGGGTATGCGCCTGTCGTGCCCGCGAACTCCGCGCGCTGCGCCAGGCTCGCGCACCCTGCCAGCGCGACGCAGCTGAGCAGGACCAGTGCTGCGGCGCGCGCCAGCAGCGCCCCGGGTGCGGCTGTCATGCAAGGCATCGTCTCTGGCACGCGGGTCGCCTGCAGCCCTAGCGGGGAGTGTCGGTTGCGCCCGGGGAATTCATGGGGCGCACGTGGCGTTGAGCAGCCTCGCTCTGGCCTTCGGCCACAGGCGCTGCGGACTGCTCCCACAGCATGCTGCGGATCTCGTCGGGCGGGACGGGGTCGGTCGCGAGCACCACTACGAGCCGCATTCCGTCGCTGAAATACGGGTCGTCGGTCAGGTTGTACCTTGGTTCGGCCGGCGTCGCGTAGGCGCTGCCTTTGACGAACCCGAATTCGCCGACGAACCCCTGCCCAATCAGACTGTGAAACAGGTACTCGCGCGTCGTGTCGACCTGCGGATCGATCACGTGCGTGGTGAGGGTCGGCGATTTCGTCGTGATCTTGACGCCGATGTCGCGGCTCACCTGGCCGAGCCAGATGGAGCGCTGCTGGTAGGTGTACGGCGCGAGCCAGAGGCGCATGTGATTGCGCTGCGCGATCGATTGACGTGCCCTCTGCAGGGCCACGTCCTGGGGGCGGCCGAACACGTAGAGACTGCTGACCGGAGCGACGGGGTATGGCTCACCACTCAAGGCAGCACCGATCTCGCGCGTGACCGACTGCAAGGTGATGCGGTGAGTGAACGACCAGCCGCTGCGGGACAGGGCGTTCAGGACCTCGGAGCGCCGGCCGATCAGGACGATGTTGAGCGGATCACCGTAGTGTTCGCCGGACTCGTCCGTCACGCAGCAGGGGAGCTGCTCGAGCGTCGAGCGAAGCTGGTCCTTGCCGAGGTCCGGGAGGACCTGGCCAGCGTACACCTTGTCCGGATCCATGCGTTCATAGTCGAAATCGCCGTCCGGCAGCGCCACGGCGAAGTCGAAGCGCAGCTCCCGCGGCGGGCGTGCGACTGCGGCACCGCCGCCGGCGCTGTCCTCGAGGTAGGCATCGCCCTGCAGGCGAATGTCGACGTAACGGCCGCCCTCGACCTTGGGCAGGAACACGAAGCCGTCCGTGACGGTCCGCGGCGCGAGCGCTGCCCGGACCGACTCGTCCCGGAAATACTGGTGGAGTGCCGGCCACTGACCGGCCGGGACCTGGCTCTCGACGAGTCGCGCCGCTTCGTCTTCAGAATAGAAATCCGGGTCGAGGATCGTGCGTATCAACCAGAGCCGGCGGTCTGAGCCGTTGGCGACAATCACCCAGAGCGCCTGCACGTGCTGGGCACCCAGATCGACGCCGAAATGCTGCTTCGCCTGCTCGTCAGTCAGCATCGCCACCGAGACCGTCACGTCTTGAACGGTCTTCGACTGGACGTCACGCAGCTCCCGCGGAATGTCGAGGCGCTGCGGGTCGAAGCGGTCCGTCGTGGTCGCGCAGCCCGCAAGCGCGAGCGCGACCAGCGCCGCGGACAGCGTGTGGGCCGGCGACATCGCGTTCATTCCCCTCAGTCGAGGGGTGGCGCCTGCACGATCGCCTGGTCGCGGTGGACGCCTGCCCTGTTGCTCGGCGACCGCAAGAGTCGGGATCGAATTCATCGGGGTCCACTCGTGGTCTGGGTGCGCCCGTGCACGAAGGCGTTTCGGGCACGAGGCTATCGCAGATTCGTCACCGGGCGGAAGTCCGCGGGCGTTGCGGTCGCATTCGCGCCTGCGCCGGGTGCGGTTTTCGGATAGCGCTCATTGAGTCGTCCAAGCTATGTTGGGCGCGCACTCACGCAACGAGCGGCAGGCATTTCGGCAGTTTCGTGCGGCTGCAGGCCGACCGGGATGATCCCTGTGCACGTGGAGGCGTCATGAAGATTGGGCTGGGCTCACTGACAGCGCTGACGGCCGTCGCGCTGCTGGGCGGCGTGTCGGTCGCACGGGCCGATTCGGCTGAGGCAAATTGCCAGGTACGCAAGGACGGTGACACCAGGCAAGGCGCGTCGGGCCCGTGCACGTTCTCCCAGCGCCAGGGGTACGTCAACATCGACCTCCGGAACGGCGACAGCTACAGCCTGACGCCCACGGGCAAGCAAGGCCAGTATCGCGACCAGAAGGGCATCAGGGTGGTGCGCACGCTGACCGGCGGCCGCACCGAGGAATTCCGGTGGGACGGCGGCAAGAAGATCCTGCTGACCTTCACCGGGGGCGCGGGTTCCGGCGGGTCTGCGCCATCCGGCAGCGGCGAAGTCGGGTCGTCCGTGCCCAGCCTCCAGGACCTCGTCGGTGCCCGCGCCAGCAGTGGCGAAGCGACCCTGTGCGACCGAGGCTACACGTGGATCCGGGCGGAACAGAGCGGCGGTGACTCCTACGCGTACTGGCGCGAGAACGAGAACGGCCAATGCGTGGTCGTGCGGACTTCGAACGGCCGGTACGCCTCGATCGCGTACGGGATGAAAACGAGCTGCAAGCAAGGGTCCTCGGCCGGCGGCAGCACGGCCGAGCGCCAGGATCCGTTCGACACCGTCTGTGGCGTCATGACAAACGGCAAGGACTACAGCTACCGCTGTGGCGCGACGGACTTCTACTCCGGCGGCCGGAAGGTGCGGACCGAGTTGCGCTATCCGGACCAGACCATCCAGCTGACGTGGCAGTCGGGCAACCAAGTCAGCCTGCAGTTCGAGGGCATGGTGCCGAAGACGGCACGCTATTCGACCTCCGAAGGTGAAACGAACTGGGTCTTCGAAGGCAAGACCTACTACTACTTCTCGGACAAGGGTCGCGCCCAGTCGGAGTTCCAGAACTTCCGTGACTGACGCGACGGAACGGCCGTCTCACTACCTGCCGTGGGCGAGACGGGGCAAGCCCGGCTTCGTCCGTTACCTCGCTGGCGCGCTGCTGGTGCTGGCCATCAGCCTTTTCTTCGGCCAGATTTTCAGCGTGGTGGGTGCGCTCCTGATCGCTTCGCAGAGCGTGGCGGCCACGATCGTCAAGACGACCTTCTTCGGCTTCATCCTGTCGTTCCTGCTCGTCCCGCTCGTCCCCGCGCTGCTCAACCGGCGGCCGTGGTGGAGCATCGCCATGCCCGCGAGGAAGTTCGAGGTCACCAACCTCGCCTTCGGCGCCGGCATTTCAATCGTTGCCATGGTGGCGCTGAGTCTCGTGGGCTATCTGCTCGACCCAGGTGCCTACCATTTCCAGGGCCTCGATCCGAGCAGCTGGATCCCCATGCTGCTCATTGCCGCCGTGGCGTTCTTCGTCCAGGCTTCGACGGAAGAAATGGTGTATCGGGGCTACCTCGCCCAGTTCGTGGCGGCCTTCGCCCGCAGTCCCATCCTGATCCTGGGCATTCCGGCATTCATCTTCTCGCTCCCGCATTTCGGCAATGTCGACGGTTCGTCGGGCTGCCTCGGACTGCTTCCCTACATCGTCATGGGCTTGACCTACGGCCTGCTGGCCTGGCGCAGCGGAAGCTTATGGATGGGTGCCGGCGTGCACCTGGGCAACAACTGGTTCATCACGATGTTCGTCGGCAACGCCGCCGAAAACATCCCGAAGGTGTCACTCTTCACCACGCATGGCAGTTCGTCAGCGATGGAACTCGTTGTGTCCATCGTCATTCAGGGCCTCGTCGTCGTTGGTCTCGCCGAGTTGCTCATGCGCAGATTTCACCTGACCAGGTCTCCGGCGCTGGCGGCCGGCGGAAGGTGATCGGGCGCGGGTGACGCAGTGGTTGCGCCAGCAATCACAAGATCAAACCGAGGATCGTTTTTCTGGTTGATGCCGTGCAGCAAGCACTTTTCCCTACAGGAGAGATTTCGTGAACAGAGTATTGGCGATTCGTGGTCTTGCCGTTGTTGCGGCCGTTGGCTTTGCTTCTGCGGCCGGTGCGCAGACGGCCCCTGGCATGGGTGACCTGATCGGCGCCCGGGGGTCTTCAGTTGAATCCGAGATGCAGGCCCGTGGCTACGAATTCGCCACGAACCTGGGCTCGGCCGCGCTCTGGTGGAATGCGAAGACGAAGGCTTGCGTTTCGGTCGCGGTCGACGAGGGACGCGTGCAATCGATCCAGACGGCGTCGGCGAGTGATTGCGGAAAGTCGGAGTCCCACAGCAGCGGCGGTGGCGTCGGCGGCAGTCTCGACGACCTGGTCGGCGCCCGCGGATCTTCCGCCGAGTCCGAGTTGCAGGCCCGTGGATACAAGCTCAAGGGCCACCTGGGATCCGCTGCCTTGTGGTGGAACGGCAGTACGAGCACCTGCGTATCGGTCGCGGTCGACGAGGGGCGCGTGCAATCGATCGTGAAAGCCCCGAAGAGGGATTGCGGCAAGTAAGGAGCGAGAGACAGCCCGGGCAGTGTCAATCACGGCGTTCTGCAGCCATGTGCGACTTCCGCCATGGCATGTGGTTGCGAAACGCCGTGACTCAGTCACCTTCGATGGCTGCGAGCGGCCTTTCTGATCGCGGAAGTTATCCGGCCTGTCGCCGACCGGTGCCAGTTCGTACGTGATCCCGTCCGCGCGGGTGATCGTGACGTAGCCTTCGTCGCAGTGGGTACCGTGCGATGCAGGGTACGTGAGTCCTGGAACATTCACGCCATGCTGAACCTGCTTCGGATGACGTTCTTCTCGGCGGCCGCCGTGAGCCTTTTCGCTGCGTTGATGGTGACGGCCAGCATGTTCATCGCGGAAAGGGCGCCACATTCTTCACAGTTCTGGATCATCACCATCGTGGTCAGCCTGATCTTCGCCTTGGTCGGGTTCCTGCTGCTCGGGATCGGGCGCCAGCTGGTCGCCATCGGCCTGCTCTCCCAGTCCATGGCGAACGATGACGGCGCCCGGCTGAGTAGCTACTGGCGCCGACTCGCAGTCCACATGCTGCCGGGCGGAATGCTGGTCCTTCTGTTCCTGCTGCTCGTCACCTACGCCATTCTCGCCCGCATCGACCAGGGGTTCGCGGTCTTCGGCTAGTCGGCGTCCGACCGACGGCCGGGATCAGCCGCCCAGCACGACCGCGTCGGGGATCTCGTAACGCTCGTCGCCGACGTGAACGAGGTTCAGGTCCTTGTCCTTCGACGCGTGGAATTCCTTGTAGCCGTCGGCCTGGCTGGTGTCCGCGCCGATCGGTCGGCCCATCCGGAAGAAGATGGCCCGGGTGCGGCCGTCGGGATACTTGACGACGACCGTCGCATAGCCGCCGCCTGCGCGGGCGACACCGAACTCGCACTCTGACATCGATTGTCCGAGGGTCCGCGCGCACGGCAAGCGACCGGTCGCATCGAACTTGCCCTGGCCCGCGCGCAGCGCCGAGTCGTCGGGACCCATGGCCGCTCCTCCGTCAGGCGAGATCGCGGGCTTCAGGTAGTCCGCGGCCACGTAGCCGCGTGGGCCGCCGCCGAAACGCTGCACGTCGCACCAGGCCCGGCCCTCGGCGCTCTGGCAACCGAGGTTGTCGAGGATCGTGCCGGCCGCGAAGGTCACCAGGATCCTGGAACTCGTCGACGGTTGTTCGCGCAGATTCAGCGCGTGCGTGACCTCCCAGTCACGCGGTCCGCCATCCTCCGGGGATGCAGGAATGCTCGAAGTCGAAGCGCTGGCGGTGTCGGGTTCCCACGCATAGATGCCCCCATCGGCCATCAGGCTGAGGTACAGCCGGCCGTCCTTCAGCAGGTAGCCCCGGATGTAGCCGGTCTGCCTGGCAATGCTCTCGTCCATGCTCGGGGCGGGGCAGAGCGCCTGCGTCACCGCAAGTGGGCCGAAGCTGAACTGGCCGTTGCGGGGATCGCTGCTCGGCTTGGATGACCAGGTGCCCGTGGCGCGGTTGCAGTTCAGGCGCATGCTGACGGTGCCGTCACCGTTCAGGCGCATCGTGTAGAGCGACGGGTCGCTCGGGCGCGTCGTTCCCTGCGCGTCGTCCATCGACTGGAACTCGATGAGACGCCACTGTGTATTCGCCAGCGGCGACTTCGATGAAGGGCTGCCCGCGAAGGCCAGCACCGACGTCAGGGCGGCGGCGGCCGCTCCGATGCAGACCACGACCTGCCGGGTTGCGGACATGGAGTTCTTCACTTCAACCGCCGTAGACGACGGCCTCGAAGATCTCGTAGCGCTCATCGCCGGCCTGGATCACGTACCCATCGGCGGTCTTGCTCGCGTGGAAGCTCATGTTGCCGTCGGCCTGGCTCAGGTCGGCGCCCACGGCCTTGCCATTCTCGAAGAAGATCGCGCGAGTGCGCCCGTCGGGCCGCGTGACTACCACCGTGGCCGAGCCGCCTCCGTCGCGCGCGACGCCGAACTTGCACTGCGTCATCGGTTGCCCCGCGCGCTGGGCGCACGGGACCTGGCCGGTCGCGTCGAACTTGCCCTGGCCGGCCCGCGCGGACGAGGGTTCTCGATGCGCGCCGCCGCCGCTCGCGGCCGCCGCGCCACCGGGCGCCTTGAACGACACGACTTCGCAGAATCCATTCGTTTTGTCCTTGGCCGTGTAATGGACCACGGGTGGCTGATTGCCCTGGGGTGTGATGTCGATGTAGACGCCGCCCGACTGCGCGGTGATCTGGCCGTCGGGTCGATTGATGAGCCTGGCGACCTTGCCGTTGACGTAGACCTGCCCTTTGGCATTCGAGTCCGCGGTAATGCCTGTCGGGCACCTGGCGGCGAAGAGGGGCACGCTCGCGCTGGCCGTGCCGGCCAAGAGCGTCGCAGCGATGGCGACGATGATCCTTTTCACGGGCGTCTCCTGAATCATGGATCGGGCAATGGCAAACACCCTAGTCTTGTGTACCCGCCGACGGCTCCACAATCCGAAAACCGAACCTGGATCACCCCGACGGTCGCAGGCCACGCAACGGCGCGCACGAAGAAGTTCGTGAATCGGATAGCGCTGCAGACCGCGCCGTTTGAAACTCGTTGAATCACGGGATTCGCTTGTCGAGCCCTGCCAACGGGCGGAAGGGTTGATGGGTAAGTTGGGCATTGCCGTCATGTCGCTGCTGGTCGGGTTGGTGCTGGGGGCAGTCGGAGGCGTCTTCGCGGGTGCAGGCGCCGCCACAGGCATGGCCACGGGCATCTGTGCGACTGTGCAGGCTGCGCAGCAGATCGGTGTCATGACGCCCGATCACGTCGACCTGGTGCTCGCCCGGGCGGCGAGCAATTTCTCAGGTGGGAAGGATTTGCCGAAGACCGAAGGTCAGCCCAGCAGCGCGGCAGCCTGCGACGAATTCATGGCACGACTTCGCAAGTAAGGCCGACGCCGGGAAGACGGTCCGGAAAAGGGCGCACACGATGGGGTCGCCGATGAAGTGGGTGTTCTGGATTTTCGCCGGGCTGTATGCCGCGGCCTTCTTTCTCTTCCTGGTCGGCAACTTCGGCTGGTTCGGGCAGGAAAGGGGCCCCCTGGCCGGTGTGTTCCTCGTCCCGCTGGGCTTGCCCTGGAATCTTCTGTGGGATTGGCTCGGAGACCGCGCGCTGCCTGCAGTTGGCCTGCTCGCGCCTGCCGTGAATCTCGGCATCCTCTACTGGCTATGGCGACGGTAAGACGGACTCCGTGCGCAGGATCCTGCCTGCACGACCCCAGCCGGCCACGACGGTGTCGGCGGTCTTGAGCGCGTCCGTGAACACGCGATAGTTTTCGTCCATGCAGCCCGAGTTCCATGCGATCTCGGTGGTCGTTGCGCCGTGCGTCAGGCGGATCGTGCCGTAAGGCGCGTCGGTCATGTAGTTCGAACAGTCCTCGTAGTTCGGGGCGGGATCGGGCAGGCGGGAAAGGATCTCCTCGACCTGCCGGTAGCCGTCCGCTCCGGCCGCGAACTCGTGCCAGACGAGCCTGTATGCATCGGGCGGCCCGCCACTCCCGGCGACGGTCTCAGTCCAGCTTCCGCTGCCGTCGGCGAGCAGCCTCCAGGACGACACGGGGCGGCCCCAGGACTTCACCTCGAAGGCGATCATGTCCCAGCGGCCTGCCGCCTGCGAGGCCGCGGGCTCGGCTGCGCATCCGGCCCAGGAAACCAGGGCTGCGGCGACGATGACGGATATCCGCTGCCTGGCTCGGATCGCCATCAGGCGCCGCTCACCCGACCGTGGCGGTCGCGACTCGACCGTATCTGTCGCCAGAGGACCGGTCACACGGGCACGTTGATGATGCAGGGCGGTTGGCCCGCGGTCACGCACTGGTACGCAGGGCGCGCTTCAGGCTCTCTGAAGGTGACTCACCGAACGCCTGCCGGTACGACGTCGCGAACCGCCCCATGTGGTTGAAGCCGGCGCCCGTGGCAATGGTCGTCACGTCGTCGCCCGGACCAGCTCGAACCAGCGAGCGGTGCGCCGCGGCGAGCCGTCGCTCGGCGACGAACCGCATGGGTGACATGCCTCGCCGCGACTCGAAGACCTTCTCCAGTCCCCGCTGGCTAACGCCGGCAACCCGGCAGAGCTGGCCCGCGGTGATCGGCCGGTCGAGATTCGCCTCGATCCAGCATTCCACGTCCGCGATGCGGGCGTTCGTCGCCACGCGCGTCGGAATGACCGCCGACCCCTCGATCAGGATGTCTGCGATGGCCGCGAGCAATCCGGCTTCGCTTCGCTGGGCCGCGCGTGGGTCGCGCCCTGGGGCCTTCTCGCGCACGAAATCGTCGAGCGCGGCAGTCAATCGCGAGACCGTCGGGCGGGCGATCGTCAGTCGCCGCGTGGTCAGCGTCAACCGTCCGGGCCTGCCGGCGCCACGTGCGGCGATCTCTTCGAGCAGGCAATGCTCGTCGGGTCCGATGGCAAGCATCGACCCCGGCTGTGCGCGGCGCGTGAATTCCCATCCGGCCGCGACGAACATGACGTCGTCCGGTCCCGCGTGAATCTCGCGCCTCCCGTAGCGATAGCGGGTGGCGGCGGGAATCCCCAGGTGCAGCACCGGGTTCGGCAGCGCGCCGCGGATCGTGACCGGCAGGGCGGCGTGACCCCACCCGGCCTGGCAAATCTCGTCATTGAGCACCGCGGACACGAACCCGAGCGGTCCCGAGCCGTGAGCCACCCTCGAGTGTTCGCCGTCCACGCGCGCGACCACCTCGCGAACTTCGTCAAGGTCGTCCGAGCTAAACCACTTCGCCCAGGTGGGAGGTGGGTGGATCGCACTGTTCGGGCTGCCAGGGACCATCGTGATGCCGGGTGTTGACCGAATATCGAGGCATCGTTGCAGCACCGATCTTAGCGCACCGGCAGTCGATAAGGGCCCGGTGACTCGGCTATCCTCCGGCCGCGCTGCTGTAGGAGCGAACCTTGGTCGGCGACGCATCGATGAAACCTGATCCGCGGAGCCGCGCATGGCTGTTCCTGCCCTTCGGCCTCGCGCCGGCCGTGGTGGTCGGATACGTCATGATCGCGGTTGCGGATGGCTTGTCGCGGGTGGGGGTGCCGCTCAGCTCGGTGTCCATTCTCGTGACCGCGGCGTTCCTGCCGGCGACGCTCATGTTCCTCTGGGCCCCGCTCATCGACGTCGTCGGCCGCAGACAGCGCTGGATCCTGGCCGGCGTGCTGCTGCTCTGTGTGGCGGCAGCCGGCCTCGCGGTGACACCTCGGACGGCTTCTGAATTGCCCTGGCTGGTGACGTTGAGCGCGCTGGCGGGATTCGGCTACTCGTTCGTCAGCGCCGCGCAGAAGGGGCTGGTGGTCGAGTTGTTCGCGCCGGCACATCGCGTGGCGGCCGCGGGCTGGTCAGGCGCGGGCTCGGGCATCGGCCTTGCGACGGGCGGGGGCGTGCTTGCAGTGGCGGGCTATCTGTCCCCACTCGGCATGGCGTTGCTACTGATGGCGCTCGCCGGTATTCCCGCGGTCGCAGCGCTGCTGCTGCTCGAGGATCGCATTCCGCCTCGCCCGCGCGAGGCAGCGACCCTGCGCGCCGTCGCGACGGACACACGTCGGTTGCTCGGCACCGGTCCGGGACTGCTGACCCTCGCGATCTGTGTGCTGCCACTGGGCTCGAGTGCCGCGGCCTTGATGGTGGGCGCCCTGGGCCTGGAATTCCACTCGTCGGCTGCATTCGTCGGAACGTGGGCCGGCACCGGGAAATCGCTGGCGATGGCCGCCGGCGCCCTGTTGGGCGCCCGGCTCTGGCGACGCATCGGTACGAAGTCCGGTTACGTCGCGGCCGGCGCTGGCCTCGCGACTCTTTCCCTGCTGATACTGTTGGGTCCGAAGACGCCCGCGGGCTACGCCGTGATGGTCGGAGGTTACGGGTCCCTGCAGGGGGCATCGCTCGCCGCGATCATGGGAGTCATCCTCGAGACGGTAGAACAGCGTTCTTCATCGACACAAGCGTCTGTATTCGTCGCGGCAGGCAATGTGTCGAACGTCTATTTGCCGCCATTGGCCGGACTTGCACACGATGAGGGAGGCCTGGCGGCACTGCTGCTGGTCGACGCGGCGATCGGATTCGGCGGGTTGCTCCTGTACCTGCTGTGCGCGCAAGTGCTTCATCAGCATCCATTGCGCAGCCGGCGTGGCGATGGTTGAGTCCGCGCCCAGAAGGCGCTCGAGAAGGTCGAAGGCTCCAACGAAGACCAGGCGATCGGCATCAAGCTGCTGGCCCGGGCCGTCGAGGAGCCGCTGCGCCAGATCGTCGCGAACGCGGGCGAGGACGCCGCGGTCGTGCTGGCCGACGTCAAGAAGGGCAAGGGCACGTACGGCTACAACGCCGCGACGGGCGAGTACGGCGACATGCTCGAGATGGGCATCCTCGACCCGACCAAGGTCACGCGTCTCGCGCTGCAGAACGCCGCCTCGGTGGCGGGTCTGCTGCTGACGACGGAAGTGATGGTCGCCGAGTCGCCGAAGGATGACGAGCACAAGCACGGTGGCGGCATGCCCGACATGAGCGGCATGGGCGACATGGGCATGTAATGACGCACTAGCAGGCTGCTGAAAAAGCTGGTTTTTCG
>WBZL01002762.1_pt1 | contig 16724 bp, 11 predicted proteins | sample 5204291 | NCBI WGS metagenome assembly WBZL01 (sample SAMN12344345, study PRJNA552823) | activated sludge metagenome | biome: Activated sludge suspended growth; feature: Nitrification reactor; material: Wastewater; isolation source: activated sludge from nitrification reactor of wastewater...
GGCCGTGAACGCCCCCGCGATCGCAAAGGCCGCGAAGGCCGGCGCGGGCGCCCGCTCGAGCCAGCGGGTGACCGCGCCGCGTCGGGCCTCGCTCATCGCGACGGAGCCTCGCACGGCCGGGGCGGGCCCCGCAAGGCCCGCCCGGTCGCGCGCTCGCTAGCCCGACACCGGGCACTTGTACTGCGCGTCGAGCTTGCCGCTCTGCTGGAAGTCGGCGCACGCCTTGCCGCAGAGCAGGATCGTGTCCTTCGCCGGCGACGAGTACATCCACCCGTCCTCGCTGGCGCAATCGCTGACCTGATCGTTCCCGTAGGGGATCCCATCGACCGACACCTCCACGTAGTTCGGGAACTTCGGGACCGGGTCGAGCTTGATCTCGCAGGAGAGCAGGGTCTGCGAGATCGCCACCAGCGCCGCCTGCAGCTCCACCTGGCTCTGCGCGTTGTAGAAGCGCTCGTTCGGGTCGTCCTTCGCCACCCCGCCGGCGTCGGCGAGCTCGTTCAGCTTGGCGAAGGTGTTGATCCCGTCCGGGTTGCCGTCGGCCTTCACCGGCGACACCTCGTCCTTGATGTCGACCCCGACCACGAAGACCTTGATCCCCTCCGCCGCCGCCGCGCTCACCACCCCGAGGAGCGCCTCGTCGTAGACCTCGAAGCGCTCCGACTCGCTGGCCGCGTCCGGCGAGCAGTTGGCGGCCCCGTCGGTCACCAGCACCGCGTACTTCGGCAGCCCGTCGTCCTTCGACTGGAGGTGCTCGATCGCCGCGATCATCCCCGACCGCGTCGGCGTCCCGCCGGCGATCTGCGCCATCGCGTTCTCCGCCGGCAGCGCCGCCAGCACCGACGCGCCGTTCATCGGCGCGACCGCCACCTCCGGCGCCCCCTCGACCGGGCAGGCCTCGGCCGTGTACGCGGTCTTCGCCTTCTCCGAGGGGAAGAGCTGGACCCCGAGGTTCATCGACGCGTTGAAGTTGGTGGCGATGAACTCGACCACGTTGTAGAGGCTGAACCAGCGGGTCACCGCCGGCGTGTTCGGGTCGCCGTCGCCGTCCCAGGTGTTGGCGACCATCGACCCCGACTTGTCGAGGACCAGCACCACGTTCGGGGTGATGATCTCCATCTGCAGCACCGCCTCGCCGCAGCAGGTCGGGCAGAAGCCGCAGAATCCGTCCTCGCAGGTCTGATCGCCGCTGCAATCGGCGTCCGACATGCACGGCACCCCCATCGGATCGCCGCTGCTCCCCGAGCTCCCGTCGCCGCTGCTCCCCGACTCACCGCTCGACGAGGAGCCGTCCCCCGACGTCGACATCGGCGCCGACGTCGCGACGCTGGTGATGCCGGTCTCTTCGCCGCCGGCGGTGGTCTCGTCGCCATCGCCGCCCTGGCAGCCGGCGACCGCGACGATGAGTGGGAGTGAAGAGGCGAGTGCGAGGAGAGTGCGCTTCATGTTGCCTGGGACACCGGCCCCCGCCGCGCTTCCGGGACAATCGTCCGCGGGTCGGAGCCCCGCCCGGTCGCCCAGCCACCGAAGGGTGGGCTAGAGCGTGGCGCGGATCGCCGCGGCCCAGGCGTCGAGGTCGACGGGATGCTCTTGCGGCAGCCCGGCGTCGCTCCTCAGGCGCTGAATCCGCTCGCCGAGGAGCTCGCGTGCGCGGGCGAGGCGGGTTTGGGCGGTGCCCAGAGGGATCTCGAGCACCTCGCCGATCTCGCGCGCGGTCATGCTCTCCCAGAAGTAGAGCTCCACGACGATCTGGTAGTTGATCGGGATCTCGCGGAGCGCCGCGAGCAGCAGCTGGTGCTCGCGCTGGTCGGCGAGGGCGAGGCTCGGGCTCGGCGAGAGGTCGTGGAGCGAGACGTCGCTGAGCGCCAGCTCCGGGCCGGCGCGGTACCTGGCGCGGTAGTAGTCGGCGAGGACGTGACGGGCGATCCCGAGGAGGTAGCCGCAGAAGGTGCTCTCGCCGCGGAATCGGTGGCGGCCCTCGAGGCCGCGCAGGAACGTCTGCTGCAGCAGATCCTCGAGGTCGGCGGACACCTTGTTGCGGAAGAAGCGAGCGACGGCCGGAGCGTGGCGGCGAAAGAGCCGATCCCCTGCCCGCAGGTCCCCGGCGCCCCACAGGCGCATGAGCTCGGAATCGCTGCTCCGCACCGCCGCGAGGGAGGATAGACGACGGGTCGGAGGGTCACAAGGCGAGCCGCGGCGCCCCGCGGCGCGCCAGGTCGCGCGGTCTCGGAGCGATCATGAGCGCAATTAATTTCTGCCGCTCTGCCGACGAGGTGAGCCGTGACCTCAAGACCCATGAACGTCTATCGCCCTCGGCTCCGCCCGATCCTCACCGGCTTGATGCTGCTCACCGCCTGCCCGTCTCCCGGGCAGGACACCGCGACGACCTCGGGCTCGGACGGGGAGTCGACCTCGGCGCCGACCTCCAACACCGAGTCGACCGCCGGCACCGAAGCCACCGTCGGCACCGCGTCCACCATCGGCACCGAGTCCGCCGCCGGCACCGAGTCCACCTCTACGACCGCGGATCCCCTGAGATGCAACCATCCGGCCGACTGCCCGATCGACGTCCCGGAGTGCCGCAGCGCGGACTGTGTCGCCGGCCAGTGCGTGTATCAGGACGCCCCGATGGGCACGCCGCTCGACGATCCGGCGCCCGGCGACTGCAAGGCCGCCGTGTGCGACGGCGCCGGCCAAATTGCCGTCCTGGACGATCCCGCCGACCTCGACGACGGCGTCGCGTGCACGGTGGACGCGTGCGAGGGCGGCGTCCCGAGCCACGCCGCGGAGACCAAACCGTGCTACGACGGGCCGCCCGGCACGCAAGATGTCGGGGTCTGCATCGCGGGCACGCAGACCTGCGACATCGACCTCGGCGACTTCGGCCCCTGCGAGGGCGCGGTCCTGCCGGCCGACGAGGACTGCGACGCCATGCACGTCGACGAGGACTGCGACGGCGTCGCCGAGGAGTCCGGGGCGGCCTGCGTCTGCGGCGACAAATTCGTCTCGAACGAAGAGACCTGCGACGACGGCAACGCGGTCGACAGCGACGCGTGCACGAACGGCTGCGTGGTCCAGGCGGTCGAGGGTCGGCCCGCGGTCGGCGATGTGCTCGTGTGCACCCGTCTCAGCGGCGGCCGCGTCAAGTGTTGGGGAGCGGGGTGGGTCCTCGGCCTCGGCGATCTCGCCAATCGCGGCGACCAGCCCGGCGAGATGGGGGCCAACCTCCCGGCCGTCGATCTCGGCGTGGGCGTGAACGCCACCAGCGCGATCGCCGGCGAAGCCCACGCCTGCGCCCTGCTCGAAGGCGGCGGTGTGAAGTGCTGGGGCGGCAACAATGGCGGCCAACTCGGCTCTGGGAGCACGCAAACACGCGGCGACCAGCCCGGCGAGATGGGGGACGCGCTCCCGCCGGTCGACCTCGGTCCGGGCGCCGTCGCCGTTGGCCTCGGCGCCGGCCGATACCACACCTGCGCCGCCCTCGCGGACGGGACCGTCAAGTGCTGGGGTGAAGGCAAGGAGGGCCAGCTCGGCCTCGGCGACACTCAGAGCCGCGGCGACCAGCCCGGCGAGATGGGCGCCAACCTGCCCGTCGTCGCGCTCGGGCAGGGCCTCACCGCGGTCGGCGTCGTCTGCGGCCCGTATCACACGTGCGCTCTCCTCGAGGGCGGCCTCCTCAAATGCTGGGGCGCGAATGCATCGGGTAATCTCGGCCTCGGCGACACCCAGAAGCGCGGGGACCAGCCCGGCGAGATGGGTGACATGCTCCCGCTCGTCCAGCTCGGCGCCGGCGTGAAGGTCGTTCGCCTCGCCCTCGGAGATAGTCACGGCTGCGCTCTCCTCGACGATGGCCGGGTCAAGTGCTGGGGCGACAATTTTGTCGGCCAGCTCGGCCTCGGCGACACCCAGAGCCGCGGGGACCAGCCCGGGGAGATGGGCGACGCCCTCCCGGCCGTCGACCTCGGCGCCGGCCAGAAGGCCGTCGACGTCGCCGCCGGTCAGCAATTTAGCTGCGCGCTCCTCGAAAGCGGCGCCGTCAAGTGCTGGGGGGTCAACTACACCGGCAGCCTCGGCCTCGGCGACGCCGTCGTGCGCGGCGACCAACCCGGCGAGATGGGCGACGCCCTCCCCGCCGTCGACCTCGGCGCCGGCCGGACGGCGGTGGAGATCGACGCCAACGTCTACAGCAGCGCCACCGCGTGCGCCCGGCTCGACGACGCCTCCCTCAAGTGCTGGGGCGCGAACCACTCCGGCAAGCTCGGCCTCGGCGACATCAACCACCGCGGCGACCAGCCCGGCGAGATGGGCGACGCCCTCCCGACGGTCAAGCTCTTCTCGGATGTCTGGTGATGCGCCACCCGTTCACCGCGCCCGTCGCCATGACCACGGACATCGAGCTCCTGAACGCCTGGAGGACGGGGGACGCCGCCGCCGGCGAGCGGCTCTTTCGCCGGCACTTCGCGGCGATCGCCCGCTTCTTCCGCAACAAGGTGACGGGCGACCTCGAGGATCTGGTCCAGCAGACCTTCCTCGGCTGCCTCGAGGGGCGCGATCGCTTCCGCGGGGACGGATCGTTCCGCGGCTACGTCTTCGGGGTCGCCCACCGGGTCCTGGGCACGTACCTCCGCCACAAGTACCGCGAACGCGGCGTGGTCGACCTCGCCGACGCCTCGCTCGACGCCCTCGATCCGAGCCCGAGCCTGATGTTCGCGCGGCGCAGGGAGCATCAGGCCCTCCTCCTCGCCCTCCGCCAATTACCGATCCCCTATCAGTTGGTCCTCGAGCTCTACTACTGGGAGGAGATGACCGCGGCGGCGATCGCCGCCGCGCTCGAGATCCCGCTGGGGACCGCGCAGACCCGGCTCCAGCGCGCCCGTCATGGGCTGGCCCACCACTACGAGCGCCTGGCGGCGGCGACTGGGGCGTCGACGGCGTCCCCGGACTTCGAGGGCTGGGCCCGGGAGATCCGCGGCGACGCGGCCGTGCGCCCGTGAGGAGCGCGTGCGCGCGGTGGCCGGTGTCGCCGATTCGGGTGAATTAATCCGCGGCGTCGACCTACTCCAAGGCCATGACGATGATCCCTGTGTCCACAAGTACGGCCCGCCGCCGCGTGTTCGTGTCGCTGCTCCTCGCCTCCGCATGCAGCGGCGGCCCCCCAAGCGGCGGTACGGAGGGAACGACCGAGACGTCGACCCAGGCGACGATGGGGGGCGGGACGACCGGCGCGACGACGGTCAGCACGGACCCGAGCACGGCGGGGAGCACGGACCCGAGCGCGGGGACGATGGGGACGACGGATTCGCCGGTGACGACCAGCGGGGGCTCGACCACCGCGGAGGAGATGAGCACGAGCGCCGGCGAGAACTCGACCACCGACACGACCTCGTCGACCGGCGGGACCACCGGCGATTCGGGGGGGGTCGTGTGCGTGCCGGAGGATGTCCCGGACACGCTCTCGTTCACCTACGCGAAGACGGTCGACATCGGCCTCGGCGACGTGCAGGCGTCGTACTACAACATCGCGGCGGGGGAGCTCGTGTTCCTCTCGTACCAGGGTCAAGGCAGGCGGGTCGCCCTCGACGGGACCGTGCTGGGTGACGTGACGGCGCCCCCGCAGGTCACCCAGGTCCTCGACGGCGCAACCTATGATCAGGTGAACCAGACGGCGCTCCTCATCGATCAGGCGTGCAACTTCGCCGAGGTCGACGCGCTGACGATGGACGTGATCCTGCTCGACACGATCGACGCGGCCAAATTCGAGATCAACGTGTGCGGCGGGGTGGCGCTCGGCCTTGACGGGCACCTCTACGTCGCCAGCGTCCTCACCGACGAGGTGGTGGTGATCACGCGCGACCTGACCACGCTGGTCCGGCGCTTCAAGGTCGACGACGACGGGCTCGGCAACGTCGACGGGATCTCGCTCATCGCCGGGTCCGAGAACTTCCTGGTGCTCAGCACCTTCGATCTGATGGCGGGGATCTTCGACCCACTCGGCAACCCGATCGTGACGGGCACGAAGATCGGCAGCGGGGCGCCGCTCGTCGGCGGCGACGACCCGAAGATCCCGGACGCGTCGCTTACGGTCTGCGCGAACGGCCATGTCTGGGTCTGCGAGGGGCTCGCGAACCAGAAGACCGGCTGCTACGTGTACACGCCCGAGGTCGAGAGCGACTCGTGCCCGTGCGTGCTCCCGCAGTGAGGTCGAGACCCCCCCACCGGCGAGGGGCGCGATGACGCGGCATCACACCGTGCGAGCGCGGGAACGAGCTCCCGGACGCTTGCCAGCGCGGTGAGGGACCCGGTAGCCTGTCTGCATGGTGTGCTCGGACGAGCGCGTCAACGCCTCGCGGTCGGTCGTCGGAGCGCCGTGAACGCGACCACGGAACGATCGTCGACCGAGGCCGATGCATCGCAGCCGAGCACGGCCGACGGCATCGCCGCGCTCGGCGATCTGCGTCTGCGTCACGCCGCGGCTGAGGTCCGCGCGCGGCTCTTCGCACGACCACGCGCACCGGTACAGATCCGCGGATACACCATCCTCGGCTCGCTCGGCGAGGGCGGCATGGGCCAGGTCTTCGCCGCGCGCGACGAGCGTCTCGGTCGCAAGGTCGCCCTCAAGCTCCTGCGATTCGGCGCCGCCGGCGATCCGCGCCGCGAGGCTCGCCTCCTGCGCGAGGCGCAGGCGCTCGCCCGGATCTCTCACCCCCACGTGGTCCAGATCTACGAGGTGGGCGAGGACGACGAGCAGCGATTCATCGCCATGGAGTACATCGAGGGGGCGACGCTGCGGAGCTGGCTCGCCGCGGGTCCTCGGCCCTGGCGCGAGGTGCTCGGACTCCTGCTCGCGGTCGGCCGGGGCCTCCAGGCGATCCACGCCGCCGGGCTGGTCCACCGCGACGTCAAGCCGGACAACGTCATGATCGCCGCCGACGGACGCCCGCGGATCGTCGATCTCGGCCTCGCCTACGAGGATCCCGACACGCGGGCACCGGACCCCCTCGGCCCGGAGCTCACGCTGACGACCACGGGCGTGCTGGTCGGGACACCCGCGTACATGGCGCCGGAGCAGTTTCAGGCCGGCGACATCGACGCACGCACCGACGTGTTCAGCTTCTGCGCTGTCGCCTGGGAGGCGCTCCTCGGTCGCAGCGCCTTCCGCGGCGCCGATCTGGCGAGTCGACGCGCAGCCGTGCTCGCCGGCGCGGTCGATCTCGATGTCGGCGGTGAGGTGCCGGCGCGCGTCCGCCAGGTGCTGCTGCGCAGCCTGTCGACCGAGCCGGCGGACCGTCACGACTCGATGGAGGCGCTCCTCGACGCCCTGGAGCGCGCCGCGCGGCCGCGGTGGGCCGCGCGGGCGGGGCTTGGCGTCGCCATGTGCGGGGCGATCGGGATCCCGCTCTGGCTCTGGGGACAGCCTCCCGCGAGCGACGCCGCGGCGCCTGCCGCCGAGGCGACCCCCGCGGCGGCCCTCGCCTCGACGATCGCGCCGTGGACGGCCCCGCCGGGATGCGCCGATCCCGGCGAGGCGCCAGCCTACACCTTCGAGCGGACCGTCGACCTCGGGCTCGTGGGCATCCAGGCCGCCTTCTACAACCACCACGCGGAGGAGGCGGTGTTCTTCTCCTATCGCGGGAAGGGCAAGCGCTTCTCGGTCGAGGGCGAGCACCTCGGCGACGTCGAGGCGCCCGTGGAGGTCACGTCGATCCTCGACGGCGCGACCTACGATCCGTTCCGGCGGAGCGCGCTCCTGGTCGACCAGACGTGTACGCTCGCGGAGGTCGACCCCGTGACGATGGAGCCCCTCCGGATCGCCTCGATCCCGTGGCGCTTCGGCCTTCGAGTGTGCAGCGGCATCGCGGTCGGACCCGAGGGCGACCTCTACGTCGCAAGCGCCGTCACCGACGAGGTCGTGATCCTGTCACGCGACCTGGATCGCGTGATCCGTCGCTTTCGCGTCGACGACGACGGCCTCGCCAACGTCGACGGGATCTCGCTGCTCGCGGGTAGCGGCCACCTCCTGCTCCTCAGCACCTTTGACCGCAAGGCTGCGATCTTCACCACCTCGGGCGAGCTCGTGGCCCCGCCGGCGGAGATCGGCGGCCCGGGCGGGTGGTTGCGCGGCGGCGACGAGCCGGTCATCCCCGACGGGACGCTGGCCGTGTGCGCCGACGGTCGCCTCTGGCTCTGCGAGGCGCTCGAAGGGCGCGACGGCTGCCATGTCTATGTCCCACGCGGCGGGGAGTCCGACTCCTGCGCCTGCCTCCTGCCCCCGGCGAGCAGCGGCGGGCGTGTGCTGCGATGAATCGCGAGGACCTGCGCAGGCCACCCCACCGCCGGGCAAGGGCCGCGAGGAGCTTCCTCATGGGCGAGGGAGCCCGGGGCCCGGAGGTGGCCCTCCACGAGAGCGTCTGAAGAGCAAAAAAACGGAGGCCGCCGTGTGGCGACCTCCGCGGGCCCAGCGGGCGGACGAGCGGCGGCTAGCCGCTGCCCGGGCACAGGTACTTGGCGTTGATCGAGCCGCTCATCTGGTAGCCGGAGCAGGCCGCGCCGCAGAGCGTGATCTCCGAGAAGTCCGGCTTCGAGAAGTACCAGCCGTCGCCGGAGCACGACATGTCCGCGAGCGGCTCGTCGTAGGTGACGCCGTTGATGTTGACCTCCACCCAATCCGGGTACTTGGGGATCGGGTCGAGGGTGATGATGCAGGGGAGCACCTGCATCGCGATCGCCGTGAGCGCGTCCTGCAGCTCGATCTGGTTGACCGCGTTGTAGAACTGCTCGTTCGGGTCGTTCTTCGGGTAGCCGCCCGCGACCGCCAGCTCGTTGAGCTTCTCGAAGGTGTTGGTGTTGTCCGGGTTCCCGTCCGCCTTCATCGCCGACACCTCGTTCTTGGTGTCGATGCCGACCACGAACACGCCGATGCCGTCCGCGTAGGCCTGGGCGATGATGTTCTTGACCTCGTCGTCGTAGGTCTCGAAGAGGATGTTGGTGTCGAGCGGGTTCTCGCCGTCGGGGATGCAGTTCGCCGCGCCGTCGGTGATGAAGGCGATGAACTTCGGCAGGCCGTCGTTGAAGCTCTTGAGGTGGGCGATCGCCGCCTCCAGGCCCTTGCGCGACGGGGTGCCGCCGGCGATCTGGGCCATCGCGTTCTCGGCCGGCAGCGCCGCCAGCACCGCCGCGCCGTTCTCCGGCGCGACCGCCACCTCGGGCGACGCCTCGACCACGCAGGCGGCCCCGTCGTACTTGGTCTGCGCCTTGAGCGACGGGAAGAGCTGGAGGCCGAGGTTGATCGAGCCGTTGAAGTTCGAGGCGATGAACTCGACGACGTTGTAGAGCGAGAACCAGCGGGTCACCGCCGGCGTGTTGGGGTCGTTGTCGCCGTCCCAGGTGTTGGCGACCATCGACCCCGACTTGTCGACCACCAGCACCATGTTCGGGGTCGAGATCGGGACGTTGATGTCCGCCTTGCCGCAGTCGTTCGGGTCGAACTCGCAGGTGCCTTCGAGGCAGACGAAGCCGTCCTTGCAGTCGTCGTCGATCATGCACTCGGGCGCGCCGGTCGAGCTGACGCCCGAGTCCGACTCGGTGCCCGCCGTGCCGGTCGCGGTCCCGTCGGTGCCGGTCCCCATCGTCGTCGTCGACGCGGAGGTCGTCGGCTGGCCGGTGATCGTGATGCTGCTCTGGCTGGTCTGGGTGTCGGTGTTTTGCGAGCCGTCATCACCCGAGCACCCCGCGAGGGGGAGGGCGATGGCGGTGAGAACGAGAAGGCTGCGATTCATAAGCTCAATCCTCTGGGTTGGTGGCTGCGGGCGAGCGACGACGATGCGCACGACTCAGGCCGCGTCGACGCGCTGAGCGCCGACACCGTAGCAAGATCGCCGAGAGCAACACAAGGCGATCGTTCACGGGCGCGGCGCGCGGTCACAATTCGACGGCGAGACGCATCGGCCCCGGGTTGCGACACCGCTCGCCCGAACTTTTCCGGAGCGGCACGATCGCCGTCGTCATCCCGCTCTCCCGGGCGCGCCGACGCCCCACGTCTGCATCGGTGCGGCGCGCTCGCGGCCACAAGCGCGCCAGCCGGACCGCCAGCCCCTCGGGCCAGCGCGCGGCGGCGATCGACCCGGCGCACGCCGGAGATCCCCGGCCCTCGCGTCGCTCTCAACCCGCCGGCGCGCCAGGACCCGCTAGAAGCGAAAGCCGACCGCGACGCCGCCCCCCCGCTCCACTCGCAGCGGTGCGATCGCCACGCCGCGGCGTCGCACCCACTCGCGGTGACGCTCGCGGAGGAGCAGGCCCCACGCGAGGAACGCGACGCCGGTGCCGACCATCAGCGTCCCGTAGCCGATCCCCACGTAGCCGAAGGTGCGGAGGCCGTTGCAGGTCCGATCCGAGACGCTCGAGCCGTAGACCGAGTGACAGCGCGTCGGCGAGGTCGTGGCCACCGACGCCGCGCTCACGCCGACTCGCAGGAGCCCGAGCGAGAAGAGGATGGAGCCGATCATCACGCGCCCCTCGCCGTCCTCGGGCTCGGGCGCGCGGAGCTCGGTGCGGTCGTGGTAGCCGCCGATCACCTCGTCGGGAGGCGGCGCGGCGACGGCGAGCGCCACCACCAGGGCGACCGGCGCGCTCACGTCCCCTCGCCCGCCAGCGCCTCGAAGCGCTTCACCTGCCGCCGGTAGTAGGCGGTCTTCGGCTCGAGCTCCGCCGCCTTGCGGATGCTCGCCAGCGCCTTCGCGTCGTCGCCCGTGAGGTGGGCCAGCTCGGCGCGGAGGTAGTGGAGCTCGGCGTCGTCGGGCGCGGCCACGAGGCCCGCCTCCACCGCCTTGAGGCCCGCCTCGGGCCGGCACCGCTCCCGGAACGAGAACCACCCGTAGCTCGCCTTCAGCGCCGTGTCGTCGGGGCGCGCCGCGATCATCTTCTCGAGCTCGGCGATCGCCTCGTCGCTGCGGCCCAGGCGGTGGAGCTCGCGGCCGATCGAGCGGTGGGCGCGGATCGCCTGCGGCGCCGCCGGGAAGCGCGACTGCACCTCGCGGTAGAGGGCGATCGCCCGCTCCGAGTCGCCGTCGAGCTTGGCCGCGAAGAACCCAGCCCGGGCGACCATCACCCGCGGCGAAGCCCTTCGCGTTGTCAGGATCGGCCGCCAGCACCTTCGCGTACTCGACCTCGGCCTCGTCGCGGCGGGCCGCGAGCGCGAGCCCGACGGCGAGCTCGTAGCGCGCCTCCAGATCGTCCGGCGCCGCGTCGACCTTCGCCCGCAGCCCCGCCAGCGGATCCCCGCCGGCCGTGATCTCAGCGAGCGCAGTGAGGAGCGCGTCGGCGTCGGCCACCTCGACCACCCGCCCCTTCTCGATCCCCACCGGGTCGAGCACCAGGACGGTCGGGTAGGCCTGCACCTTGTAGCGGGCCGCGAACTCGGGCCCCTCGTCCTTCTCCGCGTCGATCTTCACCGCCACGAAGCCGGCCTCGATCGCCGCCGCTACCCGCGGCAGCGTGAAGATCTGCTCGTCGAGGTCGTGGCACGAGTGGCACCAGTACGCGCCCACGTCGACCAGCACGAGCCGCCCCGACGCACGCGCCGACCGCATCGCCGCGTCGAGCGGCCCCTCGAACCAGCGCAGCGCCGACACGATCGTCCCGTCCTCGGCGACCCCGGGCGCCGGCCCGGCCCCCGACTTGCTGTCCTTTGGGACAGGTACCACGGCCGCCGGCGCCGCCGCGTCGGCGGGCGTCGGCCCGGGCGTCGGCCCGGGCGCCGGCGCGCCACAACCGAGGGAGATCATGAAGAGGAGGGCTGCGCGCGTCGGGCGGAGCATGGCGCCGAGGATCACGCGGCCAGGGGTCAAGCGCAAGAAGAGCGCGTCCGAATGGCGGGCCAGGCGCCCCCTGCCGCTCACCCGGCAACGAACCGGGGGTTGCGCCGACCACCCGGATGCTCACCTTGCCGCGAGCCCCGCCTCGACCCGACAGGACGCATCATGGCCGCCTTCAACCCCGAATCTGCCACCGTCAAGACCCGCCACGCCATCGCCCACGCGCAGGCCATGGCCAAGGATCTGGGTCACCCTGAGCTCAACAGCCTCCACCTCCTGATGGCGACGCTCCAGCAGGAAGGCGGCCTCGCCCGCCCCCTCCTCGAGCGCGCCGGCGTCCACGGCTCCGCCCTCGAGCGCGCCCTCAAGGCCGAGCTCGCCAAGCAGCCGCGGGTCAGCGGCGGCGACCTCGGCGTCACCCGCGAGCTCCACACCCTCCTCGACCTCGCGGCCGGCGAGGCCGAGGCGATCCACGACCGCTTCGTCAGCACCGAGCACCTCCTCCTCGCCGCCCTCAGCGACAAGGCCTCGAAGGAGCGAGTGCGGGCGGCCCAGGTCCTCCAGAGCCTCGGCGTCAGCCGCGACCTCGTCCTCTCCGCCCTCGCCGAGATCCGCGGCACCCAGTCGGTCCAGGACGAGAACCCCGAGGACAAGTACGAGGCCCTCGCCAAGTACGGCCGCGACCTCACGCAGGTCGCCAAGCAGGGCAAGCTCGACCCCGTGATCGGCCGCGACACCGAGATCCGGCGCGCCATCCAGGTCCTCTCGCGCCGCACCAAGAACAACCCGGTCCTGATCGGCGACCCCGGCGTCGGCAAGACCGCGATCGCCGAGGGCATCGCCCAGCGAATCGCCGGCGGCGACGTCCCCGAGAGCCTCAAGGACCGCAAGCTGATCCAGCTCGACCTCGCCGCCCTCGTCGCCGGCGCCAAGTACCGCGGCGAGTTCGAGGAGCGCCTCAAGGCCGTCCTCAAGGAGGTCGCCGCCGCCGACGGCAAGATCATCCTCTTCATCGACGAGCTCCACACCCTGGTCGGCGCCGGCAAGGCCGAGGGCGCCCAGGACGCCGCCAACATGCTGAAGCCCGCGCTCGCCCGCGGCGAGCTCCGCTGCATCGGCGCGACCACCCTCGACGAGTACCGAAAGCACATCGAGAAGGACAAGGCGCTCGAGCGCCGCTTCCAGCCGGTCCTCATCGACGAGCCCTCGGTCGAGGACACCATCGCCATCCTCCGCGGCCTCCGCGACAAGTTCGAGACCCACCACGGCATCCGCATCCAGGACGCGGCGATCATCGCCGCCGCCAAGCTCAGCCACCGCTACATCCAGAACCGCTTCCTCCCCGACAAGGCGATCGACCTGGTCGACGAGGCCGCCGCCCGCCTGAAGATGGAGGTCGAGAGCGTCCCCCTGCCCATCGACGAGCGCGAGCGCCGGATCACCCGCCTCGAGATCGAGCGCACCGCCCTCCAGCGCGAGGAGAACCAGGGCGAGCAGACCAGCGCCCGCCTCGTCGAGGTCGAGCGCGAGCTCGCCGGCCTCCGCGAGGAGGTCGCCGCCATGCGCTCGCGCTGGCAGTCCGAGCGCGACCGCCTCACCGAGATCAAGCAGCTCGGCGAGCAGATCGACAACGTCAAGGCCCAGGCCAAGCAGGCCGAGCGCGCCGGCGACTACAACCGCGCCGCCGAGCTCACCTACTCCACCCTCCCCGCGCTCGAGCGCCAGCGCCAGCAGGCCCGCCAGGCGGTCGAGCAGACCCAGGGCGAGGGCTCCTTCCTCCGCGAGGTCGTCACCGACGAGGACATCGCCGGCATCGTCTCGCGCTGGACCGGCATCCCCGTGTCGAAGATGCTGGAGACCGAGCAGGCCCGCCTCCTGGCCATGGAGCAGAACCTCGGCAAGCGGGTCGTCGGCCAGCACGAGGCGATCGCCCGGGTCTCCGCCGCCGTCCGCCAGGCCCGCGCGGGCCTCGGCGACCCGTCCCGCCCGATCGGCTCCTTCCTCTTCCTCGGCCCCACCGGCGTCGGCAAGACCGAGCTCGCCAAGGCCCTCGCCGAATTCCTCTTCGACGACGATCGGAACGTGGTCCGCATCGACATGTCCGAGTACATGGAGAAGTTCGCGGTCTCGCGGCTCATCGGCTCGCCCCCCGGCTACGTCGGCTACGAGGAGGGCGGCCAGCTCACCGAGGCGGTCCGCCGCCGGCCCTACTCGGTCGTCCTCCTCGACGAGATCGAGAAGGCCCACCCCGAGGTCTTCAACCTCCTCCTCCAGGTCCTCGACGACGGCCGCCTCACCGACAGCCAAGGCCACGTCGTCGACTTCCGCAACACCATCGTCCTCATGACCTCGAACATCGGCTCCGAGGCGATGGGCAAGGGGCTCAGCGAGGCCGAGGAGGCCCGCGCCCGCGAGGCCGCCCTCCGCCGCGCCTTCCGCCCCGAGTTCCTCAACCGCCTCGACGGCATCCTCACCTTCCACCCGCTCCGCCGCGAGCACATGAAGGGGATCCTCGACATCCAGCTCGGCCGCCTGCGCCCGCGCCTGGAGGCCCGCGAGATCGAGCTCGACGTCAGCGCCGCCGCCCGCGACTGGCTCGCCGACCGCGGCTACGACCCGGTCTTCGGCGCCCGTCCCCTCAAGCGCCTGATCCAGAACGAGCTCCTCGACCCGCTCGCCACCGGCATCCTGAACGGCACCTTCCGCCGCGGCGGCAAGGTCCGGGTCGCCCTCCAGGGCAGCGGCGACGAGGCCAAGGTCGCCCTCGAAGCCGCGTGAGCGGCCCCGAAACGCCCTCTTCGGCCCCGACGCGCGGGGCGCCGCGATCCCTCGGCGCCCCGCGTTCTTCTTGGTTCGCCGACCTGCTAGCGTTCGGGCGATGAGCGAGAGCGCCCCTCCTCGCCGAGCCCTCCGCTGGGCCGCGTCCCTCGTCGGCGGCGCCCTCCTCCTCTGGCTCGCCTCGCGGCGCCTCCAGCTCGTCCCGCAGGAGCTCACCCTCGCCCGCCCCGAGCGCCTCGCCGCCGCCATCGCCCTCCATCTCCCCTACGTCGCCCTCCGCTCGCTCCGCCTCCGCTTCGCCCTCGACCCGCTCGTCCGCAGCGCCTCCGCCGGCCGCCTCCGCCGCCTCGCCCCTGGCCTCCTCCACGGCAGCGGCTGGGTCTCCTTCCTCGTGATCCTCCTCCTGCCGCTCCGCCTCGGCGAGCTCTCGCGGCCCCTCCTCCTCGCCCGCGCCGCCGCCCCCGGCGTCGGCTTCGCCGAGGCCCTCGCCGCCGTCGCCACCGAGCGCGTCGTCGACGGCCTCGCCGTCGTCGCGCTCCTCTTCGGCGGCCTCGCCCTCGCCCCGACCGCCGGCGTCGCCCTCGCCGCCGACGTCCAGGCCTTCGGCCGCCTCATGACGCTCCTCTTCGTCGCCGGCCTCGTCGTCCTCGTCGCCCTCGCCCGCGCCCCCGCGGCGGTCGTCCGCGCCCTCCGCCTCCGCCCCCGCGCCGCCGCCGTCGTCGACCGCCTCGCCGCCGCCATCCGCCCGCTCGCCCGCCCCGCCCAGGGCCTCCCCTTCGTCGCCGTCACCCTCGCCTACTGGGGCGTCACCGTCCTCCAGCTCTGGCTCGTCCTCGGCGCCGCCGGCCTCGACCTCGGCCTCGCCGCCGCCGCCGCCGTCGTCGCCACCATCGGCCTCAGCATCCAGCTCCCGGGCGGCCCGGCCCAGGCGGGATCGTTCCAGCTCGGCGCCCTCGCCGGCCTCGCCCTCTTCCTCGACGACGCCGCCCTCGCCGGCCCGGGGTCCATCTTCACCGCTGCGATGTACCTCCTCGGCCTCGTCGGAGCCCTGACGATGGCTCTCCCGGGCGCCCTCTGGCTCCGCCGCGCACATACCGCACCTCCACCGCCCCCCTGAGGAAGCCCGCCTGCCGGCGTTGATGCGCCCCGGGCCGGGCGGGTATGCTCCCCGCGCCGCCGGCGGGCGGCTCAGGAGAAGACATGCAGCGCAGCCTCCGTGCCCTTTCGATCCTCGGCCTCCTCGTCGCCATGACCGCCTGCGGAAAGAAGCAGGAGGGCGGCACCCAGGCCCCCGACGCCGCCGAGGGCTCGATCGCCGCGGGCGCCGACGCCAAGAACAAGGCCTCCAAGGACAAGGCCAAGACCGAGACCCTGATCTCCCAGGCCAACGCCGACCTCTCGCGCGGCCGCTACATCTCCGCCCGCGCCAAGGCCAACGACGCCCTCGCCGTCAACCCCAACAACGCCGACGCCTACGCGGTCCTCGGCGCCTCCTACTGGCGCGGCGGCGACTTCGAGGCCTCGACCAAGGCCTACAAGGAGGCGATCGAGCTCGACGCTCGCAACTTCGGCGCGACCCTCGGCCTCGCCCGCAACTACCAGGCCCTCGGCAACCACAAGGAGGCGATCGCCCTCGCCGACGTCGTCCTCAAGGACGACGCCAAGCAGATCGACCCGCTCCTCACCAAGCTCTGGAGCTACTACGCCCTCGCCGACGCCGACAACGCGGTCAAGGTGATGGACGACCTCTTCCAGTTCATGGGCGACAACCCGCTCCTGCCGCTCGTCCAGGCAAACGCCGCCTTCATGCGCCCCCTCGAGGGCAAGGGCGAGCTCATCAAGGTCGAGGGCCAGAAGGGCACCTCCAACGTCGGCCTCGACATGGACGGCGGCCTCAAGTACACGGGCGCCGAGATCGGCGGCACCTTCGCCCCGCTGGTCTTCTTCGAGCTCCGCGAGGAGTGCCGGATCCACAAGGACCTGGCCAAGAGCCTCGGCCTCAAGCCCGTCGGCAAGATGAAGCCCGCCGGCACCGACACCGAGCTCGAGATCGTCCTCGTCCCCGAGGTCAAGTTCGGCGGCGATCTCCGCCTCAAGAACGTCCCCGCCCTCGTCGACGACCTCGCGCCCTTCGGC
>WBZL01002763.1_pt1 | contig 16724 bp, 14 predicted proteins | sample 5204291 | NCBI WGS metagenome assembly WBZL01 (sample SAMN12344345, study PRJNA552823) | activated sludge metagenome | biome: Activated sludge suspended growth; feature: Nitrification reactor; material: Wastewater; isolation source: activated sludge from nitrification reactor of wastewater...
CCATCGTCGGGCGGTGCTGTTGGACGTGACGCCTTCGAATCACTGGTTCCGTGACCGGTCGCTGTTCGGGCCCGACCTCTTCCATCCGACCCGGGCGGGCCACACCAAGTGGGCCGAGGTCGCTGCGCCGCACCTGCTGCTGGCGCTGTGCCGGGCAGAGGTCGCCGGCGTCTGACCGACGCTGCCCCTCCCCCGCGACAGCGGTCGCAGCGCTACGGTCTCCGCCGGGAGGGACCAACATGGCTCAGCTAGCGATCGGCGATCTGTTCGGCGTCAAGGACAAGGTGGTGCTCGTCACCGGTGGATCCCGCGGCATCGGGGAGATGATCGCCGCGGGCTTCCTGGCGAACGGCGCGAAGGTTTACATCAGCTCCCGCAAGGCCGACGCGTGCGACGCTACCGCCGAGCGGTTGGCCGCCGAGTACGGGGCGAGCTGCGTGTCGCTCCCAGCGAACCTCGCGGAACTCCAGGGCATCGATGCGCTGGTCGCCGCTATCGGCGATCGGGAGGCGCAGGTCGACGTTCTGGTGAACAACGCGGGGGTTTCGTGGGGGGCGCCGCTCGACGACTTCCCCGAGGTCGGCTGGGACAAGGTGTTCGATACCAACGTCAAGGGCGTGTTCTTCCTCACCCAACGCATGCTCCCCTTGCTGGAGGCCGGGGCGACGGCGTCGGACCCGGCGCGGGTGATCAACATCGGCTCGGTTGACGGCATCCGCACCCCGGCGTTCGACACCCACTCCTACGGTCCGTCCAAGGCGGCAGTCCACGCGCTGACCCGCCAGCTCGCCGCCCGGCTGGTGAAGCGGAACATCCTGGTGAACGCGATTGCCCCGGGTCCGTTCCCGACGTGGATGCTCAGCACTGGCGTGGGCACCGGTGGCGACGTCGAGGGCACCGACTGGGACGCGATCGGTGCGACGATGCCTCGTGGCCGAGTCGGCACTCCCGAGGACATCGCCGGATTGGCGATCTTCCTGGCGTCGCGCGCCGGAGCCTTCACGGTCGGCGAGGTGATCACCTGCGACGGAGGACTGGTCGTCGCCTGACCTGTGCCACCCGCCGCCGCCCTAGATGGTCAGCGCGCCCGGGTCGTCGGGGACGTCGACGGCGTACAGCATGAGCACGTCGAGCGGGACGACCTCGAGGGTGCGCTCGTGCGTCGAGGCCAGCACGACAGGGGCTGCCGCTCGGTCGCGGTGGGCCCGCAGCCAGTTGAGCGCAGTCACACACCATCGGTCGCCGGGCACGAGACCGGGAAAGCGATAGGCCGGCACCGGGGTTCTGAGATCGTTGCCGATCATCAGCTGGTGTGCCAGGAACTCTGCGGAGACGACGGCGCAGATCGTGTGCCTCCCGGTGTCCTCAGGGCCGGTGCTGCAACATCCGTCCCGGTAGAAGCCGGTCATCGGGTCGGTGCCGCACGGTTCGAGGGTGGTTCCCAACACGTTGCGTTCCGCTCGATCGTCCATCGGTCGAGTATGTCACCGAGCGACCGGCGCGAGGCGGCGACGCATACAGTGGCGCCCATGGCACTTCCTACCGCACCCGTCGTCGCCGTCTCCCTGATCGGTGGCTACCTCATCGCCCGTGAAACCAAAAGGCGCGAGCTCGGCGGCGCGGTCCTCGCCGTGGGAGGGTTCGTGGCCGGGCGGGAGTGGGTTCAGAAAGTCGGTGCCGGCAAAGCGGCAGTGCTGATCGCGATCTACCTACTCGGGTTCGGGGCGTCCCACCCGTTGGCCAAGAAGATCGGCGCGTGGCCCGCCGTGTTCGCTGCGGCAGGCACCTCGGCGGCGTCGGCGTACGTGCTCGCGGATCGGGCCTGAGGGCGGGGTCGACCTATGGGAACCAACCAACGCTCACAGATCACGATGACCGACGAGGAGATCGCCGCCTACCTCGACCGGCGCCGTACGGCCACGATGGCCACAATCGGGGCGACCGGCCACCCGCACCTCGTGGCCATGTGGTACACGGTCATCGACGGCGATATCTGGTTCGAGACCAAGGCGCGATCCCAGAAGGCGGTCAACCTTCGCCGTGATCCTCGCATCACGGTGTCGGTCGAGGACGGCCTCACCTACGACTCGTTGCGTGGCGTCGCCATCGAAGGGACGGCGGAGATCGTCGAGGACCCCGACGCCATCTGGGCCGTCGGCGTCGGCGTCTGGGAGCGATACAACGGTCCGTACTCCGAGGAGGTGAAGCCGCTCGTCGAGTTCATGCTCAACAAGCGGGTCGCCGTGAGGGTTTCGGCATCGCGGGTCCGCTCCTGGGACCACCGCAAGCTCGGAATGGACCCGCTCCCCGTCGCCGGATCAACCGCCGAGTTCATCGGCGAACGTTCCTGAGGAGGGTTGGATGCCGGAAGCACTCATCATCGACGCGTGTCGGACCCCTCGCGGTATCGGCAAGCAGGGCAAAGGCGCTCTCGCCCACCTGCACCCCCAACACCTCGGTCGTACGGTGCTCGAAGCGCTCGCGGAGCGGAACGACTTCGACACAGCCGACGTCGACGACATCGCCTGGGGTACGAGTTCGCAGGTGTGTGAGCAGAGCGGCGACCTCGGCAGGATGTCGGCGCTCGACGCCGGCTACGACGTGCGCGCCAGTGGCATGACCCTCGACCGCTTCTGCGGTTCGGGAATCACCGCGACGAACATCGCCGCCAACGCCGTGATGGCCGGGATGGAAGACCTGGTGATCGGTGGCGGCACCGAGATGATGTCGATGCCCAGGAAGGGATTGCTGCCGATGGGCGCGCTCAACGCCCACCTTCAGGAGCTTCACCCCCAGTCGCACCAGGGCGTTTGCGCCGACGCGATCGCGACGATCGAAGGAATCGGGCGCGACGCGCTCGACGCGCTGGCCGCGGAGTCCCAGAGGCGGGCCGCCCGGGCGATCGCCGAGGGCCGGTTCGACCGGAGCCTGATCCCCGTCCTGAACCTCGACGGCTCCGTGGCTCTCGACCGCGATGAGTTTCCCCGGCCCGGCACCACCGTTGAGTCCCTCGCAGCGCTGGCGCCGAGCTTCCCGGCGCTCGCCGACTACCGCCACGGGGATCACCCGACGTTCCGGGAGCTGATCAACCAGAAGTACCCCGACGTCGACATCGAGCACGTGCATCACGCCGGAAACTCGTCGGGCGTGGTCGACGGCTCAGCGGCGGTGCTGATCGCGAGCGACTCCTATGCCGCTGCCAACGGGCTCACGCCGCGGGCACGAGTCGTGGCGACCGCGAACATGGGCGACGACCCGACGTTGATGCTCAACGCCCCCGGTCCGGCGATCCGCAAGGTGCTGGCTCGTGCCGGGCTGGTGATCGACGACATCGACCTGTTCGAGATCAACGAGGCGTTCGCCGTCGTCGTCGAAAAGGTGCTCCGTGATCTCGATCTCGATCGCGACAAGGTGAACGTCAACGGCGGCGCCATGGCGCTCGGGCACCCGATCGGCGCGACGGGAGCGATGCTCATCGGTACGGCGCTCGACGAGCTGGAGCGCACCGGTGGCCGCTACGGCCTCATCACCATGTGCGCCGGTGGCGGAATGGCCCCCGCCATCGTCATCGAACGCGTGTAGTTCTCCGGTCAGGTTCGTCCGACCGCGACGATCCACGGTCCGAGGAAGTCGGCCGCGACACGATCAGTGGACTCGAGTGTCAGGTGAACTCCGTCGGTGCGGAGGTTCGGCGAGAACTCGCCGCCCGGTTGGCCCCGCATGTACCGGGCGAGATCGAGCAACGTCACGTTCGGAACGACGCCGACGACTCCGGCCGGCACAGCGTTGTAGCGGTCGGAGCGTCCCAGCCGGGCTTCTGCGTACGGCGGTTTCCCCATGAACAGCGCCGGGTTGTAGACCGGACGCCAGGTCGGTGCGGTGGTCCACACGACCTTGGCTCCGGTCCGTTGCACGACTCTGGTGACGTGCTCGCAGGAGGTTGATGCCGTTGTTGCGCCCACCCCTGCCGAAGCCGCAGCCGACCAGCGCTGCATTGAGGACCTCAAAGGCGCTACGTCGCCCTGCCGGCGGTCGCGGCGCGAGCGGGAACGAAGTTCAGGCTTACCCGTGTCCATGATCACCGGTGAGCCTGAAGTTCAGGCACCGAGCCCTACCCCGCGGCCTTGCCGGAGGTGGCGACGTCGGCGAGGACGGTGCGCCAGTGCTCGACGACGGCGTCGGTGTTGGTGTCATCGGGGTGGAAGCCCGGGCGAAGGTACGCCCACGCCTTCACGAGGAAGCGCCAGTTGATCAGCCGCTGACGGGGAAAGTTCCGACGGAACTGCCGAAGGTGGGCACGGGTGATCCGGTGGCGGTCCTCGAAGACCGATCGGCCCCATTCGACCCCGACGTAGCCTGCCAGTGCGGTCGAGGTCGCGAGGAAGCCAGCGGCGCGAATCGGATAGCCGGCCCCGGCCGCGACCATGACGTCGAACGCGACGTTCTTGTGCTCCAGTTCCTCCAGCGAATGCCAGCAGATCAGGGGCTCGACCGACTCCTGGCCGAACAGAATCTTCCGCGTCGGCTCATGCTCGAGTGCCGTCTCCGCTAGAAGACCCGTGTAATGCTCCGCCGCTGCGGTCGCAGCGATCGCCAGGAGCCTTGGGCGCGCCTTGAGGATGAGATTACAGATCCGCTGTATGGCACGGTCGGCGCGGACGGTGTTGTAGCCGACCTCGGCCAGTCTCCGGTTGAGTGCGCGGTGTTCGCGACCGTGCATCGCTTCCTGGCCGATGAACCCCTTGACCTGCGCTTTGAGGACGGGGTTGTCGGCAACGGCATCTCGGTGCCGCCGCACCGACGCGACGAAGAAGTCTTCGCCGTTGGGGAACACCGCGGACAACGTCGCCAGGAGGTGGCTGAAGATCGGGTCGTCGGCGACGATCCAATCGGAGTCGACGACATCGGGAGGGACACGCAGCCGCCGGACGGGGATGTGCCGGTCCGCAGAGGGCCGTGCGGCAAGTGCAGTAGGTGGGGTCATCGCTACTTCCTTGTTTGCTGGATCGACTGGTAGTGCTCGGGGATGGTTCGCGCGCTGAGCACGGCGACCGCGGGATCGGCGAGGGCGACTGCGAGGGCGATCACCTCGGCGGGGTTGCCGAACCCTCCGAGCGTCGAGACGGCGGCACCCTGCACGAGCGTGAACGCGACACCGACGATGCGCCGGGCCGACTCCGCGGAGTCGAGTTCGGGGGCGAACCAGAGAAGGAGATCGATCACGGTCTGTTCGAGGCGAGCGGACACGGCGTGCACGACGGCGCGGAGCTCGTCGTCGGTCCGAGCCGCAACGACCACCTCGAGGGTCGCCGCGTACGCGGGACCGGACACGATCTCCCACAACGCCTCGATCGCTCGCCCGAACGTCCGCTCGGCGGCGGGGACCTGCTCGAATGCGGCGGCGAACCTCCGGGCCTGGTCGTCGAAGAGCTGCTCGATCGCGCCGACGACGAGGTCATGTTTGGTCGGAAAGTGGTGCGTCTGGGCACCCCTCGACACGCCGGCTCGATCGGCGACGAGGCGGGTCGTCGTTCCGGCGTATCCGTACTCGACCAGGCAATCGATGGTCGCGGTGAGCAGCGAGCGCTGGGTGTCAGCAGTTCGTTCACCTTGCGACCTGCGCTGGTTCATCTCGTGGCTTCTCTCATTCACATACCGACCAGTTGGTTTGTAAACCTAGCACGGTCAGGCAACGAGCGGCACCCGAAACCGGCGACCTGATGCAGAAGGTTTGGGGCTGTCAGCCCCGGACTGTCAGGGGTTCGCCGAGGAGGCTGTCCTTGATCGCCTCCTCGGTGAACGCGACATCGCGCCATTCCTTGTGGGAGAAGCGATCGGTCGCGGCGGTGTACAGCTCATTGGAGCGGTCCTCGACGTTGCCGTAGGTCAGGAACGCCTTGGCCCTCGGAGCCCCTTCGCCGAACTCCACCGCGAACAGGAACGACGTCCCATACGTCACCGGGTATCCGGCCTCGCCGTTGAGGCGCCGCAGTTCCGAGGAGGCGAAGAGCTTCTCCTCCTTCGAGTCCAGCAGAGCGGGATCCCTGATGGTGGCGGATCGGCCGGGGCTGACGATGTTGGTGACACCGTCGATGCCGAGGCCGCCGTGGATCGGCACCCGCTGACCGTCGCGCAGCGCGAACTGCATTGTGCCCAGCTCGACGTCGGGCCCGTAGCCCAGCGACTCGAGCACTCGCACCGCACTGCCGAGAGCGACCAGCACTGGATCGGGCTCGCCGGAAGGCGCGGCGACGAGACCTCGGGGTGTTTCGACGGGGCGGGCGGGATCGAACGGCTCGGCCCACAGCGACGCTGCACCTTTGCCGGCTGCCGCCTGGAAGCTCGAGACGAACTCACGCCACAACGGCGCGCCCTTGCTGTCGAGGTCGTAGCGCCCGTCCCAGGCCGCCAGCACATCGCACGCCTCGGTGACGTCGACCGTGGCGGCGGGAATCGCCGGGCCCTCATCGGCTCCGGCGATCTCCGGCACGCGAACCGAAGTGCCCGGCACCCGGCACCGCTCGACCACCGGCACCCGCAGCTCGCGGGCCACGAAGCCCTCGTTGAGGAGCGCCGCGTCGGCGATCTCGTCGAGGGTGAACTTGCCGTCGTCACCCGACGGTCCGCTCGCTGACGTGTCGTCCAGAACCACCGCGTTCTCCCGTGTTCTGACCGATCGGGTTGTCTCCTGCCGGCCGTGCAGCGGCGAGAACTCGCCGGTGAGGACGTGCTGTGCGTTGGGGAGCCAGAACGAGTCGTTGGCGTTGAAGACGTAGTCCCCGCGTTCGGCCTGAGGCTGACGGTCATAGGGAACGAGGCCCGGATCGCGTGCCCCGTCCTCCTCGACCCACTCGAAGATCGGGTTGGACCCATCCAGCAGGATCGCGCTGCTTTCCGCTGCCAGCGCGACGAGTGGATCGTCCTTCAACGACGCCTCGTAGGCGGCCAGCGCCTCAGCGGACAGGTTGGGCGTCGCCGACGTGTCCGCATACCACGCGCGTCCGTCGGAAGACGCGGCGATCGTATTGAACAGCGGGACGCCGTTGTACTTCTCGTTGAGCGCCTGCAGGTCGTCGAGACTCGTGATCGACATCTGTTCGAGGTACTGCTGAAGGAACTCGTCGTTGTCGATGTTGGCGTCCCGGTAGGTGATGACGCTCGCGTTGGTCCAGCCGATGCCGGGGAAATCGAGGATCGGCCCGTAGTGGCTCGCCCATGTGGTGCGCTTGACCTCGCTCACCGAACCGTCCGGTCCGAGCACCGAGATGGTGTGTTCGGTGGGCACGATGTCGCGTACCTCGTCGCCGTAGCGGTACTTCGTCGGCGAGCCGGGGACCAGGCTCAGGCGGTAGGCGGTGAATCGGTTCCCAGCGGACACGGTGTGGGTCCACCCGACGTCCTTGGTGAACCCGATCCCGACCCCGGGAAGACCTGAGAGTTGGACGCCGTAGATGTCGACCTTGCCGGGCACCGTCAGGTGCGACTCCCAGAACCGCAGCTCTCCTTCCCACGGGAAGTGGGGGTTGCCGACGAGCAGGCCCCCACCGCTCTCGGAGCGATCCGCGCCGACGGCCCATCCGTTCGAAGCCAACGCCGCATCGTCTGATGCCGGTCGGAGCGCGGCCCCGGTACCGGTCGGTGTCGCTCCGTCGGGTGGCTGGGCGGACGGGATCAGGCGATTGACCGCGGCGCCGCTCGCGAGCAGGGCGACGGACCGGGCGTACGCGTAGAGCTCGTTCGGTTCGATCGGTCGAATCCACTCGGCGCCGCTGCACCATCCGGCGATCTTGTCGGCCCCGGTCTGTTCGAGGTGGTCGTTCCAGCCGGAGCTGAATGCCGTGAGCAGCTCGACTCCCTCCTCGGGGAAGTCGTTCCAGTCGTCCATGGCCCGTTCGAAGATGCCGAGCGCCCGCCACGCTGTGTCGGAGTCCACGTTGGCGTCCTCGTCGCCCGCACCGAGGTATCGAGCCCGTTCACCGCGGATCTTCACGATCTGATCCATCAGGTCGCACGTCCGGTCCTGGCCGCTGGCGAAACCCTGGCCGTAGGCGACATCGGCGAGGTCGTCGCCCGTGATGTGCGCGACGCCGTCGGTCGTGCGACGGATGGTCGCCTCGTAGCCTTCGCCTGTTTCGACGACGTCACCGTTCGAGTTCCCGGCGGACACGCCATCGCCGTGCTCGACCGGGTCGTTCGCGCACCCGGGTAGCGCAGCGATCACGAGCGCCGCGAGCAGCGACGCTCCCGTACGGAGTCGTGGTTGGGCGGTGAACGGGATCGTGATCACGAGTGCTCCAGAGTGCGGCGGGGGGCGGTGCTGCGGTGGTCGGTGCGACCGTAGCGCCGCTGCGGGGTGCGTCGCGCTCGAAGCACTGCCTACGGGACGTCGAAGGACGACGTTCCCACCGCGGTGTACACGTGGAGGGTGAATCCGTTCAGCGACATGACGGTGCCGCCTCGGGCGACCGGCGGCCCGGGATAGCGGATGACCACGATGCCCGATCCACCCGAACCGTTGCCGGCGAGGTTGTTGCGTTGGCCACCTCCTCCCCCACCGGTGTTGGGCGCACCGTTCGTCGGGCCGGCAGATGCCGCCCCACCGTTCCCGCCACCACCGGCGCCTCCAACAGCGGTTTCTGCAGCGTTGTTGTAGGTGCCACCGCCGCCTCCCCCGGCGTAGTACTGGTTCGTGATCGTGGACAGACGCCCCGCGCCCCCGTCGCCGCCGCGGGTGTTGCTCGGCCGCCCGCCGGCCGATCCGGCTCCGCCGCCACCACCGGCGCCGTAGTTCGGTGCGCTGGTCGGGCCGGCGCCGCCGTTGTTGCCCTGGCCGGCAGTGCCGCTTCCGGCCGCCGACACGTTGTGGCCCGAGCCGCCGCCTGAACCGCCGTTCGCTCCGACTGCCCAGTTCTCGCCGCCACCGCCACCGCCGAGGGCGGTGACAGAGCCGAATCGCGAGTCCCCACCGCTCTCGGCACGGCTCCCGTAGTTGCCCGGCGAAGTCCTTCCACCGGCTCCGACCACCACCGGGATCGAGCCCGGGCCGACGCGGTGAGGCATCCCTCCGACGGTGGTCAGGAATCCGCCCGCTCCGCCGCCACCGCCGGTTGCGGCAGCACCTGCTCCACCACCGCCGACCACGAGGTAGTCGACCGACGTGAGCCGCCCCGGCGTCACCGGGGACGACGAGGTGGAGACCGGGCCGTACCCGAAGGAGTTCCGTGCCTGAACCGTCAGGGTGTACGACGTGCCGTTGGTGAGGCCGAGCACGACGCCGGAGGTAGCGGTGGTGGTGGCTGTGGCACGTCCGGGCGTGGCGGTGATCAGGTAGTCGATGATCGGAGCCCCGTTGTCTGCCGGCGCGTCGAACGTGACGCCGGCGGCGCCGTCTCCTGCGGACGCGACGAGGTTGACGGGGGCGTCGGGGACGCGACCGGGCGTCGCTGTCGCGGCAGCCGACGCTCGACTGGTGCCGAAGCCGTTGGTCGCGCGGACTGTCGTCGTGTACGCGGTCCCGTTCGTGAGGCCCGTGATGACGCACGTCCTGGTGGGTGCGGTGGCGGTGCAGGTGGCCCCGCCGGGCGTTGCCGTCGCGGTGTAGGTCGTGATCGGTCCGGCCCCGGGGTTTCCGGGCGCGACCCATCGGGCGCGCACCTGGCCGTCGGCGGGCGTCGCGGTGAGTCCCGTCGGAGGCTCGGGGGATCCCGGCCAGGGGTCCGGCTCGAAGGTCCAACTGCCGACCTGGTCGAAGATGTGCAGGGTGTAGCCGCCGAGCGTCACGATCCGGCCGCCCGTCGCTGCCGGCGCACCTGGGTACCGAATGACGACGATTCCGGAGCCACCCGCTCCGCTGCCGGGACGGTTGTCGCGTTGGCCGCCACCACCGCCGCCCGTTCGTGCGGCGCCGTCGGTGGGCGCAGTCGCGGTCGTCCCGCCTCCGCCTCCGCCCCCTCGACCGCCGGAGGCTGCGACCGGGGCGTTCGAGTAGGCGCCACCGCCGCCTCCCCCGGCGTAGAACTGGCCGGTGATCGGCGAGTACCGACCGTCGCCGCCGTTACCGCCGCGAGTATTGGTCGGCCGCCCGCCGGCGGCTCCGGCGCCGCCCCCTCCGCCCGCGCCGTAGTTCGGTGCGCTGGTCGGGCCGGCGCCGCCGCTGTTGCCCTGGCCGGGCGTCCCGGCGCCGCCGCTTCCAGACAAGTGGCCCGATCCGCCGCCCGACGCCCCGGCCGCCCCGCTGGTCCAGTTCTCGCCACCGCCGCCACCACCGGCAGCCGTGATCGTGTCGAACCGCGACGCCGTCCCGCTGGCGGCGCGGCTGGAGTACGTCATTGCTGACCCGCCCGGACCGCCGGCACCCACTTCGACAACGTAGGCGCGGGTCGTCACGGGGTATGCCCCTCCGCCGACGTTGGTCACGAACCCGCCGGCGCCTCCTCCCCCGCCGGTCGCGCTGGCGCCGGCACCGCCGCCGCCCACGACGAGGTACTCGACGCGGTCGACGGGAGACGGTCCTGGCGGCGCCGAGGTCGTGGTGGTGGTCGAGGTGGGTGGCGGGGTCGTCGAGTCGATCTCTCGCCACTCGGAGATCATCCAGTTTCCCAGGGTGCTTCGTTCCACCGCGAAGGTGGCCGCCCGTGCCGCGGTGACGCGTCGGGCATCGACCCGAACGTCCCACCGGGTCGGCGAGGCCTGAGCGGCTTGCACGTTCCACGAGATGCCGGCACTCGACCCTGAGTCTGTGAAGGAGCCTGCCGGTTCGCCGGCGCCGATACGTGCCACTGCGGATGCGGCGCCTGCATCGAGAGCTGCGGACGCGGTGGTTCTCCACTGGAGTTGGGACTGGGCCCGGGCGTCGGCCATCGCTCGATCGATCAGCACAGCGCCGAGGCCTGCGAAGGTGACCATCAGCACGATGGCGACCGCGACCGAGCCGCGATCGCCTCTTCCTCGTTCGGTCATGGGCCGCCTCAACACAGAAGCTCCTCGGCGCGTCGGCCCCGCGGTGAGCCGCCGATCTCGAGTCGGTTGGAGTTCCGCGTCGCTGACGGAGCGATGTCGACGGTGAACGAAACCCTCATCGTGCATCCGACCAGCGGGACCATGGCCATGACCCCCGGGTTGAGTTCGATGCCGGTTCGGTCGAAGTAGCGGACGAACGGCACTCCCCCGTCGACGACGCCGCGGATGAGCGTGCGAGACTCGACGACGGCTCCGGTCCCGGGGTCGAGCCGTTCCCGTCGGATCTCGCCGGAGGGAAGATCCCGCCTGAGACGAACGCGGTCGACTCTCCCGCCACCCATCGGGATGCGCAACGTGACCTCCGACCGCGCCGCGCCGGCCCCAGGGGGTGCCTCGAACGTCGCGGCGGAACGAACGAGCCGGGCCAGCTCGGCGGCCCCGACGCGAGCTGTCGAGCGATACTCGATCGCCGACTCCTGCTTCGCGTGCGCGGCGAAGAACGAGTCGGCAACTCCGAGGAGCGTCGCGAGGACCATGGTGAACAGCGACACGGTGAGCACCACTTCCAACAGGCTGGTGCCCCGTTCAGGGTGGCGAATGCGGCGCCGCGCCGGAGCAGGAAAGCGTCTCATGGCACGATCACGATGTCGTCCAGCGTCGACGACGCTCCGGAGAAGGCCGAGGTCCACGCCCAGCCCTCCGACGTGTAGGTCGTTGTCGCCTCGTTGTGGATTCGGCGCAGCAACGTGAGCGGAGGGAGATCTGCCAGGAGGTAGATCTCGACCGAGCCGCCTGCCGGAATAGTGAATCCCGACCACGCCGGCGTCGAGGTGCCCGGGACCGGGTCGACAGTCGCGCCACGAGTCGCTCCACCGAGGGTGCGGACCAACGCCGTCGACTTGAGGCCGAACCCGGGGGGCAGGAAGTCCGAGATCGTCACGTTCTCGGCGGTGCCGCGCCCGGGAGCGTTGGACACGACGATCTGATAGCCGAGGCTGACCCCCGGTGTCAGCGGAACCATCGGGGTGGAGGTGCTCACCGTCGTCGTGAGCGCTGCGAGACACCCGACGCCGAGCGGCACACCGGGCAGCGCTCCCGCGGAGATGCCGGTGTCGACCTGGCCTGCCGGCGTGCCGGACACCTCGGTCGATCGGGTGGCGGCGTTGGCGAACACGCCGCCACCGCGCGAACCCGTACCGCTGGCCCGCGCGCTGAGATCGACCCCGGCAAGGTCGCCGCGCTCGACGGTCATCGCAACGAACCCGCCTTCGGCGTCGCCCCGCCCGTTCGCGGTGACCTGTGCGGATCCGACGACCGACGACGCTCGGATGAACGTGACCCCGCCCCCCTGATTGACCCCAGGACTGGTCGACCGTGGTCCACCGGGCAGCGCTCGATCCGGCCCTGGCGTGACCCCGACGGGGCCGACGACCCACAGGCCGGTGCCGTCGTTGGCCAACGATCCGGAAACCGTGAGGGTCTCGGTCACGTCGAAGGCGAGTACGCCGCCAGTCGCGCCGTCGAACGGCAATGCTGCGAGTCCAGCTCCGGTGGTGGCGGCAGCGTAGGTCGGGACGCGCACAACCTGGAACGCTCCGTCGGCGCCGTAGGCGTTGAGCAGACCGCCCGACACGCCCCGGCCGGTCACCGAAAGTCGACCACTCGATACCTCACTCGTCGCCAAGGCGTACTCGTAGCGCCCCGAGTTTCCGTTGTCCCAACCGGTCATCTGTATGACGAGCACGAGGTCTCCGGAGCGGATCGGGGCGCCTCCGCCGGCGCGGTAGTTGCCGTCGACGGTGAGGAGCGACGAGCCGGCGGCCACCACACCCACGCCAGCGATGTAGCTGTTGACGATGCCGGTCAGCGGCGAGGCGCTCATGTCCGTCGATCGGTTGAGACACGCTGCACCGGGAGCGACCGGTGCGAGGCCGCCCTCCAGCCGAACCGTGCGGCCGAGGGCGTCGAACTCGACCTCGACGACCAGTCGCTTCCATGCGTCGGTCCGCAAAACACCGGAGGTGAGCCGCACGGAGTCCCAGGTGACGGAACGCCGGATCGTGTAGGTCGTCACTCCCTCGGTGATGCGTGACTCCGCCTGGATTCCTGAGGTGGTGAGGGTGACGGTGGAGCGGCCGTCGAAGCTCGTCAAGAAGCCCGGCGACGCGGGTGAGATTCCCAGCTCCGCGTAGGGAATCGATCGCATCTCCTCCAATGCTGATTCGGCCAGCTCGAGGGCGCGGCCTCGGCGGTCGACCGCAGACGTTGAGTTGGCTACGCCGTCCAACAGCCCCACCGACGCCATCACTCCGCCCGCCAGCAACGCCATGGTGACGACCACTTCGAGGAGCGACGTGCCGCGCTCACCTCGCGTCGCCACACGGCCGCGGCGCGACAGCAAGCGGACGCGGCGCGATCGCGAGGGCACAGTGCTCACCGTCTCCCATCGGCAGACGACCGGCGGGCGTGAGCCATGAACGCGACGCTCCTCAACATCAGCCGGAGTCCGCCGACGGAACAGGGTGCGACAACGAACCTCGACCAAGGCCAAGCCGCGCGCCCGCCGTACGCTCGGGTTGTTGGCGACCGACCGCCACGTTCGGGTTGCGGCCGTAATGAAGAACGGTCACGTGCGCACGGCGGAGACGCCGCTCGATCCGGGCGTCGTCGTCCAGGGGGAGGTCGTCGACGCCGACGCGCTCGCCGCCGCCATCAAGTCGGCGGTCGGGTCGGAACGGTTCGGCACGCGGTCGGTGGTGGTCGGTGTTGCCGGTCGGGACGCCGTCACGCGCCAGGTGGAGATCCCGGCTATGGCCGACAAGGACCTCCGTTCTGCGCTCACGTACGAGCTGAACGACATGTTGCCGTTCCCGCCTGCCGAGGCCGTCGTCGACTACCTCCGCATCGAGGACGTGACCGACGAGAACGAACGGTCGGTCGCCCGACTGCTCGCGGTCGCGATTCACCGCTCAGCGGTCGATCCCCTGCTGGATGCGGTCCGCCGCGGCGGACTCACGCCAGTGGCCCTCGACCTGGCGGCGTTCGGCCTCGTTCGCTCCGCGTGGACCGGCGGGTCGGATGGCGTTGGAGCGACGGCGCTGGTTCATCTCGGCGACACCACCATGACGGTCGTGGTCGTCGAGGGAGACGTCGTGCGGTTCACCCGCCAGGTCGGCGTCGCCGACGACCACGAGTCCGGAGCGGCCGATCTCGACGCTGATCTGGCGTTCGTCGAACGGTTCCGAACCCGCGGCTCTGCGGGGTCTGGATCGACCGCGACGGCGACGATGGAGCGAACCGACCCGATCGTCGCGGCGGTCGCCGGCACGTTGGAGTACTACTCGCTCCAGGCTGGTGCGACCCCGGTCGGAACCGTGTTGCTGTTCGGCGACCTCGACCGCGCGACCCGCATCGAGCTTCCGCTCGGATCGGTGCTCGGTGATGACGTGTCGGTCGGCGTGCTCGGCGAGACCGACGACGATGTCACCGACCTCGAGCACCACACCCGGAGCGAGTTCGCCCCAGTGCTCGGCCTGGTGCTCGATCCCGCGACGACCGGGAACGGGCCGGCGCGCCTCGACCTGCTCCCGCCACCGCCACCCCTCTCCCACAGGAAGGTGGCAATCCGCGCTGTCGCTATCGCAGTCTTCGCCGCTGCGCTCGGGTGGTTGGCCACCGACGCGATCGGACCGGATCGGACCGGCGCAGTTGACGAAGCGGAGGCCGCTGAGTCGGCAGTTTCGCGGCTCGAAGCGAAGCTTGAGACGATGTCCGAGGCGCGGGCCGATGCCGTCGAGCTGAAGCAGGGCGACGCCCGCATCGAGTCGATCGCGAAGAAGCGGGTTCCGTGGGAAATGCTTCTCGCACAGGTTCGATCGACGATCCCTCCCGACACGATCCTCCTCTCGATGAGCGCGAGTGCGTCATTGAAGACGGCGACCGGAACGACGCCGGGGTCGATCGAGTTGACGGCGCAGGCCCCGACGTCCGCGTCGGCCTCTGCATGGCTGGCAGCGTTGGCCTCAGTACCAGGCGTCAAGCGCCCGTGGCTGTCCGCTGCCGGGACCGCCGATGTCGACGGTGCCGCCGGCGTGGTGACGTTCACCATCTCGCTCGAACTCGACAGCGACCTGTCCGATGTCGTGCCACCCGAACCTGAGCCAGAGGTCGAGCCATGAGCCGAACTGCACGACGGGCCGTCTACGCGACGGCGTTCCTGCTCGCCATCGCACTGGTCTGGCTCCTGATGTGGCGCCCCAGGGCCGCGGCCGTCGAGGAGTCCGTACTGCGAACCGAGGCCGCGTCCGGACAGGAGGCAAGACTCACCGCGATGGTGGCGTCGGCACAACGATTCGAGGACGGCGGCGACGAGTCTGTTTCGGCACTGGAACGGGCTCGGACAGCCGTGCCCGACGCCCCCGAACTCGGCGCGTATCTGTTGTTCGTCGACGAGGCGGCGCGTGCGACCGGCTGTGTTGTTCGCGCGCTGAACCCACGGCCGGCCGGGTCGACGGTGAAGTCGATCGCCGGCCTCCAGGGAATCGGTGTCGACCTGGTGCTGCTCGGTTCGCTCGACCAGGTCCAGGCGTTCCTGATCGCGGCGTCGCGCCTCCCCCGTGTCATGGTGATCGATGAGGTTCAGATCGACCAGGAGTCGGACCGCCTCGTGGAGATGACACTGGCGGCGCGGATATTCCGGACCGGACCGCCCGACGAAGCGGCGGACGCCGCCGCGGTCCCGGTGGACGATCTGTCTGTCGGCTGAGCGCCGAGGCGCTCAGCCGATACAGCGCAGGAGTTCCTCGATGGTCGTGAGACCGTCCTTGACCTTGTGCAAACCAGCCGTGCGCAGCGTGAACATGCCTTCGCCGACCGCGTAGGACTCGATGTCGGCACTCGATCGGCGCTCAAGGATGTACTGGCCGACCATCTCGTCGACGTCGAGGTACTCGTTGACGGCGAAGCGACCCCGGTAGCCGGTGCCGCCGCACTTCTCACAACCGACGGTGGTGAAGCTCGTGAATGCGCCGTCGTCGTCGAGGAGTGCGGTCGGAATCCCCGCTCCGATCGCCTCGGCGGCAGAGAGACGGTGAGGCGCCTTGCAGGAGTCGCACAGCCGTCGAGCCAGACGTTGCGCGAGCACCCCACGAAGGCCGGCGGTGACCAGGTAGGGCTCGACGCCCATCTCGATCAGCCGGATCGGCGTGGACGCAGCGTCGTTGGTGTGGACCGATGCCAGCACGAGGTGTCCGGTGAGCGACGCCTCGACGGCAATGGTCGCGGTCTCCTTGTCTCGGATCTCGCCGACGAGCACGACATCGGGGTCGGCACGCAACATGGACCGAAGCGCTCGGGAGAACGTCAGCCCCGCCCGGTTGTTCACCTGGACCTGCTTGACGCCTTCGAGGCGGTACTCGACGGGATCCTCGATGGTCATGATGTTGCGGCTGGGGTCGTTCAGCTCGCGGAGCGCTGAGTACAGGGTCGTCGTCTTGCCCGAACCGGTCGGTCCCGTGACGAGCACGATCCCCCAGCTCCTGCGGAACGATGCACGGAAGCGCTCGAACTGGCTCGGGTGCATGCCGAGCTCGTCGATCGGCTGAAGGCCGTCGTCACGGCGCAGGATGCGCATGACCGCTGCCTCGCCGTAGACCGTAGGGACGGTGGCAACGCGAAGATCGATGGACCGCCCGCCGATGACCATCGAGATGCGGCCGTCCTGGGGAACGCGCTTTTCGGCGATGTCCACGTTGGCCATCACCTTG
>WBZL01002764.1_pt1 | contig 16723 bp, 14 predicted proteins | sample 5204291 | NCBI WGS metagenome assembly WBZL01 (sample SAMN12344345, study PRJNA552823) | activated sludge metagenome | biome: Activated sludge suspended growth; feature: Nitrification reactor; material: Wastewater; isolation source: activated sludge from nitrification reactor of wastewater...
CGGTATTTACAAAACTTCCGCCTCTCATTGAAAAGGCCGAGTTTGAGTTCCCTCCTGTAATTGTTCCCTTGTTAACTACATTTCCTTTTGCAATAAGCGAATATCCGCCTGCCGAAACGGTAAGAGTTTTTAGAGTATCAACTGTTAGCGTACCCCTGAAATCAAACCTGTATGGCGAGGAAATGTTTATAACAATTGTGTTTCCACCTATCCTCAACTGTGATGATATATAGCACGTAGTAGAAATTTGCTCAATAGAAACTCCATCGGTATCAGTCTTCAAGGTTCCATTACCGGTAATGACTGATCCTGTTGTCATAGACAGATCATCACCGCTTCCATTTTTCAGCAAGAGGGATGAAGACGTATTCAACGTGATCGTTGAGTTAGCTGCAAGTACAAGCTGATCCATGGAAACCACAGAATCCGCAGGCAATGTTACATTGTGCGAAGACTGGATTGTAACTGTTCCTGCTGCTGATGTAGGATATGTTGTTGTTGAGGTTTGCCAGGTTGAACCGTTGTTTGTGGATAATTCCCATGTGCCCGGAGTTGTCCAGTTTCCCGTAACTCTTGATCTGTAAAGAGTCTGAGAATAGCTGTCTGCTGTTATCAAACAGATCAACAGAAAACTTAATAGGTAGGTCTTCATAGCAAATTAGTTTGAGGTTTTGAAAATTTGTTCGAACTACTTCGCCATTTAACCGATCAGTTGGTATGATAATGGAATTGGTTATATGTTATTAGCCAATCCGAAAAGCTGTACTTATTCTTCCTCCTCTGCCCTGAGTTTTTCCAGAACAGTAAAATCCTCAAGCGTAGTCACGTCTCCTCTTACTTCACCGCTGTGTGCAAGTTCTCTCAGAAGCCTTCTCATTATCTTCCCGCTTCTGGTCTTAGGTAAGGAATCAGTGAACCGGATCTCGTCAGGACGTGCGAGTGCTCCGATCTCTTTTACTACCCAGTCCTTCAGCTCATTCTTAAGTTCATCAGAAGGCGTATGACTGCTTTCCAAAGTTACAAATGCGCAGATGGCGCTTCCCTTTATCTCATCCGGCTTGCCGACAATGGCCGCTTCGGCAACTTTTGAATGCGCAACCAGTGCAGATTCAATCTCCGCCGTCCCGAGTCTGTGACCGCTCACGTTCAATACATCATCAACTCTTCCCATCACCCAGAAGTATCCGTCCTTATCAATTCTCGCGCCGTCACCCGTGAAATAGATCCCCGGAAATTCGCTCCAGTATTGCTTCTTGTATCTGCTGTCATCTTTGTAAATTGTTCTCAGCATAGATGGCCACGGCTTCTTAATTATGAGCAATCCGCCGCTTCCCTTTTCAACAGGATTGCCTTTCTTGTCAACTACCTGGGGTTCGATTCCGAAGAACGGCAAAGTTCCTGAACCTGGTTTTGTGGGAGTCGCCCCCGGGAGTGGAGTGATCATAATTGCACCGGTCTCCGTCTGCCACCATGTATCAACTATCGGACATCTGCTCTTTCCTATCATCTTATTATACCACATCCATGCTTCCGGATTTATCGGCTCGCCTACAGTTCCAAGCAATCGAAGCGAATCAAGTTTGTATTTCTCCAGCCAGTGGTTTCCCCATTTGATGAAAGCTCGTATTGCAGTCGGCGCGGTATAAAAAATAGTGACTTTGTATTTGTCTATCATCTGCCAGAACCTGTCCGGATGCGGAAAATTCGGGGCGCCTTCGTAAAGCATTACTGTAGCGCCGTTTTGCAGCGGACCGTAAACAACATAGCTGTGTCCCGTTACCCAGCCGATGTCGGCAGTACACCAGAAGATGTCCTCGTCCTGAAGATCAAAGACATATTTGGATGTGATGTAGGTCTGAACGGAATATCCTCCTGTAGTGTGCAGAATTCCCTTCGGCTTGCCTGTGGTGCCGCTTGTGTATAGAATGTACAGCGGATGTTCTGAATCAAGTTTCTCGGCCGGGCAATCTTCAGAGACGTCAGCCATTTCTTCATGATACCATTTATCGTAATAATCATTCCACTTCACTTCGCAATCACATCTCTTCACAACTATCACATTCTTCACACTCGGGCAATGAGGCAATGCTTCATCAACATTATTCTTAAGATGAACTATATCACCACGCCTGAAAGCGCCGTCAGCTGTAATCACCATTGACGCCTCAGCATCAGTTATTCTGTCAACCAAAGCATTCGCTGAAAATCCTCCGAAGATCACTGAATGAACTGCTCCAATTCTTGCACATGCCAGCATTGCAGTTACGGCTTCCGGTATCATGGGCATATAAATGCAAACCCGATCTCCTTTCTTCACGCCAAGCCGTTTGAGAACATTTGCGAACTTGCATACTTCAACATACAACTGATGATAAGTCAGCGATCTAGTATCTCCCGGTTCTCCTTCGAAGAAAAGCGCAACCTTATTCTTTCTGTTGCTAAGCACATGCCGGTCCAGGCAATTGTATGAAAGATTCAACTTTCCCCCGACAAACCATTTCGAATGCGGCGCTTTCCACTGAAGAACCTTATTCCATTTCTTGAACCAATGCAATTCATCAGCGATCTGTGCCCAGAATTTTTCCGGCGACTTTATCGACTTGTCATACAACTTCTTGTAATCCTGAAATGATTTTATCTTCGCCTTTTCTGAAAAACTTTTGGGCGGCTTGAAAAGTCTGTTCTCTCTGGAAAGAGACGTGATGTGCTTTTCATCAGATTGGTTCTTCCGGGGCATATGACTGTAATTTGATTTGCGAAAATCTAAGAAACAGAGCTCACACAAGAAATGCAAACAAAAGTGCATAATGAATTTGGATACACTTCTTGAAAGTTTGTCATTCCCTTAACAATTGTCATTTCCTTTTTAAGTTTGTCATTTCCTTTTTAAGTTTGTCACTCCCGCGCATGCGGGAGTCTACGAGCAGTGAAGATACTATTCCATAGATCCCTGCATTTCCCGAAGGGACGGCCTTGCCGCGCAGGATGACATAACGTGGAGATTGTTATCATTCCAATTTCAACTCGTCACTCATTTTACGTTTGTTTTTCCTTTTTTAAGATTGTCATTCCCTTATTAAGATTGTCATTCCTGCGTATGCCTGCCCGAAGAATACAGGACTTGAACACTTTTCGCAGGCGGGCAGGAATCTACGAGCAGCGAAGACACTATACTATTAATCTTTGTATCTACATGGATGACAAAGCGTTGGGATTCATTTTTAAAGAATTAATCTCCGAGCAATGAAGACACTTCTCCGTAGATCCCTGCATTCGCAGGGATGACATAGCGTGGGGATGGTTGCCATAGCAGAATTCTCTTTTACTTGTCATTCCTTTTTCATTTGTCATTCCTATTAAACTTGTCACTCCTGCGCATGCAGGAGTCTACCACAAATGAATCCACTATTCCGTAGATCCCTGCATTCGCAGGGATGACAAAACAAGGGGATGATTGTTATTGGATACACCCTCTTAGAATTGTTATTCCCGCCCATACGGTGGCACCTCTGAGTCATTTACCGCAACTGGTTTTTTGCGTTGATGATCACTTCAAAATTTATGATAATGCTTCGTGAACATAAACTTAAGTCACCATGAAGAATTACTATGTCTACATAATGACAAACAGCGAGGATGGCACATTATATATCGGTATCACAAATGATCTGCTTCGAAGAGTTATTGAACACAAGCTCAAGATCAATGAGGGCTTTACAAATCAATTCAACTTAGACAAGCTAGTATGGTTTGACCAAACGAATGACATTCATGTTGCCATTAAAAAGGAAAAGCAAATGAAAAAATGGAAGAGAGAATACAAAATTAATACAATTGAAGAATCCAACCCTGATTGGGATGATCTGTTTTATGAGATTGGTGGAACTAATGAGTTGCTGATCGAAATGTCAAAGCAGATGAGTAAAAAAACAGAAGAAGACTCTGATAAATTGACAATTGCTGAGAATCACTTTCAAGATATATCCAAATGGAAGAACTCAATTCCGTAGATCCCTTTACGTTTGTCACTCCTGCGCATGCCTGCCCGAAGAATACTGAACTTGAACACTTTTCGCAGGCGGGCAGGAGTCTACCACAAATGAATCCACTACTCCGTAGATCCCTGCCTGCAGCAATGTACCATGAACACTCTTCGGCGGACTGGCCTGCATTCGCAGGGATGACATAGCGAAAAGTGGATTGTCATTGTAGAAATATCTTTTGATTGTCATTCCCTTTACGTTTGTCCTTCACTTTACGTTTGTCACTCCTGCGTATGCAGGAGTCTACCACAAATGAATCCACTATTCCGTAGATCCCTGCATGCCTGCCCGGCAAGGACGGGCGCAGGGATGACATAGCGTGGAGAGGTTTGTCACTCCAACATTCTCCTTTCTGAATTTACTTACAAACATAAAATGAGTAATTTCATATCAAAATTTTATGAGCAAAACAGCATTCGTATTCCCCGGACAAGGTTCACAGACTGTAGGTATGGGCAAAGACCTGTACGACAATTTCGATTTAGCCAAAGATATTTATTCCAAAGCAGATGAGATAATGGGTATGCCCCTCAGCAAAATTTCATTCGAGGGACCCGTTGAACTGCTTACTCAAACTCACATCACGCAACCTGCACTCTTTGTTCACTCTTATATTCTTACTCAACTGATCGGCGATAAACTCACTGCAGATGCAACCGCAGGTCATTCACTCGGCGAATATACCGCCAATGTTTATGCACAATCAATTGGCTTTGAAGAAGGACTGAAGCTTGTCAAGCAGAGAGGAGAGCTTATGAAAGAATCCGGTGTGGTCAGGCCGGGAACCATGGCTGCTGTGATCGGACTTGACGAAGAACAAATAGACTCTGTATGCAAACTGACAAAAGAGCATCAGATAGTTCAGCCGGCAAATTACAACGCACCGGGACAGATCGTTATCTCCGGCGATGTTGACGCCGTTCACAGAGCAATGGCTATTGCAAAAGCGGAACCGTTCAACAGCAAGATGGCGAAGGAACTTCAGGTCAGCGGCGCGTTCCACTCGGATCTCATGGTAACTGCAGCCGAAGAACTCAGAGTAGCAATCTACAGAGCCGGTTTCAAAGATGCACTGATACCTGTTTACACAAACACCGAAGCCGAACCGTTTCAGGAGCACGGCGCAATAATGAATTCTCTCTTCAGGCAGCTTATGTCATCAGTAAAATGGATGCAGCTCATTACCAATATGATCAATGATCTTCACATAAAAAAGTTTTACGAAATAGGTTCAGGCAAAGTACTCACAGGTCTTATCAAACGGATAAATCCTGAAGTTGAGCTGTACAATATCGGAACAGCAGAAGACATTAAGAATCTTGGCTGACAGATGAGTAAAGATCCGGACTATCTCGATTACAACGGACTCAAGATCGATCCATTAATATTCACACAAGGATTCGTTCCTGCATGTGATCTCTCAATCTGCGGAGGAAGATGCTGCCATTGGGGAGTAAATGTTGACAAGCCTCACGTTGATGTCATCATGCAATACGAAGACAAGATCAAAGAAGTGATGGATAAACATCAGCCAAAGGATTCATCGGAATGGTTTGAGAAGGAATCGCATGAAGATGAAGACTTTCCCTCGGGCTATGCAATCGGTACGGAAGTATTTGTATCTCCGCAAGGCCTCGAGAAGTGTGTATTCAACGACAGCATTGGAAGATGCTCGATTCAGGTAATGGCTGTCGAGAACGGCATGCACAAGTGGGCGATCAAACCTAAGTATTGCATAATGTATCCGCTCACTATAGTTGACAATGTTCTAACATGCGATCTCGATCATGCCGAACGCCTTGACTACTGCGGCACTTCTCATCCGGAGAATTATACACGAACGGTCTTTGAATCAACAACAGAAGAACTCAAACATATCATAGGAGAAGAAGGATACAATTTTCTCAATGATCATTACATTAAGCATTACAAATCAAAGAACATTTACTCAAAGGAAAGTGAGGAGAAGATTTGACATTTGAAGGAAGAACTGTAATTGTAACAGGCGGCTCCAGAGGAATCGGCAAATCCATTGCCGAAGCATTTGCAGAATCCGGCGCCACTACAATTGTGACTTACAGAAACTCAATTGACGCCGCATACTTCGATTCAAAAGGCATCAAACATTATCAGTGCGATGTTGCAGATTCGAGATCAGTTCAGGAGCTGATAGACAAGATCATTGCCGAACATCAGAAGATAGACGTACTTGTTAACAATGCGGGAATTACCAAAGACGGTTTGCTTATGAGAATGAGTGAAGAGGATTGGGATGCCGTGATCGATACGAATCTGAAAGGCGTATTCAACATGACAAAGTCAGTCACCCGCCACATGATGAGCAAGCGCTACGGAAAGATCGTTAACATAACGTCTGTAGTTGGCATCACTGGCAATCCGGGTCAGTCAAACTATGTTGCCTCAAAAGCAGGTGTGATTGGATTCACCAAGGCAATTGCCAAAGAACTTGCATCAAGAAACATCAACATCAATGCGGTTGCTCCGGGATTCATCGGTACTGAAATGACTGACAAGCTTTCTGATGAAGTAAAGGCAAAGTATCTTGAGACAATTCCGCTGAAGAGAATCGGCAGCGGAAAGAATATTGCAGACGTTGTGATGTTTCTTGCTTCTGATATGTCGGATTATATCACCGGACAAACTATCTGCGTTGACGGCGGATTGGCAATGTGATTAAATAAACTCTATAAACCTGAATATGAAATTCAACAGTTCGCTTCTAAAGACCGTGGCTTGCATTTTTGCATTCCTCTATGTGGGACTCTCATTGTACGGATGCAGCAGAGAACCTTTGATAGGCAAGATCTTCTACTATTCCGATGACAGCTCAAAGCTGATTGCAGCATTTGAAAAAGATACATTCTATTATGTGCTCAGGCAAAAGTCGCCGGTATCTCCGCAGGAAATTGCAGTCGGGCATAAGACAAAATATACTGCGACAAAGAATCCCGATAACACCTATCTGATCACACTTGAAAAGAAGCCGTCTTTCTGGGAAAAGAATACATGGCTGATAGAACTCAAAGATGCCAACACGCTTTACTCTGTTGAATCAGGAAAGACATACATCAGAACTGATGACAGAAGTCTTCTTAAAAAATAGCAACACAGTAACGTTAAAATGTTTTCTAAACGAAAATCGATGAACACAAAATGGAAAAGCAAGTAAAACTCCGAAAACAGGAATTCAAAACTGATTCGGGAATAGTTGTTCCCGAATTTTTATCAGAATCATCTCCGTCTCCCTCTCCCGGAGATTATCCATATACACGCGGCGTCCACGGTTCAATGTACCGCTCAAAGTTCTGGACCATGAGACAATACGCCGGCTTTGCAACTGCTGAAGAATCCAACAACCGTTATAAATTCCTCATCAACTCAGGCACTACTGGACTCTCTGTTGCATTCGATCTTCCTACACAGATCGGTTATGACAGTGATGATCCGATGAGCGAAGGTGAAGTCGGTAAGGCAGGCGTAGCAATAGATTCACTAAAAGACATGGAGACTCTGTTCGACGGCATCTCGCTTGACAAAGTAACAACATCAATGACCATCAATGCAACTGCATCGCTGCTGCTTCTGATGTATGTTGCAATAGCAAAGAAACAGAATGCCGATCTCAAGAAACTCTCCGGCACAATTCAGAATGATCTTCTGAAAGAATACATTGCAAGAGGCACTTACATCTATCCTCCAAAGCAGTCAATGCGACTCATCACTGACATATTCAAATGGTGCAGCGAAAACCTCCCGTCATGGAATACGATTTCCATCAGCGGTTATCACATACGTGAAGCAGGTTCAAGCGCCGTGCAGGAAGTTGCATTCACGTTGTCAGACGGGATAGAGTATGTAAAGTCTGCGATAGAATCCGGACTTGATGTTGACGCGTTCGCAAAGAGATTGTCATTCTTCTTCAACTCGCACAACAACTTCATAGAGGAAGTAGCAAAGTTCCGTGCGGCAAGGCGCATCTGGGCAAAGATCATGAAAGAGAGATTCAATGCGAAGGATCCGAACAGCATGAAGCTACGCTTTCACGCGCAGACGGGCGGCTCGACCTTGTCTGACAAACAAATAGAAAATAACATTGTCCGCGTAACAATACAGGCGCTTGCCGCAGTTGTTGGCGGATGCCAGTCACTGCACACAAACGCAAAAGATGAAGCGCTTGCACTGCCAACGGAAGAATCGGTTCAGACCGCGCTTCGCACACAGCAGATCATTGCACATGAAAGCGGCGTGGCAGACAGCGTGGATGTTCTTGGCGGTTCTTATTTGGTTGAATACATGACGGATCAGATCGAAGAAAAGGCAATGGAGTACATTAAAAAGATTGACGACCTCGGCGGCGCGCTCAAGGCGATCGAATACGGCTTTCAGAAGAATGAGATCGAGAGGCATGCTTATGAACTTCAGAAGGATCTTGAAGAGAAGAGGATAATTGAAGTCGGCGTGAATGAATTTACAACTGACGCCCATGAAGATCACACGCTCATGAAGATAGATGACTCCGTGAGGGACAGGCAGATCAAGAGCTTGCAGGCATTGAGGCAATCGCGTGACAATGCAAAGGTTGAAGCCTGCCTGAAGACAGTGAAAGAGAAAGCAATGACAAATGAAAATCTCCTTCCATATCTTCTCGAAGCAGTTGAGAACTATGCCACCGTAGGCGAGATCTCAAATTCACTCAGAGAGGTCTGGGGAGAATACAAAGGCATCTGACATTCACCGGCGGCAATTACGCCGAAACATTACATAGATGAAGAACAAAGTAGTTTGGGTAACCGGCGCATCGACAGGCATTGGCAAGGCCATCGCGGAAAAATTTTCCAAAGAGGGATGCATTGTCGTTGTAACAGCCAGAAGGAAATCCAGGCTTGTAAAAATAGTAAGCGAGATAAAATTTGCCGGACGCGAGGCAAGCGCATTTGTATGCAACGTGATGTCAGAGAGGAGCGTATTCCAGACTGCCAAGCGCATACGCGAGAAGTACGGCACAATAGATGTGCTCATCAACAATGCCGGCGCGACGGTATTCAAATCATTCCTCGAGACAAAGACACAGGATTACAACAACGTCATTGACACAAATCTGAAGGGACCGTTCCTTTGCATGAAGGCGGTGCTTCCGCAGATGATAAAGAAGAAGCACGGAAGCATCATCAACATACTGTCCGTAGCCGCGAGCACAGCATTTGAGAACAGCGCGGTTTACTCCGCTTCAAAGGCCGGCATGAGTGCGATGGCAAACTGCATTAGAACCGAAGTAAGAAGATATGACATAAAGATCTGCAACATCTTCCCCGGCGCCGTTGACACGGCGATGTGGGAAAGCAAGGCACGCCAGCGTTACCGCAACCGCATGATGACCCCCGCCGACATCGCCGAGATCACATTCGACGTTTACAACAAACCGAAGAAAGTCGTGATCGAAGACTTAATCGTTAGGCCGGTGAGGGGGGATATATGAGGAATTGTTCTGTGAAGTTCTACAATAGTCGAAATGTGAAATACAGAAATTTCGCCAAGTCGCACAGCGGACCTTGGATATGCGATGCTTTTTCGGTTTGAGGTTCGTATATTTAAAAGCTGGAAGTCATCTTTAATGACAATGCATAGTTCCTAAAACACTGACACACTGCAAACATTCCTGACAAACAAACTTATTGTGAAAAAGAAAATATGCCAACAACAGTGAAAGAATCCGAAATACAGCTTAAAGCATTTTATGACACGGAAATTGAAAGTGATTTCCAACTCAAGAAGGAACATTTTCTTGAACATTTGAGGAGTCCGACAGGTAAGCAAAAATACAAAAGATATACAGGTACTCCTCTGCGTTATGCGGGTGGAAAGACATTAGCAGTCGGACTTATCGTTGAACTCTTACCAAACAACTTGAAAAGGATTATTTCTCCTTTTTTCGGTGGCGGTTCTCTTGAAATCGCTTGTGCAAAGGAACTCGAACTTGAAGTAAAAGGCTATGACATTTTTGACATGCTTGTAAATTATTGGCAACATCAATTTTCAAATCCCGAAGGAATGCACAAGTATTTGAAGCAATACAAACCAACAAGAGAGGGATTCTTAGAAGTAAAAAATTTAATGAAAGAAAATTGGAACAAGGAATTTGGAATGCTAAACGGTAAAGGGTCAGTAAAAGACAAACTTGAACTTGCAGCACTTTTTTATTTCAATCATAACACTTCATATGGACCGCACTTTTTAGGGTGGCCATCTTCTGTTTACTTGCAACAAGAACGCTACAATGCAATGATAGAGAAATCAAGGAAATTGAAACTAACAAATATATCAGTTGAACTTGCCTCATTTGAAGAAGTGATTAAAAATCATCCACATGATTTTTTGTATTGCGACCCACCTTATTATTTGGAAGGTGACAGCAAGACTTTCGTTGGTTTGTATCCTCACAGAAATTTCCCAATTCATCATAAAGGATTTCCCCACGATCTTTTACGAGACCTTCTTCTAAATCACAAAGGTGGCTTCATTTTATCATACAACGATTGCAGCACAATCAGAGAATGGTATCAAGGTTTACCTTTTTCCACTCCATCATGGCAATATACTTTGAGTCAGGGTGACACGCGCATTGGTGAAAACAGATTGAGAAATAATAATGGTAGTCATATAAAGAAATCTCACGAACTTTTAATTTATAAATTACCACAAGAACTCAATGGCAAAAAGAGGACTTTCAAGTGATGACGCAAGGAGAGTAAGACAGCAAGGACATGATGACGCATTTGAATTTGCGATGCTCATAGGATTAGAAAGCGATTACATAAATGACCAAGCAGCCAAAAAAGATGTTGTTGACCTTTCAGGTGACACCCATTCATTAAAGAGCGGAAACAAAAAATGGCAGATATTTCTATATGGAAAAAGAGCATTTGAAGATGATGTATTTCAAAGTATGAATGGCATCGGTCAATTGTTAATAGAATGTATTGAAGCATTCCCAAAAGAATTTAATGACTATCAAAAAAATAAGATTACTGCAAAGGAAAAATGTCGTATTCCAATGCGGAAACTTGCTGCATTATTGCAAGAAAAAAGACGAGTGAGAAGTTTCATTAACAAATCCATGTTCAATGCTGGTGAAGTAAATTACTTAACTGTGCGACATGACAATGTGTATCATGTGTTCGCTAGCAAAGATGTAGTAAGAGTTTTTGCAGATGCAGTAACTGTAGAAAATTCGAAAGCTCGTTCAGCCAACCAAGTTCCCGAACAAAAAGTAATTTTCAAATATGAAGGAACAAATTTGGCTGAACTTGAGATGAGAAACGACAGTGTTAAGCACTACCGACAAATCAGATTTAATATGATGAAACCTAGAATAATGAATTTGCTTCTTGACAAAATCCCTATGACAAGTAAATTCAGCAAGGACGTTTTCGTTTACGGAAATGCGAGTAAGAAGTTTGGTAATTGGAAGAAAAAGTGAATTATTACCTTAACCAACTCTCTTCATCCTCACCTCAATACCCCCTCCTCTCTGGCACCACGCCTCTTACTCCGCCTCGCGGATCGGTAACATCATTTACATACCGTGGGATGAGGTGAATGTGCACATGAAAGATTGTCTGGCCGGCAAGTTGACCGATATTAATCCCAACATTGAATCCATCCGGAGTAAAGTTCTTTTGTACTGTATCTTTCACTTTGTTTAGCAACAAAAAGCAAGCTGCTTGCTCTTTAAAAGAGAGCTCAAAATAATCTGCGCAGTGCTTCTTTGGTATTATCAGCGCGTGCCCTTCATTCACGGGAAACTTGTCATAGATCGCATACGCAGTTGCAGATTCGGCTATTAACTCCCTGTCAGCTCCGGGATTGCAGAAGATGCAGTCGTTCGACTTTCTGCTTAACTGGTTGTAATGCCTGTATTCGTAAATCTCACAATTCTCATTCCTGAAAAAGGATTTAAAACCAAGCTTAACATTGCATTGGTAAGTCGGCTTCTGATGGATCTTGTGTGTTCTGAATCCTTCAAACTTCAGATCCCTTCTTACCGCGAAGTATGCCTTGCCGGTTGGTTTAAGAAGTTGTGAAATCTCCATTAGCACGCTTGCCTGCTCTTCCTGCATTAGTACGTTAAGAACGTAGAAGCAAATTATTGTATCAAACTTCTTCTTTGGATACTTCGGAAAGTAATGTTTGTCATAGCCGACAATATCAATCCCCTTCTCTTTGAGAATTCCAACATCTGTTCCGAATCCGCATCCGAAATCCAGTACCTCGCCAACAAGCGATTTCTTGTTCAGTAACATCCTCGCGGGGAATGAGAGTGATTCTCTTTCCTTTGCAGTGAGGTGAGAAAAATTATTCTGCTTCATATCTCATAAATTCAAAACCGTTATTTGATGCAATCGTGATCAATGGCTTAAGCGTTTGCTTAAACATCTTCCTGAATTCATTGCGGTCAATATATCCACCTGCAACATACTCTGGAAAAATTGTTACATAATCCTGAAGATATTTATTCTTGCTGTCTTCCCTGCTGATAATTTCAATCGCATTCATCTGAACTTCAAAGAATGATTCGAAGTAACGATCAAGTCTGGGAAGTTTATCGCTCTTAACACTGCCAAATGGTCCGTCAGATGGTATGAGATTCCAAATCAAGTCATGAGAAACAAAGTTGTGAGGTATGAAATGATCCAGCGTGTAGTTGTCTCTTGTTAGAAGATTCTTAGTGTAAATACATTCAATGGACTTGAGTCTATTAAATACCTTATCCCAGAAACTTTTCCGCTGACTGGTCAATCCCTTTCTTTCTAGCGGCTTTATAAGTTTGTTTGGAATATTTGGAACATTCGGATTCTTCTTCTGAAGAAATAGTGCGAGATTCCAATAGCAAAAGTCTTTCAGGATTCGAGCATTTTGTAAGAGATAATCTTTCCAGTCAGGATTTATGACTACATCATCATCTCTCAACGCATATAGACAATTCTCTCTGAATGATGAAGACAGTTTGTATATTTCGCTCTTGTTCTTTTTTGGAAACCATGGACTCAAGAACCAGTGCGGAACATTAGAATTGAACTGGTTAAGCTCTCTGACAGTAACCGGATTCTCAGATTTTGAAATCACATTAAATACGGTGATCTTATCCTCATCAATAACAATCTTCTCAACATTCTTTATAACTTCAATCGCACTCTGCAGTTTATCCAGCTTTCCAAACGACACATGGAAATAATTGACGGTGTACCATGCATTCGAAATCATGCGAGCGAACAAATCTTTCTTTCTGATTGTGTAAGCTCCGCTTTCGACCGATTGAATAATGGACAATAGCCAATAGAATTTGTAAGTAGCTGTAGTATTATTGAAGCATCCGGCTAATTTGCTAACCGATAACTCAGGTTGCAGTGGTAGATTCATAAGGAATGATTAGTGGAAAAATATCTTTCATCATCAATTTCTTAAATGTAATCGATGACAAGATTAAGAGAATCAAATCTCCGACTGCAAATTAGTTCAAAGTTTGTTCTTGTGCAATTCGACTTTTGGTAACTTCCTTTACTACTGAATATGGAATCCTCGCATCGCTCGGAGTGACAAGATTTATTAATCATAATTTTATGCAATGCTTCAAGTGTCTTCGCAGCATGCGGAGCTATGTTTAATAGCAACTATGTACATTTCAATCCCATCAACATTTGTCATTTTAAGCTAAGCGCGAACATTCCCCCTCCCTGGAGGGGGCCGGGGGGTGGTCTTACCCCCCGGAAACTTTTTTGAAACTGAATAGTTTTCGTCCTCGCTGAGTCTCCCGCAATCTTCACTATACATATTGCTTTTCTTATGATGAGGGGACTCAGCGAAAACCCAGTCCCACCTCAATATCCCCACTTCTCCGGTACTACTCCTCTCACTCCACCTCGCGGATCGGCAACATCATTTACATTGCGCGGGATGAGGTGAATATGCACATGAAAGATTTTCCGCCGTTGTTGGTCTTAGTGAGCGCAGCCTGCCCGCAGAGTGTGTTCTTGTCTTGTTTTTGCAGGCGGGCGAGCGTGACCCCGCCTGAACAGTTAATGCACTTACTTCAGTTTTAAACGGCGGGCAGGCAACAACTTACCCTACCCAATCACACTCATCACCACCTCAACACCAAACCCACTCCGGCATCACTCCCTTAATTCAATAATCAAGTACTGTGTAGATCCTTCCCGCCTCCAGCAATCAATACAGTTTTGATGCCTCGGGCAGGCGCTGCGCTTCGCCTGTCTGCGCCAGGCAGGCTTGCTCAGGATGACAAGTTCCGCTGTTGTTGGTCTTAGTGAGCGTAGCCTGCCCGCAGAGAGTGCTCATGTTTTGTTGTCGCAGGCGGGCGAGCGTGACCCCGGCTAAATATTTCATACTTTAACTTCCATCGTAAACGGCTGGCAGGCAACAACTTACCCTACCCAATCACACTCATCACCACGTCCTCTCCGGCACCACTCCCTTAATTCAATAATCAAGTACTGTGTAGATCCTTCCCGCCTGCAGCAATCAATACAGTTTTGTAGCCTCGGGCAGGCGCTGCGCTCCGCCTGCATGCGCCAGGCAGGCTTACTCAGGATGACAAGTTCGACGTTGCGCAAGAACGCCACTGCCAGCAACATAATTGTTCTCTATTCTCACTATTCAATAAATCAATTCCCCAACACACTCCCCCTCCTTGAAGTCTTGCCCCTGTAGTGCAGGCAAATCAAATATTCACTATAAAGCGTGGGGGGCCGGTGGATGGGTCCCACCCCCGGAAACTTTTTTGAAACTGAATAGTTTTATTTCTTCAAACACGGAAGAACAACCCGAACCGACAAAATGAAAACGTGCCGGCAAAAGAAGAACCTGCGCAAAGATCCGAAGATGAGCATCTCAATCGCGAAGATATAAGACAGACCTGAAACGAAATGACGATGATACAGAACAACATGCAGCGCTCGTGCGAAGAAAGTTGACATCATTGCAAAGACAAGTAACACAAGCGCGAAGACTTGTTGCAAAGACATAATGAATGGTGACGTTAACAGAATCACATATAACAAATGCAGAATGAATTGTGCAGAGCAGAAATTGAATGTGACAATCACAGAATTAACCGGCGCAAAGAAGTTGTTGAGTGAAACAAACACAGAACTCAACTTGCAGAGCAGAAATTCATTCTCGCGCCGATAGAATTAAGTGAAGCAATTGAGGAATTGAATGTCGCGGTAACGGAATCAACTGAGGCTGCAAGGTAATTGACTGACACTGTGAAGAAATTAACTGAAGCAAAGAAGGAACCGGCTGAGACGATGCGGGAACTAAAAAATAACTCAAAGGAATTATACAGACAGTAACAGGAATTGATTCACAATCCGGATCTCAATGCAAGTGAAACTGCGGGATCAAATGAACGGGAAGACTCGAAGATGCGACACGGATGCAAGCAATGTTATTTCTCATTGAATTTGTTCAACTATATTCTCCTTGCAAGGGAAGAAAAACAGCGCCAGACTAAAGGCGTAATTCACAAACGCAAAACCAATCCGCCCGTGCTCGTTGCACGGTACTACGGAAAGGAGGAAAACAAAATGAACAAAAGAGAAAAAAACAAGATCGCAATGATCGAATCGGTTGTTGCATCACTGGATCAGAAGAAGGAGGAGTTTACAGGACTCCCCGGCATCACTTCCGCAATGGCGCTCCTCAAAGAAAAAAGGGATGAGCTCTTCGCAAAAGAACAGGAACGCATTCAGGTTAGCGTCGGAACCGTTCAGAGAAAGAAATATGCAAGAAGAAGTGCTGAAGAAAAAGCAAACACCGTCGCTGCCGCACTCAACTCGCTCGCAATCGCAACAGGTAATACCATTCTCAGAGAGAAAACAGACTTGACTATTCATTCTATAGGTAAGCTGAGAGATGTCGAACTTGTAATTTTCCTTAACACGGCAAGAACCGCAGCCGAGAACGCAATAGGAGAACTTGCAGCTTACGGCTACTCACAGAATGATCTTGATGAACTCATAAATGCATCAGAGGAATACTACGATGCAATTCGAGGAAAGGAAACAGGCAAGAGCGACAGGGTCTCCGCTAAAGCCGCTATCAAAACTATCTTCGAAGAAACTGACGAGGTCATCAAAAGAGTTGATAAGATCATTGAAAGCTTCAGAACCAAGAAACCTGATCTTTACAACGCTTACAGAAGCTCCAGAAAGATCTATGACTACGGCACGAAAAAGAAGAAACAACCACAGGAGAATCCTTCACTGTAACTTTCTTCCTGATTATTTATGACACTGTGAATGTTCAGTAACACAATCCAATCCCGCAGACCCAAACTGCGGGATTGTTGTTTTAATTAGCGCATCAGTACATTCGTCCTGATCCTACAACGAAAGAATCCCCCCTCCTTGGAGGGGGCCGGGGGGTGGGTCTAATCGTAATGCCTTTTTCCGCCGTTCCCCGTGGCGTCAGGACTTTCGTCCTGACGCATTACTTTTGTGTTCCCGTGGCGTCAGGACTTTCGAGTCTGTCCGAGAACCGATTTATTTAGAAGACTAGAATATGCAAAGGTATGATTTTAAAAATCGGACATTGGCTTTTTATTATTTTTATCTTATCCTTTCATAAGTACGGGTGCTAAT
>WBZL01002766.1_pt1 | contig 16717 bp, 11 predicted proteins | sample 5204291 | NCBI WGS metagenome assembly WBZL01 (sample SAMN12344345, study PRJNA552823) | activated sludge metagenome | biome: Activated sludge suspended growth; feature: Nitrification reactor; material: Wastewater; isolation source: activated sludge from nitrification reactor of wastewater...
CCGGCCCAAGGTTAAAGATTTTAGAACTCCCCTGTCTGAAAAACGTCCGTGCGGGCCGTCAGGTCCGTATTGTTGGTAGCGGTTTGAATATTGGGTTCCCGGCCTGTAGGGCCGGTATGTGATTGCTTCGAAACGGCAACATCCGTATCGGTCGATTCGGAACCGGCTCCATTAAATATGGATAGAATGGATTTCAACGGGCGTCGCAGATCTTCATATTCCGGCCCTACAGGCCGGTGGCTTACGTCGTTGCCGGGGTGCTACAGATATGGCGATCCTAACCGACCGCTGTACTGGACAGCATCTTCACACTGAGCGAAGTCGAAGTGCAGCATTAAAATATCTCCCCCTCCACCGCAGCGATCCACTCCGCGGCCCGCTGGTGGTCCCGTTCCATATCCTCCTGCCGGATGGCGCCTGCGTACAAGGCCATTTCTACCCGGTGCCGCAACGAAAAGAATTCATCGGTCAGTTTTTCTGAAACGCCTTTTTCGGTGAGTTTTTCGCGAATGACCTCCGATTGGAAGTTGGCGGCCGGCAGGTTCAGTTTGCGTTCCAGGTAGCCGTTCAGTGCGGATTCAAGGGCCTCATAATAAGCTCTGCCGTTGCCCGCCTGCCGGTAAGTGTCCGCGGAGGCAAGGGTTTGCAGGGCCAGCTTGCGGGCTTTCCGGAAATTGGTCTGTACCGGATCGGCGGAAGATTTTCGAACCCGCCACTGCCTGAAGAAGAAAAGACCGAGAAAGGCAACCAGCGGAAAAGAGCCCAACGCCCAGAAAGCGACGGAGCCGGTGAACAGGCGCGGTTCTGTCAGCCGGATATCGGTTTTCAGGTAGCGGATATCCTGATCGGCGGTTTCATCGGTTTCCGCGGTATCGGCAGGTCTTTTTTTGCGATTCGATCCCTGCGCGACAGTAACCTGAAAATCATTCGAAGTATAGGTGACGTATTTGACCGAATCGGGATCAAACCAGGAAAAATGGACATTAAAAGTGTACGTTCCGGGCTTTTCCGGCACGGCAAGGTATTCAAAGGTTTTCTGTGTGACCACCTGATTGTCTTGTTCAAAGGTGGATTCATCGCTGGTTCGCGGCGGGTAGGCTTCGAATTCTTCCGGGAAGGCTATATCCGGAGGCTGCAACCGTTTGGGGTCGCCGTTACCGGTAATGGTGAGCTTAACCGAAAGCGCGTCGTCGGTCGTGATCCGGTTATTTCCCATCGCGCTGCTGGCCTCGAATGAACCTACCGCCCCGGTGAATCCGACGGGCGGATCGGGCGGCAGGGATTTGGCGTGGATGGTCAGCGGGGCGACTACCGCGGGGATCAACCGGGTGCGCGTCAGCGGGAAGAAGCTGTTCCGGCTGCGAGGGTCCGTTTCTTCCGTGATCAGCTGGATGTTGAACTGGCCGACCTTCAGATCGCCGGCGCGCTGCGGGAACAACGCCACCTGTTTGATCACCCTGCTGGCGTATTGGGCGCCGTTGATGATCTCCCGCTGCTGGCGGCTGTCAAACCGGCGCATATCCTGCGCATAAAAATCTTCATATCCGGGTTCTTCCACAACGTTGTACCGGTCGATGGGGATCGTAGAAAAAAGCTTATAGCCCAGGCTGACCTGCTGGCCGACCCAAACCGCAGTATCCGTAACCTGGGTGCGAAGGTAAACCTCCTCGGCGCCGTTCGGGTTATTGCCGGTTTTCAGGCCGTCGACAACCTCTATGGTCAGCGGGTCGGTCGTATATCGCTTGCCGTTGACCACTATGGATGCCGGTCCGATGGTGAACCGGCCCTTTTTCTTCGGCTGCAAGGTGAAGTTATAAGCCAGCTCCTTCGACATTTTACCGTTCAGGATGGTGGTGCTGGCCGACCTGCCCGGCGGGCCGACCGTGGTGAAATTCTTGAAATCGGGCGCGCGGAAGTCCTCGCCGTCGGCATTCTTCAACGTGAAACTGACCTGAAAGTAGTCATTCAGCGGGACTTGCCTCGAATCGGTATAGACTTCAAAGCTGACCTGGGCGCAAAGACCCGGGGCATGCATGGCGCTGAGGGCCAGCATTGCCAAAAGACAAAGTCCGGGCAGCCCCTGGCAAGGTGCGGGGCGGTCGTTCATCCGCCCGAAAACAGTAAGGATGGATTTGATTTTAAACACTGTTCGCAGTCGGCTTACATTTTATAGATTTTCTTTTTCTTTTGGGGCTTATCCTCCCGGGGCGCCGGTGTCGACGGAGGCGGTGTCAGGTCGGGTTGGGGCCGGTTTTTGAAAAATTGCTCAAAAATATCCGGAAAACCGTCATTGAAACTGCCGCCCCATTCCAGGTCCTGTTGTTCGGGTATGGATTGCCTGACGCCATCGGGGTTCGGGACAACCATCACCGGCAGCGGCAGGGTTTCCATGACTTTGTCGCCGACGGTGATGCTGGCCGGCTGGATATAATAATTGCCGATATCGATGGGCTCAAGGTAAAAATTATAGGAAATCTTCTGACTGACTTTCCCGTTCACCATGCTCATGCTGGTGGAATAATTGGGGCCGCTGATGACGGTGAATCCGTCGAATGAAGGCGCCTCAAAGTCGCCCTCACCCGCATTTTCGAGGGTAAAGGTGACCCGGAAATAATTGCCGAGCAGAATGGAATCGGAACTTACGGTCACCGTGAATTTCGGATCGCCCTCCTGAGCGCCGGCCAGAAAATGAAGACCGAGAATGAAAATGGCCAAGAATAACTGTTTCATTGCTTCATTGTTTTATTGTTGAGCGTCCGTTGTAAAGTCGAAGTGTCGCCCATACCCGACTGACCACTGACCCCCTCCTACGCTGAAGCTACGGCGGGCGGAGACTGACAACTGACTACTGATAACTGATAACTGACCACTTACCATGCCTTAGTAGACCGACAGGCGCCTGCATCTGCCTGACGCAGCTTTTCCAGGGTTTTTTTCTCCTCTTCCGCAATGCTGCGCAGCAGTTGCTTGATATCCTCCTCTGTCAGCTCCTTTTCTTTCATAGGCTGGTTCTGGGACTGGCCTTCCTGCGAATTCTGCTGATCCTGTGATTGGTTTTGCTGCTCCTGCTGTTGTTGTTGCTGCTGTTGCTGCTGGTCCTGTTGTTGTTGATCGTTGTTTTGTTGCTGTTGGTTTTGATCCTGCGGATTCTGGTCCTGCTGGTTCTCATCGTTATTTTGCTGGGGTGGGGGAGGCGGCGGCAGGAATTTTTGCGCCAGCGCCAGGTTGTATTTGGTTTCCAGGTCGGAAGGATTGAGGCGCAAGGCATTCTTGTAGGCCTCAATGCTTTTGTCGAACTCTTTTTGCTGGAAATAGGCATTGCCCAAATTGTGGAATGCCCGGGATTTCAGCGCCGGATCCGAAGCTGAGTTCGCGGCTTCTTCGTACCGCTTGACGGCTTCGTCATATCGGTCCTGCTTGTAAATGGTATTGCCCAGGTTGTATTTGCCGCGGGCGGAGGGCTCCTTTTCAAGGGCTTTGCGATAGCTTTCCTCCGCTTTTCCATAGTCCTGCGATTTGTAATTCCGGTCACCCTGCCGCAACAGGGTATGCCCTGATTGGGCCGTCAATCCGCTCGTGAACAGACAGCCGGCCAGCAGCGTGATCAGGAAATGCAGGTTTTTATGGCCAATATTGTCTTTCATAGTCAAAACCAAATTGCTTATGACCCGAAAAAATCCTTTCCAGCCAGATAACGGCTTTGGCGGTAGGAAATCAGGAACTCGATCAGAATGAACAACAATCCGATCCCGAGGAAAAGTTGAAAATAACTGGCATATTCTGTGAAACTCCGTTCTTCATATTCCCTCTTTTCCACCTGGTCGATGGCCTTGTTCAACGCCTCGGTCACTTCCTGGCTGGAGCTGGACAGGTGGAAATACGAGCCGTCGCCGGCGGTGGCGATATCGGTCAGCGTTTTTTCATTCATGGTGGAGCGCACCGGGTTGCCGGTCTGATCGCGCAGATAATCCAGGCGGCCGTTGACGAAAGTGGGGATCAGGCTGCCCTCTCCGCTTCCGACGCCGACGGTGAAAACCAGCATCCCGTCGGCTTTGGCCGTTCCGGCGCTTGCGGCGCCCTCGCCGAGGTGATCTTCGCCGTCGGAAATGACAATCAAAGCCTTGTGGTTCTTGTTCTCGGCCGGGAAGCTTTGCCTGGCCAGGTCGATGGCCGCCGCGATGTCCGTCCCTTGGGAGGCCGCCATATCAGGGCCCGCACTGTTGATGAACATGCTGACAAAGGCGTAATCGGTCGTCAGCGGGACCTGCAGGTAGGCGTTGCAGGCAAACAGAATGACCCCGATCCGCTGTCCGGCAAGGTTTTCGGTCAGGTTCTGGGCAAATCGCTTGGCGCGGTCAAGCCTGCTCGGGGAAATATCCTCCGCCAGCATGCTCTGGGAAATATCCAGTGCAATGAGCACATCGATCCCTTCCCGTTTGACCTCCCTCTTTTTCGACCCCCACTGCGGATTGGCCCATCCGACAAACAGGAACGCCAGCCCCAGTGCCAGCAAACCGAATTTCAGCGTATTCTTGAACCGGGAGTAACCGGGCGCAATAGCCGGCAACAGATGATCCGGCGCGAAGCGCTTCATTCGCCGCCGCCGTATTCGCTCCGACAGCAGGAACAGCAATGCCAGTACAGGAATGAGCAAGGCAGCCCACAGGTAAGCCGGATGTTCAAATCTAAACACGTCGTGTTTTCTTTTTTACCAAGGCCAAAGTTATTGTGAATTTGTGGGAAAGAGAAATAAATTAGTCGTAAGTCTGTAAGTCGTAAGTCGTAAGTCATAAGTCGTAAGTCGTAAGTCTGTAAGTCGTAAGTCATAAGTCGTAAGTCGTGCTGACCATTGTAATGGACACTTACGACTTACGACTAGTAAACTTACGACTTACCTTACCAACCAGGCACAATATTCAACCCAAACACCCCATGCGTTTCCTTCAGCAGCGGGAAAGCGTAGTAGGGCTCCAGCACCAGGGCGCCGAACAGGTTGACCCGAAGGGAGACGCCGGCCGTGAAGATGGGCTTGGCTTCCGGTTCGAGGACGAGCGGTTCGCCGGTGGTCGGATTGGTCTGCGGGTTGCCGTTGATGTCCAGTTTATAGATCGGCCCCTTCAGCTGATCGAATTCATAGAAGGCGGCGCCGCCGTCGATGAAGAAGTTGAGGTCGGAAAACAGGAATCCCGATTTGATCAGGGAAAGCTGTTCCGGTCCGGTGAAGGGGATCCGGAGTTCCGCGTTGGCCACGAGCATCTTGCTGCCGACCAGCTGATTGAAATCCTTGCCGTTGGCCGTCAGGATATCCTGTGCGCTGTTGGAACCCAGGCCGCGCACGTACCACGGCGAACCGATGTACAAGGGGTAGAGCTCATCGCCGTTGCCGCCGTACCGGCCGTAGTGCATGGCCCGGAAGGCGACCCCGACGGGCTTGAAGAACTTATAGATCCGGAAATCGGCGGTAGCGGCCGTGAAATTATACTCGCCGCCGTATTGGTCGAAACCCAGCCTGAACCGGTGCCCGGTCAATGGCGCCGTAAGCCCGAATGAGGAGTTGTCGCCGACCAGGGCGGCGCCGACATTCCACAACCCGAACGGATCGCCTTTCCCGACTTTATCCCGCTCCTGGCCCAGATAAGCCCCCGGTTGGTAATAACCGCCGCCTGCAGGGATCGCCTGATAAACATTCACATACTGATCCAGCCTGGAGCCGTAGAACGAAAGGGCGCCGCTGGCCTCCACCCGCAGTTTGGTGGAGAAGGGATAGGAGGCAAAACCGCCGATCTGTTCCTGGAAGATCCGCTGGATGTAGAACGTATCGGCTACCACCTGATAGGTGCCGCCGTCGCCGAAATCCCGCTCGTCCAGGCCGTAATTGCCGAAACCGAAACTCCGGTACGGGATATGCGACAGGGAGGCGCCCCACTGGATGCGGTTGTTCCGGTTGAGGTAGGCTACCCCGCCGCCGAGGTCGGTGATCTCCCCGTTGAGCGAAAGGCTGGAGAACAATTGGTTGTTGCCCAGGATATCGCTGAACAGCATATCCACGCCGCCGGCTACCCCGGTGGTCGTTCCGAAGGTATTGCTCGTCCCGACGCCGATACCCGTGCCGCCGCCCAGGTAATCCAGTTTGAACTTGGGCTTGTATTTGATGGTATTGAAACTGGAGTCCGGCAGATTGGCCAGCTGATCGATCTGGGCCAGTTGCTTGTTGACGTAATCCGGGGCCTTCTTGTTGATCCGGATCAATTCGGCCGCCGCCATGTCAACCGCCTGCGGGTCCACTTCCCGGTTGAGGAAATCCTCCGGCCGGGCCTGGAAGATCCGGTAGCTGTTGTCGGAAAAGTAGGTATACAATACCTTGTCGCGGCGGCGGTCGATGCTGATGGCGGGCGCGTATTGCGTAATGCCGCTTACGCCGGTCAGCAGGTCGGTCAGCTGGAACACCTTGCCGGAGCTCAGTTCATAACGGTACAGGTTCCTGAACCCGTCGCGGTTGGACAGGAAAACGATATTGCCGGCGGTGTCCAGTTCGGGGTTGAGGTTGTCGGCGCCCGGAAAGATGCCGATGTTCTCCAGGTTGGCGCCGTCGGGGTCCATCGTTGCCAGGTTGAAGGTGTATTTGCCGTTGTTGCGGCCGTTTTCATAGCTCAACTGGTCGGTTGAGAAGACGATCTTGCTGCCGTCCGCCGACCAGGCCGGGTGCATTTCGCTGTAAGGCGTATCGGTGATCCGGCGGATTTTTTTGGACTTGAGGTCGTAAGCGAACAGGTCCACCTGCCCTTCGACCAGGCCGGTCAGCAGGATGGTCTTGCCGTCGGGCGACCAGGCCGGGTTGTTGAAGGCCGGCAATCCCTTGATCGGCGTTTCCACCACCGTTTTTCCGGATTCGGCTTCCTTGATGATCAGGATATTATCGCCTTTGCTGACGCCGACGAAAGCGAACCGCTTGCTGTCAGGCGACCAGGCGCCGGACGACTCGATGTAGTTGAAGTCGTCGATATGGCCGTCGCGTTGGGTGCTGGCCACCTTCGACAGGATCTTGCCGTCGCGCACATCGGCCAGGTAAAGGTCGGTAGTGAACACGTCTTTTTCAGACAGGAAGATGACGTAGCGGCCGTTGGGGCTGATCTCCGGTGCGATATTCAGTTTGCCGCCGTTCTTCTCGCCGATCAGCTCCTTGCCCACCAGGCGTTCCTTCTTGTCGCCGAGGAAGGAACCGAAATGTTGGCGGAAGCTGTCTTCCCAGAGTTTGGACAGTTCTTTCTGGCTCACGCCCAGCACCGTCTGGCAGGCCCGCTCGAATCCCAACCGGGCCGTGGCGATGAAAAACGGCCGGATGATGTCGTCGCCTTTCCAACCGGTCAGGAACGACCAGAACACCTGGCCGTAGCGATACGGGAAATATTTGCCGTAGTTGTTCAGGTCCTTGAGGCTGGGCACGTCGTCGTTCAGCACGGCGTCGCGCATCCACATGGCCGTATGCGAATCGGTCCGGCCGATGGACATGTATTCCGCCAATCCTTCCACCATCCAAAGCGGCAGATTGCCCAGGTTCTGCAGATTGGTGGAATCCCCCTGAATGACCATATTGTACTGGAAGGCGTGCACCAATTCGTGCCCGAGCACGTGATGGGTTTGTTCGTTCGACATGGTGAGCGGGAGGACGACCCGGTTTTTCAGGGCCTCCGTCACACCGCCCGTACCGGTCCCGATCTGGCCGCTGATGGCGTTGGTTTGCTGAAAATCCGCGTGGTCATTGTACAGGATGATCGGGTTCTTACCCCGGATCGTGTCCGCCAGGATGCTTTGGTGCAATTTGTACCACTTTTCGGCATCGTTGGCAAATTGTTGGACGACTTCCGGATCTTTCAGATAAGAATAGATCTCGAACTCCGGAGACAGATAGACCTTGAAGTCGAATTTTTCATAATTGGGCTTGTTTTGTCCGAAATACTGCTGCGCGTCCAGCTGCCCGGTAGCCAGGATAAGCGCGGCGACCAAGAGAAATAATGTTTTTGTTTTCATAAGGCTAATTGAATCTTTAATGCTTATTCAAATGAACAGACGTTATATTAACAATCGTTAAGAGTTATCGGTGCGTTAAAGTTTGTGATCAATATGTTAAAGAACATTTAATCCGGTGGAAATGGTAAGCCGGGTGACTTTTAGGATCGGTGAATTAATAAGTGTCGCTTTTAATAGGTCAGGCATTTTGGTCCTAGCCAAGGCATCCCCGCCGAGGCGGGGCGACCTTAGCCAAAGCTAAGGGAGGCGGTTCCATAACGCCGGATAGGAGCAAAAGGCCTCCTAGGAAAGTGGACAGTTATTATTTCAGCGGTCCTTAGGGTGCTGCCTGGAGGGAAATGCCGGTAATGGAAAATCCCCCCAATCCGGCTTGCAGGTTCTGTCTTTATAACAAGTAGGCTATATTTGTTGTTCAAACCGGATAGAACCATGAAATTATCACACTATATCCTTGGCAAATGGACGCCTCATGCAGGAGAAGGACTGCCCCAGTACGATGCGGTCACTGGTGAAGTGATCGGCACGTGCGGAACGGAAGGGCTTGATTATGCGGATATTATGGCCTATGGTCGCCGGGTGGGCGGCGCTGCGCTTCGCAAAATGACCTTCCGGGAAAGGGGCCTGATGCTGAAAAAACTGGCCCTCCGCCTCCACGAGATCAGACAGCGTTATTACCCCCTGAGCTACCGCACCGGCGCCACCAGAAGCGACAGTTGGGTGGACATCGACGGCGGCATAGGCACCCTGTTCGCTTATGCCAGCCTGCGCCGGAAACTGCCCGACGATTATCTGTGGGTTGACGGCGAACAAGCCCGGCTTTCCAAAGAAGGCAGTTTCACCGGTCAGCACGTTTTCATCCCCCGGCAAGGCGTGGCCGTTCACATCAACGCCTTTAATTTTCCCGTTTGGGGGATGCTGGAAAAGCTGTCGGGCAATTGGCTGGCCGGTATGCCCGCAGTGGTCAAACCTTCCGAACTGACCTCCTTCCTGGCCGAGGCTATGGTGCGCGATATCATCGAATCCGGCATTGTTCCCGAGGGCGCCCTCCAATTGGTCAACGGGCCGGGCCGGGGCATCCTCGACCCCGTCACCGGTCAGGATGTCGTCACCTTTACCGGTTCGGCTTCAACGGGCCGCCTGTTGCGCTCGCATCCGGCCGTCATAGCGGAAGCCGTTCACTTCAATATGGAAGCCGACAGCCTCAACGCCGCTGTACTGGGCAAGGATGTAAACCCCGGAAGCGAAGAATTTTCCCTGTTCATCAAGGAGATCCGCCGGGAAATGACCGCCAAATGCGGCCAGAAATGCACCGCCATCCGAAGGGTGATCGTGCCGGCCGACCGGCTGGAAGCCGTGGAGAAAGCCCTGGCCGATTCCCTTGCCCAGACCTCGATCGGTAACCCCGGCAATGAAAAGGTCCGGATGGGCGCTCTGGTCAGCATCGGGCAGCGCGAAAAGGTCAGAACCCAGCTCAGCGAACTCCTGCGGGCCTCAACCCTCGTTTACGGCAACCCCGATCAGGTGGAGGTGCTGGAAGCGGACGACCGCACGGGCGCTTTTATGTCGCCCTTGATCCTCCGCAACGAATCGCCTTTCCGGCAGGAGGCCTCCCACCAGGTGGAAGCGTTCGGCCCCATTGTCACGCTGATGCCTTACGCCGATACACCCGAAGCGGTCGAACTGGTCAATAAAGGCAAGGGCTCCCTGGTTTCTACCCTCTGCACCGCCGACCCGGAGATCGCCCGCGAATATGTATTGGGCGCCGGACCGTACCACGGCCGGATCTTGATCCTCAACCGGGAAAGCGCCCCGGAAAGCACCGGACACGGTTCGCCGATGCCGCTGTTGGTGCACGGCGGCCCCGGCCGGGCCGGCGGCGGCGAAGAGCTGGGCGGCCTGCGCGGCATCAGCCACTACCTGCAGCGGACCGCCCTGCAGGGGCATCCCACCATGCTGACCGCCGTGACAAACGTGTACCAACCCGGCGGGTTCCGGAAAGAAACCCAGGTCCATCCGTTCCGGAAATATTTCGAAGAGCTCGAGATCGGCGAAACGCTGATCACCTCCCGGCATACGGTCACCGAAGCGGATATCGTCAATTTCGCCAATGTCTCCGGCGACCATTTCTACGCCCATGTGGATGAGACTGCGCTGGAAGGCACCCCGTTCGAACGGCGCGTAGCCCACGGCTATTGGGTGCTGAGCAAGGCCGCCGGCCTGTTTGTAGAGCCCAAAAAAGGACCGGTGCTGCTCAATTACGGCCTGGAAGAATGCAGGTTTACCAAGCCCGTTTATCCCGGCATGACCATTGGGGTCAAACTGACCGTGAAGGAGAAGATCGCCCAGGAACAACGCGACGACGAGGATTTCCGCAAAGGCATCGTCAAATGGCTCGCCGATGTAACCGACGAAACCGGCGAAACGGTCGCCATCGCTACCGTCCTGACCATGGTGAAAATGAAAGAGAAATAATATGAGAACCGTTTCAACACTCCCGTCCGGTGTGTACAGGCTGAAATTATCCGGCACAAATTTGATTTTGACGGGCACGTTCTTACGGAAATAATGCCTGAAAAAACAATACCTCGAATCAGCTGCCTAAAAAAATAAACGGATGAAAATAGAACACATCGGCATAGCCGTCCGCAATCTCGAAACCAGCAATGAATTATTTTCAAGGCTTCTCGGTACGGGCCCCTACAAAACCGAGACCGTGGCGTCAGAAAATGTAGTGACCTCTTTTTTCAAAACCGGAGAATCGAAGGTCGAATTGCTGGAAGCCAGTCACCCGGACAGCGCCATTGCCAGATACCTGGAAAAGCGCGGGGAGGGGGTCCACCATGTTGCTTTTGAGGTATCGGATATTCACGCGGAAATGGCGCGGTTGCGGGCCGAAGGTTTTCAGTTGTTGAACGACCAGCCGAAGCGGGGCGCCGACAATAAATGGGTCTGTTTTGTTCACCCGAAAACCGCAAACGGGGTATTGGTGGAATTGTGTCAGGAAATAAAATAAAAATAAAAAAAATGAAATCAACGTTGATTTTCTTCGCGCTCTTGATGCCGGTTTTGGCGTGGCCGCAATCCGCTCGAAACCGGGCAGTCCAGATTTTTGACCTGAAAGAAAATGCCTGGATATCCGAAATCAACCCTTTGCCCATCGAAAATTCAGGGCCCTTCTTATCCACTTTTGTAAAATGGGAAGAATCGGGTAATGTATTGATTTCTATTCGTTTATCAAAGGACGGTGAAAATTGGGGAGATTGGCAGACCTTTATCAGGGACGAACATGCTGATCCGGGGGTTAATATTTCCGAATTAATGTTTATCGAACCGGAAATTCGATTTTTTCAATTGGGGAAAATCGGAAAAATGGCAGCACCGGTAACCATCCATTTTTATAATCCCGGATTTACGCCGGAAAAAACGCCGGAAAATCCGGTTTATGCCTTAAATCCTGTCGATGAATGTACCTGCCCGATGCCGGATTATCAGAACAGGAACCAGTGGTGCCCCTCCGGGGATTGCCCGCCCAACCCCAACCCCTCCTACACGACGGTTACGCACCTGATCGTCCACCATTCCGCCGGCGGGAATACCTCGTCGGACTGGGCGGCGGTGGTGCGGTCCATCTGGGACCTGCACGTCAACGGCAACGGCTGGGCCGATATCGGATACAATTACCTGGTCGATCCCAACGGCGTTATTTACGAAGGCCGGGGCAATAACGTGCTGGGCGCCCATTTTTGCGGCACCAACGGCCAAACCATGGGCACCTGCGTGATGGGCAATTTTACTGAGGTTACCCCGACCGAAAACGCCCTTTCCAGTCTGACCGCCCTGCTGGCGTGGAAAGCCTGCGACCGCGATATCGATCCGCAAGGCACCCTTTTCCACCCCTCCTCGGGGTTGAACCTCCGCCAGATCTCCGGCCACCGCGACGGATGCGCGACGGAATGCCCGGGGAACGCTTTTTATCCCCTGCTCCAGGATGTCCGCGACGGGGTCTCCGATTACCAGCAGACGGTCTGCTCCATCCTGGCGGCCGGCGAACCCGCCGACCCGGCCCCATTTACGGTTTTTCCCAACCCTGTCCGGGATCTGCTCACCCTGCAATCGGCAGATCCCGACCCTGCGGCATTTGACCTGGAGATCCTGGATGCCCGCGGCCGCGTGGTCCGGCATATCGGATTTTCTGCGGGATCGGGCCTGGAAATTCCGGTCAGCAACCTGGCTTCCGGACTTTATTATCTGCACTGGCAAAGCAGCCGTTCAGCGGGGTTTCAGAAATTCATTAAGATCGAATAAACCTTTTTTCCGGGTTCAGGCAACCCTTTTAACTTTTTCTGCGCCATGGGGTCAAATGGTTGGTGGTGGTTGATGAGTTTATGGTGGTTGATGAGTTTATGGTGGTTGATGAGTTTATGATGGTTGATGGTGGTTGATGGTTTATGGTGGTTGATGAGTTTATGATGACACCGCCCGCCATAGCCTCGTCGGAGGCGGGTTTATGGTTGTCGGTTGCAGGAGTGGGCGTCAACAACAATAAACAACCACAAACAACAACAAACAACCACAAACAAAAATCAACAACAACAACAAACAACCACAAACAACCACAAACAACCACAAACAACCACAAACAACCACAAACAACCACAAACAACAATAAACAACCACAAACAAAACAAACAACAATAAATGGCGCAGGAAAAAGAATGGCTGGAAGGTTGCCTGAAGGGAAACCGGCGGGCGCAACGGTCCTTGTACGATGCGTATAAGGTGCCGATGTTCCGCCTCTGCCTGCGTTATGCCCGCGACCATGCCGAAGCGGAGGACATGCTCCAGGAAGGCTTTATCCGGGTGTTCAGAGACCTGACCCAATACCGCGGCGACGGCCCTTTGGGCGGCTGGATCCGAAAAGCCATGATCCATGCCGCACTGCAGTACCTGCGCCGGGAACGCAAATTTCAGGTGACCGACGACCTGGAAACCATCGCCGAAACCCACGAACAGACCGAACATATTTTCGATCAACTTGACGCCAAGGTCCTGACCCGGATGATCCAACAATTGCCGCCGGGGTACAGGGCCGTTTTTAATTTATATGTTGTCGAGGGATTTACGCACCCGGAAATAGCCGGACAACTGGATATTTCCGTAGGCGCATCCAAATCCCAATTGTTTAAGGCCAAAGCTATGCTGAAAAGCCTGGTTGAAAAAACGATGGCCGTTTAATTCGCCCGGATTATGGAAAACAGATCAAATCAGGACCCGTTGGAAGAACTGTTCAGAGAACAACTCAACCATCCTTCCGGCCAACCCGCGGAAGACGGGTGGGATATGCCTTCCGAAAAGGTATGGGAGGGTATTGCTGCCGGTATCGCACCCCGCGCCGGGCGTTTTGACCGTCGCCTCACGGGCGCGGTTTTGTTATTGTTCCTGCTGTTCGCCTTCCTGTTGGTGCAGAACCTGAATTTGCATCGCCGGCTTGAAGTTCAATCAAAAGAACTGGCTGTCCTCAAGGATCGCATGGCTGTTATGAGCGCGGAAAAACCCGTTGCGGCATCCGGAATTACGGCACAAACGACAAAAAAAGACGGAATATTCAATGAAGATTTATCTGCGCCAGGTGGTAAAAATAAAAGCGACCGGGATAAGGTATTTTTAACTCAAGCGGACAATCAGGTCCGGAAAACTGACAATATCACCCCCGGTCAAACCGCCAATTTCAAAAAAGCGGACCCGGCAATTTTTGCTGATTTATTTGAAAATGAAAATGCAGGGACAACCGATACCCTAAATAACAGCGGATCGCTGCCGGCAAAAGCAGGCGGGATCAATTCGCCGGAATGGCAGCATTCGGTAAATGAATATATAGAAGATAGCTCCGTAAATCTGCAAGGGCCATTAAATCGATTGTATAAAAATATCGAATTATTAAAATCGCAGGTTTATTTTCCTCAACAATTGAATTTAATTCAACCGATTGCCAAAATAACGCCGGTTTCTTCAAAAATCAATTTCCGGATCGGCCCCTATTTCGGAGCAGGGATCACGGGCAGCAGGATCCGGTATGCAGCCGGCTCGGGTACGTCGCCCTTTTTCCGGGATTGGGAAAAAGCGGACCTGTCGGAAGAGTGGGGCGTCAATATAGCTGTTGACCTGAGCCGGAACTGGTCGATCCATTCGGGGTTCGGCAAGTACGGGATCCGGCAGGTATCCCGGCAGGTTTTTTTGGTCCGGTATGATCCGTCATTGGAAATCGCCACGTCAAGCGGTGAATATAAATCGGATTATCAGCTCAAAGCCCAATCCAGCCTTGGCGAATCGGATATTGAGGTCGAGTTCCGGCGACAAAACAGCCAACCCGCGCCGGCCAATCAAACGGTACGGGTAGCCGTGGGGCTGCGCCAAAGGATCGACTATACGACCATACCGCTGATGATCGGTTACAGCAGGCCCATTGGTCCGTTTGATCTGGGCGTTCGGGCCGGCAGCAGCGTCAATTTTGTGGGGCGACAATCCCTCAGCGCATCGGCCCAAAGCCAATTGCAGGGGATCAGGACCCACGCCGCCCGCGTATTGCGCACTTTTCGAACGGACCGGCAAACTATCTTTAACCTGGAACTGGGCGCCGACCTGGCCTATAATGCCGGCAAAAACTGGCAACTGTTCCTGGGGCCGCATTACCGGACCAATTTGATCCCCGTAAAAAAAGCGGAAGAATTCGATACGAAAACCTACGCCTGGAGCCTGCAATTAGGCCTGAATTTTAAACTCAATAAATAATGCACAACTCCCCCTCACCCTCTCACCCTCTCACCCCCTCTCACCCTCTCACCCTCTCACCCCCTCTCTCTATCTCCCTCTCAAAAAAAACCTCTCCAGGCAACCCTTCGCCATTTTTCTGCGCCATATAGCAAACGGAATTCATTAATTTAATCTCCAAAAAGTTTAATCATGAAAAAACTGTTGTTGATGGCTATTGCAGCGGCTACCCTGGGGTTGGTGGTTATTTCCTGCAATAAAAATGAAGGGCTGATCACCGATGACGCACTGATCCGGGATATTGCCCTGGCCGAAAACCGCCTCGCTGTAGCGCCTGCCGACCTGCCGGTTGAAATTTCCGATTATATCGGGAAAAATGAATTTGACACCTATGTGGAAGAGGCCTTTAAGGCGCCCGAATCCGGCTACGAACTTACGCTCGGCACCGGCGAAAACCTGTATTTTGACCTACAGGGCAATATCCTTGAATTTCGCGGTCCCGGCGGCGGCAATTTTGGCCCCGACGGCCCTCACGGTCCCTGTTTTATTCGCGGTCGCGGATTCGGCCGGCCGGTAGCCGTTGAGGATTTACCCGCCGTTGTCGTGGATTATATTGCTGCCAATTATCCGGATAATACCATCCAGCGCGCCAAAGCCAGAAATGGCAATTTATTGATCAAACTCGACGGACCTACCGTCCTTCTTTTTGACAGTGAAGGCAATTTTGTCGAAGAGGTATCGCCCATCCGGCATTGCCGCGAATGCCGCCCGGTAAGGGCCGATAATCTTCCGGCGCCAATTGCGGAATACCTGGCAACCAATTATCCGGCCGGCGATTTTAAAGGCGCCTGCAGCCGGAACGGTCGCGTAGTTGTTTACCTGATCAATGACGGCGGCCGCCAGATTTTGGTTTTTGATCTGGATGGCAACCTGTTGTTCCATCGGCCGTAAATCCCAAAAAACAAAGTCCTTTTTTGGAAATTTCTCATCGGGTTGTTATCGGATTTATCCGGTAACAACCTTCTTTTTTATTAAAAAAAAGCGGTATTAGATATAAAAATCGTGAATTTATATACCTTTGTTCTTCATCGCAGGAATAATATTATTATATAGACCTATTTCTCCCTCAACTTTCGGTGTAGATTAAACAGGTTATAACCTACTTTAAATTCCTGCCGGACAATTATATGCTTTCCCCTATTCTATAAGAATTTGGATACCGTGCAATACAGGGGCGGCGGCTGATTGCTGTAAATTCCCCTTGGATTAAAACAAATAAAACGAGATCATATGCATAAAGAAATATGGTGCATATAATAGCCCGGTTTATATCTATTACATTTGAAAACCACTGATTTTTTTATGAAAGAGAAATTATCCAAATTGGAGAAAAACCTCCGAAAGGCCAAAAAGAAGGCTAAAGCATTGGAAAAGGATTATCAAAAGGCGCAGATCCATTACCTTGAACTGCAAGCCGAATACGAAATTTTAGTCAAGGAAATCGAAACGGGAGATTCCGAACCGGCTCAAGCCGAAGGAACTGCTGAGAAACAACCTGCCGCTGCAACCGGTAAACGGGGCCGTCCGAAAAAAGCCGCAGCCGCTGAAGGGACGGAAAAACCCAAAGGTCAGCGCGGCCGCCCGAAGAAAGCGGAAACGGTAGCTTCGGAAGAAACGGCCGCCGCGCCGAAAGCCGGCCGGGGCCGTCCGAAAAAAGCCGCAGCCGCTGAAGGGACGGAAAAGCCCAAAGGTCAACGCGGCCGCCCGAAGAAGACCGAAACGGTAGCTTCGGAAGAAACGGCCGCCGCGCCGAAAGCCGGCCGGGGCCGTCCGAAAAAAGCCGCAGCCGCTGAAGGGGCGGAAAAACCCAAAGGTCAGCGGGGCCGCCCGAAGAAGACCGAAACGGTAGCTTCGGAAGAAG
>WBZL01002767.1_pt1 | contig 16709 bp, 9 predicted proteins | sample 5204291 | NCBI WGS metagenome assembly WBZL01 (sample SAMN12344345, study PRJNA552823) | activated sludge metagenome | biome: Activated sludge suspended growth; feature: Nitrification reactor; material: Wastewater; isolation source: activated sludge from nitrification reactor of wastewater treatment...
GCATTAGGATGAGGCGGGTTGTTCTTACGACTTTCGCAAAAGGGTTCACTCTTGAACTGTTTTGGCAATAATTTCGTAATTTCAAAAATGTTTTGGACAGCAGTATCCGTTAATCTTTCTTTATCTGAAATTATGTATTGAATCAAAGAATCGCATGAGTTAAAATGTACTAAAATGAAAGACGAAAACACAAAAGAAGTATCTTTTGCAGTTGGCAAGGATATTGACGATCTCAAGAAAAATGAGAGTGACCTTGTTGAGCAAGGCTGGCAATCTGAAGGTCCGATAATTGAAAATCAGGATGGCACATTGTCCAGGAAAATGATCAAAGTCTGACCTCCGTCATTTCAAACAAACATTCCCAATCGCGGTTCACTGAACTGCAATAACCCAAAACAAAAACATGAAGCAATTTACTTCTGCTTTACTCGTTGTGTTAGTTATGTCTGTATTGTTTTTCTCAGGCAATGAAACAACGAGCGAGAACAATCTCACAAGTTTCCATGAAGATAAGAATTACAAGGAAGGTGACTTGCTTGTCATGCTTAAGCATGGTGTTGATGCACAATCGCTCATCAATGATTACACCGGAATAGGACTTGTGCACAAAGAGACTTTGGTGGCAGATCTGAACATTCATCTTTATCAGTATGATGTTACAAGGTCAGCTCCGGTTGATGCACTCATGAGCGTGATGAGAAACGATGATGTTGCAGTGGCGCAGTTCAATCACTACGTTCATGAAAGATCATTTACGCCAAATGATACAAGGTTTGCCGAGCAGTGGGATAAGAACAATACAGGGCAAACAGGCGGCACACCCGATGCTGATATTGACGGACCCGAAGCATGGGAGCTGTCCCACGGCGGCCTGACTGCAATGGGTGATACAATAGTGATTGCCATTGTTGACGGCGGGCAGCAGATAAATCATCCGGATCTTGATACATGGCTGAACTGGAGAGAGATTCCCGGAAACGGAATTGATGATGACAATAACGGATACATAGATGATATCAACGGTTGGAATGCAGCCAATAATTCCGGAACTATTCCGGCAAATAATCACGGGACGCATTGCGCAGGAATTGCAGGTGCAATCGGAAACAACGGACAAGGTGTTGCAGGTGTCAATCTGAAAGTGAAGACCATGCCTGTTGTTTATGGCAATACCCCTACGCTGGAGCAAAGTACTGTTAAAGCATATGGCTATGCTCACAAGCAAAGGAAATTGTATAACCAGTCCAACGGAACTCAGGGAGCATTCGTTGTTGCAACGAATTCATCATTCGGCGTCGATCGCGGACAGCCTGCAAATTATCCGCTATGGTGCGGATTCTTTGATTCACTCGGTGCAGTTGGAATTCTTAGCGCCGGTGCAGGGCCGAACATAAATCTCAATATTGACACAGAAGGAGATATACCTACTGCTTGCCCGAGCAACTATCTGATCTCAGTAACAAATACTACGAATACTGACGTGAAGAATTCCGGTGCGGGTTACGGTCCGATCAATATGGATCTTGGTGCTCCGGGTACGAGCATTCTCTCTACCATTCCGGGAAGCAGTTACGGATTGCTTACGGGTACTTCAATGGCAACCCCGCAGGTTACGGGTGCCATCGGACTAATATATGCAGGTGCTAGCAGTGTTTTCATTCAGCTTGCAAAATCAGATCCTGATTCTGCTGCATTGCTCTTTAAGCAATACATCCTTTCCAGTGTTGATACTCTTGCATCGTTGCAAAGTCTTGTACTCTCTAAAGGAAGATTGAATGTTCATAAGATGCTTAAGAAAGTTGAAGTGACGAACGTTCCGGTTCTCAATCCTTTCCAGCTAAGGACGCCAACAGCAGGTGCAAGGATTGTAACTTTGCCGAACAGTTCGACACAATACACAATAACCTGGGATACGAGTGCAACAGGTGCAACATATAAATGGGTTTTCGGTAGTCCGAATCCAAATGTCAGACTTATGACAATTCCTGCCGGAACTAATTCAATAACAGTTACATCAGGACAACTTGATAATATTCTTGCCGGACTCGGAGTGAATCAGGGCGATTCAATTGTCGGGCAATGGGATGTCTGGTCTCACAGAGTGTTGCCAAATGTTGATTCGCTGAAATCAACCAACGGTCCGAGAGCAATTACGTTTAAGAGACAACGTCCGCTGCTTTCAGCATTCAACCTTGCATCTCCGCCAAACGGAATTTCTGTAACGACTTCTGCAAACAATTCTTCACAGATCAGCATTAACTGGACAAGGTCAGGTGAAGGCACAACTTACAAATGGAAATTCGGCGCACCAAGTATTTCATCTGTTATACTTTCCTTGCCGTCAAATAATTCCGGAGGTGATTCTTCACTGACAGTTGTCAACTCTGCTCTGGACGGTATCCTGCAAGGACTTGGCCTGAATCCGGGTGATTCAGTTTCAGGACAGTGGGCCGTTTGGGCATATAACTCTGTTGATTCATTGAAATCAACGCAGACATACAACATCACATTCAAGAGACAATCAAGAGGTGACGTAATAGTTGTTTATGACTCAACTTCAACAGGTGGAAGAGCTTCAAGAGATTCAGTCATTGCAAATCTCAGCAATCTCGGATCAACATTTGATATCTATAACAGAAAGGGCAATACAGGAACTGCTTCACTTTCATTCAGAGGTTACAAGACAGTTATTCTCCTGGGAGAAGGTACTTCAATTATGTCCAATGTTGTGAAGGACTCATTGAAGTCATATCTTGCATCCGGAGGAACCACTGTGAACAGCAAAGCAAAGCTCGTGATCTTTGCAGAAGATATCGGATATCATCTTGACAGGGCAGCATCTACTTATTATGATGCGCAGTTTGCAAGAGAGTCACTCGGTTTTGAATTCATTGCTGACAGGCCGGGATCATCTGGCAACAAAGGATTAACAGGCGTTACAATAAATGCAGGCATTACAGACAGTACAATCGGTCCATGGCCTGATGTGCTCAGAAAATCTGCTGCAATTCCTTCTGCGCAGATGTTTGACCTGTACAGATTCAGACAAAATCCGGACTCAATGAATGCAGTCGGGAGGATTGGACCGAATGCAAACATTGCAGTCTTTGGAGTTGACGTTGAATCTATGAGGCCGTCACTGAATTCTCCGAATGCTTCTGTTGTAAGAAGAATGCTTGATGCTGCAATGAGATTTGTGAATGAGACTCCGACTTCGATCTCTCAAAACAATCTAGAAATTCCTGTGAGATTTGATCTTCAGCAGAATTATCCGAATCCTTTCAATCCGTCTACTACCATCTCTTTCTCCGTTCCTGAAAGAAGCGATGTGAAGTTAAAGGTGTATGATATTCTTGGAAAGGAAATGGTTACTCTTGTAAACGGACAAAAGGAAGCAGGAAACTACAGCGTGAGATTTGATGCTGCGGGACTTCCCAGCGGAGCATACTTTTACAGGATAGAAGCCGGAGCGTTTGTTTCTGTAAAGCGAATGCTGCTGATAAAGTAAGTTAAACTGGTTTTCAAAATTCATGATCCAAAGATTCTAAATATTGATCAACGTTCTAATTTAAATCATTAAGGAGTTGATTTCTTCTAACCATTAGAGGAGATCAACTCTGTTTTATTAACAATCAAAAAATAAATAATGACAAAGGCTTACAAAATTGCCGGAACATTCTTAGCAGTCATCTTTCTCAGCGTATTTTTTCTGAACAACTCTTATTCCCAACAAACAGGAAGATTCTGGTCAGGAACAGTTGAAGGTGATTTTACGGTAAAAGGTGAAAGAAGAATAATCCCGGATGAATATAAGACAACGCGTCTTGATCTCTCAGGTATGGCGCAATTTCTTTCCAGAGCTCCGGAAGAGAGAACGGAGAGAGCTATTACATCTCCGTCAATAGTTGAACTGCCGCTTCCAGACGGAAGTATGGAATCATTCTATGTTGTGAAATATTCCATGATGGAAGAGCCGCTTGCAAGACAATATCCGGATATAATTACACTTACCGTGAAAGGCATTAATGATCCGTATGCTACCGGAAAACTTGATGTAACAGCTCACGGTTTTCACGGAATGATTCTTACTCCGAGAGGGAATTTCTTCATAGATCCTTACAGTTCGCTGGAGAAGGAAGTTTACATCACATACTATAAGTCCAAGTACAGAGCTAAGAAGAACTTTGAATGTTTTGTAAACGAGGTTGCTTTGCCGGATAATGCCGGAGCAGAGATCGATGCGACAGGCGAACAACTAAGAACATATCGTCTTGCAAATGCGGCAACGGGTGAGTACACTGCATTTCATGGCGGAACTGTTGCTCTGGGATTGGCGGCTATCGTAACAACCATAAACAGAGTCAATGGCGTGTATGAAAAAGATGTCTCTTTGAGAATGACGCTTGTTGGAAACAATTCAAGTATAGTCTATACAAACGGTGCAACAGATCCTTACACCAACAACAACGGCAGTACAATGCTTGGTCAGAACCAGACAAACTGCGATGCAGTGATCGGTACAGCTAATTACGACATCGGACACGTGTTCAGTACGGGCGGCGGCGGAGTTGCAGGACTTGGAGTTGTATGTATTGCCGGAAATAAAGCTAGAGGTGTGACCGGTTCCGGCTCACCCATTGGTGATCCGTTCGATATAGATTATGTTGCTCATGAAATGGGACACCAATACAGGGGTAATCACACATTCAATGGAACTGCCGGAAGCTGTGCAGGCGGTAACAGAAATGCCTCAACTGCATGGGAGCCGGGAAGCGCAAGCACGATCATGGGTTATGCTGGAATCTGCGGCGCACATGACCTTCAGCCAAACAGCGACGACCTGTTTCATACAGGAAGCATTTCGGAGATAGCAGCTTACACTCAAACAGGAGGCGGAAACACATGTCCGGTTATTACAAATACAGGCAATACACCTCCGTCTGTTACTGTGCCGGCGGGAGGATTTACTATTCCCATCAACACACCGTTTCAGTTGACCGGTTCAGCCACTGACGTAAACAATCCAAACTCATTGACATACATCTGGGAAGAATTTGATCTCGGTCCTGCAGGCGCTCCTACAAGTCCTTCCGGAAATGCGCCGATATTCAGATCGTTCAAACCGGATACCGCAAAGACAAGAATTTTCCCGAAGATCTCCGACATAGTCAATAACACATCAACAATCGGAGAGATACTTCCTTCATATACAAGATCACTTGTATTCCGTCTGACAGTGAGAGACAACAATCCCGGCGGCGGCGGTATTGGATTTAATACAATTACTTTCAACGTCAATTCAGCTGCAGGTCCATTCACGGTCACATCACCAAATACAGCAGTGAACTGGAACAGCAGCATTCAGCAGACTGTAACATGGAATGTGGCAAACACTTCTGCAGCTCCGGTCAGCACCGCAAATGTTAACATCAGACTTTCCACAGACGGCGGTTACACTTATCCGACCATGCTGCTTGCTAATACTCCTAATGACGGTTCACAACTCGTAACACTACCGGGAGTCAATACCACAACAGCTAGGATCAAAGTCGAAGCAGTTGGAAATATTTTCTTCGATATTTCAAATACAAACTTCACTATCTCAAACACAAGTCTTCCCGCCATATCTCATTCACCGATACTTGATCAGTTGAAATCAAGCTGGCCGGTGAATGTTGATGCAGCAGTAACATCTATTTATCCTTTGGATTCAGTTTGGGTAGTATGGTACAAGAATTCAACCGCAAACACAAAGAGATTCAAGCTCATCAACACTTCAGGAAATAACTATTCTGCAGCGTTCAATTCACTTAACTCCGATGTGATCGTTGGTGATCAAATCTATTATAAGATCTTTGCGCAGAACAATTCTGCAGGTCACGAAAAGGATTCTACTGCACAATACAATTTCAGGATCATTGACAACAAACTTTGCGAAGGCTTCACGTCAACTACTTTTCCGCCATCCGGTTGGGCATTTGAACCTTCGTCAACATACTGGACAAGGAATGCAGTAAGCAGTTACGGCATAGGAAGCGGATCGGCAAAATTCGATTACTGGAATGCTTCAGCAGGTACTACGGAAATTCTTGCAACAAAGATTTTCGAAAGCACTGTCGCCGGCGATTCTCTTAAATTCGATAATGCCTATGCTCCTTACACAGACGGAAGTACAGATTCCCTGGAGATATTATCGTCAACCAATGGCGGCACCAATTACACAACTTTGGTAAGACTCTGGGGCAACAATTCAAACGGCAATCTCAATACAGTTGCCGCTTCGGGTTCGGCTTTCACTCCTAACAGTCTCCAATGGACAACAAAGAAATATGCACTTCCTGTAGGTACAAATAAGATCAGATTCCGTGCGCGAAGCGGTTACGGAAACAATCTTTACATAGACTCTGTCTGCGTCGTAAACTCCGCGGCAGCAGTTCCGGCAATTATCACTTTAGCTCAGCAAGGATTCTATAATTCATCAACAAACAGATTGAATGCAAGAGATACTGTCAGAGTATATCTGAGAAACATAACCACACCATTTGCGGTTGTTGACTCTGCAAAAGGAATTCTTGATTCGGTGTCGCTTTCTGTGTCAGCTCTGTTTGCAACAGCGCCAACCGGCACTTATTACATTCAGCTCAAGCACCGAAACTGTCTCGAGACATGGAGCAAGTCAGGAGGTGTTTCATATACAAAGGGAGCTGTGCTTAGCTATGATTTCACAACTGCAGCCAATCAGGCATTCGGAAACAACATGATACAGGTTGACGCCGCTCCCGTAAAATTTGCAATATACAGCGGCGAGACCAACAATGACGGTACCATTGACGGAACTGATCTTGTTGCGATTGACAACGATGCAGGAAATTTTGTTGTAGGTTATGTTGTGACCGATCTTGACGGAAACAAATTTGTTGATGCTACCGATGCATTGATCGCAGATAATAATGCTTCCAATTTTGTGAGCGTCATAAAACCCTGAGTGATCAAAAAGATAAATTGCTTTTACAATAAGCCGGGAGGGATACTTCCGGCTTTTTTTATATGCTAAAATCAAAATGATCTGTAGTATAATAATACTCCTCAATGCTTGCATCACAGGCGGCAAAAGATCAGGAGGCGCAGTTCAAGGCATCATTCAAATTAACCGTTGACACGTCATTTCATTTTTGCTATGTTTCTTAAAATTCAAAAATTAATTATTGGCCTTACGGCCAAGGAAGGAGGTTCCCCTGACTTTCAACAATTAGCAAATTCACAAACTCAATTTAAAGGAGAGCAAAAATGAAATTCCGGAAAAAACTGTTTTTGAGCTTCATCCTCGTTTTGTCAGCAACATTCATGATCCAGCAAAGTTCTTACGCACTCATCTTTCCGTTCAACCTTACGTATAGCGGTTTACAGGAGGTTCCCCCAAATGCATCTCCGGCGACGGGAACAATTGTGGGCACTTATGATAACGTAACTAAGGTTCTTAGTTTTACAATAAATTTCAGCGGAATGCTCGGCAATACAACGGCGGGACATTTTCACGGACCTGCAGGAATTGGAGTCAATGCTCCTGTTCTGATCGGATATGCAGGCTTTCCTACCGGAGTCCAGGCAGGGGTCTATGCCAATTCATATGTGCTGACTCCAATTCAGGAAACTCATCTCCTTGCTGGAAATGTGTATTCAAATCTTCATACCAACCAATTCCCCGGCGGAGAGATTAGAACTCAAATGATACTGGATGCGCCACTGCCTGTTGAGTTGACAAGTTTCACATCAGTAGTCAATAAGAACAATGTAACTTTGAACTGGTCAACTTCTTCAGAAGCAAACAATGCAGGATTTGATATTGAGAGATCTGTGCCAAAAGGTGATTGGACAAAAGTTGGATTTGTGGAAGGTAAAGGAAATTCAGTCAACGTAAACAGTTACACTTTCAATGAGAGAGGATTGAATGAAGGAACATATAATTACAGACTGAAACAAATCGACTTCAACGGAAATTACGAATATTTCAATCTGTCCAATGAAGTGATTGTGGGAATTCCTTCTGATTACAATCTTTCGCAGAATTATCCGAATCCTTTCAATCCGTCAACAAGAATTGATTTTGACATTCCGGTTGACGGCAATGTCAGATTGGTCATGATTGATATGGCGGGCAGGGAGGTTGCCACACTTGTGAATGAAGTGAAGACAGCGGGATATTATTCAGTCCAATTCAATGCGGCAAATCTGTCGAGCGGAATGTACTTCTATTCATTAAGTGTAAATGGATTTTCTCATACAAAGAGAATGATGCTTGTAAAGTAACAGGAAAAACTCTTGATAAGATTTAAAGCCGGTGGAAGCGATTCTCCCGGCTTTTTTATTTAACAATAAGATTAACTTCTGTTGGCGATGTTTGTAACTAAAGATTGTATTTTAGAGAATGAAAAGATTGGAGCAATTGATAACAGAGAAGATTTCCAGAAGGGAGTTGCTGAAGCGTTCAGGCAAAGCAACGGCATTCCTCGCGCTGGGTTCGATAATCCCACCTGCTTTCTTTGACAGATTAAATGCAAAGAAATTCGAAAGCGGAAGTTCGCAAATATTCTTTAATGCAATTGAAGCCTCAAGTGATGACAAGCTTGTTCTGCCTGAAGGATTTGATTATACGATAATCAGAAAGTGGGGTGAAAAGATCTCGGAAAGCGAGAACTTCGGATTCAACAATGACTATGTAGTATATTTGCCGATTGACATGCTATCAAAAGGAAACAATTCTACTGACGGACTTCTGTTTGTAAATCATGAATTTCCCTCGCCTTTGTTTATCAATAACTATACCGATGCAGATTTCAAATCGGGTAGGATCAAGACTGCGGAGGAAGTCAATAGGGAAAAGGCATCCGTAGGTTTTTCTGTTTTCAGAGTCAGGCGTGAGAATGGTACATGGATGTTTGTTGACGATGAAACATACAACAGGAGAGTTGATGCAAATACGCCGATAAGATTGTCCGGTAAAGCGATGAAATGTGAGTTGATGGGCTATGAAGATTTTGTAAAAGGAACTCTTGCAAACTGCAGCGGCGGTGTTACTCCGTGGGGAACGGTGTTAAGCGGTGAAGAGAACTTCCAGGATTATTTTGCGTCTGAAAATATTTGGGAATACAGATGGAATGATGTTGAAAAGGATTTCAACGTGAATCATTACGGTTGGATTGTTGAAGTTGATCCTTTCGACAAGAACTCAATTCCGGTCAAGAGAACATCACTCGGAAGATTCAGACATGAAAATGTTGCGATCAATATTTCTCCCAAGGGAAAAGTTGTTGCATACATGGGTGATGACAAAGTAAATGAATGCGTGTACAAGTTTGTTTCAAAGTCTGAATATGACAAAGAAGACAGAAGTAAGAACATGAACATACTTGATGAAGGCGATCTCTACGTTGCTGATTTTGAAAACGGGAAGTGGCAATTGCTTGATTATGAGAAGCGGCAAGAACTCAAAGCAAGTTACGGATCTCAGGCAGAGGTCTTAGTGAATTGTGATAAAGCTTCAAAACTTGTCGGCGGTACGGAATGCAACAGGCCTGAAGATATTGAGATCAGTCCTGTTGATAATTCAGTCTTTGTCTCTTTTACAAACAATTCAAAGAAGGATGATAATTTTGGCAGTATAGTCAGAATAATTGAAAAAGGTGATGATCCCGAGAGCGAAGAATTCGATTGGGAGGTTTTTGCTACCGGCGGAGTGGATTCCGGGTTTTCGTGTCCTGATAATTTAACTTTTGATTCTTACGGAAATCTATGGGTGCTTTGCGATATTTCATCAAGCAAACTGAACAAGGATGAACAAAGACCGTTTAAGAACAACGCAATGTTCATGATCCCGACAAAAGGGGAGCATAAAGGGAAAGCTTTCAGGTTTGCTTCGGGACCTGTAGATTGTGAAATGTGCGGAGGAAATTTCACGCCGGACGGTTCGACCATGTTTCTTTCAATTCAGCATCCCGGGGAGAATTCACAGACTCTCAAAGACCTAACAAGCAGATGGCCGGATTTTGCCGAAGACATTCCCCGGCCGGCTGTTGTTGCTATAACAGGATTTAGAAAAATAGATTAATGACTTTCGTCCCCGCAGAGTTACGCGCCGGCTTTATACAATGAACACAGATTCCGCTGTTGTTGGTGCCTGCCCGGCTCAGTCGGGTTCCCGATCGCAGTTCCTGCCTGCTGCAGGCAGGAAATTGTGTGTCACCCTGAGCTTGCTTGCCCGGCGAGGACGGGTCGAAGGGTGAAAATTTGTTTAATGTTGTTTGTGCCGTGACGCCTGCCTGCTGCAGGCAGGGAAGTACCGACACCACAACAAAAGAGTGTGGGGTCGCCGCCGTGGGAAATAAGTAGTGATACATCAAAGGGCATGAAACAGAGTTTCATGTGCAAGTGCGTTCACAAACGGAGTTTGTGAACGAGCGAGAATCGCAACCAAAACTTGTCATTCAGAGCGCCTGCCCGCTAAAGAGTGCTCATGATTAATTGCTGCAGGCGGGAAGCGAAGAATCCATTGAGTGGATTCGCCGAGTGAAAACTATTTCACCCCTTCGGGGTTTGAATTTCTGACGTGCTCTATACTATAATCATGTCAGCCCTTCTGGCTTTTTCTCCCCATGAGACTTTTCGGGAACGGAGAGCGTCCTCCCCGTGCAAGATTGAGTCTTCACTAAGCATCTTTGAGTCTTCACTGCGCAACATTGACTCTTCACCGTGCGGCATTGACTCTTCACCGTGCGGCATTGACTCTTCACCGTGCGGCATTGAATCTTCACCGTGCGGCATTGAATCTTCACCATGCGGCATTGAATCTTCACCATGCGGCATTGAATCTTCACCATGCATGGAAGAGTCTTGCCAAAGGAAAGTATAGTTTTCACCGGGATCACTTCCGTTTTGACAGGGCTGAATTCCCGCTTGCCTGGGGTTCGAAGAATTTTCCCTGAGGAATGCGGAGTTTTCACCGAGATGGAGGAGTCTTCCACCGGGAGGGAGTAGTTCTCTCCGTGCTTGGTGCAAGTTTCTCCGGGCATGACGCAGTTTTCACCCCGCTGGCGCAGTCCTCCCCGGGCATGGCGCAGTCTTCCCCTGGCAAACCGCTATTCTCCCCGTTGTAACCGCAATCCTCCCACGCAGTTTTTTCTGATTGTCTTCGAGTTAATAACAGATTTGCACTTTTCGTAAATTTTTCCACCGTTGTTGGTGCCTGCCCGGCTCAGTCGGGTTCCCGAACGCAGTGCCTGCCTGCTGCAGGCAGGAGGGTCACCCCGCCTGCAGAGAGTGTACTAGATTAAACAACTGCGGGCAGGCCCGCCTGCAGAGAGTGTACTAGATTAAACAACTGCGGGCAGGCCCGCCTGCAGAGAGTGTACTAGATTAAACAACTGCGGGCAGGCAACAACTTACCCTTTACTATATCTTTCATCTCCTCAGCGAATTTCATTTTTCGCCGTTGTTGGTGTTCCCAAAAGTTTGCAATTCCCGCAAGAGATTCTATTTGACAACCCCCGCAAACTTTTGGGTCACCCCGCCTGCAGAAAGTACAGCTTGATTTGGTTTCAACGGGCAGGCAACAACTTACCCTTAACAAAGGCAAAGATCTTCACACGCTTTTCATTAACCAAATATCTGAAACTTTCGATGATCACATCCTTATATGAATCATTCTCTAATACTTTGAATCAGTTGAGGATCGTTGCAGTGAAGAAGAAAAAGTTTTTGATCATCATAGCTTTGCATATTCATATTTGCAGGAGAAACTTACCGGTCTTCTTAAAACATTGCAAGAGCATTAGAGGGTATAAATTTGAAACGCCGAGAGTTGTATGAGAAAGAGAGAGCAGTGATAAGTGCAGTTGATTAGGGTAAGTTGTTGGTGTCGCCCGCAGTTGAATTAGAGAGAACTTTCAGGTGCTTCATTGCGGGCTAAGACCAACAACGGCGCAATCTTAGAAAGAATGTTCATTTCACGACCGACATTGTTCTTGTCGCGGCAGAAACTCCATTAGCAAACAAAGTGTAGAAATAAGCACCGCTTGGAATATCGCGGGCGACAAGCTCAACTTCATTTATACTCACACCCAACTTCAAAGTTGATTTGACAAATAAGAATAGAATGAAAAAGCAATTGCAAAAAGTGAAAATTGATTGCTGACTCTTGAAGTGCACTGCTTAGTAAGGATACTGTGTACAGTCAGAAATTTCTAAGCCAAAACAAATGGCACGAAATCGTAATGAAAGTGAGCCCTTTGCTAACTTACCGGCGGTAGACTTATTTGTCCTCATCGCTAACTTTTATGCATCAATTTGTGCCTTTTCCAGATAAACCGGTCTTGATAATTTTGCATAAGAATTTCTGGTTTAATAGAAAGAGTGATGCTATAGGATTATCTGAAACAAGTTTAACATTATTTATATGATATACTACCAAGCTGTCAAGCATTCATGTATGACTCAAATAACAGATGAATGCAAATTTATGAACATCATAATTCTGGTTGAGGATATGCAAGAATTGCTTCAGCTGAAGAGATCAATTCTTTACACACTCTTGTCTTTCAGAGATTTGCCCACAGTTATTGGGTCCTATCCAATACATACAAAATTCATAAGTCATTCTGCAATATCGCCTCTGAAACAGATTCTAAAATTACCCTAAGTGTGTTGCCGTTTCTATTGCACGGCAACTTGAAAAACAATTTCCGATAGAAAAATCTTAGAATGATTTCTGCAAGATAGTGTAAACCATTATTTTGCCATTACTAAACTCTAACATAGATCAACCATGAAAACGACACTAACAAACATCCTGACAATAATTGGATTAATTCTGTGTTTAGATTATTCAATTGCGCAGACATTCCTTACAGACGGACAGCAAGTTCCCGTCTTTGAACCTGCATTCACAGACTCAACCGACAGAAAAATCTACTGGGACCTTGCTGAGATAAACGGCGAGAACGGGAGACTTGATGTGGCGGTGGGAGTAACACATTATGAGGGCTCGTCAAACTTCATAAACGGCAATTGGTACATGAATCAAAACAACAGCAATTTCAACGATGAAGTATTTCAGAACAGATTCATTTATTTAGTGAATAATAGCAAGATAATAAATGGATTCATTTTTAAGCTGAACGATTCTACGAAAAGAGGAGATCCGGTAGTTACAAGGGGAAACGACGAGTTGGAAAGGTACTTCAATTCAGGCGAAGGCATTACCGATGTGAATCAGAACTTCTTTGTGGGAGGAAAGATACGAGCTGTTGGACAGTTCTCAAATGATATTTATGAAGAGGCACTAGTACTCTCAAACTCAGGAGATACGATAAAGATATACAGAAGCTTTGGTAACGGTCAGTTGGATCCTGATGTACTTTATCGTTACTACGGAATTCAACCTTCCAGACTTGCACTCGAAGAATTGAGCAGTTACATATTCCCTTATTCTGTTATTGAGAATACAGTTTCAGATCGGGAGGATCTGATTTACAGAGAAGGTCAATACATTAAGATCCTGAAAAATTCAAATGACAATTACTTCACTCCCTGGATTTCCATAAATACGGAATTCACCGAAGCAACAAACAACGATTTTAAAGTGTGTGATTTCAACAACGATGGTCTCAATGACATTGTTGTGGTGCAAGATAAGTTTGGCATAAAAATCTACAAAAATTCAGGAACGGGATTCTCACTGCAATATTCCAACTTGAACTATCCTGTTTTTCACCCTTATTCAGTATCCACAGGAGACTTCAACAAGGACGGATTCAACGATCTTGCTGTTATATTTGTGGACAGAATAAACATTTATCTGAATTTGAAAACGGACTCACTGTTTTCAGCAACCCCATCATCTGTCTATTACTTTGACTTCCCGATTCCGTTTAAGGCATATCCGATCAACTCTACGGTTGCTGACTTGTACAACAAAGGCGGATTGGCCGTAATGTTTTCCGCATCATTTGACAATCAGGTATTCAATCTCAACACAGAAAATTTGTTCAGAGTGAATGCCACAGATACGGATGCTGTTCCTGCTCCTCCTCATCTGTTTGAAAGCTACGTGCAGGACGGCGATGTATATCATCCTCAATTGTTACTTTATGACAGAGACAACAGGGACTTCCAAAAATTCAGAATCTACAAGTACAATTGGGTTACATATCATTACTATCTGTACGACAGTACGACAAACAATCAGTACATTGATAGTACTGAGGATCTCCTTTATGTCAATGTGGAACCTGAAGACCCACCTGAAGACAATCTCTTTTACTATGCTGTAGCGGTTGACAGTTCTTACAAAGTTTCAATAACTTCAGATACAATTTCGTACATCGGTTATGTTTGCCCGACTTGCCAGGGTGAGATTGGACCGGATAACATTGCCATCGAACAACAAATTCACGAGCTTCCCGGCAATTATTCAATAGGAAACTATCCCAATCCATTCAATCCGGTTACCACAATTAGCTATGCTCTTCCAGAAGATGGGCAAGTGAAGATAGTTGTCTATAACTCGCTTGGGATGAGAATCAAGGAATTGGTTAACGAAAGGAAGACTGCCGGCAGCTATGAACTTCAGTTCAACGGCTTGAATCTTCCCAGTGGTGTGTATTTTTATGTCTTTGAGGTGAATGGAATAGTCATTCCCAGAAGAATGATACTCATCAAGTAAGCAATACAATTCAGGCTCAATATCCGGAGAGAGCAAAAGTTTCATTCTGCTCTCCCGGATAGACGGGCATTTCATATAACCAAGAAAATTTTCTCAAATGAAAACGATTCTTCTTAATATTCTAATTCTTGCGGCACTCAACGTCTCAACATCGCAAGTGTCACAGGAATGGATCGTTGAATACCAAGGGGCTACAGCAGGTGTCAACACTCCAGTAAAAAGTGCAATTGACCGCGATGGGAATCTGATAATAGCAGGAAAATCTCAATTAGCAGGTTATGACTTTGTTGTACTGAAGTACAGTCCTGCCGGCCAATTAATATGGAGCAAGCGCTACGATGGACCCGGAAACAGCCATGATTATTTAAGAGCAATGGTGATAGACGATTCCGGAAATGTTTATGTCTGCGGAGCCAGCTATGGAGGAGTTGCAACAAGGTACGATTGGGCGACTATCAAATATGCCGCTAAAGATGGAAAGGAGATGTGGGTGCGCCGCCTTAATTGGAGAAGTAACTTATCCGACGAACCTTTAGGAATAAATCTGGATATAGACAAAAATGTGTATGTTGTTGGCATGGCAGCTGTAAATGATTTTAGCCATGAGATGATCACTGCAAAGTATTCCCCAAACGGAGATTCAATATGGACGATACCATATCGTTTTTGCACCTTTAAATCTGATTGGGGTTATTCAGTATGCGTAGATAGTTCGCTAAATGTTTACTCATTAGGTTATACATGGCGGGAAGGTATTATGGTCGGCAACGCCATCACAATAATAAAATATGACAAAGATGGAACTGAATTATGGATCAGGAATCATCCAACAAATGACGGTGATTACTTAAGACCAATTTTATCAAAGTTGGATGCTGAAAACAATCTCGTAGTTGTCGGCAATTTTTGGGACTACTCTTTTGGCATTATCAAATATTCACCCGAAGGAAGATTTATATGGGGGGAACGCATCGGAGGTGGGGGAATAGACAGGGCTAATTCATTGTATGTAGATGACAATTGTAACATCTTGATAGCTGGGTACCATGGGGGAGATTATCTGATAATGAAGTATTCCACGGAAGGGACTTCGCTCCTTGCTAAATTTCTAGACGGGCAGACAGGTAGTGACGAAGCATATGATGCTTTAATGGACAGATTTGGCAATATATATGTTACAGGATTTTCACAAAACACTTCATTTAGAAATGACTTTCTGACAGTAAAACTTTCTCCCGCCGGTAGTATTATTTGGCAAGTCCGGTATAAGGATCCCCCTGCACCTTTACCATGGATGCATAATGCCCACTCCATAAGTCTGGACAGTTCTTATAATGTTTATGTTTCAGGATTCGCCGGCGGTGGAACGACATCATTTCTTACTACCATAAAATATTCACAACTCACGGGAGCAAGCAATGTTATTGAACCTGTTGTACTTGATATGCAATTAAACAATTTCCCAAACCCGTTCAATCCTGTTACCACAATAAGTTATGCTATTCCTCAGGATGGTAAGGTGAAGATAACTGTTTACAACTCCCTTGGTGCAAAAGAGAGAGAATTGGTGAATGAATATTTGAGTGCAGGGAATTATGAAATTCAATTTGACGGGAAGAATCTTCCCAGCGGAGCATACTATTGTATTTTGGAATCAAATAGCAGGATGCTGACAAGGAGAATTCTTCTGGTTAAATAACATGAAATCATTGGCGGTGTTTTGGACTTGTACCGTGCTAAAAAGTGAGAGCTGCCTTGAGTTCCCCTTTTATCTTGGTGTCGGAACTTTTGTCCTTATCAACTGCACTTATCAACACCAACTATACCTTGTGTTAGTTCTTTAAACAACTCGTTGTTTCGCTGGCGGTGTTTGATGTATTAGGGAGAGAAGTTGAGGTCATAGTAAATGAGTATCTGAAATCCGGAAGTTATTCTGTGCAGTTCAGCGGAGACGATCTGCCAAGCGGCGTGTATTATTATGAGCTCAGGGCGG
>WBZL01002770.1_pt1 | contig 16699 bp, 4 predicted proteins | sample 5204291 | NCBI WGS metagenome assembly WBZL01 (sample SAMN12344345, study PRJNA552823) | activated sludge metagenome | biome: Activated sludge suspended growth; feature: Nitrification reactor; material: Wastewater; isolation source: activated sludge from nitrification reactor of wastewater treatment...
GAGCTCACGGCGGCCCGCCGCGGCCCTTCGCCGCGCTCCCAGGGGGTGAGCGTTGCCGGCACGTAGAAGGGGCTCTCCGCCAGCTCCAGGTGCGGATTGGGCACGGTGAAATGCAGGGTCGGCGGCACCTCGCCGTGCTCGAGGGCGAGCACCGCCTTGGCGAGGCCGGCGATGCCGGCGGCGACGTCGAGATGGCCGAGGTTGCCCTTGAGCGAACCCAAGGCGCAGAAGCCGCGACGGCGCGCCCCCGCGGCCCGGAAGGCCCGGCTCAGGGCCTGCACCTCGATGGGGTCGCCGAGCGGTGTGCCGGTGCCGTGGGCCTCCACGAAGCCGATCGTCTCGGGGTCGATCTCGGCCGCCGCCAGGGCCCGCGCCACCACCTCCGCCTGGCCCTCGAGGCTGGGGGCGGTAAAGCCCGCCTTGGCGGCGCCGTCGTTGTTGATCGCCGAGCTCTTGACCACGGCGCGCACCGGGTCGCCGGCGGCGCGGGCGTCCGACAGCCGCTTGAGCACCACCAGGCCGGCGCCGCTGCCGAAGACCGTGCCGCGGGCGGCGGCATCGAAGGGGCGGCAGTGGCCGTCCGGGGAGAGGATGCCGTCCTCCTGGTAGAGGTAGCCCACGGTCTGCGGCGTGCGCACGGTGACGCCGCCGGCGAGGGCAACGTCGCAGTCGTAGTCGAGGAGGGCCTGGCGGGCGAGGTGGACGGCGACCAGCGCCGTCGAGCAGGCGGTCTGCACCGAGACGCTCGGCCCGCGCAGGTTGAGCTTGTAGGAGACGCGGGTGCACAGCGTGTCCTTGTCGTTGGCCAGCACCAGCGGCCAGCCTTCCTCGCTCGCGGCCCGCGGCAGGAGGTGAAAGAGCAGGTAGGTGCTGAGCACCGAGCCGGCGAAGAGGCCGATGCGGCCGGGATAGGTGTCGGGGTCGATCGCCGCCGTCTCGAGGGCCTCCCAGGCGCATTCGAGGAGCAGGCGGTGCTGCGGGTCGGTCACCGCCGCCTCGCGGGGCGACATGGCGAAGAGCCCAGCGTCGAAGCCCTCGATGCCGGCGAGCACGCCGCGCGCCGGCACGTAGCGCGGATCGCCGAGCTGGGCGGCGGGCACCTTGCCGGCAGCGAGCTCGGCGGCCGAGAAGCGGCGGATCGACTCGACGCCCTGGCGCAGGTTCTGCCACAGGCTGGCGACGTCCGGGGCGCCGGGGAAGCGGCCGGCGAGGCCGACGATCGCCACCTCGTCGAAGGCGTCGATCTCCGGCCCCTGGTCGTCGTCCGCGCGGCGCTCGTGCTCGCTCATCTCCCCTCCCCTCACCGCCGGCGCGCCAGGGCGCGGCGGCGCCGCTCGCGTGCCTCGCGCTCCTCGCGGGCCCGTTCGTGCAAGCCGCCGAGCTGCCCGGCCAGCGGCTCGTCCAGGCCTGCCGCCGCCTGCAGGCGGCGGGCGAGCCCTTGCACCGTGGGGTGCCGGAAGAGCTCGAGGAGGGGCAGCTCGCTCCCCATCTCCTCGCGCAGCCGGCCGTGCACCTCGGCGGCGGCCAGCGAGTGGCCGCCGAGGTCGAAGAAGTTGTCGTGGACGCCCACCCGCTCCACCCCCAGCACCTGCTGCCAGATGGCGGCGATCCGCCGCTCGGCCTCGCTCTGCGGCGAGACGAAGGCGGCCCCCAGCTGCGGGCGCTCGTGGCCGGGCTCGGGCAGGCCGCGGCGATCCACCTTGCCGCTGGGCAGCAAGGGCAAGGCGGGCAGGAAGAGGGCGAGCGAGGGCACCATGGGCGGCGGCAGCGTCTCTGCCAGGTAGGTGCGCAAGGTGTCCCAGGCGAGGTCGCCCCCCGCTTCCTGTACCACGTAAGCGACCAGGCGGGCGGCGCTCCCCGTGCCGTGGACCACCACCACCGCCTGGCGCACCGCCGGATGCGCCAGCAGCACGGCCTCGATCTCCCCCAGCTCGATGCGGAAGCCGCGGATCTTCACCTGGTGGTCCCGCCGGCCGAGGTGCTCCAGGCGGCCGTCGGCGAGCCGGCGGGCGAGATCGCCGGTGCGGTAGAGGCGGGCCCCGGCGGCGCCCCAGGGGTCGGGCACGAAGCGCTCGGCGGCGAGGCCGGCGCGGCCGTGGTAGCCGCGCGCCAGGCCCTCACCGCCGATCAACAGCTCACCGGCGGCGCCAAGCGGCGCGAGCTCGCCGTGCCGGCCGGCGAGGTGCACCGTGGTGTTGGCGAGCGGCCGGCCGATCGACACCTCGGGCGTGGCGCCGAGGCGCTCGGCCGTCGACCACACGGTCGTCTCGGTGGGGCCGTAGACGTTCCACAGCTCGCCCACCCGCGGCAGCAAGCGGTCGGCGAGCGAGCGCGGCAGGGGCTCGCCGCCGCACAGCACCTTGAGGCCTGGTTGGCCGGCCCAGCCGCCGTCGAGCAGCAGGCCGAAGGTGGTGGGGGTGGCCTGCATCACGGTGGCGCCGGCCACGGTGAGGGCGGCGGCGAGCTCGCGCGGGTCCGCCACCACCTCACGGCGCACCAGCTCGATGCGGGCGCCGACCACCAGCGGCAGCAGCAGCTCACTGACGGCGATATCGAAGGACAGCGTGGTCACCGCCATCACCACGTCGTCCGCCGTCATGCCGGGCCGCTCGGCCATCGTCGCGAGGTAGTTGAGCACCCCGCGCTGGCGGACGCTGACTCCCTTCGGGCGCCCCGTCGAGCCGGAGGTGTAGATCACATAGGCCACCGACTCGCCGTGCGCCGGCGAGCGCCACGGCCCAGGTGCCGGCGGCGGCGCGGCCTCCAGCCAGGCGACGGCCGGGGGCGGGCCGCCGCGGGCCGCGAGCTCGGCACCGGCGGCGTCGAGGGTCGCCGCCAGCGCCTGCTCGGCGAGCACCAGGCGGGCGCCGCTGTCGGCCAGCATGTGGGCCAGGCGGGCCGCCGGCAGCGCCGGGTCGAGCGGCACGTAGGCCCCCCCGGCCGCCAGCACCGCCAGCACGGCGACGAGCATCGCGGGCGTGCGCTCGCTGCAGATCGCCACCGCCACCTCTGGCCCCACGCCGCGCCGCGCCAGCTCGGCGGCCCAGGCCGTGGCCTGCGCGATCAGCGCACCGTAAGAGAGCTCGGCGCCGACGGCGCGCACCGCCTGCCGCGCTGGGTCGCGGGCCGCGGTGGCGGCAACCCACTCCCACACCGAGCCGGCGGCGGGCAGCGGCGCGGCGCTGTCGTTCACCTCCACCACCAGCTGCTGGCGCTCGGCGGCGGTGAGCGCGGCAAGCTGCGCGAGGGGTGCTGCCGGCCGCGCTACGGCACTCGCCAGCAGGGCCGCCAGCTGGCCGCCGAAGCGGTCGATCGTGGTGCGATCGAAGAGGTCGAGGTTGAGCTCGAGGCTGCCGGCGAGGCCGCCGTCGGGCTGCTCGGCAAGGTCGACGGTGAGGTCGAACTTGGCGCTATCGGTCGTCAGGTCCAGGCGTTCGAGGGCGAGGCCCGGCAGCGCCAAGCGGGCCGGCGGCGCGTTCTGCAACGCCAGCATCACCACGAAGAGGGGCGCGTGGCCGAGCGAGCGCTCCACCCCCAACTCTTCGACCAGCTTCTCGAACGGCAGCTCCTCGTGCCGGGCCGCCGCGAGGCTCGCCTGGCGCGCCGCGGCGAGGAGATCGGCAAAGGGCGGGTCACCCGGCAGCGCGGTGCGCAGCACCAGGGTGTTCATGAAGAGCCCGATCAGGCTCTCGATCTCCGCCCGGTTGCGGCCGGCGACCGGGGCGCCCACCGCGATGTCGGTCTCGCCGCTCAGCCGGCGCAGCAGGGCGGTGAGCGCGGCGAGCAGCACCATGAAGAGGGTCGCGCCGTGGCGGCTGCCCAGACCGCGCGCCGCGGCCACCAGTGCCGGCGGCAGCCGGAACGGCAGGCGGGTGCCGCGATGCGTCTCGACGGCCGGCCGCGGCCGGTCGGTGGGCAGCTGCAGCAGGGGCGGCGCGCCGGCGAGCTGACGCCGCCAATAGGCCACCAGCTCGCCGTAGGCGGGGCCCGCGAGGTGGGCGCGCTGCCAGGCCGCGAAGTCCGCGTAGTCGAGCGGCAACGGCGCGAGCGGCGACGGCGCACCGGCGACGAACGCCGCGTAGAGGGCCGCGAGCTCGCGGGTCAGCAGGGCCACCGACCAGCCGTCGCAGACGATGTGGTGCAGGTTGAGGAGCAGCTGGTGCTCGCCGGCCGCGAGGCGCAGCAGCGAGAGCCGCCAGAGGGGTCCGCGGGCAAGGTCGAACGGCCGGCGGGCACCGCGCGCGAGGAGCCCGCTCGCGACCTCCTCGCGCCGCCCGGCGGCGAGGCCGCAGAGGTCGACGGTTGCGAGCCGCGGCCGGCCCGGCGGGCGCAGACGCTGCACGGGCTTGCCTGCCACCGTGCCGAAGGTGGCGCGCAGCACGGCGTGGCGGCGCTCGATCTCGGCCAGGGCGCGGGCCAGGGCTGCCGGAGCGAGGTTGCCGCCGAGATGCACCGCCGCCGGCATGTTGTAGGCGCTGCTGCCGGGCTCCAGGCGATCGAGGAACCACAGGCGCTGCTGCCCGAACGAGAGCGGCGGCCCGGCCTCACCGTCGGTGCCGCGGCGGGGGATCGCCGCCAGGGCCCCCCCGGTGGCCTCCGCTCGCGCGTAGCCCAGCCGCGCCGCGAGCTCCCAGCTCGCCGCGCCGAGCTCACCCACGTTCAACGCCGCGCGGTCCGCGACGGCTGCCTCGATCCGCCCGTAGCGGTGGAACTTCGGGTCTCCCATCATGCGCCCGGCGGCGTGCAGGCCGTCGGTCATCCGTCGGCCCTCGTAGGGGCGCAGCATCGCCGGCGCGAAGTCGAGGCCGAGGAAGGCGCAGAGGTGCTCGATCACCCGCTGCGGCGAGCGCACCAGCTCCTCGAAGCAGAGCCGGTGCTGCCGCTCGGCGGGCACCCCCGCCAGGTGGTCGAGGATGTTGGCGTGCGCCAGCCGCCACACCATCTCGGCCTGGCGGCGGGCCGGCAGCGGGAAACGATAGACCTCGTCGAAGCTCGCCTCGAGGTAGGAGTGGATGGTCGCCGCCGGATGGCGCACCAGGTGGACGTAGAGGGGCGCCTCGAACCACGCCTCGGCGCGCGCGAGGGTCACGCGGTCGAGGGCGTAGCGGGGCGTCTTGTCGACCAGCAGGCGGGGGGCCGCCATCGCCTGCAGCTGGCGGTAGAGCTCCTGGCTCGGTGCGTCACGCACGACGGCCGCGGCCACCCAGGCCGCCGCGGCCTCGGCAGTCGAGCCCGCGAGCTCCATCACCGCCCGCAACAGCCCCTCGGCGCCGAAGCTGTCGCGGCCGGCGAAGGCCTGGGCGCGGGCGCCGAGAGTCGTGAACCCGAGGAGCTCGAGCTCGGGCGGCGCGAAGAGACCGGGGTGGCCGGCGAGCATCACCCGCAGCAGGGTCGAGCCGGAGCGAAACGGCGACAGCAGGAAGACGGCGGGCGGGTTGCGCTCCGCCAGGGCCGCCGACGGCGGCGAGAAGCGGCCCGCGAGGTGGGCGGTGAGGACGGCGAGGTCGGCGGCGTCATCCCGCGGCGCCTCGGCGGCATCCTCCGCGGGGTGCGCGACGGGCGCTGGCGCCAGCCAGCCCGCCGCTGCGAGGGCCGGGCGGTAGCTCGCGGTGAGGAAGGCGGCGAAGCGGCGGATGGTCGGATGGTCGAAGAGGGCCATCACGTAGACGATCGCCCCCAGCTCGCTCTGCAGCCGGTTGATCAGCAGCGCCCCCTGGATCGAGTCGCCACCGAGGGCGAAGAAGTCGTCCTCGGCGCCGGGGGCGGTCACCCCCAGCCGGGCGCTCCACAGGACGGCCAAGCGCTCCTCGACCGCGCCGGCGGGCGCGACCCAGGAGCGAACGGCCCCGGCACCCTCCTCGGCCGGCGCCGGCAAGGCGCGCCGGTCCACCTTGCCGCTCGGCGAGAGCGGCAACGCTGGCAGGTTCACGAAGACGGCCGGCAGCATGTAGTCCGGCAACCGAGCGGCGAGGTGCGAGCGCAGCGTCGCGACCTCCGGCGCGGCACCAGCCGCCACCAGGTACGCCACCAGGCGCCCGTCGCGCAGCACCACCACCGACTCGCGCACCGCCGGATGGGCATCGAGCGCCGCCTCGATCTCCCCGAGCTCGATGCGCAGGCCGCGCAGCTTGACCTGGTGGTCGAGGCGGCCGAGGAAGTCGATGGCGCCGTCTGGCCGGAGGCGGGCCAGGTCGCCGGTAGCGTAGGCCCGGCCACCCGCCCCTTCGGGGGTCGCCAGCGGGTCCGGCACGAAGCGCTCGGCGGTGAGGCCCGGCCGACCGCGGTAGCCGCGCGCCAGGCCGACCCCGGCGATGTGCAGGTGGCCGGCGGCGCCGAGGGCCACCGGCCGGCCGGCGCGGTCGAGGACCGCGAGGCGCAGGTTGCTGATCGGGCGGCCGATCGGCACGGCGCGACCGTCGCCGGCGCGCTCGCGGCCGCAGGGCCATGCGGTGACGTCGACCGCCGCCTCGGTGGGGCCGTAGAGGTTGTGGAGCTCGGCCGGCAAGAGTGCCGCCGCCCGCTCCACGAGATCGCGGGGCAGCGCCTCGCCGCTCGCGATCAGCCGCCGCAGCCCGCGGCAGCTCGCCGCCCGCGGGTCGGCGAGGAAGACCTGCAGCATCGAGGGCACGAAGTGCAGGGTGGTGACCGCCTCGGCGCGGATCAGCTCCACGAGGTAAGCGCTGTCCTGGTGACCGCCGGGGCGGGCGAGGACCAGCTTCGCCCCCACCCGCAGGGGCCAGAAGAGCTCCCACACCGAGACGTCGAAGCTGATCGGCGTCTTCTGCAGCACCGCCTCGCCGGCAGCGAGCCCGTATTCGGCCTGCATCCAGGCCAGGCGGTTGACGATCGCCCGGTGGCAGACCATCACCCCTTTCGGCCGCCCGGTGGAACCCGAGGTGAAGAGTACGTAGGCCAGGTTCTCGGGACCGAGGCCGCTCGCCGGCGGTGCCGCCGCCTCGGCCGGCATGGCCTCATCGTCGAGGAGCAGCCAGCGGCCGGCGGGCAGCCTCTCCACCAGGGCCGCCTGAGTCAACCCCAAGAGGGCGCCGCCGTCCGCCAGCATGATCGCCAGGCGCTCCGCGGGGTAGGCGGGATCGAGGGGCAGGTAGGCCCCACCCGCCTTGAGCACGGCGTAGAGCGCCACCATCAGCTCGCAGGAGCGCTCGGCCGCCACCCCCACTACCACCTCGGGGCCGACGCCGAGCCCGCGCAGGCGATGGGCGAGGGCGTTGGCGCGGCGGTCGAGCTCGCCGTAGCTCAGGATGCGGCCCTCGGCGACCAGCGCCACCGCCGCGGGGGTGCGCGCCGCCTGCGCCTCGAAGGGGGCCAGCAGCAGGCCGGCATCGAGGCCGGCGACGGCCGTGTCGTTCCACTCGGCCGCCAGCTGCTGGCGCTCGCCCGGCGCCAGGAGCGGCAGCTCCCCGAGCGGTAGGCGCGGGTCCGCCACGGCGGCGGCGAGGAGGCGCGTGAAGGCGCCCGTCCAGCGGTCGACCGTGGTGGCATCGAAGAGGTCGCGGCTGTACTTGGTGACCGCGACGAGCCCGTCGCTGGCGGGCTGGAGCGACAGCGCCAAGTCGAAACGGGCGGTGCCGGTGTCGACCTCCTCGGCGATCGCCGTGAGGCCCGGCGGCGGCGTCACCAGCAGGGGCGCGTTCTGCAGCACCAGCATCACCTGCACGAGCGGCGTGTGGGCGAGGTTGCGCTCCGGCACCAGCTCGTCGACCAGGCGCTCGAAGGGCACCTCGCGGTCGGCGAGGGCGGCGAGCACCCCCTGGCGGCAGCGGCCGAGGAGGGCGAGGAAGTCGAGGTCCGGCGCCAGCTGGGTGCGCAGGGGCAGGGTGTTGACGAAGAGGCCGACCATCGCCTCGAGCTCCGGGCGGTCGCGGTTCGCCACCGCCGAGCCGACCACCAGGTCCCGCTGGCCAGTGAGCCGGTAGAGCAGGGCCTGGAAGGCGGCGAGGTAGACCATGAACGGGCTGGCGTCCTGGGCGGCGGCGAGGGCGGCGACGCCGGCGACGAGCGGTGCCGGTAGGGCATGCCGGCGATGGCCGCCGCGGAAGCTCTGCTGCGCCGGCCGCGGGCGGTCGGCAGGCAGGCTCACCAGGGGTGGCGCCCCGGCCAGCCGCGCGCGCCAGGCGGCGAGCTGGGCTACCGCGCGCGGCTCGGCGAGGCGCGCCTGCTGCCAAGCGGCGAAGTCCCCGTAGTCGATCTCGAGGGCGGCGAGGGGCGCGGCCGCCCCCGCGGCGTTCGTGGCGTAGAGGGCCATCAGCTCGCGCAGCAGCACGCCGAACGACCAGCCATCGCTCACGATGTGATGGGCGGCGACGAGGAGGGCGTGTTCGTCCTCGCCCAGGCGGGCGACGGCAGCGCGCCAGAGCGGCCCACGAGCGAGCGAGAAGGGCCGGCGCGAACCCTGCCGGAGGACCGCGGCGAGCGCCTGCGGGCAGCCCTGGAGGTCCACCATCGGGATGGCTGGTCCTCCCGGTGCCGCCGGGGCCACCACCTGCACGGCGGCGCCGGCGTCCACGTGGATCGTGCTGCGCAGGGCCTCGTGGCGGCACACCAAGCCACGCCAGGCAGCCGCCAGCGGGGCGAGCCGCAGGGGCCCGGCGAGCTGCACCCCGACGCCGAGGTTGTAGGCCGGGTTGCCGGGCTCCAGCTGGTCGAGAAACCACAGGCGGCACTGCGGCGACGACAGCGGCAACGGGCGGTCGCGGGGTTGGCGCGGCAGGGGCCCGGCGGCGGGCGCCGCTGCCGTGGCGAGCCGGGCAGCGAGGGCGGCGAGGGTGGGCGCCGCGAAGAGCTCTGCGAGCGAGACGGCGAGGCCGATGCCTTCCAGGCGGGCGAGGAGCTGGCTGCCGCGCACCGAGTCCCCACCGAGGGCGAAGAAGCTGTCGGTGGCCCCCACGCTGCCGGCCGGCAGGCTCAAGACCTCCTCCCAAAGGCGGGCGAGGAGCACCTCCTCGGCGCTGCGCGGCGCGAGCTGCGCCGGCCCGGCGGCGAGGGCGCCGGCGAATTGCCCGACCGCCGGCAGCTCGCCGGCCAGGAAGAGCTGGCGGCAGGCGCTGCGCTGGACCTTGCCGCTCGTCGTCTTGGGCACGCCGCCGGGCTTGACCAGCACCAGCGTGGCGAGCTCGATCTCGTGCTCCTCCGCCACCGCCTGGCGGGCGGCGAGCGCCACTTCCTCCGGCACGGCGCGGGCGCGCAGATCGATCTCCTGCACCACCACCAACCGTTCCTCGCCGGCCGCCTCGACGGCGAAGGCGGCGACGCCACCCGGGCGCATGGCGGGGTGACTGCGCTCGACGCTGGCCTCGATGTCCTGCGGGTAGAGGTTGCGACCGCGGATCAGGATCAGGTCCTTGCGGCGGCCGGTGACGAAGAGCTCGCCGCCAGCGAGGATGCCGAGGTCGCCCGTGCGCAGGTAGCTGCCGGGCTCACCCGCGAGCCGGGCGCCGAAGGCCTCGGCGGTGGCCTCCTCGAGGTGCCAGTAGCCGGCGGCGACCCCGGCCCCGGCCACCCACAGCTCGCCGACGCTGCCCGGCGGGCACGGCTCGCCGCGCTCCGCGTCCACCACCCGCACGGTGACGCCGCTCGGCATTTGGCCGCTGCTCACCAGCTCGCGCACCGCCGGCGCCTCGCCCGCCGCGGCGGGCTCCACCCGACCCGCGGCGAGCGCCTCGCTCGCCAGCCGCAGGCGCGCCGGTGAGGCGGTGGCACGAACGCCTGAAACCAGCAACGTCGCCTCGGCGAGGCCGTAGCAGGGAAAGAACGCCGTGGCCCGAAAGCCGGCACCGGCAAGGGCAGCCGCGAAGCGATCGAGGGTCTCGGCGCGCACCGGCTCGGCGCCGTTGAAGGCCACCCGCCAGGCGGCGAGGTCGAGGCCGGCGCAGTCTCCCTCCGTGAGGCGGCGCGCACACAGGTCGTAAGCGAAGTTCGGTCCGCCGCTCACCGTCGCGCGGTGGCGGTCCACCGCCGCCAACCAACGCGCCGGCCGCTGCAGGAAATGAAACGGCGACATCAAGACGCAGCGCGCACCGAGGAAGAGGGGATGGAGCAAGCCGCCGATCAGGCCCATGTCGTGGTAGAGCGGCAACCAGCTCACCACCACCGTGCGCTCATCGGTGCGGAAGGCCTCGGCGATCATCCGCTGGTTGGCCAGCAGGTTGCCGTGGGTGACCATCACGCCCTTGGGCTCGCTGGTCGAGCCCGAGGTGTACTGCAAGAAGGCGAGGTCCTGCGGCCCGGGCGCCGCCGGGCGCCAGCTGGCCGCCAGCGCGCGGTCGAGGCGATCGGTGGCGAGGCGCGGCAGCGTGGCGGCGGCCGGCCGCTCACGCCCGAGGCGCTCGCAAGTGCTCTCCAGGCTGGCCGCCGTGAGCACCGCCGCGGGCGCCGCGTCGGCGACGATGGACAGCAAACGCGGCAGGCCGCGGCTGCCCGTGGGCGGGTAGGCGGGCACCGCCACCAGCCCGGCGTAGAGGCAGCCGAGGAAGCTCACGGCATAGTCGAGGCCGGGAGGCAGCAGGAGCAGCACGCGCGCTGCCGGCGCCAGCCGCTGCTGGGCGAGCCATGCCGCCACGGCCCGCGCGGCACGATCGAGCTCGCCGTAGCTCAGCGCCTGCTCGTCGCCGTCGCCGTCCGCGAGCCAGACGCAGGCCACGCGCTCCGCATGGGCGCCGGCGCGCCAGCGCAGGAGATCCACCAGAGAGTTGACCTCGGCGGGAGCGCCCTCGGGGCCGCGGGACGGTGGGCTACGGGTCTCTGCTGGTCTCGACATCACGCTGCGTTCGCTGGGTCTCTTGCTGGGATCGCTCGGAGCAGGGCCGCCCATGGAGACAACCAAATGGTGATAAACAAGAGATGCGATTTTGGGCCGAAACGGGACGCTGAAACGCCACCAAAGCGCGCCCGCAAGGGCGAAAGAACGAGCGAGCCGGGACGATGACGAGCACGATCAAGCTGGACCTGACGACGACCCCGGCGACGACCTCGGCGACGATCGTCACCCTGCGGCACCGCGCTCTCGGGCTTCTCGCCGGCGGCTTGCTGGCCCCCTGCCTGGCGACCCCGGTCTTCGCCGCGATGCCGGCAGCAGGCGACGCGGCTCCAGCCGACAGGCGGGTGAGCACACCGGCCCCGGCGGGCACCACGCGCATGGTGGGCCGGGTGGGCGAAGCCATCGCCACCGACCCCGAAGGCCGCCACCTGGTGGCTGCCTGGGAGAGCATCCAGGGCTTCTGTGGCCCGCCCCTCGGCAAGGACTGCCCACCGCCTTCCCGGCCCGGACTCACCGAGACCGCGTACTCGGCCGACGGCGGGCAGAGCTGGGTGGAGCTCGGGGCACCGCCGGTGGTCGACGGCGCGATGACCGGCGGCCACCCGTGGCTCGACGTCGGCGGCCGCGACGGCGCCACGTTCTTCCTCGCCAACCGCGCCCGCGCCCTCGCGCCGGAGCCCGCGGGCTTCGTACCCGGCGGCCCTGGCCAGGTGGGTATCACCCTCCACCGCGGCCACTTCCAGAATGGCCGGTTCAGCTGGGACGACGGCAAGCTCCTCGTGCCGGCTGCGGCGGGCGACGTGTGGCGCAGCCCGGCGATCGCCGCCGCCAAGGACGGCAGCGGTCGGCTCGTCCTGGCGATCAGCAACCTGCGGGGGATCTGCGGCTCGCCGGCCCGCTCCGGCGGCCAGATCGAGGTGCTCAGCAGCAGCGACGACGGCGCCACCTGGGAAGGACCGGTGATCGTCGGCCTCGACACCACGGCCGAGACCAAAGACCCCAAGGACCGCCTGTGCGGCCTCTCCGCCGCTTTTCAGCTGGCCCCCAGCCTGGCCCTGGGGCCGGAGGGCGAGGTCTACCTGCTGTGGCAGTTCGGGCCCTTCTTCTTCTCGCCCGACCTCTCGAAGATGGCGCCGATGGTCAACGTGCGCTTCGCGCGCTCGCTCGACGGCGGCAGGACGTGGAGCTATCCGAAGGACCTGGCGCTGCCCAGCTCGTTGCGCCAGGGCCCGCCCGTCGCCTACAGCAAGGACGCGATCAACGACTTCCCTCGCCTGGCGGTCGCCACGGCCGGGCCGCACCGCGGCCGTCTCTACGTCACCTACGCGAGCACCGTGGAGCCCGTGCTGGCGCCAGCCACCAGCCAGACCGTGACGTCGTCCCAGGTCTACCTGCTCACCTCCGACGACCGTGGCAAGACCTGGAGCGACCCCCTGCCCTTGAGCCCCGAGCCACCGCCCACCGGCCTCAAGCGGCTCTGGCCGACGGTGGCCGTGCTGGCGGACGGCACCGTCGAGGCGATCTATCTCGAAAGCCAGGAACGGCAGGTGACGCCGGCCGCGGACGACGCCGAGTGCAGCAAGAAGCTCGTCTCCGGCGAGGTGCGCAGCGGCCGCGTGAGCTCGCTCGTGGACCTCTACCGCGTGCGCTCGACCAACGGCGGCGCGAGCTTCGGCGTGCCCGAGCGGCTCACCTCGACGACCACCAACTGGTGCACGGTGGCGGACGATCCGGTGAGCATCCTGTTCACCAACTTCGGGGACTACCTCGGTCTCGCCGCGGCGCGGGAGCGAGCCTTCGCCCTCTGGACCGACGGCCGCGGCGGGGTACCCGAGCCCTACTTCCGGGCCCTCGGCCCGCCGGGAGGCCTGCGATGAGCTCGCCGCGCCACGGCCGCAGCCTCGTGAACCGCCGCGACCTGCTCAAGGGTGCGGCGCTCGCCCTGCCCGCCCTCGCCGCCTGGCCCCAGCTCGCGGCCCAGGAGACCGCGGCGCCCGCCAGCGGCCCGGCGACCAACCCCGCCGCAGCAGCCGCGCCCCTCGACGTCGTGGTGATCGGCGGCGGCCTGGCCGGCCTGGCCGCCGCCTTCGAGCTGCGCGCTCGCGGCCATCGGGTGAACCTGCTCGAAGCGCAGTCGCGCCCCGGCGGCCGCGTCTACACCCTACGCAGCCCGTTCGCCGACGGGCTCTACGCCGAAGCGGGGGCGATCGGCTTCTCGGACAGCCGCCTGGTCCGCCACTACCTCGGCCGCTTCGGCATCACCGCGGTGCCGCTCGGCCGCGGGCCCCTCGCCGCCCTCTACTACCTGCGTGGCAAGCGCCTGGTGGTCAAGCCGGGCGAGAAGATCGACTGGCCTTACGCGCTCACCGCCGAAGAGCGCAGCCAGGGAATGGGTGGGCTCTTGCGCAAGCTCATCGTGCCCACCGCGCTCGCCATCGGGGACCCGAGCCGCGAGGGCTTTGCGCTCGCGCCCCACGCCGCCCTCGACGGCGAGACCTTCGCCGCCTTCCTCACCGCCCAGGGTGCGTCGACAGAGGCGATCTCGCTGCTGCAGGACAACTTGGTGGCCGGCTACGGTTGGGCCACGGGCTCGGCCCTCCATCGCCTGGTCTCCGACTTCGCGCTCTTCTTCGCCGGCAGCGGCATGGCGAGCACTCTCGAGGGTGGCTCGGAGCGCCTGCCGCTCGCCTTCGCCCGCGAGCTGCGGGCCGAGATCCACTACGGCGCCGCGGTCTCCCGCCTCGAGCAGCAGGGTGAGCGGCTGCGGGTGGTGTTCCGCCAAGGGGGCGCCGAGCGGGTGGTCGACGCCGACCGCGTGATCGCGGCCGTCCCCGTGCCGGCATTGGCGAGGATCTCCATCGAGCCAGCGCTCTCGGCCGCCAAGCGGCAGATCTTCGCCCGCCTGGAGCACACGCCGGTGACCCGCCTCTACCTGCAGACCTCGCGGCGGATCTGGGCCGAGGCCGGCGTCGGCGGCACCTGCTTCACCGACCTGCCCATCCAGCTGGTGACCGAGCACCCGCTGCTGCCCACGAGCGAGCCCACACCGCGGGGGATCCTCGAGGTCCACGTCAAGGGCGAGGAGGCGGCTCGGCTCGACGCGCTCGACGACGAGGCCCGTCTCGAGCGCGTGCTGGTGAGCCTGGAGAAGGTCCACCCGGGCGTGCGCGGAGTGGTGGAGGGCGTCACCACCATCTCCTGGGGGATGGACCCCTGGGCCGGTGGCGGCTACCCGTGGTGGAAACCGGGTGAGCTCACCGCCTGGCTGCCGGAGCTCGCCCGCCCCGAGGGCCGCGTCCACTTCGCCGGCGACCAGACCTCGCATCTCGCCCGCACCCTCGAAGGCGCCCTCGAGTCCGGCGTGCGCGCCGCCCGCGAGATCGACCCGGGGGTGAACGTCGGCTGAGGGGCAGTCGAGATCAACTTTCGCGTAACACCGCAGTTGAAATGGTGATCAAAATAAACTACGCTGGCGGCCATGATGAGCAAACTTCGCTCCGAGGGCCGTCGACTTGCTGTTGTCGTGGGCTTCGCCACCTTCTTGGGCCTCTGGGCTCCGGCGACCAGCCCCGCCGCCGGCGGGGCCTTCTGCGGCTGCCAGGACTGCCACTATTGGACCGTCTTCGGCACCACCTACGCCTTCTGCGTCTTCGCCACGGATGGCGCTGAGCACTGCTCGGAGGACGTCTGGGGAGGCTGCTGGCTGAGCGGCAACTTCTGCGGCTGCATCGAGGTACGCCCCTGAGCCAACGTCTCTGCCTGCTGGCCGGAGCAGTCCTGCTCCTCGGGGCCGCTGGCCGTCCACCCTCGACCGCGGAGGCCGGATCGCTGACCGTCTCACTGGTGCTGGCCGCGGGATGGCCGGATCGCCAGCAGGTACCGGTGGAGGTGCTCGTCGAGCCGGTGGGCACCACCACTGGCGCCAACCCACAGCCTCAGACGTTTCGCGGCATGGCTCCAGGCACCCTTTCCCTCTCTCTGCCCTCGGGGGTGGCCTGGCACCTCCAGGCGCAGGCAGCCGCCGCATGGTCCGCCCCGGCTCTCGGGCTGACAGCGGAGGAGCGCTCTGCGGCCGATCGACCGACGAGCCCGACTCTCACTCTCTATCCCGCCGGCCTGCTGACGGGAAGAGTTCAGATGCCCGCCGGTGAACGATCGCCGCGCTCCCTAAGCCTACGCAGCGAGCCCTCGCCGGTCTCCACAGGGAAGCGATCGCCGCGGTTCGACATCACCTGCCCCGTGCAAGACGGCAGCTTCGCCTGCCGGCTGCCAAGCGGCGATCATGACCTCAGCCTACGCACCGAGGGGTTCCTCTCCCACTATCTCTGGGACCTGCAGATCACCGCGAGGGAGCGGCACGACTTGGGTACGCTGCGCTTCGAGCGGGGCGCCTCGGTGGTTGGCTGGGTCGCCGCACCGCAGCCACCGTCGGCGGCCGCTCCTTGCGTCGTGGCCCTGCAGCCCGAAACCGGCGGCTCACCTCGCAGCACCGCCGCCGCAGAGAGGGTCCGCCGCCTTGCGCTCTCCACCCGCGCCGATTCCAGGGGGTTCTTCCAGCTCCTGGGAGTCCCGGCCGGCTCCTACGAGCTGCGCGCCGAACAGGGTGCCGCCGCCGGCACCATGGCGCACGTCTGGGTGGAGGCCGGCGCCGAGACTCGCCTGCGCGACTCGCTGGCCCTGCTGCCACCGGTCACTCTCGAGGTGTGGCTCCAGCCGGAGGACGGCCCCTCGGGGGAGCCGTGGCCCCTCAGCCTGGTGGCTGAGGGGCCGCCAGGCCTGCGCTCTCGACGGCCCACCGCCGCCCCCGTGGTAGCCACCGGCGGCTACGCGAAGGTGGCCGCGCTGCGAGCAGGCCGCTATGGCCTGCAAGTGCTCGACGCTGCAGGCTCAAGCTACTTGTACCGCTCGCTCGACTTGCGCGAGAACAGCGGGCCCCTTCACTTGGAGCTGCCGCTCGTCACGGTAGAGGGGCAGGTGCTCCTCGGGCGAGCGCCCCTCGCCGCCGGTCTCTTCTTTGGTGGCCGACATGGGCGAGAAAGCGTGCGGATGGCGTCCGGCGACGACGGGCGCTTCCGGGGCCTGCTGCCACGGGGTGGAGCAGAAGACTCCGGTGTCTGGCCCCTTGAGGTCTTGGCGGAACAACCACCCGTCGGCCGACGCCTGAGGCTGCCCATCGGTGAACCACGCCGCCCCGGAGAGCCGGTGCGTCTCACCATCCGTCTGCCCGACTCTCGGCTCCGGGGCCAGGTGGTGGACGAGCAAGGCGAGCCAGCCCTCGGAGCAACGGTCGAGATCACCCGCACCGACGGCGTCGAGCTCGTGCCGGAGATCACCGTCGATGCCTCGGGTCGCTTCGAGTCGCGGGGCCTCGAGGCCGGTACCTACTCGCTGACTGCGGAGAGTCGATTCGCCACCGCGGACCCGCAGGTGTTGAGCCTCGCCGCGGGGCAGGACTCTGGAGAGCTGCGCCTCGTCCTGCATCGGCGCCGGGAGCTCTCCGGCATCGTCCTCTCCGCGGAGGGGCCGCTCGCCGGGGCACGAGTGCTCGCAACACCCACCGTGGGCGGCAGGCCGGCGCCGGTGACCGGAGTCGCCGCCGCGGTGACCACTGTCGATGGTGTGTTTCACCTGCAGCTGCCGGCCTGGGCCAGCGGCGCTCAGCTCACCCTCCTGGCGCCCGGGTTCGCGCTCTCTCAGTACCGCGTGGACCAGCTGGCCGAGTCTGCGAAGACGCTCCTTGCCTCGCAAGACGGGGGCACCTTGATCCTCGATATGCCCCCCGATCTCGCCGGCCCGCGCGCAGATCTTCCACAGCCCGTCGTGTTCCACGATGGCGGGCTAGAGTTGTCCTGGCGCCTCCTCTGGGAGTGGAGCGCCCTCGGCGGGGCCGGTGACCCGAGTGCGCATCAACTCGTGGTCTCG
>WBZL01002771.1_pt1 | contig 16696 bp, 12 predicted proteins | sample 5204291 | NCBI WGS metagenome assembly WBZL01 (sample SAMN12344345, study PRJNA552823) | activated sludge metagenome | biome: Activated sludge suspended growth; feature: Nitrification reactor; material: Wastewater; isolation source: activated sludge from nitrification reactor of wastewater...
CGCGACCACTGCGCCGAGCTGTGGGCGCGGGAGTCGCGGGTGGCGGAGGCGAACCCGTACGCCTGGGACCGCACCCGCCACGAGGTCGCAGCCATCCGCGACGAATCGGAGCAGAACCGGATGATCTGCTTCCCGTACCCCAAGGCGATGGTGGCCAACAACACGGTCAACATGGCGTCGGCGGTCCTGATCTGCTCGACCGAGCTGGCCCGCTCGGCCGGCGTGGCCGACGACCGGCGGGTGTTCCCGCACGTCGTCACCTCCTCGCACGAGACCTGGGAGGTGCGCCGACGCGCCGAGCTGACCGGGTGCCCGGCGCTCACCGCGGCGGGGGAGGCGGCGCTCGAGCACTCCGGGCTGGACGTGTCCGACATCGAGCACGTCGACCTGTACGCCTGCTTCCCGTCGATCGTGCAGATGTCGTCGGCTGCTCTCGGGCTCGACGAGGGTCGTCCCCTGACCGTCACCGGGGGGCTGGGGTTCGCCGGTGCCGCGATCAGCAACTCTGTCGGTCACTCGATCGCGGCGATGGTTCCGCTGGTGCGGGCCGGGGGAGCGGGGCTCGTCCACGGCAACGGGGGCAGCGCCACCAAGCACAGCTTCGCGGTGTACTCGCCGGAGCCGCCGCGGGCGTTCGCCCGCATCGACTGCCAGGATCGGGTCGACCTGCACGAGCGGGAACCGCTGGACGAGAGCTTCGACGGTCCGGTGACGGTCGACGCCGCGTCGGTGCGCTTCGACCGCGAGGGCCCGACCGACCTGCTGGCCGCGGTGCGCTCCGAGGACGGCGCCCGAGCATGGGCGACCAGCGCGGATCCGGGCATCCTCGACGAGGCGATGAGAAACGGCATCTCGGGCCGAGAGGGGCGCTCGGCGGCCGGGTCACTGCACCTCTGAGGGCGCCTGGCTCCGGACAGCGTCTCTCCCAGCCGGCCGGGGCGAGCGACACCGATGCGTCGCCGCGCCGCGAGGACCACGCGGCGATGGGGGTCATGAGCGTGGAGCAGGGCTACGCCGCGACATCTCCCCGGACGGACTGAGGCCGCGGACCCGTCTGCCTCCGCCGGCAGCGGAGCGCGTTGCGCCGGCGGCGGTCAGTCCGGTCGCAGCTCGCGTTCGATGCGCACGTCCGCTGTGGTCGCGAGGACGTGGTAGGTCGCCGACCACTCGGATCCATCGACGGTGCCGGTGAGGGTGATCGCCAGGCGAGGCTGGGCCTGGAAGTCGTCGGGGTCGCGCACCACGTCGACGAGCGCTCGGGCGACCGTCCGCGACGGCGCCGGGGCGGCGGCTCGGTCGGAGAGGTCCCGTCGGAAGGGGCCGGTCGCCACCTCGTCGGCCAGGTCGTCGTCGCCATCGGCCAGGGCACGGTCGGCCAGCAGCAGTGCCCTGACCAGGTCGTCGGCGACCTGTCGGGCCCGCTCGGTCCCGAAGGAGCCGCCGAGCCCATCGAGCCCGTCGCCGATCTCCACCCGCGGCCGCTGGTCCTCTCCGAGCTCGACGGCGGGACGGTCCCCGATCCGCGGCTCGGGGACCGATCCGGTGGTCGATGAACCCAGCACCGTCAGGCCGACGGCGACGATCCCGATCGCAGCCACCGACATGGCGCGGCCCCTCCGCTGCCGGGTCCACCTGAGCACACCGACAGGCGGGTCGGCCGGCGCCAGGTGCTCGAGGACGGGACGCAGGGCGCAGACGACGACCAGGCCGGCGAGCAACGCGACCTTGGTCGCGTACTCGGTGCTCTGGAACGCGATCAGGACTCCGCTGGTGAGCGCCACCGCGGCGCCGTACAGGACACCTCCGGCGCGCCCGGTCACGCCGGTTCGAGGATCGGTGATCATGAAGAACACGAAGATGAGCACCTCGGGCGATAGGGCCAACGTGGTCCAGAACTGCATTCCGGCCACCGGACCGAGGTTCCATCGGGCGGTCATGGCGTGGCCGCTGATCGCCAGCACGCCCATGAGGGCCGCGAACACCGACCAGAACGCGACCGACACCCGGAGCAGGTCGAGCCGCCGGGTGACGAGCACGCCCCCGACGACCACGATCGCATACGTGGCGGCGAGGCCCACCGACATCGGGCCCCACCAGAGGTCCTGCGGGTCGGCGATCCCGGAACCCAGGACGAGGAACGTCACCACCAACGCCAGGTTGGACGGGTTGAAGAGCGGCCGCCCCCGCGATCGGAGGACGTACTTCGACAGCACGCCGACCGCCGTGGTGGCCGCGAACACGTACCAGCCCCGCATCGACCACCAGTCGCCGTGCTCGGTGCCGGGGACACGCAGGATCAGCGCGATGCCGTTGCCGGTCAGCAGCGCGCTCGCCGGCCACGCCACGACCCGGGTGCGTGGGGCCGTCAGCGCCAGCTCGATCGCCGCGGCGGTCAGCAGACATACCAGGATCTGTGCGATCGACAGGTCGAATCCGAGTGCGACCTGGCCGAGCACCTGGACCGACACCACGACCGCGGCAACCTGCAGACGCGGGTCACGCAACCTCGGGGGCTGGAACCGCCACCGGTGCACGTCGCCGTCCGCCACGGACGGGTCGGGGTGGCCTTCCTCCCGTTCCCCCACCATCACCGTCGGCACGGTCACCTCCCCTGAGCGGCCCCGCGAGTATGACGACGACCGCCGGTACCGGCAAGGGTGCGCCGGTACGCTGAGCTCTCGTGGGGGGTGACTCGGTTCAGCGGCGGTCGCCATCAGCGCGGCGGGCGGTGCCGGTCGTGGCGCTCGTCGTCGCCCTCGGTCTCCTGGTGGCGATTCGGATGCTGTCGGAACGGTCCGACGGTTCTTCGCCGACGGGTCACCGATCCGGGTCGGGGCCCGACGCTCGGCTCGTCGACGGCATCCGCTTCACCGACGTCACTGAGAGGGCGGGACTGCTCGAGCCGCACAGCCGCACCGACCTGACCGGCGAGTCGGCCATGACCGCCGGCGCGGCCGTCCTCGATCTCGACGCCGACGGCGACCTGGACGTGTACCTGACCCGCATCGGGTTGCCGAACCGGATGATGATCAACGACGGCTCCGGGCGGTTCACGGACCGCGCCGGCGAGCTCGGTGTCGGAGGCGACCCCTACGACGGGTCGTCAGCGGCCGTGTTCGGAGACGTGGATGCCGACGGCGATCCCGACCTGGTCCTCACCGGAGCCCGCCGCAACGGCACCACTCTGCTCCGCAACGACGGAGGCCACTTCGTGGACGCAACTGCCGGCAGCGGGCTCGACGACCTGCCTCCGGTCGCCGATGGTGACATGGCGCAGATGCACGGAGCGACCTTCGCCGACTACGACCGTGACGGGCTGCTCGACCTCCTCGTCACGCACTGGGACGAAGTCGTCCCCGCCGCGCTGAGGGACGCTGGCGACTCGATCACCCCCGACGCGCACGGGAGGACGGTGTGCGCCCGGGCGCAGTGGTTGGCCGAGCGCGACTTCCCGCGTGCCGACGGCTCGCCCCCCAACCGCGGCCGGCTCTACCACAACGAGGGCGGCGGCCGGTTCCGGGACGTCTCGTCCGCGCTCGGGCTTCCGTTCGACGAGGTCATGGGCTTCACGGGAAGCTTCGTCGACGTCGACGCCGACGGCTGGGACGATCTGCTCCTCACCGGCGACTTCTGCACCAGCCGGCTGTTCCGCAACGACGCCGGCACCGGCTTCACCGACGTGACCGCGGCCTCTGGCGTGGGCACCGACGAGAACGGCATGGGGTCGGTGGTCACAGACCTGGACGGCGACGGCCACCCCGACTGGTTCGTCACCGGCATCGGCCCGGTCGGAGACGCGGCAGCCCCTCCGCAGCTCGGAGGGTTCGGTTCCTCGGGCAACCGGGCCTATCTCAACGACGGTGACGGGACCTTCACCGACGCCACGGACAGGTTGGGACTCCGCAACGGTGGATGGGGGTGGGGCGCCGCGGTCGAGGACTTCGGCAACGACGGCCGTCGTGAGGTGGTGATGACCAACGGCTACGGCATCGGGGAGGCGTCCGATCCCGATCGGTCGTCGGGAACCCCTGCCGATGATCCCCTCGTGTTCTGGGTCCCGGACGGCGCGACGTTCGTCCCGGCCGCAGCCGATGTCGGCCTGGACGACACCGGGCTGGGGCGGGCTCTGGTGCCCTTCGACATGGACCGCGACGGCGACCTCGACCTGCTGATCGCCAACTTCGGCACGCCGCCGCGGCTGTACCGCAACGACACCCCGACCCGACACTGGGTCGTGGTCCGACTCGACGATCAGACGACGCCGGGGAACCGTGGGGCCATCGGTGCCCGCATCACGGTCACCCCGACAGATGGACGACCGGTGACGGGCTGGATCACCGGCGGTGGGTCCTACGAGTCCCAGCTGCCACCGGAGGTGCACATCGGTCTGGGTCCGAAGAAGTCGATCGAACGGGTCGAGGTGCTCTGGCCCGGCGACCCGACACCCCAGGTGCTCGACGGAGTGGCCGGCGACCGGGTCCTCGTGGTGGAACGGGCGACGGGGTCCTGAAGGTCGCGACTGGCGGTCGGACCCGTGCTCAGTCGTCGAGTAGCTCGCCGGCGTCGAGGTCGAGGGCCTGCAGGGCGTGCCGTGACGCCATCGCCATGAACATGTCGTCACCGCGCTCGGTGCGCTCGACGAGCATCGACGCCCCCACCGCCATGACCAGCCCGGCCCAGGTGCCCCGGCGGTAGGCGCTCCAGCAGTCGTCTCGGTCGACGACCACGCCGGCGTCGACGAGACCCCGGTGGTAGTGCTCGAACAGCTCCACCTCGTGGGCCCTGCGCAGCTCGGGCAGGAGCCCGGCTCCCACGAAGTAGGCGGCATCCGCGGGGCCGGGACCGACGGTGCAGGTCTGCCAGTCGAGGACGGTGACGGTCCCGTCGGGGTGGAACATCAGGTTGTCCAGACGGAAGTCGCCGTGGATGATCGTCGTCGGTTCGCGGTCCCGGTAGAACGCCTCCAGCCGGTCGAACACGATCGCTCCGGCCTCGAGCACGTGGGCCTCCAGGCGGTCGCGGTATCGGTCGACGAACCCCGTCCACATGGAGCCGAGCAGCCCGATCATCATGTCGCGGGCCGGGCCCCGGTCACCGACGAGCCACTCGATGTCGGCCAGGGCGGGGTCGCCCCAGCGGGGGGCGTGCAGGCCGACCAGCTCGCCGAGTGCGGCACGGGCCGCGGTGAGGTCGCAGCCGGCGAGCTGGTCGCCGGGCCGGGCCGGGTCGAGGTCGTCGAGGAGCAGCACGAACGACCCGGAATCCGTGTCGATGGCGGCGACGTGCGCGGTCGGCGTCCTCACCGGCAGCGTCGGAGCGAGCTGCTGGTAGAACCGGATCTCCTTCTCGTAGGCCCGCAGGAGCAGCCCGGTGCTGCGGCTCGACGGATCGCTCGACGGGAACTTGGCGATCAGCGACGAACCGGTCCCGTCGGCGTGGGTCAGTCGGATCCGGTGGCTGTCGCACATCTGACCGGTGCCGAGCGGGCGTTGTTCCAGGCCGGTGACCGAACGCGGCCCGGACAGTTCCAGGGCCCGGTCGAGCCACGTCGGCGTCAGCGCGTCGACGGTGTCCACGATCTCGACGGTCAACCTCCACCCCCACTGCGAGTCCGCCCGCGTCCGCCGACAGTAGCGCCGGGCGTCGGAGCCGGACGCGTCGGACCCCGGGGACCGTGAGGTCCCCGGGGTCCTGCCTCCCCGTCCGGAGGTCGGTGCGATCGGGGGAGCGGTGGCTCGGACCCGGGTCGCGATCTGCTGCGCTACTGGACGACGACGGCGGTCACCATTCCGAACATCCCGTCCTCGCGCTCGGCGTGGTTGAGGATGTGGCAGTGGAACACCCAGGTGCCCTTGGCGGTGGCCTGGAACTGCACGGTGAAGCGCTGTCCGGGACCGACCAACACCGTGTCGGCGTAGTAGGGCTGGTCGAGCGGGATGCCGTCGACCGCGGTGATCAGCTGCGGGAACTGGTGCAGGTGCATCGGGTGAACCTGGAAGCCCTCGTTGAAGTAGGTCATGGTGACCCACTCGCCCTCCTTGACCACGATCGGCTCGGTGGCGGGGAAGGACTTGCCGTTCAGCGAGAAGCCGATGACGCCGGCGTCGTTGAGGATCATCGGGATGTCCTGGACGGGCTTGACGTCCGCCGGGATCTGCACGCCGCTGACGGTCCGGTTGCTCACGACCGGCGTGTCGCCGACCTGGATCTCGCCGAACATGCCGTTGGGCAGACCCATCTGGCCGTGCAGGTGCGGGTGGTACATGCCGATCTCGGGCTTGTTGACCGTGAAGCGGTACGTGAAGGTCTCGCCCGGCTTGATCGGATCCTGGGTGATCGGGGCGACGCCGTCCTGGTCGAAGGGGACGGTGATGCCGTGCCAGTGGACGTCGGTGTTGACCGGGAGCTCGTTCTTGATGACGAACTCGGCGGTGTCGCCGACGTTCAGCCGGATCCGAGGGGCGGGGACCATGCCGTTGTAGGTCCAGGCCTTGACGACCTTGCCCGGCTCGACCTCCCAGTCGGCGATCTTGGCGGTCAGGTTGAACTGCTTGGTGCCGTCGGGGAGGACCAGGGTCGGGTCGAGGGGCTGGTTGCCGACGCCCTTGGTCTTGGCCGGGAACGCCTTGAAGCTGGCGATCATGTCCTCGTCCATCTTGGCGTAGTCCATCTCGCCCTCACCCGAGGTGCTGTCCTGCCCGCCGGCGGCGGCCTGGCTGGAGGAGCTCGACGAACCGGAGTGGTCCATGCCCTCCATGCCCTCGGCCACCTCGAGGGTGGCCTTCATGCCGGATCCCTCGTGGCCCGCGACGGTGCAGACGACGCCGTACTTGCCGGCGTCGAGGGTGCCGAGGTCGAGGGTGACGGTCTCGCCGGGCGGGATCATCCCGGTCGTCTTGCCGAGATCCGCGATGGTCAGGTCGTGCTGCATGGTGCCGTCGTTGGTCACCTCGAGGGTGACTGCGCCGGGCGGGGCCATGAGCTGGCCGTCGATCTTGAACTCGGTCAGCGACACGGGGATGGTCGTCCCGGGGCCGGAGCCGCCGGCGGAGCCCCCGCCGCCGTCCTTGCCGCCGGCGACCAGGACGATCCCGGCGATCAGGGCCAGTCCGACCAGGTAGAGCGCGACGAGGAACCCTGTGGCCTTGGCCCAGGACCTCTGCTCGCCGGTGGAGGGGGTTGGTTGCATTCGTGATCCTCTCGGGACGGACTTCGGGAACGTCATGCATCCTGTGCCGTCGGCGGCCACGGCGCAAAGGGACCAAGGTCCCGAATCGGTGGGTCGGGGGTCGCTGCCGGCTGCTCCTGGCGGTCCCGGGTCCGGTACGGTCCTGCACGGTGGGTGCGCACACCGACGTCGGATCAGGACGGCGCTGAGCCGTGGGAGCTCGCAGCTCGCTGCTCGCCGGTCACGGCGACGACTTCGCATGGTCTCTGTTCGACGCTGCCCCGGACGCGATCATCCTGGTGGCCGACTCCGGTGAGATCGCGTTCGCCAACGAGGCCGCGGGCCAGATGTTCGGCTGTCCTGTCGAGGACCTGCTGCGCCTGAGCGTCGAGGACCTGGTGCCGGCTCCGCTGCGGCAGGTCCACTCGGTCAGACGGCGCGACTACGAGGAACACCCCCGTGTCCGGCAGATGGGCTCGGGGCTGGAGCTCTCTGCGGTCCGTCCCGACGGCACCGAGTTCCCGGTGGAGATCAGCCTGAGTCCCATGGATCTGTCCGGCGCACGCTTCACCGTCGCCGCCGTGCGCGACATCACCGAACGGGTGCGGGCCGAGGCGGCCTACATGGAGAGCCAGGAGGCGCTGCGGCGCGCCGAGATGCGCACCGCGGTGGTCGAGGACCGGGACCGCATCGCCCGCGACCTGCACGACACGGTGATCCAACGCCTCTTCGGTGCGGGGCTCAGCCTCCAGGCGGCCGCGTCGATGACGGAGGGAGCTCTGCGGGACCGGCTTGAGGCCGTCGTGGGCGACCTCGACGAGATGATCTTCGACCTGCGGACGACGATCTTCTCGCTCCAGGGCACCCGGACGTTGGCCGGCGGTCTGCGCGGCGAGCTGCTCGACGCCGCCACCGAGGCTGCTCTGGCGTCCGGGCTGGACGTCCGGGTGCAGTTCGACGGGCCGATCGAGTCGCTCGACGACCGCGTCGCTCCGCACCTGCTGCCGGTGCTGCGCGAGGCGTTGGCCAACGTGGCCAAGCACGCCCAGGCCACCCGGGCCCGCGTGTCGGTGGTGGTCGACGCGGACGTGGCGTTGGTCGTCGCCGACGACGGCATCGGTGCCCCCGACGAGGTGTTCGGCGGTTCGGGCCTGTCGAACCTGGCCGCCCGGGCCGAGGAGCTGGGGGGGACGTCGTCGCTGGTGCCCGGCCCCGATGGGGGATCGGTCCTCGAGTGGCGGGTGCCGCGGACCTGACGGGTCTGGTCGGGTCGAAGTCGGCGACCGCGACCGCGGGGCCGATCGGCCCGCTCCAGGACCTCAGCGGTGCTGGCGTTCGGCCATCCGGGCCGCGAACACGGCCGCTTCGGTGCGGCGGCTCATGCCCATCTTGGCCAACAGGTTCGACACGTAGTTCTTGACGGTCTTCTCGGCCAGGAACATCTCATCGGCGATCTGGCGGTTGGTCATGCCGTCGGCCAACAGGTCCAGGATGCGTCGCTCCTGGGGGGTCAGGTGGCTGAGGCGCTCGTCCTCCTCGGGCCCGCTGCGGATCCGCTTGGCGGCCCGCTCACGAAGCACGGGGTCGAGCAGCGAGTGTCCGGTGGCCACCTGTCGGACCGCGTCGACGAGGTCCGAGCCGCGGACCTGCTTGAGCACGTAGCCCGAGGCGCCGGCCACCACCGCATCGAGGAGGGCGTCGTCGTCGGGGAACGAGGTGAGCATGAGGCAGCTCAGCTCCGGCCGCTGGGACCGCAGCTCCCGGCACAGTTCGATCCCGGTCCCGTCGGGCAGCTGCACGTCGAGCACGGCCACGTCGGGGGCGGCGGCGGGGACCCGCTCGATGGCCTCGGCCACCGAGCCGGCTTCTCCGACGACGGTCACGTCACCCGTGCTCTCGAGGAGGTCGCGCACGCCTCGTCGGACGACCTCGTGGTCGTCCACGAGGAACACGGTGATGGTCATTGGCTCATTTCCTGTCGGGTCGTGGACCGTGGGTCAAGGCTGCCGTGTCCGGGCCGCGGGTGCACAGGGCCGAAGGTCCCGACGGGGGAGCCGAAGGTCCCGACGGGGGAGCCGAAGGTCCCGACGGGGAGCCGAAGGTCCCGACGGGGGAGCCGAGGGTCCCGACGGGACGAGGGAGTCGAGCTGACGGCCCGTCAGATGGCGGCGGTGATCCCTCGCTACTGTCTGGACCATGACGTCCGGCACAGCAGATCGAGACCAGTTCGACCTCGCGACGGTGAACGAGGTGGTGTCCGCCGCGGTCCCCGACCGCGAGGCGGTCGTCTTCGGCGACCGTCGCCTGACCTACGGCGAGCTGGCCGAGCGGAGCCGCCGTCTGGCCTCTTACCTGCACGGCAAGGGGATCGGCTGCCACACCGAACGCGCCGAGCTGGCTCCCCACGAGTCGGGTCAGGACCACGTGGCGCTGTACCTCTACAACGGCAACGAGTACCTGGAGGGCGTCCTCGGCTGTGCCAAGGCCCGGGCCGTGTCGTTCAACGTGAACTACCGCTACGTCGCCGAGGAGCTCCGCTACCTGTTCGACAACGCTTCGGCCCGCGGCGTGATCTACCACGCCAGCTTCGCTCCCGTCGTCGCCGAGCTGCTCGAGTCGATGGAGCCCGAGGAGCGCGGTCGCATCGGGGTGCTGCTCCAGGTCGACGACGGCTCCGGCGAGGCGCTCCTGGACGGAGCTGAGGACTACGAGACCGCGCTCGCGGGGTCGGACCCCGCCGGTCCGGGGCTCACCCCGTCGCCCGACGACCTGTACATCGTCTACACCGGCGGGACGACCGGGATGCCCAAGGGCGTGCTGTGGCGCTCCGACGACATCTTCATGAACGCCATGGGCGGCAAGGAGGTCGGCACCTGGGTCGAGATGACCTCGTACGACCAGATCGCCGATCGGGCCCGCAACAACGCCGGGTTCCGGCTGCTGGCGCTGCCGCCGCTCATGCACGGGGCTGCGCAGTGGGCGGCGTTCATGATGTTGAACTCGGGCGCCACGATCATCCTGCCGGAGTCGCGGACGCTCGACGCGGCCGAGGTCTGGCGTCTGGTCGAGGACGAGGGGGTCCAGTCGATCGCCCTGGTCGGCGACGCCATGGCGCGCCCGCTGCTGGACGAGCTCGTCGCCGGCGACTACGACACGTCGTCGTTGTTCGTGCTCGGCAACGGCGGGGCGGTGTTCAGCGCCACGCTCAAGGCCGAGTTCCTCGAGGTGCTGCCCGACCTGCTGATCAACGACTCGCTGGGGTCCTCGGAGACCGGCGCCCAGGCCTCCACCCTGTCGGCCAAGGGCGGCGTGCGGGCTGCTGAGTTCCAGCCCGGACCGGGAGCGACGGTGGTGAGCGAGGACCTGGGTTCGGTGCTCGAACCCGGCCACGACGGCATCGGCTGGTCGGCGCAGAGCGGGGCGGTGCCGCTCGGCTACCTCGGGGACGCCGACAAGACCGCCCGCACGTTCCCGACCATCGCCGGCGTGCGCTACTCGGTCCCGGGCGACCGGGCGGTGTGGCGCCCCGACGGGGTCATCGAGCTGCTCGGCCGCGATTCGCAGTGCATCAACTCGGGGGGAGAGAAGATCTTCGTCGAGGAGGTCGAGCAGGCGATCCTGTCGCACCCCGACGTGGCAGACGTCCTCGTCGCCGGGCGGCCGAGCGAGCGGTGGGGCAACGAGGTCGTCGCCGTGGTCGAGATGGTGCCCGGCTCGTCGCCCGACGAAGCCGAGCTGACCGCCCACGCGGGCACCTCGGTGGCCCGCTACAAGCTGCCGAAGGCGTGGGTGTTCGTCGAGAAGATCCGCCGCTCCCCGGCGGGCAAGGCGGACTACCGCTGGGCCAAGCAGCTCGCCGCGGACTCCGCGGGCTGAGCTGACCACGGCGGGGCGGGCGGGCTGCGGCGCGCTGGGCCGAGCAGCTCGCCGCGGAGTCCGCGGGCTGAGCTGACCACGGCGGGGCGGGCGTGCTGCGGCGCGCTGGGCCAAGCAGCTCGCCGCGGAGTCCGCGGGCTGAGCCCCGAGGAGATCAGCCCGCCGCTGCTCCACCGCCGGCGAGCCCGGCCAACGGGACCGTGATGGTCGGCAGCTGGATCGGGAACGGCGGCATCGGGACGATGAGGCCGAGTCCGAACAGGTTCACGCCGACTCCGGTGACGGTGATCGTCGGGTTGTTGAGCGACAGCACGCCGGTCTGGAGGTTCAGCATGGCCGAGCGGACGTGCACCTGGGCCGGGATGACCAGAGCGACCTCGGTCGCACCGCCCAGTCCCAGGCACGACAGGTAGGCGCCGGGCAGGTGCAGGTTGTTCTGCGGCAGGTTGACCGAGACGTTCGGGACCCCGACCTCGGTGGTGTTGGGGTTGATCCGCAGGCCGGGGATGGTGACGGTGGCGTTGCGGATGGTGATCGCCGGCGGCACGTAGCCCACCTTGCACAGGATCAGGTCCACCGTCACCGGCGGGGGAACCGCCCCGATCGGGGGCAGCGGCACCGTGATGGGCCCGAACGGGATGTCGATCGAGCCGGGGTCGTCGGGTGACGGGGTGCACGCCGCGCCGAACAGGGCGAGGACGACGGCGATGGCGACGAGCGGGCCGCGGCGGTGCCGGGTCCGAACCGTGGCCGGTGCGGTGCTGGTGGACTCGGGGGTCGGGGCCGATGTCGGGGTCGATGTCATGGTTCGATTCCTCCTGGGCCGCGACTACAGCTGGACCGTGATCGTGTCGAGCGGGATGTCGATCGGGATGACCATGCCGAACAGGTCGATGTGGGTGGAGATCACCACTCCCTTCAACATGAGCTGCGAAGTGGCCAGGTTGAGCTGGCCCGTGGCGACCACGCTGAGCGGGGGCAGGTTGATCGGGATGCCGGCACCGGTGTTGCCGCAGATCGACAGGGCGGGCAGCACCGCGGTGATCGCCGGCAGGTTGACCTTGACGTTCGGCACGGTGATCACGCCGGTCCACTCGACGTTGACGCCGGGCACGGTCGCCGAGGCTCCGACGATCGAGACGCCCGGCGGCGTGTAGCCGAGCTGGCAGCCGAGGACGTCGCCGACGATGACCGGGGTCGTGTCGGTCTGGATGGTGGGCAGCGGGATCGTGCCCCCCAGCGCGATGTCGAAGCCGTTCGGCGTGGGGGAGCAGGCCGCCGCGACGGTGGCGATCACGACGGCGAGGGCCACGAGCGGGCCGCGGCGCCGGTACCGGCCGGGACGGTTCGCCGGGTCGGCGGTGGTGGCTTCGATGGTCATGGTTCCCTCCCGTGGATCGGGCCCGCAGTGCCCGGTCGTGCGCCCGGAGCGTGGCGTGGTGACCACCTCCGGTGACCGACGTCACGTTGGTCCGCCCCCCACCTTTACCCCATGGCCACCGTCGATGCCAGCGTTACCGATCCGTGCCCTCGTGCTCGGGTCCGGGTGGGCCGTGGTTCAGCTCCGGACGGGGTCGATGGCCGCCCGGATGACGGCGAGGACGTCCGGGCCGTGCTCGGCGGTGATGGCGGGGCCGAGCTGCACGACCGACATGAGCACCGACAACACGATGCTGACCAGTCCGTCGGCCACCCGCACCGGGTCGATGTCGGGCCGGACCTCTCCGGTGCCCTGGTCCCGTCGCAGGCGGTCGGCGCACACGCGGCGCACGTCCTCGAGGGCCGGGATGTCGAGGACGCGGGCGGTGACCTCGGGTTCGAGTCCGGCCAGCAGGCGTCGCGCCAGGGGGTGGTGGTCGACCGCGTCGACCAGGGTGACGATCAGCTGCGTCTGCCAGTCGTCGAGGTCGGGGTCGTTGAAGACGCGCAGGAAGCCGGCGTCGATGACCGCTGCGGCGTCCTCGTCGACCGCGGCCAGGAAGAGGGCCTCCTTGTTGGGGAAGTGCGAGTAGGCGACGGTGCCGCCGACCCCGGCGTCGCGGGCGATGTCGGCGACCGAGGTGGCCCGGAACCCGTCACGGCCGAACCGCTCGATGGCCGCGGCCAGGACGGCCTGGCGGGTCTGGGCGCCCTTGCTCGGGGGGCGCTCCGCCGCGGCCGCACCGGGTGAGCTGTCGGCGGTGATCGTCACGCCCGCCAGTGTAGGCCAGATCGCAGAAAAATGAGGGATTGAGCAAATCACTCAGATCGTCTACAGTCGCCACCGTGACCGACCTCATGGACCGAACCACTTCCGGGCCGACCGCTGTCGACTCGACCGAACCCGGGCCGACCGCACCGGAGCTCGACGGGGGCGCTGACTTCGCCCCCGTGCCCGCCCGCAGCATCCCGACCCGGCGCATCTCCTTCGAGTCCCGGCTGCGCAACGTGCGCAAGTACTTCGCGGCCGACGACGACCTGCTCAACAGCCACCTGGCCGTCGCCCTGTCGTCGGTCTTCCCCGACGGCGAGGACTTCTTCGTCCGGTCGGTGCGCCACTACCGCTCACGCATCACCGACCCGGAGCTGCGCAAGCAGGTGGCTGGCTTCATCGGCCAGGAGGCCACCCACGGGCGCGAGCACCGGGTGTTCAACGATCGCCTGGCCGAGCTCGGGTACCCCACCAAGGAGAACGAGTGGATCACCCGCAAGGATCTGGAGCTGCGGTCGCGGATCGCGCCGGCGTCGTCGAACTTGGCGGCCACCGCTGCGCTCGAGCACTTCACCGCCACCATGGCCGAGGTGCTGCTCACCGACGGCACGCTCCACGAGCTCTTCGGTGACGACGCGGTTCGCGACCTGTTCCTGTGGCACGCGCTGGAGGAGTGCGAGCACAAGGCCGTCGCCTTCGACGTCTACAAGGCGATCGGCGGCGGCGAGCGCATGCGGGTGTGGACCATGGTCGGTCTGCGCTACGGGTTCGTCGTCGGCATGGCGGTGTCGATGGCGCTGGCGGTGGCCGGTGACCGCAACGCCTACGAGAAGGGTCGCCTGCGGGCCAGCTGGAAGCGGTTCAAGCGCAACCCGCTCCTGCAGCGCTCGGTGTGGCAACGTCTCAAGGACTACGACCGACCGGACTTCCACCCCGACGACCACGACACCGACGCCCTGGTCGCCGAGTGGCGCGAGCGGCTCTTCGGGGACGCCGGCGAGCTCAACGACCAGCTGGCGTCCCGCCCGGCCGAGCGGGTCTGAGACCACCGACCGATCCGGACCCGTCCGGCACCGATTCGAACGAGGCTGACGACATGACCGACACCACGCAGGCCGACGCCAGGTCCGCCGACGGCGCCGTCGAGCACCTCGACGTCCTCATCGTCGGCGCCGGGCTCTCCGGGATCGGGGCCGCCCACTACGTGTCGACCCGGTGCCGGTGGGCGACCTACGCGATCTTCGAGGCGCGGGACTCGATCGGTGGGACCTGGGACCTGTTCCGCTACCCCGGGATCCGCTCGGACTCCGACATGTTCACCTTCAGCTACTCGTTCCGGCCGTGGCAGGGGGCCAAGGCGATCGCCGACGGCGACACGATCCTGCAGTACCTGAAGGACACCGCGGCCGAGGACGGGACCGACCGCCACATCCGCTTCGGTCACCGCATCGTCCGGGCCGAGTGGAGCACCGATGACGCACGCTGGACCGTCACCGCGGAGCGCACCGACACCGGCGAGCAGGTCGTCCTCACCTGTTCGTTCCTGTTCTCCTGCACCGGCTACTACCGCTACGACCGCGGCTACGTCCCCGACTTCGACGGCCTCGACGACTACGCCGGCGAGTTCATCCAACCGCAGCTGTGGCCCGAGGACCTCGACGTCGCCGGCAAGCGGGTCGTGGTGATCGGCAGCGGCGCCACCGCGGTGACCCTGGTGCCGTCGCTCGCCCGGCTCGGGGCCAGGGTGACCATGCTCCAGAGATCGCCGACCTACGTGGTGGCGCTCCCCAACCGGAACCCGATCGCCGACCTGGCCCGCAAGGTGCTCCCGGTGTCGATCTCGGGTCCGATGCTGCGGTGGATGATGGTGACGGGAACCGTCGGCTTGTACCAGCTGAGCCGCCGTCGACCCGGGCTGGTCAAGAAGGTCCTGCGGCGTCGACTCGAACGCCAGCTCCCGGCGGGCTACGACATCGACACCCACTTCACGCCCAGCTACGACCCGTGGGACCAGCGCCTGTGCGTCGTGTCCAACGGCGACATGTTCGCCGCGATCGCCGAGGGCACCGCCGAGGTCGTGACCGACCACGTCGATCGCTTCACCCCGACCGGAATCCGGCTGCGGTCCGGCGCCGAACTCGACGCCGACGTCGTGGTGGCCGCCACCGGCCTGGACCTGCTGTTCATGGGCGGCATGGACGTGATCGTCGACGGCGACAAGGTCGACCCGGCCGATCGGGTCACCTACAAGGGCATGATGCTCGACGGCGTCCCGAACGCCGCGCTGGCCGTCGGCTACACCAACGCCTCGTGGACGCTGCGCTCGGACCTGATCAGCGACTACGTGTGTCGGCTGCTCGAGCACATGCGCCGGTCGGGGATGCGTCAGTGCACGCCCACGCCCGGCGATGACCTCACGGAACGGGCACCGCTGCTCGGGCTGAGCTCGGGCTACATCACCCGGACGGTGGACCGGTTCCCCAAGCAGGGCACCAGGGCTCCGTGGAAGGTCGCACAGAACTACTTCTACGACTACCGGCAGATGCGGCGCAGCGACGTGGTCGACGCCGAGATGGTGTTCTCCAACCCGCGGTCCGCGTCGGCGCCCGTCGCGGCCCGCTCCGCTGCCGAGGAGATCGACGCGTGAAGGACATGCAGGGCCGCGTGGCGGCCATCACCGGGGCGGGATCGGGCATCGGCCAGGCCCTGGCCGTCGAGCTGGCCCGTCGGGGCACGCACCTGTCGCTGACCGACATCGACACCGACGGGCTGGCCCGCACCGTCGCCGACTGCGAGGGCCGCGGCGTCAAGGTGACCTCGCGTCGGCTCGACGTCGCGGACCGAGACGCCATCTACGAGTGGGCCGACTCGGTGCCCGCCGAGCACGGCCACATCAACATGCTGTTCAACAACGCGGGGGTCGCCCTGGTCGCCGACGTCGCGACGATGTCCGACGAGGACCTCCACTGGCTGGTCGACATCAACCTGTGGGGCGTGGTCAACGGGTGCCGGGCGTTCCTCCCTCACCTCGAGGACTCCGGCCAGGGTCACATCGTCAACGTCTCGAGCGTGTTCGGGCTGATCAGCATCCCGTCGCAGTCCGCGTACAACATCGCCAAGTTCGGCGTGCGCGGGTTCTCCGACGCCCTGCGCATGGAGCTCGAGATCGCCCGCAGCTGCGTGTCGGTCACGACGGTGCACCCCGGCGGGGTCAAGACCAACATCGCCCGCCGCGCCCGGCAGGACCCGGCGACCGCGGCCCCGGTCAAGCCCGGCCAAGACCTCGGCGACGCCTTCGACCGCATCGCCCGGACCACGCCGCGCGGTGCCGCGGCGCAGATCCTGACCGGCGTCGAACGCGACCGGCGACGCATCACCGTCGGACCGGACGGTCGGGCGATCGACCTCATCTCCCGCCTTCCCGCCGGGTTCTACCAGCGGGTCCTGGTGACCGGGTCCCG
>WBZL01000540.1_pt1 | contig 16689 bp, 10 predicted proteins | sample 5204291 | NCBI WGS metagenome assembly WBZL01 (sample SAMN12344345, study PRJNA552823) | activated sludge metagenome | biome: Activated sludge suspended growth; feature: Nitrification reactor; material: Wastewater; isolation source: activated sludge from nitrification reactor of wastewater...
GCGAGTGTGGTCACGGCCTGCCTCTTCCCGGCGAGTCGCGCGTTTTTGGAAGATGAAGGAATCGTTATGGAGCAAATTTCTTTTCAGTACCCGGCTTGGTGGTTGATCCTGTGTCTGGCGTTGGGCGCCGGTGGTGCTGCCTTGTTGTACTTCCGGGATCAGACCTTCCAGGAACAGCCGACCTGGGTCAGGTGGCTTATGGCCGCGGTACGTACGATCGTCATTGCCCTGATCGCCGCCCTGCTCCTCTCACCCCTCATCAAAAGCCTGAATACCGAGGTCAAAAAACCCATCGTGCTGGTAGCGCAGGACAATTCAGAGTCCATCGCCGCCGAAATGACCGATGAACAACGCGAGCAGTACAAGCTCGCCATGGAGCAGCTCCAGGACAAACTCGGCAACGATTATGAGCTCAAAGCCTATTCTTTCGGGGATGAGGTCCGCGAAGGCATCGATTTTTCCTATACCGACAAGGTTTCCAATATCTCCCAGTTCCTCAAGGAAGTCTATGACCTGTACAGCAACCAGAACCTGGGCGCTGTGATCCTGGCCAGCGACGGGATCTACAACGAAGGCAGCAATCCCGTTTATTCCGGCAACCAGCTGGGCATCCCCGTATTTACAGTTGCACTCGGCGATACTACGCCGAAAAAAGACCTGGCCCTTCGCCGCGTCTTTCACAACAAGATCGCCTACCTCGGCGACAAATTCAGCGTGCAGGTGGATATTTCCGCCCTCAATTGCGCCGGCGCCAACAGCGTCCTCAGCGTGTATAAAGTAGACGGCGGCAGTGCCCGCAAACTGCAGGATATCCCCTTTGCCATAGGGACCAACGACTTTTTTACAACCCAGGAAATTGTCCTGGATGCCGACAAGGCAGGAGTGCAGCGATTTCGCGTTGCGGTCCAGTCGCTCAGCGGAGAAGCCACCACCCTCAACAATGCCAAGGAGATTTTCATCGATGTGCTGGACGCCCGCCAGAAGATCCTGATCCTGGCCAACGCCCCGCATCCCGACCTCTCAGCCCTGAAACAAGCCCTGACAACCAGCAAGAATTATCAGGTGGATATCCGGTATATCAACGGTTTTACCGGCAACCTGGCGGATTATGACGTTTTGATCCTGCACCAGTTGCCCGGCCTGAACAATGACGCTACGGGCATTCTCAACCAGATCCAGACGAAAAATATCCCGACCTTGTTCATCGTGGGGGCGCAAACCAACCTCTCCCTGCTCAACCGGGTACAACCCCTGGTGACCATCCAGGCGTCCGGCCCGGGCAATAATGAGGTTCAGGGGCTCGTAGCGCCCGATTTCAACCTGTTTACCGTCAGTGAGGATCTGCGCAAGATCATCAGCCGCTTTCCGCCGCTGGTTGCGCCGTTTGCCGATTTTGCCGCTTCCGGTACCGGGCAGCCCTTGCTCTTCCAGCGGATCGGCCGTATCGATACCCGCTATCCGCTGATCGTGCTCGGCTCCCCTAACAATACCCGCATGGGGGTTATCTGCGCGGAAGGCATCTGGAAATGGCGCCTGTATGATTTTCTGGATAACCAGAACCACGACCTGTCCAACGAGCTGATCGGGAAGATCATCCAGTATGTCGGTCTGAAAGAGGACAAGCGCCGGTTCCGGGTCAGCCTGCCCAAAAGCATTTTCAATGAGAACGAGCCCGTAATACTCGATGCCGAATTGTACAACGAGAATTATGAGCTGGTCAACGACCCGGATGCCACCATAACGATCCGGGATGAAGAAGGCAAGGAATACAACTCTACCTTCAATAAGGCCGGCAACGCCTATACCCTCAGCGCGGGAATCCTGCCCGTCGGGAACTATACCTTCCAGGCGTTCGCCAACAGCAGCGGTCAGCAACTGACGTTCAGCGGCCAGTTCAGCGTTCAACCCATCCAACTCGAACTCTTCGAAACCACCGCCGACCACGGCATGCTTCGCCTGCTCAGCGAGCAATTCGACGGCAAAATGGTTTACCCCGACCAGATCGGCGCCCTGCCCGACCTGATCAGCAGCAAAAACTCGGTCAAAGAGGTCATTTATTCCTCCACCAAAACACGTGCCGCCATCAACCTTAAATGGCTCTTTTTCCTGCTCCTGTTCCTGCTTACGGTAGAGTGGTTCCTGCGGCGGTATTTGGGAGCTTATTAGTGGATTAGAGGGTGAGGGAAATTAGAGGGTGAGAGAGGTGAGAGAGGTGAGAGAGGTGAGAGAGGTGAGAGTGTGAGAGAGGGTGAGCGTCCGGGGATTCACATTATTCAATGCGATTGGCGGATTGGTTCAGGTCGGTCTTTTCCCAAGGGTTTTGCCCGGGCAAGGTAAAGAGACCGTTCAGGATTTTGTGTCAACAGGATTTTTGGTACGCACAGCGTGTTGAAAATCAAATTTTTGCGCATTCGCGGGAAAAACGCTTTATGGAATGGGCTCAAGGTAAACACCCGATAGGCGCCATCCCGGTCCGGGCCGATTGCGGGTGGCAGGGCTCCGCTGTCCGGGGCGCCCCAAACCATTGCCAAATCCGGGACCGGGTAGCTTACGGTGGAGCCGAAAACAGATCCAATTATTTGGGGATTACCAGGTCAGGTCTTCTTCTTCCCCTTCGGGGCTTCGCTCCATGTCCTCGTCGTACTCGTCATTTTCAGCATGACGGCGGTCGAACTCCTCATAATCGTACTCCGGCATCAACTCGGTCTTGATGTAGTTGATGGTCTCCTCCAGACTGGCCAGGAAGCGGTTGAAATCCTCTTTATAGAGAAATATTTTGTGGCGTTCGTATCCGTCCCTGTCGAATTTCTTGGTGCTTTCCGTCAGGGTAAGGTAGTAGTCCTCTCCTTTTGTGCGCCGCACATCGAAGAAATAGGTCCTTCTCTTTCCCGCTTTTACTTTCTTGGAAAACACACTCTCCAGCCGCTTTGAATTCCTCTCGTTCTCCACAATCTTCTTTTTGGTTTGAAAATGATTTTAAACGCCCGACCAACTAGTTGAAAATCAGGTTTTCTACGATTTCAATAATGGACAGCGGCGATTCAAAAATTGGACATAGCCGTACAAAAGTAAATATTTGGGCTATATTTCAAAAAAAAGCAGAAAAAAAGAATGGAAATTGCCGGGCCTGCTATCCGGGCTCTTCGACCGTCTGTTTTTCAAAAAGCTCAAAATAGTACCCTTTCCGGGCAATCAATTCGTCATGGGTGCCGGATTCCACGATCTTGCCGTCATCCAGGATGATGATCTTGTCGAATTGGAGCAGGGAATAAATGCGGTGGGTGATGATGATGGCGGTTTTATCGGCCAGGGCCTCGGTGAAGTAGCCGAGGATCTGTTTTTCCGTTGTGGTATCGACGGCAGAAAGGCAGTCGTCCAGGATGACGATGTCGGGCCGCTTGATCAGGGCCCTGGCAATGGAGACGCGTTGTTTCTGCCCTCCGGAGAGGGTCACGCCCCGCTCTCCGACCATGGTGTCAAATCCGTTGGGCAATCCGGCGATATCCTCGTAGACAGCGGCGTAACGCGCAAAATTCTCGATTTCTTCCCGCTCCGCCCCCGTCCGTCCGAAGGCGATATTGTTGGCGATGGTATCGGAGAATAAAAACACATCCTGCGGAACATAGCCGATCCGGCGGCGCAGGTTGTCCAGGTCCTGTTCCCTGATGTCGACCCCGTCGATGCGAATGGCGCCGGACGTGACATCGTACAACCGGACGAGCAGTTCGGCCACCGAGGATTTTCCGCTTCCGGTGCGCCCTATGATCGCCATTTTCTGACCGGGCTTCAGGTCGAAGCTCAGGTGGTCAACGGCCTTGATGCCGGTATCCGGATAAACGAAGGTCACCTCATCGAATTGAATATGGCCTTCAAGGGCATGGTCGTTCTCCGCGGAATTGGCGATTTCAGGAACGGTTTCCAGGAATTCGTTGATCCGCTTTTGCGAAGCGGCCGCCTGTTGGATAATCGAGGCGATCCAGCCGATTGCGGTAACCGGCCAGGTGAGCATGTTGACGTAAATGACGAATTCAGCGATATTCCCCGCAGTCACAGAGCCCCGCACAGCCTGAATGCCGCCGACGTATACCGTAATGACGGTACTCACGCCGATGAGGAGGAGCATCAGCGGAAAGAAAAAGGAATCCACCTTGACCAGCTCCATGGCCCGGGCTTTGTAATAGTCGCTTTCGTCGGCGAAATACTTGACCATGGGCCGCTCCTGTACGTACGACTTGACCACGCGGATGCCGCTGTACACCTCTTGCGCCGTACTGTTCAATACCGCCAGCTGCCGCTGTATCCGTTCGCTGCGCTTGTTGATCAGGTGGCTGACGTAATAGATGGAAATGGACAGAATGGGCAGCGGCGAAAGGCAGAACAAGGTCAGCGTTGGGTTGACCGAGATCATGGCGTAAATGACCAGGATGAACAGCGATATCAGGTTGATCCCGTAGAGTACGGCCGGGCCCAGGTACATGCGCACTTTCGAAACGTCTTCGCTGATGCGGGACATCAGGTCGCCGGTCTTGTTGCGCTTGTAAAAAGCCTGCGTCAGGCGCTGATAATGGGCAAATAGCGCTTTACGCATATCGTATTCCACCAGCCTCGACATCACGATGATGGTCTGCCGCATGAAGTACATGAAAATCCCCATCACGAGGGCCAGGATCAGGACCAGTATGCCGAAGAACAGGAGGGTTTCGCCCAACAGGCCGTAAAAATCCTTTTGGAGCTCGAAACCGCCGAACATATGGTACATGCTGATGTTATCCACAACAAGATCCAGGGCCTCGCGGATCATTTGCGGTTGAAGGACCCTGAAATAGTTGGAAAGGGATACAAAAATGAACCCCCAGATCAGGTGCCAGCGATACTTGTAGAAATATTTGTTCAGTACGGCGAGTTCCTTCACCAATCGCAGTTTTATAATCAAGAAAACCTGCAAGGTAGCAATTGGTTGAGGAATTGCCGCAGAATTATTGGAATTTTGGATATTTGAAGCCGATCAAAAAACAGCAACCATGTCCATCAAAAAAATGTTGATCCTGGTATCCGCCCTCGGGCTGTTGCTCTTTTCCTGCAGGCCCGCCGATCCCCTGCAACGGCTCAAGGCCGATGTGGAAACGGAATTTGCCCGGTCGCCGGGCACGTTCGCCCTGGCTTTTCTCGACCTCCAGGACTCGTCGAGGCAATTGCTGATCAATGATACCCTCCGGTTCCACGCTGCCAGCACCATGAAAACCCCGGTGATGATCGAACTTTTCAGGCAAGTGGCCGGCAACCGGTTCAGGATGACCGATTCAGTGCCCGTGATCAATGCATTTTACAGCATCGTCGACAGCAGCGTGTACAGCATGGGGATCGGAGAGGATTCGGAAGAAGAACTGTATGGGCGGATCGGCCGGAATGCAACCCTGTTCGACCTGACCACGGCCATGATCACCTACAGCTCCAACCTGGCCACCAATATCCTCATCGGATACGTCGGAGCGGAAAATGTGACCCGGACCATGCGGCAATTGGGCGCTCCCTATATCGAAGTGCTGCGCGGGGTGGAGGACCAGAAGGCCTACGACCTCGGCCTGAGCAATACCACCACCGCTTATGACCTGATGCGGATATTCGAAAAGATCGGTCGCGAAAAAGCCGTCAACCCGGAGGCCAGCCGCACCATGATTACCATTCTTGAAGGCCAGAAATTCAATGAGATCATCCCCGCCAAATTACCGCCCGGGGTGCGGGTCGCGCACAAAACCGGCTGGATCACCGGCGTAAGCCATGACTCAGCCCTGGTCATGCTGCCCGACGGCCGCCGGTATGTCCTCGTACTGCTGTCCAAAGACTGGGAAGACAACGACCTCGCCACCGATATCATGAGCAACGTATCGCGGCTGGTCTACGACTATTTTACCGGAACCTGACTGACAACTGACAACTGACAACTGCCAACTGTCAACTGACCACTGACCACTGACCACTGACAAACAACTGTCACGACCCCTTGCCGGCCCGCTCAAACTCGAGGCTGGCCAGAATGAACGGTCCCAGTCCCTTGGGGTCGTCCGGCCTGACGGGTTCGCCGATATAGTATTCGAATGAACCGTCCCGGTAAGGTTCGGCGCCCAGCCCGGCCACTGCGCAGTTCTTGGTGAGGTGCAATTCACCGTCGTCGGCTACCTCGATCAGGTTGTTGAGGATGCCGTCGTATCCTTTTTGTGCGATCGGGCGGTACGATTCCGGAAGGTAACCTTTGTTGACACCCTTGATCATGGCGTAGGTGAACATGCAGGACGCCGACGCTTCCAGGTAATTGCCTTCCCGGCTGACCTGATCGACGATCTGGTACCAGAGGCCCGTCTTGTCGTCCTGATATTTGGCCACGGCTTCAAGGGTCCGGTTGAGGATGTCGATCAATTCCTGGCGTTTGGGATGGTCGGCAGGCAGGAAATCGAGCACATCCACCAGCGCCATGGCGTACCAGCCGATCGCCCTGCCCCAGAAATTGGGGGAGCACCCGGTTTGGGGGTCGGCCCACCGTTGCACGCGGCTTTCATCCCAACCGTGGTAAAGCAACCCGGTCTTGGGGTCCCTGGCGTGTTTTTCCATCAGGGTAAATTGCAGGACGACATCGTCGAAGAGCTTGGGTTGGTTGTTGCGCAAAGCAAACTCGGCATAGAATGGTTCGCCCATGTAAAGGCCGTCGAGCCACATCTGCCAGGGGTAACGCAACTTGTGCCAGAACCCGCCGTCCGTGGTCCGCGGCTGCCAGTCGATCTGCCGCTTCAGGGTTTGGGTAGCGATCTTGTAGTTCTCTTTCCCGGTTTTTTCATAAAGCTTGAACAGGATCCGCCCGGGGTTGATGTGGTCGATGTTGAATTGGTCGAGGTCATAATCCACAATCCCGCCGTCAGGCAGGATCATCGTATCTGCGTACGACTTGGCGTAATCAAAGTAGATCTGTTTATTTGTTTGCTCCCAGGTGTCCATGATCGCTGTCATGATCAGACCATGGGTGTAATTCCAGGAGGGCTGTTTGCTGTAATCGTTTTTCCAGGCAATCGGGGCTCTTTTCATCACGGAAAGCGCCATCCGTTCTGACCAGGGCAATTCCCTGGCGATGTTGACGGTTTGGGCCCTGACGACTTCGTCGATGGAGGGCGGTGGGTCCTCTTTGCACCCTGTTGTTGTGATGAAACAGGTTGCCAGAAACAGGAGGGAACAGCTTATCCACAAATACCCGAAAGGTTTTCTTGTTGGTTGGTTTGATCGTAGTAGCATCGCTTGTTTTGATTTAAATTTTGCCCGCAGGCCGGCTTGTATGAATAGTTCAACAAATGGCGCCTGAATTTTAATCAGCTGCCGGGGTCCGGATTCATGGTTAATTGATCTCAATTGAAACCGGCTGACCCAGTTCAAGCGCGGTATCGTCCAGGTATTTCCGGAAGGCCTCTTCCGTTCTGATCCCGCCGGGCTCCTGCTCCCAGGCTGCCAGGAAATAATAGGTCAGCTTGTTCTGATCCGGCCGCAGGACCACGACGTGGCTGTTTTTATCCTCGGTCACCTGGATCAGGTCTGACTGTCTGTAGAGGATGGCCATGCCGAGGCCGTCTTCCGCCAGGCTTTGATTGCCGAAAGTAGCAAAATATCCCCAGGGACGGGATCCGTCATCCTTCAATACCGCAGCATTATCCAGTTTGACCAGGCCCGTACACAAATTGGGCAGCGGAGCGCTCAGCGTAAGGTCGTTCCGGGTCATGCGGCTGCCTGCGCCGATGGTCAGTTCCGACGTCAGGTCCACTTTTTGGTCGCCGGCCTTCCAACCGGCATACCGGGTCCGTACCATCGATTCCACGACGCCGTTTAGGGGAATGGCGCAGAAAACCGAATCGGTGGTCTCTACCCGCAGTGCGGCGTCCCCCAGCCAGGTGCCCGGCGTGCCGATGCCGAGTGAAGGGCCTACCTTGAGGATGTCCATGCCCCATTCGCCGGGTTCGTGGTAGGAGTCAAAACCGTCGAGCCCGACCCTTTGGAGCACCATGTCCTCCGTTTTCTTTCCGAAAATATCGGTTGCGTTCCGCCAGTCCAGATAAAAGCGGTACCCTACCTTGTCGGACTCCCAGCCGGGGCCCTCATACCGGATAAAGAATGAGTGGTCGGTATGTTCGGGCGGTACCCGCAGCGATTGTACATTCTGGAAATCACCGCCTATATACTTGCGATCTTCCCATTTGCCGCCGGTTTTGTGCGACAGTTCGGCCTGGGTCCTTTTCTTGAATTCGGGCAGGCTTTCACCTTCCCCCAGCCGGACAAAGGAAACGGTCTTTTCTTCATTCGGCGCCAGATCGGCGAGGAAGGCGATCTCATCCGGCGTGCCGTCCGCATCGAGGTCGTTCAATTGGAAGGGGAGGTCTGCCCCGGACGTCAACCGGTAACCCTGCCCGTCGAACCCGGGGTGTTTGGCGGCAATCCGGCTGATGTCCACCTTCAGCAAAACATCCTTTCGCGCAAAATCGGCCGGATTTTTTACAGTGAAGCTGATGGCATCAGTTGAAGTTGCTGAATTCGAACCCTGATTGCAGGCGCCCAGGAGGCCCAGGGCGAGGATAAATAGATAAGGTATTTTTTTCATCATTTCGTTCGAGGAATGGAAGTAGCTTTAAATCTTTGCAATTATCTTCAATTTGGAGGCGATTATCTGCGCATTTTTTATCAAATGTTATTCAAAAAATAACCGCGTCCCGGCAGCGGGCGGATATTTAAAAGATGCAACCCCCGTCCGATGCATTTAAAACAGGCGAATGCTCAAAATCCGGAAAATTTTAAAAAAAACATACGGCCTCACAGAATCCCGCGGTGCCTGAAGATCAGCAACAGGATGCAAATGGCCGCTATGGATGCGGCTACGCCCATCTGCAACCAATACCCCTGCACATGCCGGATGCTGCTTTCGACAAAATAGGGGTTCGGCAGGTTGGGAGAGCCTTTGCCCAGGCGGATTTCCCAATTGTCCTGCTGGCTGTTGTCCAGGTTGGGCAGGAGCAGGCTCAGTGCGAAAATGGAATCTATCGGCGGAAGTTCGTAGGTGAAACTGTCCACCGCTGCGCCGGAAAGAGAGTACAGCGTGACGGTTTCGCGGCGTTTGTTGAGGCCGAAACCAAGCCCGCTGCACACTTGATAGGCTTCGGGATACTCATTGAGAAAGGCCACTGAATCCTGACATACGACGAGGTAGTCGTTGGCGCCGATCGTGACCGGCGGGAAAATATATTCGTGGCGTTTGTCCGACAGCATCCACCCGTCCAGGTTGACGGTCTGATCGGTCCTGTTGTACAATTCCAGCCAATCGCCGGCCTTTTTGTTGTTCGGTCCGATCTCGTTGATCACGATCTTATCCAGCAGGGGGTCCAGGAACGGCTCAAAAACAGCTTCCAGGCTGTACTGCTCCTTGTCCAGGTCGAGCCATAACTCGCGGGCGTCGCGGCTTTTGGCTATTCCTTCCCAGTGGCTGAACCGGTAACCGTAATCGGGTACGGCCCGCAGGCGGATGGGAAAATGGGCGAAATAGATCCCGGAGAACGGCTTTTTGCTTCCGACATCCACCGTTTCATTGATCATGATATGGCCGCCTTTCCCGGCAACGGCGTTCACCCGGCGTTGCGGGCCGGTATCGAACTTGGCCATCAGGTGCATGCGCATATATTCCGGGCGCCGGTTGGCGAATTCGCGCAAAAGCGCTACCTGGCCTTCCCATTCCTTGGTTTCCAGTTGCCACCGTTTGAGGTGCCGGGGCATTTCAGGCAGCAGGTTATCGTAAAACTTGTCGATCCGCTTGTTCACCCTTTCAGGCGAAAAGGAATCGTTCAGGTGGTCTGCGAAGCGGTTGATGAAGGCTTCCTCGAACGCCGGATTCTCCAGCAATTTCCGCAGGATGAAGGTACTCCAGGGCGGGTTCGGCCATCTGGGGCCGTTGGCTTCGGTATGGAAGGCCAGGCTGTTGTTCCGCCAGGCGTGGCTTTCGTGCAACCCGAAGCCCCAGTCCGTATCGTAGAGGATCCAGCGCCAGCGCCCGTCGGCGGTTTGCGGCCGCCAGAACTTGATGTTGCCGCCGGCGTCCTGATTGTCGAAATAAATTTCCGCGATCTGGAAATTCATGAAATTGTCGACATCCATTTGGGTATGAATGAAACCGTAATTGGCCGGTTCGGCCAGGTTGTGGGTTTCCAGGAACTTCAGCATCCGCCGGTAATGCAAAGTACTGCCCCGTTTTCGGGTCATGTAATGTTCGATCAGGTCGATGCTGTCCTTATCGACGTCCGAATGGTCTTCAATAAAGAAACGGTTGACCTTTTCCCGCATATTGTAAATGCCCCAGTACCGGCCGTTGATGTACACATGGGCCGGCTGGTAAGCCTGCGTTTCGATATCCCAGTCTTCCGTCAGACTGGTCATGAGCGCATCCCGGAAATGGGTTTTGCCGAAATCGCTGCCGCTGTTGCGCAATACGAGGAATTTGACATCCTTCGGTCCTTTTTTTCCGAATAACGGGTAGTCGAATTTGTTCTGGCCGTATTGGCGCCGGGCCATGAGGGCAATGGATTTCTGCGGAAACAGCCGGCTCATCCCCCCAAACAGGCGGAAGCCGGTCATGCAATTGAACACATTCTGGCCGTCGGGCTGAAAGATCTCCACGTTGACCGGGAATTCCGTCCGCGACCAGAAATTGGCGCCCGGTTTTGACCAGAGGGTGTCAACCGCTCTGCCGCCTTGCATGAAAACGCCCCTGGAGGGATCAAAGAGCAGGGCCGGTGTGACCCCGATGGAAATAATGGGAAATGTGCTCTCGGGCTCGTCAATGAAATAGGTATGGCCGATTGCGCGGCTTTTTCCGGAACCGGAGACGGCTATGGCGCGCAAAACAGTCGTATGGGTGATCCGGATGGGATCGCCTTGGTACACCTCGGAGCGTGCAGACGGCGTCGTGCCGTCCAGGGTGTAGTAGATGCGGCCTTCAGGCGCCGCGAGCTCCACTGAAATGCCGTGCAGATAAAACCCGCCCTGCGGGCTGAATTGCAAATCCAGCGGTTCGGGGGCTGCGGTCGGTTCCGGCGACTGGGCGTGAATGGCGGAAACAGCCGGGAAAATCAGCCCCAGCAGCGCCAAAAGCAATACAGTAGGTTTTCTCAAATTCGTTTTCACCCTTAATTCAAGCGGTTAAATTAAGTATTTTTTTGAAATTCGTTGATTTGTAAGGGTGTTCTCAGCCTGAAGGCAATCTTCAGGACATAATGATTATTGGACGACACTGATGGAGATAAGTCATCAGGAAGGTGATGTAAATCGCCGATTTTACAGGATTCCGATTGAAAATCGCTTTAAGTATTCTATCTTGCCCATTCCGTATAACCGGAAAGACAAACGACTTGTTCTATGTTAAGCGGTTTGAATCGTTGGCTGCTCAAAGCTCTGGGTTGGCAAATGGAAATAGGAGAATGGCCCTTTCCGCCCAAATACATCGTCATTGTGGTACCGCATACCTCCAATTGGGATTTCCCGCTTGGCTTGATGGTGCGCAGTGCGCTGGATGTTGATATAAAATACGTCGGCAAGGAAAGTTTGTTTCGCGGACCCCTGGGAAGAATTTTCCGTTGGCTCGGCGGATACCCTGTAGATCGCAGCAAAAACACCAATTTCGTGGATCTGGTGGCCGACATTTTCAACCGGCACGAATCATTTGCCATTGCCATTGCCCCTGAAGGCACCCGGAGCAAGGTTGACAAGCTCAAAACAGGATTCTATTATATCGCCCGGGCCGCCGGAGTGCCCATCATCATGTGCCGTTTCGATTGGTCCAGAAAGAAGGTCGCTTTTTCAAAACCTTTTTATACAACCGATGATGCCGATGCCGACTTTGAGGTCATACACGATTTTTTCCGTGGCGCCATCGGTAAAATTCCTGAAAATAGCTTTTTGTTGGAAACATGACGAATCAGGCGGATTCCTGCCGGCCTGTTAAACCACCTGCCTTACCGGAGTGTCTAAGAATCAACCTCCTTTGAGGCTTGATAGCGACACTATTTCATTATGCCAAAAACCTGATTTATGCATCTCCGATTGCTGTACACGCTTTTTGTTGCCGGGCTTGCCGCTATTTTATGGACCGGTTCTTCCGGAGGCCCGGGCGCCGTCCAGGGTGAAGACCGGACCGGATCGCCCCTAAGCGGCGGCCTGACCTGCCAGCTTTGCCACAACGGCGGCCAGTTTTCCCCCACCATCCAGGCTCAGGTCCTCGATGATACCCTGCCGGTGACCGCCTATCAACCGGGGAAGACCTATACCTTCAGGGTCGTTGTCACGCCGACTACCGGCACCCCCGCCGCCTACGGTTACCAGGCGGTTGCGCTGATCGGAGAAGACAACGCCAACGGCGGCGCCTTCGGAGAAGCCCCGCAAGGGCAGCACGTGGTTACCCTCAGCAACCGTCAATACGCCGAACACAGCATGCCGAACGATACCAATGTGTTTGTCATTCCCTGGACGGCGCCTGAACAGGGCTCGGGCCCCGTGCGGTTCTACGCTTCCGGCAACGCGGTCAACCTGAACAACAGCTCGGGCGGAGACGGCGCCGTAAGGCTCAATCCGCCCCTGACCCTGCAGGAAGATCCCGTCAGCTCGGTTTTCGCCCCCGCTTTCGCTGAAACTTCCATCTTCCCCAATCCGGCGGCTGATTTTATCCGGTTTAAATCAGATCAGGGATCCGCCGGGATCCATAACATCAGGATCACGGACCTGAACGGGAAAAACTGGTTGGAGCAGAGATCCCTGACGGGGTCCTCGCACAGCATACCCGAAGTGGACATCCGGCATTTGCCCGCCGGCATTTACCTGATTGAATTTGCGGTGGGCAACCGCTCCATTACCCGGAAATTGGTGAAGATCTGAGGAACCCAGTGGCGGAATTCAGGTCTCTGCATAAAAGGATAACCGGATGACGCTGTTCTGTTTCCAGCCGCCTTCCAACTGGTAGGCGCCGAACCTGCGGTAAGCCGCCACGCCGAATCCAAAGTGGACGATGTTGAAGTAATTGATCCGGATCAGATTGTCCAGGATGATGCCGGATTCCCAGAAACCTTTTTCCAGGGTTTTGAACTCGATGCGCTCATACCGTTCGGGATGCCCGAGCGCACCGATAGCAAACCGCTGCTCTACCGATAAAACGGGTTGCAGCCACGACGTCCTAAACAGCAATTTGCCGAAGTTGTGCCGCAATGCCGATACGAATAACCGGTCCGACAGGAATTCCTGGTAGGCCATGGTCTGGAATTCGTGGTTGGCCCGGATGCCGGCAATCCCGACGCCTGTGCTGCTGTACAGCCTTTGATACGGGGGATTGCCGGTTACCGCGCCGCCTTCGAACCGGTAACTGGTCTCGCCCAGCCACCTTATCCGGAATTTGTGCCCGATACCCGCCCAGACCTGATCGAATTCAAGGCCGGCTGCCGTTCCGTTTTGCCAACCCCGCCGCCAACTGAAGAACAGCCCCGGATATTTTCCATCGCCTTCACTCACCCGGACGCCGAAAAAACGGGTGTACAGTTCTCCCGGCGTATACCGCAGGTGGACAGACACTTCGGTCAGGTCGAACGAACCGGCCGTTTCCTGCGAGCCGTTGAAGCGGTACATATATAACGGTTGCACTTGCCCGGAACGGACCTCCGCCACAGCGTCCAGCGACCGGACTACCTGACCTTCCAACCGGGCGGCCCATCCCCTCCATTGGTCCATGCGGCGGGCAAAGGTCCGGCGGGTAAGGAAACCCGGCTCCGGAAAACCGGGCATGACGGCGGGCTCCTCAAGGTCGTCGGTATAGCTTACGGTGAAGGCCCGGTCCCGGTCGGGGTCGATCCGCCAGGTGCCTTCCAACCCGTATTTCCAGCGTTTGTCCTTGAATCCGTAAGCGGCATATCCCCCGAAGGCCACAGCCCGCAGCAGGCGCTCGCTGGTATAAATGCCGGCGCCCAGGCGCAATCCCTCATATTCGCTGAACCCGATCCCCCGGCGGAAATCCAGGTCAAGAGGGCCTATGGGAAGCCTGCCCGTGGAAAGCAACCCGATACGGTTCATCCATCGGTCCAGGTGGTGGACCTCGCCGAAACTGTCCACTACCGCATATGTCCGAAGTTCTTTGTCCGAAAGCGGAACAGCCCTTAACCGGAGCCATAGGGAATCGGGCTGCCGGAAGGCGTTATCGGAAAAGGAATATTTTTCGGCGGTTCGGAAATCCTTCCTTTCAAAAACGGGCTCCAGGTTCAGGCTGTCGATATAGCTTCGCCCGTAGGCCGACATGCCGATGCCGGGCATGGGGTATTTGGGCAGGGCGAATTCAAAGTGCAGCTGACTTGGAAACCAGGTTTCTCCGCCGACGAGCTGGTATTGCTGTTCGATGCTGAAGGTCAGGTTGCCGGTCGTATCGGCGGGGCCCGCAATCAGGTTGCTGATGCCGTAACGGTGGGAATGGATGTACAAAACACCCTTTAAACCGTCGAAGTTTTTGCCCTTCCGGGGGTGGAAACTGATGACGAAGAGGGTGTCGGCTTCCCGGTAAAGGGTATCATCCAGGGAAAAAAAGTATTTGGCCTCGCTGCCCGGACTGACCGGGTTGAGGTAGGATTTTTCAAAAACGCGGACTTCTGCCTGATAGAAGGAAAAAGGCTGGACATCCGCCGCCAGGGGCGCGAGCGGCAGCGACTTGAAACCGGAGGCCTTGCTGTACAGGATTTGTTCGGTCAATTGTCCGGGGCTGCGGAATTTCCGGTTTGTAACGCTTTCCAGGATGAAAAAATCGTGATCCGCTGAGCTTCGCACAAACCGGTCGATCTGTTTGACCTGGCCGGTATCCATTTTGGCCGTTTTGCCCGCCAGGATCGCCGAATCCGGTTGAAACCGGTAAACCTGTTTGTTGTAGGTCCGGCACTGATAGGCGGCCAGCGCTTTCTCGGGGTCATTGTATTTCCGGTGGCTGACCGCTTCCCGGATGATCCTGTCGGCCGGATTTTCACCGGCAACGACCTCCACCGCAGTCAGTGCGTTATCCGCCGGCTGCAGGACCACCCGGAGCTGGGGTGGCGGCGGTTGGCTCCGGTCGAATACCATGCGCAAAGGCTGATAGCCGACGTAGCTGAAATCGAGTTGGACCACTTTTTCAGTGGTGATGACGAACCGCCCGTCCAGATCGGCCGTCACGCCCAGGTGCGGGTCCCCGTTGATCAGGATATTGACGAAGGGGAGGGTAGCGCCGGCCGGGTTTTCGATTACCCCGGTAATTTGGCCCACGACAGAATGGGAAAATAAAGAAAGCGGAAAAAGGAAGATCGGAGAAAGTCGCTTGAACCAGGTCATTCAATTGTGCTTCAGTCAGAGAATCGGGTTATTGCTCTTCATGGCTTGCGTAACTGGAAACGCAACAGAGCGGCCTTTGATTATGCAATTTACAACAATTAAGAACCGGCAGGATCGCCCATTTTGAGGCGTTGAGAAAAAATTGGCACGCTTTTGGTTTACAATAAAACATCCAAACAAATTTTCAATATTTTTTCAAAATCCATTTACCTATGAGCACTATTATCAGAATTTCAACTGTAGTTTCATTGATCGTGCTGAGCGCTTTCGGCCTGATGGCCCAAACCCAGAAAACGGAAGAAGTTTATTGCGCCTACAACGGCTTCGAAATGGTCAACCTGGAAATCCCGTTGACCGAAGTATTCCAGGGCGGCCCCGGTAAAGACGGCATCCCCTCGCTGGAGATCCCGCGGTTTGCCAACGGCGAAAAAGTCGACTTCATCACGGACGATGAAATGGTGATCGGCGTAACCATGAACGGCGTTACCAAAGCCTACCCGGTCAGGATCATGAATTACCACGAAGTCATCAATGATATGTTCGGCGACGAGCAGGTAGCGGTGACGTTCAGCCCGCTGACCGCCAGCGCAGCAGCTTTCTCCTCGGGCGTCGACGGCGAAACGCGCACCTTCAGCGTGTCAGGGCTCCTGTACAACAACAACCTGCTTTTCTACGACTGGGAAACGGAATCCCTCTGGTCGCAGATGATGGGACAGGCGGTATCCGGTTCTTCTTCCGGTAAGTCGCTGACCCAGGTGCCGGCTCAGGTTTGTACCTGGGGCGCATGGCGGGCAAAACACCCGGAAACGAGAGTGCTGTCGCCGCGTACCGGCTATAAGCGGCAATATGATATGGATCCGTACGCCATGTTCGGCCCCGAATCCCGCCGGCTGATGTTCCCGATCAATTTCAGGGATAAGAAGCTGCCGCTCAAAGAGCAGGTCCTCGGTGTCAATATCAACGGCCAGACCCGCGCTTATCCGCTGGCTCTGCTGGCCAGCAACGGTTCCGAACCGGTGATCGACGAAGTGAACGGCCAAACCGTATTCATTACCTATGACAACGTAGCCAAAACCGCCTGGGCGGCCAACGAAGCAGGTGACATCCTGCCCACTTTCACCACCTACTGGTTTGCCTGGTCCGCGTTTCACCCTGAGACGGACATATACGGCGTTATGCCCGAAAAGTATAACCTCGCTATGCAGTTCCTGACAGGCGGAAGATAAATTGTTTTCATGAGAATTATGATGGTTGAAGACTCCGGGAGTATGTCCCGGGGTCTTTTTTTTTGAA
>WBZL01002773.1_pt1 | contig 16688 bp, 17 predicted proteins | sample 5204291 | NCBI WGS metagenome assembly WBZL01 (sample SAMN12344345, study PRJNA552823) | activated sludge metagenome | biome: Activated sludge suspended growth; feature: Nitrification reactor; material: Wastewater; isolation source: activated sludge from nitrification reactor of wastewater...
CCCCCATTGTGGGCACAAATCCCATTGAAAAGAATTGCTCCGATGGGGTTAATCTTCTTTGAGTTTCAATCCATTTGCTCAGGTCTTCTGATTTTTTAAATAAAACCATGAATGATTGATTTTGATATGTTGTTTTTGTAAAACCCTGTAAATCCGGCCTAAAATAGCTACCTTTGCAATCCTTTAGAAAAATTTCTGCAGGTGCAGAAAAGTTTAGATACTAAATTAGACACCCATGTCGGCAAAGAAAAGGATTTTATTTATCGCTAATGAAATGTCACCCTATCTGGAGTTGACTGAATTTTCGGAGATCGTGAACAAATTAGCCATTAAGTCAAACGACAGCGGGTTTGAAGTACGTTGCATCATGCCGCGGTTTGGTATCATCAATGAACGCCGCCACAGGCTGCATGAAGTGGTAAGATTATCGGGTATCAATGTTTCAGTTGATAATGATGATATGCCATTGCAAATAAAGGTAGCATCACTCCCCAGTGCCCGTTTACAGGTATATTTTCTGGATAATGAAGAACTATTCAAACGCAAATTCGTATTTCATGATGAAAATGAAAAATGGTTTGAAGACAATGATTTGCGTACGGTTTTTTATTGTAAAGGAGCTTTGGAAACCGTAAAGAAATTTGGCTGGCCGCCCGATATTATTCATTGCAGCGGGTGGATGACCGGATTGATTCCTGCTTATCTAAAAACGGTTTACAAAAAAGAACCCGTATTTGCACATAGCAAAACAGTATTTACAATTGGTCAAAATACTTTTAAGGAGAAACTGGGAAGTGGTTTTATAAAGAAAGCATTGATACATGCTTCCTTGAAAGAAAAAGACCTGGATGTGTATAAAGAAGGAACCAATACGGCTCTTTATCGCGGCGGCGCCAGTTATGCTGATGCAATTACATTTGGAACTGACACACCGGATAAAAAATTGGCCGAAGAGTTTGCAAAAGTTAGAGGCAAGAAAACCATGCCTTTTCAGGAAGGAGGAGATTTAACAGACTATTTACAACTCTATAACGACCTTGCAGGCAAGTAAACGCTAACCTCAGATAAAACTGATTTGTGAAGAAAAATTACATTAGACTTTTTGTCCCCGCCCTTATTTTTTCCCTGTTTCTTTTTGCTATTGGTTGCCGAAAAATAAATGAAGCAACGGATGTGGGCGCCGATTTAATACCCGCAGTGGACAACATCCACACTTTTGATACCACCATTACCGTAGAAGCGTATAATGATACATTTGGCCTTGCCAATGATTCACAGTATCTTGGGCGCAGCGAAGAAATGTTTTTGGGAAAAATCAACAATGATCCATTTTTTGGAAAAACAGATGCGCAGATGTTCTTTGAACTGAAGCCCACAGTTTATGGAGCCTATCCCTTTGCCAGAAAAGACAGTGTAAAACTTGACTCAGTGGTTTTAATATTAAACTATCTGGAAACCTATGGCGATACCAATACAGCACAAACACTTAAAGTGTATGAACTGGATCAAACAAACAATTTCACCAGCGATTCTGCATACCTGATACGAAAACAGAATTTTACATTTAATACAGCTGCTCCATTAAGTCTTCCCGGGCAAACATTTTTGCCTCGCAATCTAAATGATTCAGTAAAAGCTTTCCGGGATACAACCGTGAATCAGTTGCGCATCAAATTAGATACAGCTTTTGCAAGAAGATTATTTAATTATGACACCACCAACGCTTACAAAACAGATTCTATTTTCAGGTCTTTGTTTAAGGGATTTGCAGTAAGATCGGAAGGAAGCGGAAATGCAATCATGGGATTTTCACTTGCGGGCATTAATACCAAACTAGCTATTTATTATAATTATCCCAAGCCGGCAGGCGCAGGCAGAGATACAACCGTAAACTATTTCTTTTTTACGACGCTCTCGGCAGCAGCAAACTATGTAGGCAGAGACTATACCGGTACACCGGTAGCCAGTGCAGCAGGTGTAGCTACTCCGGCTCCATTTGTATATCTTCAAAACTCACCGGGAACTTTTGCGACGATCAAAATTCCTGCATTGACGGGTATGAGTAACAGGCTTATACATAGAGCGGAATTAATTGCCGAGCAGATTTATGATATAAGTGATAGTACATTCTTCTCTCCTGAGTTGTTATATATGGATGCTTATGATCCTGCTATAAGTACTGGTAAAAAATTCAGGTCAATTCCATTTGACATCTTGTATAGTCTTCCGGATTTTGGACAACCCACTAATCTTCCGACTTTTGGAGTTGCTCCTTTATATACTATTGATGGATTTGGAAATAAAATAAGAACCTGGCATTTTAATATATCACGATATGTACAAAATGTGTTGACATCCAAAAGACCTTTATACGATTTGCGGTTATACTCTCCATTTTTTATGACTAACAGGTATGAAAATGGTACTGCAGAAGCAACATCCTTTTCTTCAATATTCGGATTAAACTCATCTATAGCGAAAGGAAGAATCCGACTTGGTGGCGGCAATCATCCAACACAAAAAATGAGGTTAAGAATTATTTACTCAAAACTATAATGATCGTTATTTATCAAGATATGTTTATAAACCCCTTGTACTTTTACAGGGGGTTTTGTTCATTATAGCAGCAGCCTTATCTTTGCCGCCTCAAAAAGTATTCGTTCAGCAATAAAAAAAATTAATTATGCCTTATTTATTTACATCAGAATCTGTAAGCGAAGGACATCCTGATAAAGTAGCCGATCAGATTTCGGATGCACTCATTGATAATTTTCTCGCATTTGATCCACAGTCAAAAGTTGCCTGCGAAACATTGGTGACTACCGGGCAAGTTGTACTTGCAGGCGAAGTAAAGTCTAGAGCCTATCTGGATGTACAGCAAATAGCTCGTGATGTAATTCAAAAGATTGGCTATACCAAAAGCGAATATATGTTTGAAGCAAACTCTTGTGGCGTTTTATCAGCCATACACGAGCAGTCTTCCGACATTAATCAGGGAGTAGAACGTAGAAAGAAAGAAGATCAGGGTGCCGGAGATCAGGGTATGATGTTTGGCTATGCTACCAACGAAACGGAGCATTATATGCCGATGGCACTGGATCTGGCTCATAATCTTTTGATAGAACTGGCGGCCATTCGCAGAGAGAAAAAATCAAAAATGCCCTATCTGCGTCCCGATGCAAAAAGCCAGGTAACGCTTGAGTACGATGATAATAATAAGCCGGTACGAATTGATGCCATTGTGATATCTACACAGCATGATGACTTTGACAATGAAGCAAAAATGCTTGCGAAGATTAAAAGCGATGTAATCAATATTTTGATACCCAGAGTAAAAGCAAAATACAAGAAGTACAGAAAGCTGTTTAATGATAAAATAAAGTACCATGTAAACCCTACCGGAAAATTTGTAATAGGCGGACCACACGGCGATACCGGATTGACAGGTCGCAAGATTATTGTGGACACTTACGGCGGTAAAGGAGCACATGGTGGTGGCGCTTTCAGCGGAAAAGATCCTTCTAAAGTAGATCGTTCTGCCGCTTATGCTACAAGGCATATTGCCAAAAACCTAGTAGCAGCCGGTGTGTGTAGCGAGGCATTGGTTCAGGTTTCTTATGCCATTGGTGTAGCCAAACCAACGAGTATCAATGTTAATACTTTTGGAACGGCCAATGTGAATCTTACCGATGGACAAATCAGCAGAATTGTAGAAAATCTGTTTGATATGCGTCCATACTTTATAGAACAAAGATTTAAACTGCGCAATCCTATCTATAGCGAAACAGCAGCCTATGGTCACATGGGTCGCAAACCACAGATTGTAGAAAAAACATTTGTATCTCCTGACGGTAAAAAAGTTACCAAAAAAGTAGAGCTATTTACATGGGAGAAACTGGACTATGTAAACAAGGTAAAAAAGGCATTTGGAATATAATCTTTGAATTTCCTTTATCAACCCTGAAAGCAGTATGTTTTCGGGGTTTTTTGTTACAAATCATTCAGCCCAGGCTCATAAAAATTGAAAGTTTCATTGTAGGAAAAAAAGTAAATTTGTAGAAATGCTATAACTATGACTATTTCAACAGTACGTGAAAAACTATATTACTATATCCGTGTTGCAGATGATAAAAAATTGAGAGCAATCTATACTATGTTGGAACAGGATATAGTTCAGGAGTTGGAATGGTGGGAAGATAAAGAATTTACTAGGGAATTAGATAAAAGAGTAAAGGATTGGAGCAGTGGGAAGCAAAAGGGGTATAAATTATCAGAGGTAAAAGACTCAATAAGTCAGCTTCAATCAAAACGGTTGAAAAAATGAAGTTTGAATTCATTTTTTTAGAGAAGGCAAAATCTGAGCTGTTGGAAACTTGGATCTGGTATGAAGAAAGACAGGAAGGATTGGGCGAAAGGTTTAAAGAAAAAGTATTTGAATGTATAAATAATATTGAACAAAACCCGTATCGTTATCCTGAAAGAAAGAAAAATTATAGAGAAGGGTTAGTTGATATTTTCCCTTACCTGATTATCTATCGTGTCCTTAAAAGAAGGAAACTGGTTTTAATTGTTTCTGTGTTTCATACCAAGCGGAATTATAAGTTGAAATACAAAAGAAAATAGTTAGAAACAAATGAGAGTATTTAAGTGTTATGGCTAATTATCTTTTAAATGGAAGATAATAACACTAGCGCTTTCAATTTTGTCAATATTTTTTATTCTTAAAACATTGGACTATTTGCTTAAGTTACCAGCAAAAGCCAAAAAAACACATTAATGATTGGTCGTGTATGCTTATGGCAATATTTTATCCCAAAAGGGATAACAAGGAAGTGATGGCATTGTGGTTACCTATATTTTGTGCCTAAAGGCACTTATTAGATTTTACTCAATACATACAATGAGCATTAATAAAGTAGCAAAGCCCATAAGGCTTAGATATAGGTAACAAATAAGTGCAGCCTGACCCTTTGTCTAAATAGGGACAAAATGTAATCTACTTTCAATTGTCTTATACTAAATTTGAAAAGTGAAAAACTTCAGATACCAGCAAAGGCCCAAAAAAAATACATTAGTAATTGGCAGAGATGCAGTAATAGCTGCATTGCAAAGCGGAAAACAGTTGGACAGAATCTATTTGGATGCCAAAGCGCAACATCCGCTTATTGGCGATATAAAAATACTGGCGGCTAAAAATGGCGTGCCACTTAATTATGTGCCCAAAGCAAAATTGGATGGCTTTAATATTGAACAACACGAAGGAGTCGTAGCTCAAATCGCAAGAGTGCAGTACCAGAATCTGCAAGATGTAATTTCCTGGGTGATGGAAAGTGGCGAAGCTCCTTTGTTTATTATTTTGGATGGCGTTACTGATATTCGCAATATCGGCGGCATAGCCCGTACGGCTTACTGTTGCGGTGTACATGCCATCATCATACCCGAAAAAGGAGTGGGGGCATTGAATGAAGATGCGATATTAACTTCGGCCGGTGCGTTGGAAAAAATAGCTGTTTGTCGTGTAAACAGTTTGATGAAAGCTGTAGATGAACTTCATCTTAATGGCATTAAAGTTTTTGCTACGGAGATGCAGGCCACAAAGAATATTGACGAAGTTGACTTTACAGAGCCTTGTGCTATTGTGATGGGGAGTGAAGACAAAGGAATTTATCCCGCCTTATTGAAAATTTGTGATGAAAAAATAAAGATTCCGATGAAAGGAGATTTTGAAAGCCTGAATGTATCCGTTGCCACCGGCATGTTTTTATATGAAGCCATGAAACAAAGAATGAAATGAGTGATAGAAAAGAAATAAAACTGATTGAATGTCCGCGAGATGCGATGCAGGGCTGGAAGCATTTTATTCCAACCGAAGAAAAAATTACTTATATCAATCAACTGCTCAAAGTAGGGTTTGATACCATTGATTTCGGAAGTTTTGTTTCTCCCAAAGCCATACCACAAATGGCGGATACTGAAACTGTGGTTCGTAGTATTGACACTTCAAACAGTATTTCAAAACTACTGGCAATAGTTGCCAATCAAAGAGGCGCAGCAGCAGCCTGTTCATTTGAACAAATTCATTATCTCGGATTTCCGTTTTCTGTTTCTGAAACTTTTCAACAACGCAATACTAATTCTTCAATAGAAGAATCGTTAGTCAGGGTAGAAGAAATTCAAAATCTTTGTATAAAGTCGGGAAAAAAATTGGTTGTCTATATTTCTATGGGTTTTGGCAATCCTTATGGAGATCGGTACGATGAAGAAATTGTATTTGAATGGGTGAACAGGCTGGTGGCTATGGATATTGAAATTATTTCTCTTGCCGATACTGTAGGAGTGGCTACACCGCAACAGGTTTTTGACATAACCAGTTATCTGATTGAAACCTTGCCGGGCATTGAAATAGGCGTACACTTACACTCAACACCCGAAAACTGGAATGATAAATTGGATGCAGCAATAAAAGCAGGCTGCAAAAGATTTGACGGAGCACTCAAAGGCATCGGCGGCTGCCCAATGGCCGATGATGAACTGGTGGGAAATATGAATACGGAGTGGATGATTCAAAAATTTTCAGACTTACATGTGTTGCCACCCTTACACATTGAAGCATTAAACGAGTGTCTGATCATGGCAGAAAAAATTTTTCAATAATGCAGTTTCATTTACCTGTACAGATAGAACCATTAGATACGCCCATCACTTATCAGGATAAGATTTTATTGATAGGCTCCTGCTTTACTGAACATATAGGCAATGCGCTGTCCGATTTAAAATTCAGCACAATGCAAAATCCGCATGGTATTTTATTTGGCCCCGATGCGGTTTGTAAATCATTACATTCATATATTCAAGGGAAAACATATTCTGAAGCCGATTTATTTTTATTGAATGAAGTATGGAATAGCTGGGATCATCACTCCCGATTTTCGCATTTTGACAAAAGCAACTGCCTGAACGGTATCAACAAAAGTCAGGCTGCGGCTCATCAATTTTTAAAGGGAGCCAATTGGTTGATTATTACTTTAGGTTCATCGTTCACCTATGCATTGACCAAAGAAGCGGATACTACGGGGCTGGAACTGCAAGACCGGGTAGCCAATTGTCACCGGGCACCGGCAAATTGGTTTCAAAAATCCATGATGGATATTGATGAGATAAAAGAAATGCTGGAAAGCACACTCAAATCATTAAAAGCATTTAATCCCGAACTGAAATTTATTTTTACCATCAGTCCGGTACGGCATATACGAGATGGCGTGACAGAAAATAATTTGAGCAAAGCAAGATTGATAGAAGCGGTGCATTTTATTTGCAACAAATTTGAATCGGCCTATTATTTCCCTGCTTACGAACTGGTGATTGATGTATTACGGGATTATAGATTCTATGACATTGATCTGGTGCATCCCAATTATGCAGCAACAAATTTTGTAATGGAGCGATTTTCTGAAAATTGCATAGCGGCAGATGCTCAGCAATTGATGAAGGAGATCAGGCAATTGGTAATTGCAAGAAGGCACAGGCCTTTTCAACCCGAAACAAAAGCACATCAGCAGTTTTTATCATCCAATTTTGAAAAAGCTAAAGCTTTGAAAAATCAATATTCGTTTTTGGAATTATCGGAAGAACTGACTTATTTTTCACAAACCTGATTATGTGGTTGGTAAAATTTTTTTATTGGTTGCACTTGTTTGTTGTACCTGTATTAGTATTGGGGTTGGCGGGTTTAATTGCTGGTAATGAAATGCTTTTTGCTGTACTGACAGCACTGGGCATTATCATCGGTATTTTTCTTGCAGAATATGTTCGAAGAAAGATTGGGTTGATCCGTTTTTTTGGCGGACAGTTTAATGATAAAGAAAATGGGCGGCACAAGCCGCCCGATACTGCATAAGATAGTTTGAATATCTGTTAGAATTTTTTCTTGATATTCTCAATTATCTCACCCGCCTTTTCGGCCAACTTGCTGTCTTTAGCTTTCTCTAAAAGTTCTTCCGCTTTTTCCTTTATGTTTTCAAAAAAGCCATCTTTATTTTCGCCTGTAGCTGTACTTGCATTTGTTTTTTGCTGTGCAAAGTATTCCTGTGCTGTTTGAAAAGCAATTTGTGCCTGCTCGGGGGTGATGCCTGCTTTCTCTGCAATTTGTTGAATCAGTTCCTGCATATTAAAAAGATTTAGAACACGAAATTAGATAGCTTTCATCAATTGCAAGTTAACTATTTGCTAAGTGCTGTGGCAGAGCGGAAAAAGATGTAAAAATTTTCAGGGCATAATAAGTAAACTATTTTCAGGCAAGGTTGTACCTTTAGACAATGAAAATGTTTTTTTCATTTTTGTTTTTGCTTATTTCGCTTTCTGTAAACTCGCAGGATGAGTTTGCCGCCACCTCGTTTTATCAGGATTTAAAAAAAGTGATTGCCGATGGGCAAGCCGGGTTTAGTACTTTCAAAGGAAAGGAATTGAAAAGTCAATACCCTGAATTTCAGGCTGAATATGAAATCACTTTGCCATTAGTTCCGGCAGATTCAGGCAAACTTATTTTTCCATTGGGTAAAGCACCTTATGCCGTTTATTATTTTGAGCCGTCAAAAAACAGGATAAAGACTGATCAAAAAGCTTTGAGTTTGCGTGATGCCCTTCAGACCGCTTTTGAGAAGCCATTATATGTGCGTACTTCAACTTATGTACTGGATAAGAAGCCTTTTACCAATTCATATTTTTTTGACAATGCGAATGAAGATAATAATGCAAATGCGATTTTCAGAACCTGCCTTTATTTTCAAAATGACAAGTATTACCTGCTATTGGAAGTGAGAGGTAAAAAGTAATCAATCGGCGAAAGCTTCCATCTCTTTCATTGTATAATGCGAGGAAACCGAAATTGTAATTATTTTTTTTTATTGCTCAAGAGCGATCAACTTCTCAAAAATTTTTTCATATTCGTTTTGAAGATTGACCAGCGCATCTGCCGTTTTCTGAAATGCAGCTTCTATTTCTAAAAATTTATGTTTATCAGAGTAAGTTTCCGGCGAAGCCAGCATTTTTTCTAATTCAGCTTTTTTGACAGTGGTAGCCGCAATTTGTTCTTCTATTTGCTGAAACTGTTTTTGCACTCTTTGTAATTCCTTTTTAGCCGTCTTATCTATTGCTGTATTTCCCTTTTGTATTTCTTGATTATTATCTCGTTCTACGTTAAGGGCTGATTTATGCTCAGTAGCTTTTGGATTCTCCTTTGCGGCTTGTTTGGTTTTTGCTTCCGATTTTTTATTTCCGGCATCAGCGGCTTTAGCCATTCGTTCTTTCCATTGTACCCACTCTTCGTAGCCACCTTTAAATTCTTTCAATTCCTGATTTACAATTTCCCAAATCTTATTGGCAGTCTTTGAAACAAAATAACGATCATGGCTTACCAGTATGGTGGTGCCTTCATATTTATTCAACGCTTCTATTAATAAATCGCAACTGTGCATATCCAAGTGGTTGGTAGGCTCGTCCAGCATCAAAAAATTAGCTTTGCTTACAATTACTTTTGCTAGGGCAACTCTGGCTTTTTCGCCACCACTTAGTACTTTAATCTTTTTATCAGCATCATCGCCGCTAAAAAGAAAACAGCCCAATAGGGAACGAAGCTCAAGTTCGGTCAACTGGCTGCCACATTCTTTCATTTCGTCAATAATTGTATTATTGATGTTTAATGCTTCTAATTGATGTTGCGCATAAAAGCTTTCATCCACATTATGTCCCCATTTTCTTTCGCCTTCAATAGCCTCGGTACCTGCAATAATTCTCAATAAGGTAGATTTACCTTTTCCATTGGCTCCAATCAATGCAATTTTATCGCCCCGTTCAATTTCTGCTGTTGCGTTTTTGATAATAATATTGTCGCCAAATGATTTTGTTACATTGGTGAGTTCGCATAAAACTTTTCCCGGTGTTTTATCCACTCTGAAATTGATTCTTATATTAGGTCTTTCCAATGCTACATCTTCTATTCTTTCAAGTCGGTCTAATTTTTTTATTAAACTTTGAGCCATTGCCGCTTTGCTGGCTTTGGCACGAAATCGTTCAATCAATCTTTCATTTTGCCTGATATAGTCTTGTTGATTTTCAAAAGCCTTTTGCTGCATTTCTATTCTGATGGCTTTTTCTTTCTCAAAATATTCATAATTGCCGGTGTAAATATGCAGTTGTTGTTGATAAACCTCAACAATCTTTGTAACCATACGATTTAAAAAATATTTATCGTGGCTTACAATAACCACTGAGCCCTGATAATGTTGCAAATATTTTTCAAGCCATTCAATGGAGGGAAGATCAAGGTGGTTGGTAGGCTCGTCCATCAATAGCAAATCGGGTTGTTGCAAAATCATTTTGGCAAGCAATACACGCATACGCCATCCGCCGCTAAATTCTTTATAAGGTCTTTGTAAATCTGCATTTGCAAATCCAAGTCCCTGTAGTATTTCTTCTGTTTTATGATGAATATTATAACCGCCAATGGTTTCCAGCTCCTGAAGTTTGTCGCTGTACTCGTGCAGTGTTTTTTCGTCGCCGGTTTTTTCCAATTCTTTACCCAGTTCCTCAATTTCTTTTTCAAGCTGAAGCACCCTTTCGAAAGCGCCTAAAGCAACCTGAAGGATGGAATCATTTGTATCAAAACTCAATAAATCCTGATGCAAATAGCCAATTGAAATTCCACGGCTTCTTTCAACTGTGCCGTTTGAAGGCTGATATTCGCCCACCAGAAGTTTAAGCAAGGTTGATTTTCCGGTTCCATTGTAGCCGATAAGGCCAATGCGTTCGCCGGGTTGTATGTGCCAGGTGGCATCTTCTACAATAACACGGGCGCCAAATTCAAAAGTTACATTTTGTAATCCTGCTAACATATAGTTTCAAATGGGATGACCGGATTCAAAAATTCAGATATCCCTTTTTTTTAATTTTTGAAGCGACAAAAATAATGTTTTAACCATCAACAGCTATCGATATTATCTTTGCAGCTCAGTTTATGAGAAAAGCATTCTGTACTTTATTGATAACCCTTTTTGCGGTTTCTGTCTATTCGCAAAATACTTTGCTTTCCGGCCGCTTGGTGTTGAATGGATATATTCGGGATAGTCTTTCCGGCGAAACGATTATAGGGGCCAGCATCACAGTGAATGGAAAATCTAAAGGCGTTTCCAGCAATCTTTATGGCTTTTATTCGCTTACCCTGGCGCCGGGCAATTATGAAATCAGTATTTCACATATAGCCTATTCCGAAAAGTCATTTCTGCTATCTCTTGATAGCAGTGTTACAATCAATGTGGATTTGGTGCCCAAAAGTTTTTCCAATGCAGAAGTGGTAGTTTATAGTAAAAAAAGAGATGCCAATGTACGCAATGCACAAATGGGAAAAGTGGATCTTACCATGACGCAAATAAAAAACATTCCAGCATTTATGGGTGAGATAGATTTGCTGAAAGCCATACAACTTATTCCGGGAGTAAGAAATGCAGGAGAGGGGAATGCCGGATTTTATGTACGTGGCGGCGGCCCCGATCAAAATCTAATTTTATTAGATGATGCGACAGTTTATAATACCGGACATTTGTTTGGCTTCTTTTCTATTTTTAATTCGGATGCCATTAAGAATGTTTCGCTGATAAAAGGCGGCATGCCTGCTCAATATGGCGGTCGCTTATCATCGGTGGTGGATGTGGCTATGAAGGATGGCAATATGCACCAATTACAAATTGACGGAGGCGTTGGACTCATTGCTTCAAGATTTTCCATTCAAGGGCCTTTAAAAAAGGAAAAAGCATCATTTATTATTTCGGCACGTCGTACTTATGCTGATGCATTGGCAAAACCGTTTATCAAAAAGACAAGTAATTTTTATGGTTCCGGTTATTATTTCTACGATTTAAATGCAAAACTGAATTATCGGTTTTCGGATAAAGACAGACTATTTCTCAGCGGCTATTTTGGTCGTGATGTTTTTGACTTTGTAAATACAAAGCGTTCTTTCAAAACAAATATTCCCTGGGGAAATTCTACGGCTTCATTAAGATGGAATCATGTTTTTAATCGCCGGTTGTTTTCAAACACAACCTTGCTTTACAATGATTATAAATTCAAGTTTACAGCACAGCAAGAAAATTTTGAAATCGGGCTTTCGTCGGGAATCAGGGACGGTAGCCTGAAAACTGATTTTGATTTTTATCCATTGCCCAATCATAAACTGAAATTTGGAGGCATGGTTACCTTTCATCAGTTTATTCCCAATGTCGTTTCGGGCCGTCAGGATTCTGTAATTTTCAAACCCAATAATGAAGGAACTAAATATGCAGTTGAGTCAGCGGTTTATTTACAAGATGACTGGGAAATAGGAGAGCGGTGGAAAATAAACTATGGATTGCGCTGGAGCCATTTTACTCAGGTGGGTCCTTACAAAAAATTTCTACGTGATGCTGATGGCAACAAATTAGATAGCACGGTGTATAAGAGTTTAGAGCCTATTAAAACTTACGGCGGACTTGAGCCTCGCATTACACTTCGCTATGCAATTGACGAAGCTACCTCAATAAAAGCAAGTGTATCCCGAAATTTGCAATACATACATTTGGTAAGTAATTCGGGCAATACATTACCCACTGATCTTTGGGTACCCAGCACTTATATTGTAAAGCCGCAAAAAAGCTGGTTGTATGCATTGGGCTTGTTCAAAAATTTTGATGATAATAAAATTGAAACTTCAGCCGAGTTTTATTATAAATCCATGCAAAACCAAATAGATTATAAAGAAGGATATACGCCTTCGCTGAATGATCCGGAATCGGAATTCGTATTTGGTAAAGGATGGAGTTATGGTACCGAACTTTTTGTAAATAAAACGAGAGGAAGATTTACCGGTTGGGTTGGCTACACATTATCCTGGACATGGCGACAGTTTCATGATTTAAATGAAGGGTTGCGGTATCCTGCCAAATATGATCGCAGACACGATTTATCAATAGTAACCGGATATGAAGCCGGAAAAAAATGGAAGCTGGGCGCCGTATTTGTGTATGGCACAGGCAATGCGATGACGTTACCGGAAAGATTTTATTTGATTAATGGAGTGCTTACGCAGGAGTACAGCCGGCTAAATCAGTACCGAATGAAAGCCTATCACAGGCTGGATCTTTCTGCCACTTTCACTCCAGTTCCAAAGAAAAACAGGAAATTAAAAAGTTACTGGGTATTCAGCATTTATAATGTGTACAGCCGACTGAATCCTTATTTCATTTATTTTGATCAAAACGGTAGTGCGCAAAATGGTGATTTAAAGGTAGAGGCAAGACAAGTTTCATTGTTCCCCATACTGCCTGCTGTAACCTGGAATTTCAAGTTGTAGTTTTTTTTCTTGTGCTAACGAAATTCAAATATTATTTGTAATCAAATTCTTTATTCAGCACCTTTAGAAGATATAGTTTGCGATCGCTGAAATACTCCCAAAACATGGCACCTGCAAGTTTATATTTCTTGATATAGTTGCATTTTAATGTTACGGACTCTTCATCGTCATACGTAATAAATGATTTCGTTTCTGCATTGAAAAGATAAGGCGCTTTTGATAGCGCATCCCAGTATCTTACATATCCCCCTTTATTTACCAAACTGTCTTTGATATATGTAAAGCCCCCTCCATATCTTGGTTTTACAGGCAACTGATACAGTCCATTTTGCTCACTGCTTTCTACAATCTTTCCTTTTCCATAAAAGCCAATGCCCATAACTACTTTGTTGAGATTGACACCAACCGCTTTTAAGTTTTTAATACAAACATCCGCTGAATAGATGTAGGGCATGTGTGATGGAGTGTATAAATTAGAATGATGCGAGGACATATTATCATAAGTACCATCAAAATCATAACACATCAAATTGATATAGTCAAGATATTTTTGAGCTATTTCCATTTGTGTATGTTGCAAAAATTCTCTGGAACCGCCAATGGCCGTAGTTACCAGATATTTTTTTCCTGTGGTGCGGCTAATTACATCAAGTTTCTCTCTTAGTGCTTTAAACAATGCGGTATATCCGGTTCTGTCTTGTGGCCGATATTTATTATTATCACCCGGTAATCCGGGATATTCCCAATCTATATCAACGCCATCTAATTGATATGTTGCGACAATATCTACACAGCTTTGTGCAAAATTTTGAGTTGAAGTGTCAGTCAATACGGCATCAGAAAAGTTTTTACTCCAGGTCCAGCCGCCAACGGATATTAAAATCTTTAAATCAGGATTAATTTTTTTTAATTCAACCAGTTTGCGAAAATTGACCGTATCGGTTTTTTCATTGTGCAACCATGCCCGGTTGGCTTTAATATCAACAAAAGCATAGTTGATGAGTGAGAGTCTTTTAGCTTCGATTTGTTCAGTAGCAATGATATTACCGTTATAGCCACCCACATAACCAATAATTACGGGCTTGTTTCTTTGTTGTGCATAAGTATTAGGTGAGCAAATTGTAAAAAGACAAATTGCAAACATGTTGATGTGCAGCACTGTTTTTTGAATCATGGTTTTGATGTTTTGGTACTCGTAGTAATGTATCCGTATTAGTTGAATACCTGTTTGATTGCATAGATACTTTAAGCTGCTGATTTTAATATTGATGACGAAAAATATTATTTAATCGGCGTTTTAAATATGTTATCGGTAGGCTGGTATTTTTTAGGATCCAATTTTTATGAGCTACATTAATTTGAAAACAGGTTAGCCGCTTCAGAAAAGTTTTTGCACCAATAAAATGCGCAGCTTTGTTAGAATTATTAATTTTAATTTATTACTATTAGCTTTAATTTGAATTTGTATAATGCAATTAAATAATTTAATTATCAGGCAAGTAGAAAGCGATGAGGTTTATTCATTGCAACAAATCTGCATTCATACATTTATGGAAACCTTCGCCGATTGCAATACCGAGGCTGATATGAAGCAGTATCTTGATGAAAGCTTTTCAATAACGAAACTTCAAAGAGCGTTAAACAACAAAGAGGTTGTTTATTATTTTGCACTGATGGATGACGAAATTGTGGGTTATCTTAAAATGAACAGGGGAATGGCACAAACAGATGTAAAAGATGACCGGGCCATTGAAATTGAGCGAATCTATGTGCTTAAAAAATTTCATGGTTACAATATTGGAAAGGCGCTACTTGAGCAAGCAATAGATTATGCCAGGCAAAAAAATGCAGATTATATCTGGTTAGGTGTTTGGGAAAAAAACGAAAGGGCAATAAATTTTTATCAAAAGAATGGTTTTGTAGAATTTGGCAAACATGTTTTTAAATTGGGGCTTGATGTGCAGCAGGATTTAATGATGAAGATAGCACTATAAGAAATTTTAATCAGCATCATTATTATTGTAATGATTACCAGAATAGCAGAATTGTCTGCTTATAGTTTTTTAATTTTTATTTACTATTTTGAAACCAGATATGAACCTGCGCCAAAACTTGTTTCAAATTCATCTGTTGATGAAGGAATCGCTAATAGCTTATCAGCAATACATTCACAATGGAAAAACATTTCGTTTTGCAAAAGAGCTTAGAAAATGTAATACGGAAATGATTGATTTATTGCTACATGATTCTATTCGTCAATGTCCTGACTTGTCGGAAGCTGCTCATGCGCTGATTGAACATTATATAATCTGGCGCAATAAATGGGATGATTTGGCTGCCATCTTAAAACCTTCACCTGATGATGGGTTTGTTTTTGAAAATGAACACCGGTTTCCAAAATGGGCCGCAAAAAAAATTGAAGAAGCGTATGAATTAATAAATGCGGTAGGTTAATTTGAAACAAATGAAATTATAATTTCCTTGCTATAACGTGTTACTTCTCGCATCCAAGACAATCTTTTAAGCCGATTTTTGTTTCTCACTTTTTATATTATGCCTGATGGCATCCCAATATTCTTTGCCATAAGCAACCAAAATCTCTTCGCCCGGAAAAATATCTTTGACCGATTTGATATAAACTTTCAAACCTTCTTCTATATATTCAGAATTGTTCGTAATTCCTTTTACTCGGACAATACCCCGTGCATCATTGGCATAGCGGGCAAGTGCCGAAAATGTTTTTGCAGCATCAATAACATGATGTCGTTTTACATAATAGATATATCCGTTTTCATGTTTATCGGGATCTACTTCTTTCCAGGTTCTGATTCTTCCTTTGTATTCTACAATTTTAGTCCCTTTTGGAATAAATTTTTTTGCAAAAAGCCCCTTACCTGCACCGGGCAGTTTTGATTTTTTTACAACTACATCTTTTTCCAGCAATGCCATTTCTGTTTTTTAAAGTGTGCAAATATAGAGCAACTGCATTTTGTTTCATTAATCTTTAAAATATAACAAGTGTTATCTTTGTGCCACTTTTCTAAAAAGACTAAAATTTTTATATAATGAAAGAAGTTGTAATTATATCCGCTGTGCGTACACCTATGGGAAGCTTTGGCGGTTCATTAAAATCTGTATCGGCAACACAGTTGGGTGCTATAGCCATTAAAGCTGCCGTTTCCAAAGCCGGTATTTCTGCAAGTCAGGTTCAGGATGTTTTAATGGGTTGTGTCATTCAGGCCAATCTGGGACAGGCTCCTGCAAGGCAGGCGGCCAAGTTTGCCGGATTGCCCAATGAGGTAGTTTG
>WBZL01002775.1_pt1 | contig 16676 bp, 13 predicted proteins | sample 5204291 | NCBI WGS metagenome assembly WBZL01 (sample SAMN12344345, study PRJNA552823) | activated sludge metagenome | biome: Activated sludge suspended growth; feature: Nitrification reactor; material: Wastewater; isolation source: activated sludge from nitrification reactor of wastewater...
GCCAGGTGCCGTGGACACCGGTCACTACGTGACCGCCCAGCACGAACATGCAGTTGCCCCAGCCGTGGTCCACCCCGCCCGACTCGTTCTCCTCGACCCGGCGACCGAACTCGCTCATCGTCACCAGAGTGACGTGGTCCAGCGCCGTGCCCAGGTCCGTAGCGAACGCCGCCAGGGAACCGCCGAGGTCGGTCAGTTTGTCGTGCATCCAGCCGTTGTCGGTGCGGCCCAAGTCGGCGTGCATGTCCCAGTCGCCCTCGTCGATCGTGATCACACGGACTCCGATGTCGGCCCGGATCAGGCGGGCCGCGTCGTGCAACGCACCGCCCAGGGACGAGTCCGGGTATTCGGCGCCGTTGTGGGCCGCCAGGTCACCCTCGTTGAGCGCCGCGGCCGTGTCCAGGGCGGCCAACGTCCCCGTCGCGGAAGCTGCGAACCCCGTGGGCGCGTCGGAATACAGCGACGTCAGCGCTGTCCGCCACTGAGCCCGGTCGGTGGCGGAATCGGCGCCGTTGAGCGAGAAGTCACGTAGGGACGCCATCCCCAACTCCGGCTGCGGTCCACGCAGGGAGAACGGGATCGACGACGATCCCAACTGCACCGCCCCGAACGGACCGCCCGCGTCGTGGATCCCCAAGGTCCGGTCCAGCCAACCGGTGCGGGCGCCGGTTCCCGGCGCGGCCCGTTCGATCTCGTCCATCGCCGAGAAGTGGCTGCGGTTGGGGTTGCTGAGACCCGTGGCATGGACAACCGCCAAATCACCCGCATCCCACAGCGGCGACAAGGCACTCAGCGACGGATGAAGTCCGAAGGTCCGGTCCAAGGCGATGGAGGTCCCACTCGGCACGGCGATCCCCGGGCGCCATGCCGCGTAGGTCGGGTCGCCGACGGGTGCCACTGCTGACAACCCGTCGAACCCACCACGCAGGAACAGCACGACCACGGTGTCGCCCGCCCATCCGGCGTCCGCCCCGAACGCCACTCGGGTGTCGACCAGTGACGACGTGGCCAGGGCAGCACCGCCCACCCCGAGTGCCCGCAGCAACGTCCGCCGGCTGACGGCGATCCGCTCGCCCATGCGCCGAGCCTCCGGACACGATCGGTCGGTGATGGTGTCGTTCATGACAACTCCTAGCGCAGCGCCTGGTAGGGCGAGTCGAGCATCAGCGCGACCAGGTACGGCAACCGCCAATTGATCGCCGCGGAGTCCGCTCGCAGGACGTCGCCGGCAGAGCGGTTGAGGAAGGTGAGCAAGGCACTGCGGTGGGCAGCGGCCACTGGCGCCCCGAACAGGGTGGTCGCCACCGTGTCGACCAGCGCCCCATGTGTCGCCGGCAACGTGTCGGCCCCCACCGCATGCCGCAATGTCGGCCGGTCGAACGCGGTGGGCCACCAGCCGGCCGCGATGTTCAGCGAGGCGTTCCACCGGTTCAACGTGCTCGACGTGGACAGCCACGCGGCCGCCACATCGGGGTAGCCGGTCGGGAAGGGTGCCCCGAACGGGTTGTGGCCCGCCTCCTCGGCCAGCCACACCAGGCCCATGGGCCCTTCCACGCCGTCCGTGTCAGGACGCAGGCCGAGCAGCCGGGCGACCGACACCAACTGTTCGAAAGGACGCCACATCTTGGCCCCGATCGAACCGGCGAACTCCGCCGATGCGAACAGTTCGCGGAGGACCGGAGCGATCTGCGTGTCCTGAGCCAGATAGGTGGCGGCCAATCGGCTCACCAGAGCGGGGGGCGGATCGTCGGACACGAACCGGCGCGCCAGGATCCCGGCGACGCGCTGGGCCGTGGCCGGGTGATGGGCGAGATGGTCCAGGTAGGCCAAGGCCACCGCCTCACCGCCGACTTCCGTCGCGTTGGCGTGCTGGAAGTCCAGGACTCGCACGGCCCCCACCCAGTGCCGCCACGGTTTGAACTCGTACTCACCGGATTCCCAATCCACGCTCAGTCCGGTGAGGATCCGGGCGGAGTTCAGTACGTCGGTCTCGGTGTACCCGGCGGCCAGACCGACCGTGTGCAGCTCGAGTAGTTCCCGGCCTTGGTTCTCGTTGGGGTGTTCGTCGTCGGAGTCGCGATTGTTGAGATAGGTCAACATCGCGGGATGGGTGCTGACCGCCCGCAGCAGATCGGCGAACCGCCCCAGCGCGTGGCGCCGGATCGTCCACGCGTAGTGGGCTCGAGATTCGCTGATGTTGTCGCCCGGGCAGGTGACGTTGAAGTGGTTGCCCCACAGGTCCTCCAGCACGACCTGCAGCTGGCGCTTGCTCCACAGCGCTCGGGCGGTGAACCCGGCGAGGACCGACATCTGCTGCTCCCACCCACTGCGCCGGTCGGTGTCCAACAGATCGCGGACCTTCCAGATGGGTTCGGACTGGTCCGGCAGCCGGTCCAGCACGTGCTGACACTCGCTGTCGTCGATCGCTGCCGGAGTCAACTGCCGCTCGATCCACGACGCCACCCCCCGGTTGCGCACATCGGCCAGGTCCGCTGCAGTGACCCCGAAGCCGGCGCGCCGCAGGACGTGCCGGGCCGGATCGACCCCTATGTAAGGGGTCACGGACGCATAGGTCACGGTGGGCGTGGGCGTGGGCGTGGGCGTGGGCGTGGGCGTCGGCGTGGAACTGGCGGTGGGGCTCGGGGTCGGACTCGGGCTGGGGGTCGGTTTCGGTTTCAGCGCCGCCAGTAACTGCAGATGCCGGTAGCGGCTGTAGACCAGCGCCTTGGTGGCCGGTGACCACTCGTACGGCACGCGGACCCACACGCCGGCCCGGTTGCGCAGTTGGACCCACCCGTTGGCGATGAACCGGGCGCGTACTGTCCGGGTGGTGAAGCGAGTGACCCGGGTGACCCGGGTGGCGGCATCGTAGGTCCATCGAACGGCCACCCGTTGGGTGACCGAGCGAGTGGTGACCGCAGCGTGGGCGGGGACCGTGGCTGCCACTCCGGCGGCCGCCACCCCACCGGCCCCGACTGCCAGCAGACTGCGCCGACTGATCGTGGTCATGGCCTGCCTCCTCGGTCCGGCACGCGATCCCTGCGCCCGACCCGCTCGGCGCCACGAGAGATGTATCGGCATCCGCGCAGTGCCGATTGAGGCCAGGTCGGCACCGATCCCGGGTCCGCGCACCCCGTTGCCGATCACGTGACTACCGTGGCGGGATGAAGGAACAGACGACCGCCGTGACCAATGCCGGGCCGGTGCCCGGATACCTCGCCGTTCCGCGCGGGGACGGCCCGTGGCCCGGCGTCGTGGTCATCCACGAAGCATTCGGGCTCAATGACGACATCCGCACGATCACTGATCGGTTCGCAGCTGCCGGGTATCTGTCGTTCGCACCCGATCTGCTGGCCCGAGGGAACCGGATCGCCTGCCTGGTCTCCGTGGCCCGCTCGATGTCCTCGGGTGAAGGTCCGGCCGCCGATCAGATCCTGGGAGTGCGGGACTGGTTGGCGCAGCGCGCCGATTGCACCGGCCGGGTCGGAATCGCCGGCTTCTGCCTCGGCGGAGGGTTCGCGATCGTCCTGGCCAACCGGGGTTTCGACGTGTCAGCGGTCCAGTACGGGCGTCTGCCCAAGAACTTGGCGGCGGCCATGCGGGGCAGCTGTCCGATGGTCGCCTCCTACGGCGGCAAGGACTCATCACTGAAGGGTGTGGCCGACAAGCTGGAGACCGCGCTCGCTGCCGAAGGAGTGGAGCACGATGTGAAGGAGTACCCCGAAGCCGGTCACTCGTTCCTGAACCACTCCGAGTCACCCTGGTGGGCCCAGCCGTTCTCCAAGGGGATGCACGTCGGCTACGTCGACACCGCCGCATCGGATGCGTGGCAGCGCATCATGACCCTGTTCGAGTCGTCATTGAAGTCACCGTTAGGCTGACCGGACCGACGAAGGGAAACCACATGCAGCTCCGCACACCCGCAGCACTCGCGGTCACATCCGTCCTGCTGCTCGGCGGAGTCGCCGCATGCTCCAGTTCGACCTCCACGTCCACTGAATCACCGACGAGCGTCGCACCGAGCGCCGAGGCGACCCCCAACGGCGTGCAGAAGGAGTCGGCGGACAAGATCCTCGAGTCCGCCAAGGCGGCAGCCAAGGAAGCCACCAGCGTCAAGCTCGCAGTAGTGACCGACAGCGATGGCACCGAGGTGCGCACGGATCTGTCGATCAGCGATGCGGGATCGCAGGGCACGCTCGGCCAGCCGGACGGCGCGTCGGTCGAGGTCGTGAGCACCCCCGACACCATCTACGTGAAGGGCGACGCGTTCGCCCAGAGCCTCGGCGGCGAGGCCGCTGCCCAGACCCAGGGCAAGTGGGTCTCGATCCCCACCGACAATCCTGCCGCCCAATCGTTCACCGGGCTCAACTCGATCGACAGTTTTGTGGACAACGTGCTCACCACTCCGAAGAGCCTCACCAAGGGCGACGAGAAGGACCTCAACGGCACCCCCGCGATCGCGCTCAAGAGCGATCAGGGAACGCTGTGGGTGGCCACCACCGGCGAGCCGTACCCGCTTCAGATCGATGCCCCGGAGGGCACCAAAGGCCAGTTGACGCTGACCGACTGGAACGTGCCGGTGAGCATCTCCGTCCCGCCGGCTGATCAGGTCGTGGACATCACCAGCATCGCCAGCGCCGCTCCGTCGCCCGCACCCAGCGCCAGTTGACCCAACTGACCCGCTGACCCACTGATCCGCTGACCCGCTGACCGTCAGGTGACCGGGCCCGCCAGGTAGTCGGTCATGGCGGCGCTGACCCGTTCGGCCTCCCGCTGGATCGCCGCGGCATCGAGTTCTGTGGCGACCTCGGCGGCGGCCATCGATCCGGCGGTTGACTCCAATTCCTGGCACAGTTCTGCCATCCGCGCCGCTCCGAGCATGGCTGACGTCGACTTGAGGCCGTGGGCAGCTTCCTTGGCGCCGGTCGCGTCTCCGGCGCCACACGCCTGCGCCAGCGTCCGTACCCGAGCCGGGAGTTCGTCCAGGTAGGTCTGCACGGTGTCCGCCACGAGCTCGGCATCACCCAGATCAGCCACCAGCCGCGCCAGCGTGGACAGGTCCAGGGCAGCCGGACCCGCACCAACGCTCATCAGCAGGGCGTGCAGTTGCGCCAGCGTCATCGGTTTGGGAAGTGAGCCGCTGAACTGTGCGTCCTCGACCGGTTGGTTCCACCCCGTGCTGCCGGTCATGGACACGATGGGGATCGGCGCCTGGTTCCCTTCCTTCCGACGCTGGTGTACGGCGGCGGCGGTCTGGACCCCGTCGATACCGGGCAGGTGAATATCCATGAGGATCAGGTCGAAGTGATCGGTGGTGGCCAGGCCGAGTGCCTCCACCCCGTCGGGGGCCGCTACCGCTACCGCGCCCAGGACCTCGACCATCCGCGTGATAAGAGTGCGGTTGGTGTCATCGTCCTCGACGACGAGCACCCGCAACTCTCTGCTCAGCGGCGGCAACGGGCCGCCAGTCAGTGACGCCACATCCACATCGAGCACCGCGGCGCACAGGTCCCGGGCCGACACGGGCGCGGCCAACGTGCCCCGATCGGCCACCGGCGTCCGGAACGGTTCCCGAGCCGCGAGGATGACACATCGCTGAGACACGTCGTCGGGCACCGGACCTCCGACGACGACCACCACCTGAGGGTCGACGGGGTCGATGGTGGCGCCGTGGCGGGTCAACGTCAGGGCCGCAGCGGCCGCTGCCGCCTCCGGTCCGACGACCCCCACCCGGACCACGTCGAGTTCCTTGTCGGTGACCGCCTCGGGCACGGCCACCAGCGGAAGCTCGAACCGGAAGGTGGACCCGGTGACCCCCGTCTCGGCGACAGCCAGACTGCCTCCCATCGCCGCCGCTAGTCGGGAGGCGATCGACAACCCCAGTCCGGCGCCCGTCGCTGTCCGCCGTCCCTCCTGCGGTCCCTGCACAAAAGCAGTGAAGACTTCGTCCGGCGACAGGTCCCCGAGGCCGGGGCCGGTGTCCTCACACGCGACCACCAGGCGATCGCCGTCCGAATCCTGCCGCACGGTGGCGATCAGCAGGACATGACCGGCGCTGGCGAACTTGACCGCGTTCGAGACCAGATTGAGCAGCACCTGGCGCACCCGGCCGATGTCGAGCCGGACCGCGGCGGGCACCTCGGGGGCAACCGCCGATTGCAGCAGCAACCCCTTGGCCCGGGCGATCGGCGCGACCATGTCCGTCACGGACTCCAGCAGCGATTCCGGGTTCGCCTCCTCGGCTCGGATGTCCAGGCGGCCCGCGTCGGCCCGCGCGGCATCCATGAAGTCGTCCAGCATGGTGGTCAGACTCGCCGCCGACTGGCGCACGCTGTCCACCATCTGCCGCGTTCGTTCGTCGATCGGCTGGGTGCGCAACAGTTCCACCAGTCCCACGATCCCGGTCACGGGGGTCCGGACGTCATGGCTGATCGCCGACAGCAGGTCGGCGTACTGCTGCGCCTCGTCGGTGGCTGCCACATGCCGGTTCTCCCACTCCGTGACATCGCGGTAGACCCAGGCGACCTCACGGGTCCCGTCCGAGTGGGTCACGGGAAGGAAGTCCCGTTCCAGCAGGCGCCCGTCGGTCAGCGGGATGTGTTCTCCCACGACCGTCGCCCAGGCGTCGATGAGTTCATCGACACGTGCCAGGAACGGATCGACGTCCCCCAGGAGGGGACCCAACGACCGGGCGGCCTCGACACAGTCGCCACCCAGTAACGCCTCCGGTGGCGCCGGGATGAGGAACAGGTCGCAGAACGCCTGGTTGATGTGGGCCACCCGCCGGTCGGCGGTCTCCATGAGCACGCCTTCGCTGAGGTGCTCCACGAGCGCCACCAGCCGACCACTGTCCACCGATGGCTTGGCGGCGGTGCCATCGACGCTCACCCTGCTTGGATACCTGAATTCGGGCGGTCAAGCCACTCGTGGCGGACCGACGCAAAACCGGACGAAACTGGACAGGACAGCGGCCGCACGGTGTGTCACCGTGAAGGGGCGATGTCCCAGCCCGCCTTGAATACTTCGGCCGGCCTCCTGGTGTCGGGGGGCGATATCGGCCTGTACCGAGAACTGCTGGAACTGTTCGTCACCGAGTTGCGCGAAGTCAGCGCCGAGTTGCCGTCGGTCCACGACCAGGCCCGCTCCGAACTGGCGCATCGACTGAAGGGCGCCGCTGCCGCGGTCGGGGCGGAGACGGTCCGGGACGAGTCGTCTCGGGTCGAACTCACCCCCCGGTCCGACCTGGGTCCACTTCTGACCGCCGTCGCTGAAGCCGCGCAGGACGCGCGACAGTTGGTCGACGACCTTCGTCCGAGTCGCATGATCGCCGAACGTGACCCCGGCTCCGCGGCGCCGTCGATGCCAGGCGACGCCGCCCGCGTCCTGGTGGTCGACGACGATCCCGTCGACGTCGCCGTCATGCGCGCCGCACTCTCCGACAGCCACGAGGTGACCACGACCATGGACCCCGTCAGGGCACTGACGCTCCTGACTGAGGACGAGGTGGATCTGGTTCTGGCGGATGTCAGCATGCCCGGCGTCGGGGGGTTCGAACTGTGCCGCCGCATCAAGAGGGACCCGGCGACTCGCGACATCCCGGTGATCCTGATCTCGTCAGGGCTGGCACCGGAGCTGGAGGCCGAGGGGTTGGGGCTGGGGGCCGCCGACTTCGTGCACAAACCGGTGAATCCGGCGCTTCTACGGGCCCGGGTCCGGATCCATCTGACGCTGAAGAAGCAGACCGACCTGCTGCGGGTGGCGTCTCACACCGACGTCCTCACGGGAGTCGGCAACCGACGACAGGGAACCGCGGCCATGGACAACGAATGGTCACGCCACCAGCGCAGTGGGTTCCCTCTGTCCGTCCTCATGATCGATCTGGATCATTTCAAGTCGTTCAACGACAGCGCCGGCCACCCGGCCGGTGACCGATGTCTGGCCCGGGTGGCCGCAGCCTTGAACGAGTCCCTGCGCCGGCCGACCGATCAACTCGCCCGCTGGGGTGGTGAGGAGTTCCTGGCGGCGCTGCCGGACACACCGGCCGCCGGTGCCCGCACCGTCGCCCTGGGCATGCGCGAACGAGTCGCGGCTCTGGGAATCACCCACCCAGCCACCGGACGACCAGTCACAGTGAGCATCGGCGGCGCGACCCGGTCACGGACGGACGTCACATGGGCCGATCTGGTCGCGCGGGCGGACCTGTCCTTGTATCGCGCGAAGTCACACGGACGCGATCGCTTCGAAGGGGACCGATCTTGACTGCTGCCGGATCCCGACTTGAGCAGATCTTGATCTTGATCCGGTTCACTGTTGCTACGCCTCGGGTTCCGGCGTAGTGCTGCCGCCGGGACCCGAGCGTTCCAACTGGGAGAGCGTGCTGGGCCAGCCGCCTGTCGCCGCTGTTCCCTACCTACTGGGTGCCCTCCTGCGAACCGACGGCGTGGCGGTCCGAATCGTCGAAGTCGAGGCCTACGGCGGGCACGGGGCGGACGCCGCCTCGCACGCACACCGGGGACCGACCGACCGCACCGCCCCCATGTTCGGCCCACCCGGCCACATCTACGTCTACCTCAGTTATGGCATCCACCGGTGCGTCAACATCGTTGCCCATGTCCCCGGCGCCTCCGGTGGCGTGCTGCTACGAGCAGCGGAGATCGTCGCCGGGGAGGAACTCGCACGGCTGCGACGCGGTGGCGCACCTGCCGGTCCCCAACTGGCGAGCGGGCCGGGCCGGTTGGGTCAGGTGCTCGGGGTGCACCTCGCCGACAGCGGTTCCTCGTTGGTGTCGGGGCCGGTCCGGCTGCCCGACCCGCCGCGTCGCATGGCCGCACGACTTATCCATAGCGGTCCGCGCGTCGGGATCAGCAAGAACCGTGATCTTCCCTGGCGCTTCTGGGTGGCCGGGAACCCCGCGGTCAGCCGGGCTCGCCCACGAGGGGCAGATCCGGATTCGGCCGCAGAGTGACCTTGACGGCGCCCGCCCCCGGGCCGCGGTCGGCGGTGTTCAGCGCGGTCGTCCAGTCCGACAGGTCGTAGGTGTGGGTTACCAGACCATCGACCCGGTAGGCCGGGTCCGCCAGCCAATCGGCGACCTGCGCCATGGTCGTGCGTCCCGCGAACTGTGGTTCGGGGGCGTAGAAGGCCGCCCCGTGGATCGACAGCTCCCGATGCCACACCAAGGACCAGTCGGCGTCCTGGCTGCCGGCGGCGCCGATGAGGACCAGCGTCCCGCGCGGACGCAGTAGATGCAGTCCCAGATCGATCGTGTCGGAATGCCCGACACAGTCGAACACCGCGTCCACCCCTTGCTCAAGGATGGGCGTGCGGGTCATCCGGGGGCGCAGCACTCGCCCGCCGTCGGTGTCGGCGAGTGCCTGCACTGCGGCCGGCCCGGCCGGAAGGATCCGGTCGGCCCCGGCGGCGAGCGCCTTCTGGCTGCCGAACTCCCCCGGGCTCACCATCAAGATGTCCAGATCCGGATGCAGCATCCGTAGTGCCGCAGTGACCAACAGTCCGATGGTCCCCGGTCCGATCACGACCACCCGGTCGCCGGCGCGTTCCCACCGCAGCGCTGCGTGGAGCCCGATCGACGCCGGTTCGGCCAGGACCGCCCGCCGCGATGACAGGTCGCCGATGCGGAAGCAATGGGACTCGTGCGCCACAAGTTCCTGCCCCCACCCCCCTCCCACGACGTCGGAGAACCCGATGGCAGGCGCCACACACGCCACGATTCCCGGCTGATCGAACCGTTCGCACAGGTGCGGCTGATCGGCGGCGCACCGGGCGCACAGGTCGAGGCCCTTGACGGCACATCCGATCACGGGATCGACGACAACTCGGTCACCCTCGGCCAGGGTGGTCACCCCGGGGCCGGTCTCGGTCACCACCGCCACGATCTCGTGGCCGGGGATCATCCGGTCGGACTGATAGAAGGCGCTCAGCACGAACGAGAGCTTGGCGTGGGCGAGCCCCAGATCGCTGCCGCAGACGCCGGAGAGCTCGGGCCGCAGTTTCACCCAACCGGGTGCCGCCGGCAGCGTCGGGGCGGGGGTGTCATCGGATAACCCCAGGATGCCGCCGGGTCCCCACCCCGCGTCACGTTTGATCCGCCCGGCCGAGGCGGTCCACAGATAGCGCGGGGTAGTCGTTCTGGCGACAACGGCGCGCATCAGGCCACTCCTTCTTCGGGCAGGCGGGCCGCCCGGTCGTTGCTGTCCCATGCCCGGCGGTAGGCAGCGGTGCGCCATCGGCCCAATCGCGACTCCTGCGCCGGACCGCTGATCCGCTCGGTCCACCGCAGTTCCGCGGCGGCCGTGCGCGCGAAGGCCGTGCCCGTTGCGGCGGCCCGGTCGGCCGCCGGCGCCTGGGCGGTGGGAACCACCGCGACGAACTCCTGCTGCAGCTGATCGCGGTCGTCGCGGTAGGCGGCGAGGCGGCGGGGGTAGTCGGCCAACGTGGCGCGGTGCAGCAGTTCGTGACGCCACCACAGGGTGCGCGCATCGAACCACCCACGCGGCCGAGGACCCAGGTCGGGCAGCCCGGTGTCCACCCAGACCGGCTTGAAGGTCGATGTACAGGGGGCGGCGGTGCCGGTCACCCAGGCGGTGGCCCCGTCGGAACCCAGGCGCACCACGAGGGACCCTGTCGTCTGGCTGGAGCGCACTGGGCCGTACCCGGCGTGCATACAGACGTCCTGGCCGATGACCGGATAGGCGGGCGACCAGTCCGGGGACTGGCTGCGGTGGCTGCGCAGCACGTCGAACGCGTGCCTGACGGTCACCTGGCCGGGGGTCTCGGCCAGGGCCTCCTGGGTCGCACACTGTCGTTGGCCCGCGTCGGCGAACCGCGTGAACACGGGTTCCGTCCACCGGCGCGCCACATCGGTTCCATCGGTGACTCCTGCGGAGGCCAGGTCCCAGGTCTTCCGGGTGGTCAGCCCGTTCGAGATCGACCCGAGATCGGTGACCCGGCGGGCCACCCAGTCGCGGCCCATGGTTTCGAGGATCCACGATTCGTCGGCGTCAGCGATCAGAAAACTGTTGTCGTAGGTGAAGTCATGGACATGACCGGCTTGGCCGGCCTGACCGTGTTCCGCCAGGAGGGCGCTGATCACCGTCACCGCCTCGGCCGATGTGGCCGCCCGCTCCAGGGCCAAGCGCAGCAGGTCCATCCCGATCAGTCCGGGGAGGTCCTCCCCCGTGCCTTTGTTGAACAGGGCCTCGTTGCCGATCACAACGCCCGCATCGTTGAGTCCCATCTCGGCGCCCCAGATCCAATAGGGGCGAGCGAGCAGCACGCGACGGGTGCGCCGGACCTGGTCGATCGCGATGTGAGTGCAGCGCACCGTGGCACCGCGGTCATGCTCCTGCTGCGGCACCACCAGGAGTTCGTGTGCTTCGTTCGGCTCGCGGTCGCTGTTCTTGCCGAAGATCACCGAGCCGTCACTGGTGGCCGATCCCCGCGCCACGAACGTGTCACACATGTTGCTCCCGCCTCTGCGTGTGTCGATTATCCCCCGAGAGGTGCCCTTGGTCCTGCCCGTCCGGGACTTCCGGCCGAATCCCAGAGTCCTCCGGCAGTAGTGCCTCATCTCCGCTCTGCCTAGCCTGGAGGTGGAGGGTATGGACAGCGCAGGAGGTGCATGATGTCCCAGCCGATCGTCGTTGGTTATGACGGTTCACCGGCCTCGGATCTCGCCTTGGAGTGGGCAGCGCAGGCGGCCGTGGACCGGGGTCATCCACTCAAGGTGGTGGTGGCGTGGAACCTGCCCGCAGTCAACTTCGGAGCAGGTGCCGGAACCACCTACGAGGCGGCACTCGTCGACGAGATGCGGTCCGATGCAGACGTGGCACTGGAGAAAGCACTCACCGCCGCTCAGGCCGTGAACGCGGATCTCGAGGTCAGTGGCGAAGTGATGGTCAATCCGCCGGCAGCAGCGTTGGTGGAACAGTCACATCACGCGGCCATGATCGTCCTCGGGTCGCACGGGTACGGCGGATTCACGGGCTTGTTGCTGGGTAGCGTCTCGCGCCAGGTCGCGACCCACGCCAGTTGCCCCGCGGTGGTGGTGAAACCGGTCGCCGATCCCCAGATCCGCGAAGTGGTCGTGGGTGTGGACGGGTCGAAGCCGGCGCTGAAGGCGCTGGACTTCGCGTTCGATCACGCCAGTCGCCGTGGCCTCAATCTTCGTGTGGTGCACACGTGGGAGGTCCCGCCCATCGGGGCGATCACAGGGGTACCCACGTTCTCGCCCCCCGAGCTGCTGGCCGACATCAAGGGCAACGAGATGCGTACGACTGCCGAGGTGCTCGCCGGACATCGCGACCGCTATCCCGACGTCCGGGTGGTCCAGGATGTTCAGCGCGGATCTCCGGTCCAGGTGCTCACTGAGTTGTCCGAACACTCGGCATTGGTCGTGGTCGGGTCCCGCGGCCGCGGCGGGTTCGTCGGGCTGCTGCTCGGCTCCGTGAGCCACGGGGTCGTCCATCACGCCCATTGCCCCGTGGCGGTCGTTCACTGAGTGGTGGTCGGTGACGTCGGGGGTCGCGGCTATCGTTGCGGCATGACGCAGGACAGCCCGACTCCCGACCCCGGATCGGTGGCGGGTGCCGCCGAGCCGAGCGCACCTGGCGCGCCGGGCAGGACTCCGCGCGCGGATCAACGCATCGTGTGGATCGACTGTGAGATGACCGGCCTCGATCTGACGCGTGATGCGTTGGTCGAGATCGCGTGCGTCGTCACCGAGTCCGATCTGACGCTGGTCGACGAGGGTATGACCGTGGTCATCAAGCCGCCGGACGAGCCGTTGGAACAGATGGATCCGGTCGTGGTCGAGATGCACAACAACTCCGGGCTGATCCATGAGATTCCGCACGGCGTCACCCTCACCGAGGCGACCCAGCAGGTTCTGGCGTACGTCCAACGTCATGTGCCGGAAGCCCGGCGGGCGCCGCTGGGCGGTTCGACGGTCTATGTCGATCGTGGTTTCCTCGCCCGCGACATGCCGGCGGTGGACGCCCACCTTCACTACCGCCTGGTCGATGTGTCGAGCCTCAAGGAACTCATCAAGCGGTGGTACCCGTCGGTGTACTACTCGGCTCCCGAAAAGACCGGGAACCATCGTGCCCTCGGCGACATCCTCGACTCGATCGCCGAACTGCAGTACTACCGCAATGCCGTCATCGCGCCGGTGGAGTCGGCGGTCCCGGAGCCCGCCGACCCCCCAACTGCGAGCGCCGGCGCTGACTGAGCGGACGCTACAATGACTTCGCCGTGCTGCGTGCGCGGCGCATGGTGGGTGTAGCTCAGCTGGTAGAGCACCTGGTTGTGGTCCAGGTGGTCGCGGGTTCAAGTCCCGTCACTCACCCCATACCCGGCGCCGGTCCCGGTCGTCGCATCGGCGGCGCATTCGTATCGTGCGGCGGTTCCAGACCAGAGATACTGACGTCGTGGCGATCGATCTCAACGCCGACCTCGGCGAGATGCCCGGCGCCACCGGCGTCGATCTCGATGCGGCGCTGTTGTCCGTCGTCAGCAGCGCGAACGTCGCCACCGGTGGTCATGCTGGCGACCTCGACAGCATGCTCCGGGTCTGCCGCGAGGCCGTGCGCAGCGGGGTGCAGGTGGGAGCTCATGTGTCCTACCCCGATCGTGCTGCCTTCGGCCGTCGCAGCATGGCGCTGGCTCCTCCGGAGTTGCGCGCCACGGTGACCGAGCAGATCGTGCAGCTGCGCAAGGCCGCGGACGCCACCGGCGCTCGGGTCGGCTACCTCAAACCACACGGCGCGCTGTACCACGACGCAGCCATCGACCCGGCCCTCGCCGATGTCCTGCTCGAGATCGCCGATCGGGCGGGCGTGGCGGTCCTGACCCTTCCCGGCAAGACGCTCCACGCGCGCGGCGCGGCCGCTGGGACGCAGGTGTTCACCGAGGGTTTCGCCGATCGGGCGTACCGCGCCGACGGCACCCTGCAGCCCCGGGACCGACCCGACGCACTGATCCACGATCCCACCACCGTACGGGCGCGCGTCGTCGCGCTCGCCCGACGGCTGCCGTTCGACGCCGTCGATGGACAGTTGTCGTTGGCGGTCGACAGCATCTGCCTGCACGGCGACACCCCGGGCGCAGTGGAACTGGCTCGGCACGTCGCCGAGAGCCTGACGCAGGCCGGAATCTCCATCAGACCGTTCGTCCAGTCATGACGATCCAACGCTGGTTCCCACTGGGAGACGACGCGGTCCTCGTCGAGTTCAGGAACCCGGCGGACCGATGGCAGGTGCGGTGCCCGCCGGCACTGGAGACGGTGGTGGGCGCGACCACCGTTCTGCTCCGGTTCGACCCGGACAGGCACTCGCCTTCCGCAGTCGTCGACGCTGTCACGCTGGTGCCAGTGACGGACACCGGGACGCGGGAACACGTGATCGACGTCGCCTACGACGGGCCGGACCTGGGCGTCGTGGCGGATCGGTCTGGGCTGACGGTCACTGAGGTGATCAGACTTCACTCGGAGCAGCCGTACCTCTGCGAGTTCTGCGGCTTCGCTCCAGGCTTCGCCTACCTGTCCGGCATCGACCAGGCGCTGATCGGTCCCCGACGCGACACCCCCCGGCCCCAGGTACCGGCTGGTTCGGTGGCTATCGCTGGGCCTTTCACCGCCATCTATCCCATGGCAAGTCCGGGCGGGTGGTTCCTGTTGGGCACCACCACCTCGCCATTGTTCCAACCTGACCGGCACCCACCCGCGCTCATAACCCCCGGTGACCGCGTCCGATTCCGGGCGCTGTCGTGATCACCGTGGTGGCATCCGGGGCGGCCACGTTCGTTGAGGATGGTGGACGCCGCGGATTCGCTGGGATCGGAGTGTCCCCCAGCGGTTTCTTCGATCGTCGCGCCGCCGCTGCGGCCAACCGGTTGGTGGGCAACGACCCCCCCACCGCCGCCCTGGAGGCGCTTGGCGGTGGGCTGTGCCTGCGGTCAGCGGCCGCGATGGTGGTCGCGGTGACCGGCGCTCAGGGGCCCGTGCGGGTCGCGGGTGAACCGGTGGCCCGCAACAGCACCGTGATCGTGCCCGCGGACGCCGATCTGGAACTCGGTCACCCGACCCGCGGCGCCAGGTCCTACGTCGCCGTTCGCGGCGGTATCGCGGTGCGGCCGGTCCTGTCCTCCCGCTCATGGGACACCTTGGGGCGACTGGGCCCGGGACCTCTGACCGTCGGCGACCTGTTGCCGACGGGCCCGGCCATCCGGCCATTGCCGCCGGTTGATCACATCCCGACTCGGGTGTCTTCCGGGCCCTTGGCGGTGACGCCGGGGCCGAGACTCGACTGGTTCGCCGCCGACTCGTGGGACCGATTGACGACAACGGGGTACACCGTCGCGTCCGATAGCGACCGGGTCGGGATCCGATTGACCGGGGATCCGTTGACCCGGTCGCGCGGCGGCGAACTGCCACCGGAAGGCCTGGTCCGTGGTGCCATCCAGGTACCCCCGGACGGTCAGCCGATCCTCCTCGGACCCGATCACCCGGCCACCGGCGGATACCCGGTGATCGGGGTGCTCACAGCAGCGGCGGCGGACCGCTGTGCCCAGTTGCTCCCCGGTGACCGCATCCGCCTTTCTGCTATCCTCGTCGCGGGTCGCTAGCTCAATTGGCAGAGCAGCGGACTCTTAATCCGCGGGTTCGGGGTTCAAGTCCCCGGCGGCCTACCACCGACGTCCCGGTCACCAGCTCTGGCGACCGGGACGTTCTTTTTTTACTCGGCCAGGTGCGGGAGATCAACGAAGAAGTCGAGGACCTCGGCATTGGCCAGGCCTTCGGTGTTGCGCACCGCGCGACCGTGGACCACGTCCGCCACCGCCAGTTCCGCGAGCTTGCCGGATCTGGTGCGCGGAAGGTCGGCGACCAGCACGATCCGGGCGGGCACGTGCCGCGGTGAACACTCTGCCCGCAGTCGGCGCCGGATCTGATCGGCCAACTCCCCCGGAGCCGGACGCGGCCCTTCTGCCGCCAACGCCGCGTCGGTCGGACGGACGAACAGGACGATGCGGGTGTCGCCATCCCACTCCTGCCCGATGGCCAGGGCTTCGGCCACCTGCGCCAGTTGCTCGACCTGTCGATAGATCTCGGCGGTCCCGATCCGCACCCCACCCGCATTCAAGGTTGCGTCGGACCGCCCGTGGATCACCAGACCACCGTGGTCGGTCCAGGACGCGAAGTCGCCGTGCGCCCACATGCCCGGGAATCGGTCGAAGTAAGCGGCCCGATAGCGTGACCCATCGTCGTCACCCGCGAACCGCAGCGGCATCGACGGGAACGACGAGCGGCAGACCAGTTCGCCCCGGACTCCCGGCCGATCGGCCAAGGACGTTCCCGTCTCATCGACCACATCGACATCGGTTCCCAGCGCAGGACCTTGGATCTCCCCGGCATACACGGGGCGGGTCGGGTCACCGATGACGAAGCAGCCACAGAGGTCGGTTCCCCCGCTGATGGATGCGAGATGAAGGTCGGGGGCGACATCGCGATAGACGAAGTCGAACCCTTCGGCCGACAGCGGGGATCCCGTGGACGTGATCGTGCGCAGCGTCGACAGGTCGTGGGTCGTGCCCGGAGTCACGCCCGCCTTCAGCGACGAGTCCAGGAACTTGGCGCTCGTGCCGAACAGAGTGACCTGTTC
>WBZL01002776.1_pt1 | contig 16673 bp, 15 predicted proteins | sample 5204291 | NCBI WGS metagenome assembly WBZL01 (sample SAMN12344345, study PRJNA552823) | activated sludge metagenome | biome: Activated sludge suspended growth; feature: Nitrification reactor; material: Wastewater; isolation source: activated sludge from nitrification reactor of wastewater...
GGCGTCGCTGCGGGCGTAGGGCCGGGGCACGGGGATGTAGCGCTGGATCACCGGGTCCTGGCAGGCCTCGGTGATCTGGTCGACGTCGTGCTCGGCGATCGGCCGGAGCGTGACCACGCCGTCGGTGAGCTCGATGCCAACGGGCTCGAGATCTGCGTCGGGCGGTGCCATCGGGGATCCTCCCGGCCCGGGGGACCGGCGTCGGGGGGCAGGGAAGGTGCCCACGGTTCGTGGCCAGCGTAGGTGGCCCCACGTCGGAGCGGGCCCGGCGCAGACAGGCAGGCGCCATGCTCCGGGGTGCTGTTCAGTGCGGTGGCGCCCCGGTCCCAGACGCTGGGCCGCCTGCTGGACGTGGCGGCCCGGGCCGTGCCCCGGGCTGCGGCGGGGCAGGAGCATCGCTCGCCGGTCGGGTGAACGCCTGGGTGGTGAACCGCCAGGCCGCGAGGTGATCCGGCCAATGGCGCGGGTGGAGGCCGGCCTTCACGAAGAGGTGGCCCACGAAGTCGTCGAAGTCGGGGAACTGGGCCCACACATCGGGCAGGAACAGGCCCCGGTGGCGGCCGGCGGCGAGCACGAGACCGTGGATCCCCGGCTGCACGCCGGACCGGAGCTCCTCCCGGGAACCGGCGGGCACCGCCTCGAGTGGCGACAGGACCGACACTTCGATCGAGAGCTGGGCGAGGTCCGCGGGTGTGGTGGCGGGCAGCCGAGGGTCGTCGAACGCGGCCGACCGGGCCAGCCGGGCCACGGTGGGGGCCAACGGCTCGTCGGCCACGATCGCCCCGATGCAGCCGTTGAGGGCGCCGGCCACGTGGAGGGTGACGAACGCTCCCCGGCACTCGTGCAGCACCGCCGGCAGGTCGTCGGGCAGGGTGGGAGGGCGTCGCCCGAAGGCCGAGCGGATCGATTCCTCGGCGATGTCCAACAACACGGCCCCGGCGGTCGCATCCAGTGGGGCCGGCGCCGCCGGCGCGGGGGCACCCGGGCCGGGACCGCCGGGTGCGGTCGGGTCAGCAGAGCGCGAAGGCGCCATAGCCCACCACCCGTTGCCGGTCGCCGGCGGTGTCGCCGGAGTTGCGCAGGTCCAACAGCTCCACCTGCAGGTGCCGCTCATCGGCCACGCGGAGCAGGCCGCGCAGCGGCCGGTTCCCGCAGGCGTCGGTGTCGGAGACGCCGTCGGGGTGCCGGGCGAGGATCTCCCCGGCGGTGTGCCGATCCAGCCGGACGGCCTCGTCGTAGGGGTGGTAGTGCGAGAGGTCGGTGCTGATCACCACCACCGTGCCGGGGTCGTCCCACACCGCGTCGAGCAGGGAGGCCACCGCGGTGGCCGGGGCGTCGCCCACCACGAAGGGGGCCAGGAGGGCGTCGGGGACCACGGTCTGCAGGAACGGGAGCTGGACCTCGAGGGCGTGCTCGCGGGCGTGGGCTTCGTCGGCCACCACGGCGAGGCCGGCCGCCACCACCCGCGCCACGAGCGCGGTGTCGATGGCCACGGGGCCGAGCGGGGTGTCCCACCGGTCCGCGCTCGTGGCCGCCACCCCGCGGAACGCCACCCGGTGGCTCGGTCCCAGCAGGACCACCCGCCGGATCTCGTGGGCGTGGGGCGCGAGGCGCCGGTAGGCCGACGCGGCGATCGGTCCCGAGTAGACGAGGCCGGCATGGGGGACCACCAGGGCCCGGGGTCCAGCCGCATCCTCGCACGGGTCGGCGCCGGCGGGGTCCCCCGACGCGTGGACACGGTGCGCGGCCGGAGCGGCGTCGTCGAAGCACGCCTGCACCAGGCGGCGGAGGTCGTCGGGATCGTCGGGATAGAACAGACCGGCCACGGCCGGGGGCCGCACGCGTGGGGGGCGGGCGATCACGAGGCCGTGCCCTGCGGGCGGCGGTCGATGGTCACCGGTTGCCGCCGTGGACCCCAGCCACCGGGAGGTCCGTCGAACACCCCGGCCAGGGTGGTGCCGCAGGCCGTGCAGTGCCCGGTGTCGTCGACCCCGTAGGCGCCGAGCTGGTACCAGTCCCGCTCGATCACGACCGCGCCACAGCCGGTGCAGGTGGTGCTCTGGCCGTGGCGGTCGTGGACGTTGCCGGTGTAGGCGTGGTGCACGCCGTTGGCCAGGGCGATGTGGCGGGCCCGGGTCAGGGTCTCGGGTGGGGTGGCGGGGGTGTCCAACATCCGGAAGTCGGGGTGGAACGCGGTGAAGTGCATGGGCACGTCGGGGCCGAGGTGCTCCACCACCCACGCGGTCATCTCGTCGAGCTCCCGGCTGCTGTCGTTGAGCCCGGGGATCAAGAGCGTGGTCAGCTCGAACCACACGTCGGTCTCGTGCAGGTACCGCAGCGAGTCGAGCACCGCGCCCAGTTCGGCCCCGCAGGTGTGCCGGTAGAAGTCCTCGGTGAAGCCCTTCAGGTCCACGTTGGCGGCGTCGAGGTGGGCGTAGAAGTCGGCCCGGGGCTCGGGGTTGATGTAGCCCGCGGTGACGGCCACGGTGCGGAGGCCGACGCCGTGGCAGGCGTCGGCCACGTCGTTGGCGTACTCCAGGAAGATCGTGGGGTCGTTGTAGGTGAAGGCCACGCTGCGGCAGCCACTGTCGAGCGCGGTCCGGGCGATGGCCTCGGGCGACGCCGCGTCGGCCAGCGTGTGGATCTCCTTGGACTTGGAGATGTCCCAGTTCTGGCAGAACCGACAGGCCAGGTTGCAGCCGGCGGTACCGAACGAGAACGTGGCCGAGCCGGGCAGGAAGTGGTTGAGCGGCTTCTTCTCCACCGGGTCCACGCAGAAGCCGCTGGACCGGCCGTAGGTCTGCAGCACCACGCCGTCGCCCTGGCGGCCCCGCACGAAGCACACGCCCTGTTGGCCGTCGCGCAGCTTGCACGCCCGGGGGCACACGTCGCACTGCACCCGTCCGTCATCGAGCGCGTGCCAGTAGCGGGTGGGAACGGTGAAGGGATCGGACACGGTCGTGTTCATCCCCTTGCACGGTACGGAACGATCGGCCCGTACCCACCCCGCGGTGCTGCGACAGGTGTCCTGCCGGCCGGGGACCTCGGACCCTGGTCAGTGCACGGCGGGCCGACGAAGGCTGGTGGCGGCCCGGCGGGCCAGGAGGGAGTCGAGCCGGCCACGGTTGGACCGCTGGATCACGATGAACGGCGCGCTGAACACCACGCCGAACAGCGCCATGGCCACGAAGAGCGCCGGTGGGCACCACGCCAGGTGCAGCGGGGTGGACGCCCAGATCAGCCAGTGCACCCGCTCGGCCCGGATCGTCTCGGCCCGGAACCGCCAGAGGTCGGCGGTGGCCCTCGACGGCACCCGCCGCTTGGCGTAGCCGCCGGCGAAGAGGGCGCCGGCCTCGGGCACGCGGTCCTTCCACCGGCGCACGGCCAGGTGCCGCTGCCACCAGCGTCCGGCATCCTCCCAGTCACGCAGGCGGGTGAGCGGTCCGGTCCGCTCCACCCGGCTCAGCGGCCACCGGTTGGCCCACCACCCGACCACGAGCGACACGCCCAACCAGGCGAACGACGACAGCACCACCGCAGCGGTGTCACCTACGGAGACGAGCATGGATCCGCTCCCTGTCAGGGCCGGGCGGCCAGGTGGATGGTGCGGCCGTTCCAGCGCACCTGACGAACCAGGGCGGTGCGGAGGGTGGACCAGGCGAACACGGCGACGAACCCGACGAGCAGGACCGGCCAGACGAGCGCCGCGCCCCGGAAACGGCCGACCTGACGGGCCTGCACCGCGAGCTGGGCGGCGACCAGGGCGTAGGCCAGGACGGCACCGGCCAGGTCGCCGCCGGCCGCCCCGTCGCCGACCAGGACCGACCAGACCGGGGCACCCGGGCTGACGGTGGCCAGGGCCACCGTCAGCAGGCTGCTGAGCCAGGCGGCCACGGCGAGGCCCCGCACCATCGGCGTGCGGGTGGCGCCGGTGGCCAGGTTCTTGGTCCACCCCTCGACCAGCCCCGGCAGGTCGCGGTACATGCGGAACCCGATCAGGTCGTGGCCACCGAGGCAGTGCACGGGTAGGCCCGCCCCGCCGAACTGCTCGGCCAGGGCCAGGTCCTCGGCCACCTGGTGGCGCACGGCCCGGTGCCCGTCGACCGCCCAGTAGTCGGTGGCCGAGGTGACCAGGCAGGGACCCGCCGCCCCCCACTCCCGGCGGGGCCGTACCAGCGAACCCACCCCCAGCCCCATCATGGTGATCACGTTGAAGGGGAGCGACAGGGCCTCGACCCGCCGCCGGATCCGGTGCTGGGGTTGCACCGACACCAGCCCACCCTGGACCTCCCAGCGGTGGACCACCGCGGCGAGGGCCTCGGGGGCCAGCTCCACGTCGGCATCGAGGAACACCAGGACCTGCCCGGCGGCCGCCAGCGCGCCGGTGTGGCACGCCCACGACTTGCCGGTCCACCCCTCGGGCACGGCCGGGGCGGTGAGCACCCGGACCGCGGGGACCCGAGCCGCCACCCGGGCCGTGCCGTCGGTGGAGCCGTCGTCGACCACGATGATCTCGTCGGCGGCCCAGGCCTGGGCCTGCAGGTCGGCCAACAGCCGGGGCAGACGGTCGGCCTCGTTGCGCGCCGGCACGATCACCGACACCCGTAGGCCCGGATGGGGGCGTGCCGTGGAGTTCAGACGGGGCAGGCGCCACATCAGGACCCAGCCGAGCAGCCAGCCGGCGGCGAGCAGCCCGCTGCCGAAGGGGAACCAGGTGGGGAGGTCGGGGAGGAGGGGCAGGGTCATGCTCGGGCCTCGGCGTAGGCGGCCAGGGCCCGGTGACGGGCCAGGGCGTGGTCGACGATCGGGAACGGGTAGGTCTCGCCCAGCGTCACGCCTGCAGCCGCCAGCTCGAGCGGCGGCGCTTCCCAGGGGGCGTGGATGGCGCGGTCGTCGAGACCGGCCAGCTCGGGCACCCAGCGGCGCAGGTAGTGGCCGCCGGCGTCGTGGGTCCGGCTCTGGGTCACCGGGTTGAACACCCGGAAGTACGGCGCGGCGTCGGGACCGGTGCCCGCCACCCACTGCCAGTTGCCCACGTTCTGGGCGGGGTCGGCATCGGTGAGGAGGCGGCGGAAGTGCCGCTCGCCGTGGCGCCAGTCGACGAGCAGGTCCTTCACCAGGAACGAGGCCGCCACCATGCGCACCCGGTTGTGCATGGCGCCGGTGGCCCGCAGCTCGCGCATGCCCGCGTCGACGAGCGGGAAGCCGGTACGGCCGTCCTGCCAGGCCGCCAGGTCCTCGGGGTCGTCGAGCCAGCGGATGGCGTCCAGCTCACGCCGCTGGGCGTGGTGCACCAGCTCGGGGGACTCGTGCAGGAGGTGGGCGAACCAGTCCCGCCAGGCGAGCTGGCGCACGAACGCCTCCCGCCCGGCGGTGGCGTCGCCGGTGGTCGACACGACGTGGCGGGGCGAGAGCGTGCCGAACCGGAGGGCCACCGAGAGCGCCGAGGTGCCGCCTCCGCCCCGGGCGCCGAGGCCCACGTCGTCCCGGCTCGCGGGGTAGCGGTCGACGCCGTCGGCCAGGAACCGGTGGAGCTGGTCGACCGCAGCTGCGGTGCCGACGCCGGTCCCGTCGCCTTCGAGTCCGGCTTCCAGCCCGGCGTCGCCGGGCACCGCAGGTGGCCCGTCGCCGGGGTCCTCGAGCACGGTGGCAGCACCCGGCTCGGGCCACGGATCCCACGCGGTGGCGCGCCAGGCCCGGTGGAAGGCGCCGAAGACCCGGTGGACCCGACCCTCGCCGGTGCGGACGGAACCGGGGGGCAGCACGAGCGTGCCCCACGTGGTGGTGACGCCACCGTCCGGCAGGGCCTGCGCCACCTGCTGGTCCCGGCGGGTGGCGTAGGGGGACACGTCGGCGTTCCAGTAGGTGTGGGCGGCGCCCAGGCGGGCGGCCTCGGCGGGGACCACGGTGACCGGGTCGCCGGTGCGCACCAGCAGCCGCCCGCCCCGCTCGGCCAGTGCGACGTCGAGCGCGGCCACCTCGGCCTCCAGTCGGGCCCGCCGATGCGGCCCGGCCGCGGCGAGCAGGCGCGGATCGAGCACGTAGAGCGCCGCCACCGTCTCGTGTCCGGTGGTGGCTGCGGCCCAGGCCGGGTTGTCGTCGAGCCGCAGGTCCCGACGGAACCACACCAGGCCGGTCATCGGTCGCGCACCCAGGTGAGGACGTCGTCGGCGGTGGCCGCCCAGGCGTCGGCCCCGAGGCGGCGGGCCTCGTCTTCGGTGGTCAGGGCGGCACCGCCGAGGAGCACGGGGCGGTCGACCTCGGCGTGCAGCAGATCGACGGTTCGCCGCAGCCGGCTGCGGGCCGCGGCGTTGAGCGGCGCGGTCACGCACAGTCCCACACCCACCAGGTCGTCCTCGGCCCGGGCCGCCTCGGCGAGCGTGTCGGCGGGGGTGTCGGCCCCGAGGTCGACCACCCGCCAGCCCTCGGCCCGGAGCAGGTCGGACACCATGGCGGAGGGCAGGCTGTGACGCTCGCCGGCGGGGGCGGCCAGCACCACCGTGCCCGCCGGACGTCCCCGGCGGGTGGCCCGGGCGCCGATGCGCCCCAACAGGCGCATGGCCACCACCGTGGCCCGGTGCTCGCCGCCCACCGAGATCGTGCCGATCTCCCACCGGTCGCCGATGGTGCGGAGGGCCGGGCCGAGGAGCGTGAGGTAGACGGTCCGGTGGTCCCATCCGTGGGCGTAGGCATCGTCGAGGAGGCGCCAGGCTCCCTGTTCGTCGCCGGCCACCAGGCGGTCGGCCAGGGCGTCCACCCGTCGAGCCGGTCCGGTGCCCTCCGCACCGGAGGCCGGTGCCCGGCGCGCTCGGCTTCCCTTGGCGGCCAGGAACTGCTCGATGTCGGCCGGCGCCACCTGCCACTGCCCACCCTGCTGGCGGGCGGGGAGCAGGCCGGTTCGCACGTACCGATAGGCCGTCATGTAGTGCACGCCCAACCGCGCCGCAGCATCGGTGAGCGAGATCGGTCCGTCGAGGTCAGCGGTCCCGAGGGGGGCGGGATCGGTGGTGCCGTTCGCTTCGTGCCGTTGGTCGGTACCCACCACCCCTCCTCTCTGTCTCGCCTCGTGCGTCTTTAGTGCTAAATGGTAGCACCAACCGCCCCCGGGGCCCACCCCCGACCTTGCGACACGGCCCGTTGGTAGCGTCGGGCCATGACCGACCTCGTGATCCGCAACGCCCGCCTCGTCGACGGGTCGGGCGCCCCGGAGCGACCCGCCGATGTGGTGGTGGCCTCCGGTCGGGTGGCCTCGGTGGAAGCGGCCGGCCGGGCCTCCACCGCTGGAGCGGCCCGGGTCATCGACGCCGACGGACTGCTGGTCACCCCGGGCTTCGTCGACGTGCACACCCACTACGACGCCCAGGTCACCTGGGACCCCTACCTCACGCCGAGCACCTGGCACGGGGTCACCACCGTGGTCATGGGCAACTGCGGCGTGGGCTTCGCCCCGGCCGCGCCCGATCGCCACGAGTGGCTGATCGAGCTGATGGAGGGGGTCGAGGACATCCCCGGCACCGCCCTCACCGAGGGCATCACCTGGGGGTGGACCTCGTTCCCCGAGTACCTCGACATCGTGGAGGCCCGGTCCCTCATGATCGACGTGGGCACCCAGATCGCCCACGGCCCGCTGCGGGGCTACGTGATGGGCGAGCGGGGCGCGGCCAACGAACCGGCCACGGCCGAGGATCGGGAGCTCATGGCCAAGCTGGTCGCCGAGGCCCTGCGGGCGGGAGCCCTGGGCTTCTCCACCAGCCGTACCTCGCTGCACCGCTCCAAGAGCGGCGAGCTGGTCCCGGGCACCGATGCCGATGCCGAGGAGCTGATGGCCATCGCCGACGCCATGGCCGAGGTCGGCCACGGCGTGTTCCAGTTCGCTCCCGAGCACGCCCGGGTCCCCGTCGACGAGTGGCCCTGGATGAAGGAGCTGGCGCGTCGCACCGGCCGCACCGTCAGCATCAACCTCAACCAGCCCGACAGCGCCCCCGACGTGTGGCGCGAGGTGCTCGGCCTGCTCGACGACGCGGCCGACGAGGGCCTGCCCATCGTGGCCCAGGTGGCCGGGCGCTCCATCGGCATCCTCTACTGCCTCCAGGGCAGCGTGCATCCCCTGCTGTTCCACCCGGCCTACGCCGAGGTGGCCCACCTGCCCATCGACGAGCGCCTCGTGGCCCTGGCCGACCCGGAGCGCCGCCGCCGGCTGATCGAGGACCTTCCCGACGGCGACGGCTTCTTCCAGCGGGTCGTGCTCGACAAGCTGGACCGCATGTGGGTGGTGGAGGGCGCCGACATCGACTACGAACCGGAGGCCTCCACCTCCATCGGCGCCACGGCCCGCGCCCGGGGTGTGGCGCCCATGGCGCTGCTGGTGGACCAGCTCACCTCGGCCGAGGGCAACGGCATGGTCTACGCCCCGTTCTTCAACTACAGCTACGGCGACCTGTCGATGAGCTACGAGGCCCACCGCCACCCCGGCACCCGCATGGGGCTGTCCGATGCCGGGGCCCACTGCGGTGCCATCTGCGACGGAGGCATGCCCACGTTCATGCTCACCCACTGGGTGCGGGACCGCCGGCGCGGGCCCCGTCTCCCGCTGGAGCACGTGGTGCACCGCCAGACGCGCCAGACCGCAGAGCTGTACGGCCTGGGCGACCGCGGCCTGGTGGCGCCGGGCCTGCGGGCCGACCTGAACGTCATCGACCTCGACCGCCTCGGCTTCGACGTGCCCCGCATGGCGTTCGACCTCCCCGCCGGTGGTCGACGCCTGGTGCAGCGCGGCCGGGGCTACGTGGCCTCGTTCGTGGCCGGAGTCCAGACCGTCGACCACGACGAACCCACCGGCGAAATGCCCGGAAGGCTGGTGCGCGGCCCCCGGTAGGTTCGGCCCATGCGCTTCTCCGTCTGGCCCTGGCTGTCCACCTCCTGGCCCGAGCTCGAGGCGCTGGTGCACCACGTGGAGGCCACCGGCTGGGACGGCGTGTACGTGGCCGACCACTTCATGGGCGACGGCGGCACGTTCGGGCCCGTGGAGAGCCCCCTGCTGGAGGCCACCGCCACGCTGGCGGCGCTGGCCGGCGCCACCCACCGGCTGCGGCTCGGCACCATCGTGCTCGGTGTGACCTACCGCCACCCGGCCGTGCTCGCCAACTGGGCCACCACCGTGGACCACGCCTCGGGCGGGCGGCTCGTGCTCGGCGTCGGTGCCGGTTGGCAGGAGAACGAGCACGAGCAGTACGGCATCGGGCTGGGCTCGCCGGGTGAGCGGGTGGACCGCTTCGGCGAGGCCCTCCAGGTCCTCACCGGGCTGTTCGCACAGCCCCGGACCACGGTGGTCGGCACCCATCTGCAGGTCACCGACGCGATGTGTGAACCCAAGCCGATCCAGGATCCGCTGCCGATCCTGGTCGGGGCCAAGGGCGACCGCATGCTCGGCCACGCCGCCCGGTACGCCCATGAGTGGAACATGTGGTCCACGCCCGAGAGCAACGCGGAGCGGGCCGCGGTGCTGGATCGCCACTGCGAGCGGATCGGTCGGGACCCGGGCACGATCGCCCGGTCCACCCAGGCGCTGGTCTTCGTCGACGACGACTTCCCGTCGGCGCGTGCCGAGCGTCGGGCGATGATCGACCGATACGCGCCCCGACCCACCGTGGGCGGCACCCCCGGGCAGATCGCCGAGCAGGTGGCGGCCTACACCGAGGTGGGCGTGAGCGAGTTCATCGTCCCCGACTTCACCCTGGGCACCGGGAATCGGCGCACCGACCGCCTCGATGCCCTGATCGACGCCTTCGCCCCGCTCCGGTCGTAGGCGGGTCGCTCCCCGCTCGGGCCCGCAGACCGACCTCCGGCGACGGTGCGGGATCCGTGGTTGGCTGGCGCCATGACACCACGGTCGACCTCTGTTCCCACCCGCGCCGCCGGCACCCGGCGCGCTCCCCGCGCCCCCGGCACCACCCGTACGGAGCGCTGAGGTGCCCCGCCTGCGGCAGGTGCCCCGGTCCGAGGCCTCCGAGGGCATCGTCACCCGGATGTACGACTACATCTTCGGTGACCGAGACCCCGTCGCCGAGCCCGGGCTGCCCAACGGGACGCCCGGCAACTGGTGGACCGTGGTGGCCCAGGTCCCCGAGATGCTGCAGCACTGCGTCGGCGGCTTCGCCTTCTACCGCAACCCGGATCGGGCGCTGTCGCCCCAGCTGAGGGAGCTGGCCCAGATGCGGGTGGGCTGGGCCCGGGGGAGCCGGTTCGTGTTCTCCCAGCACTGCAAGGCCGCCCGGGACAACGGGGTGCCCGAGGCCCAGATCGAGGCCATCCCCGGGTGGGCGTCGAGCGACGCGTTCGACGCCGGCGAGCGCGCCGTGCTGGCCTGGGTCGACGCCCTGGTGCTGCAGGGGGGCCGGGCGTCGGACCGCACCTTCGCCGACCTGTCGGCCCACCTCGGAGAGGTGGAGATCCTCGAGCTCACCTACATCACCACGCTCTACGACCAGCACGCGGTGATGTCCAGGGCGCTCCGCCTGGAGCTCGACGACGTCACCGATCCGATCACCGAGCTCACCGGCCCCGGCATCACCACCGGCCTCGGCATGGGCTGAGCGCCACCACCCGTCGTCCCACCGGTCGTCCCGCCCGTCATCCCACCGGTCACCCGACCCGCCACCCGACCGGGCGGGTGGGTGGGTCAGCGGGTGTCAGCGGGTGCCCAGCAGGCCGGCGGGCAGGGCCGACAACATGGTCGCCAGCTCGGGGAGCAGCGCCTCGTAGGTGCTCGTCTCGCGCCACACCAGGGCGATCTGGCGGCTCGGGGCCGGCGGCGCGAAGCGCAGCAGGACGATGTCGTCCGACGGGGGCACCGGCGGCTGCACGGCCAGCTCCGGGAGCAGGGTCACGCCCACACCGGCGGCGACCATCTGCCGCAGCGTCTCCAGGCTGGTGGCGCGGAAGCCCCGGCGTTCGCGGCTCCCGCTGAGCCGGCAGACCTCCAGCGCCTGGTCGCGCAGGCAGTGCCCCTCTTCGAGGAGCAGCAGGTCCTCGGTGGTGAGCACCGACAGGTCGACCGGCCCTCCTGCATCGGCCAGCGGGTGGTCGGCGGGCACGGCGAGGACGAACTCCTCGGTGAAGAGCGGCTGCATGTGCAGGCCCTCGTGGCCCACCGGCAGCGCCAGGACGCCGGCGTCGAGCTCACCGGACCGCAGTCGGGCCATCACCACCTCGGTCTTCTCCTCCACGAGCAGCAGTTCGAGGTGGGGGAACCGGGCGTGGATCGCGGGGACCACGTGGGGGAGCAGGTAGGGCGCCAGCGTGGGGAACAGGCCGAGCCTGATGCTGCCGGACTCGGGGTCCTTGGCCAGCTGGGCGATGCCGCGGATGTCGTCGGCCTGCTGGAGCATGGCCCGGGCTCGCGCCACCACCTGGTCACCGGCCGGGGTGAGCAGGATGTGGCGTGGGTTGCGTTCCACGAGGGACACGCCCAGCTCGGTCTCCAGCTTCTTGATCTGGGTGGACAGCGTGGGCTGGCTCACGAAGCAGGCTTCGGCGGCCCGTCCGAAGTGGCGGTGGTCGGCCACCGCCACCAGGTAGGCGAGGTCCCGCAGGTTCACCGGGACGCTCCGACCCTGGATCCTCGGCCGCTCAGACCGTGGCCAGGGCCGGGTCGGCGGTGTCGTCGGTGGTGTCGGCGACGGTGTCGGCCGGCGCCGATGTGCGGATCAGGTGGTCGAAGGCGCTGAGCGCCGCGGTGGCGCCGGCGCCCATGGCGATGACGATCTGCTTGTAGGGCACGGTGGTGCAGTCGCCGGCCGCCAGCACCCCTGGCACCGAGGTGTGGCCGCGGTCGTCGATCACGATCTCGCCGCGGGGAGACAGCTCCACGGCGCCCTGCAACCACTCGGTGTTCGGGAGCAGGCCGATCTGCACGAAGATGCCTTCGAGGTCGATGGTGTGGCTCTGGTCGGTGGTGCGGTCGGTGTAGGTGAGGCCGGTCACCTGCTCGCCGTCGCCGAGCACCTCGGTGGACAGGGCGCTCACGATGATGTCGACGTTGGGCAGGCTCCGGAGCTTGCGTTGGAGCACCTCGTCGGCGCGCAGCCGGTCGTCGAACTCGATCAGGGTCACGTGGGCGACCACGCCGGCGAGGTCTATGGCGGCCTCCACGCCGGAGTTGCCGCCGCCGATCACCGCCACGCGCTTGCCCTTGAAGAGGGGACCGTCGCAGTGGGGGCAGTAGGTGACGCCCTTGTTCCGGTACTCGGTCTCGCCGGGCACGTTCATGGACCGCCAGCGGGCGCCGGTGGAGAGCACCACCGAACGGGACCGCAGGGAGGCGCCGTTGGCCAGCTCCACGGTGATGAGTCCGCCCACCTCGGCGGCGGGGATCAGGCGCGTGGCCTGCTGCAGGTTCATCACGTCGACGTCGTACTCGTGGACGTGCTGTTCGAGGGCGGTGGCCAGCTTGGGACCCTCGGTGTAGGGGACCGAGATGAAGTTCTCGATGGCCATGGTGTCGAGCACCTGGCCGCCGAAGCGCTCGGCGGCGATGCCGGTGCGGATGCCCTTGCGGGCGGCGTAGACCGAGGCGGCCGCGCCGGCGGGACCACCACCGACCACCAGCACGTCGAACGGCGCCTTCTCGGCGATGGCGGCGGCCTGGCGCCCGGCGGCGCCGGTGTCGAGCTTGGCCACGATCTGCTCGAGGCTCATCCGGCCCTGGTCGAACGGCTCGCCGTTCAAGAAGACCGACGGGACGGCCAGCACCTTTCGGGCCTCCACCTCGGCCTGGAACAGGGCGCCGTCGACGGCCTCGTGACGGATGCGGGGGTTCACGACGCTCATGAGGTTGAGGGCCTGGACCACGTCGGGGCAGTTCTGGCACGTGAGGGAGAAGAAGGTCTCGAACACGTAGTCACCCGGCAGGTCGCGGACCTGATCGAGCACGCCGGGATCCGCGGTGGACGGGTGGCCGCCCACCTGGAGCAGGGCGAGCACGAGGGAGGTGAACTCGTGGCCGAGCGGGATGCCGGCGAAGCGCACGCTCACGTCGGTGCCCACCCGCTCGATGCTGAAGGAGGGGAGCCGGGTACCGGGTGGGGGGGCCGGGTCGCGTCGGGCCGTGAGACTGGGAGAGAGGGAGGCGATCTGCTCGAGCAGGCCCCAGAGCTCGGTGGACTTGGCGCCGTCGTCGAGCGACGCGACCAGCTCCACGGGATGGGTGACCTTCTCGAGGTGGGTCTGCAGTTGCGCGGCGAGGTTGGCATCGAGCATGGGGTGGTACTCCGTGGCGAGGGTGGCGGGCGAGGTCCGCGGGTGTGTCGGGGAGCGGTCAGGAGGGTGTCGGGCGTGGGGCGGGGCGGGAACGCCCCACGCCCGACGGATCCGGCCGGCGGGGCCGGCGGGCGTCAGATCTTGCCGACGAGGTCGAGCGAGGGGGCCAGGGTGGCGTCGCCCTCTTCCCACTTGGCCGGGCAGACCTCGCCCGGGTGGGCCCGCACGTACTGGGCGGCCTTGATCTTGCGGAGCAGCTCGGCGGCGTTGCGGCCGATGCCCTCAGCGGTGACCTCTTCGAACTGGATCACGCCGTCGGGGTCCACCAGGAAGGTGCCTCGGTCGGCCAGGCCGGCGCCGTCGCGCATGACCTCGAAGTTGCGGGTGATGTCGCCGTTGGCGTCACCGAGCATCGGGTAGGTGATCTTGCCGATGGTCTCGGAGGCCTCGTGCCAGGCCTTGTGCACGAAGTGGGTGTCGGTGGACACCGAGTAGACCTCGACGCCCAGCTTCTGGAGCTCGTCGTAGTGGTCGGCCATGTCGCCCAGCTCGGTGGGGCACACGAAGGTGAAGTCGGCCGGGTAGAAGAAGAACACCGCCCACTTGCCCCGCACGTCGGCGTCGCTCACGTCGACGAAGGCGCCCTTGTGGAACGCGGTGGTGGAGAAGGGCTTGATCTCGGTGTTGACCAGGGTCATGACTCAGTACCTCAGCTTGGAGTAGGGGACTAGCTGATAGGCACTATAGATCAGCAATGCCACAAGCGATCGTCAGAGTCGATCGTTTGTGGCTATGTCCCTCATAGTCCGTGGCTATCGGAACCCTGGTCGTCGCCGGCCAGCCGCCACCGGCTCCGCCCCGAGGCCTTGGCCTCGAACAGGGCGCGGTCGGCAGCCTCGAGCACCGCATCGGCCCCCTCGCCCGGGCCGCCCACCGCCACGCCGACCGACGCGCCGACCCGGTTGAGCACACCGTTGATCTCGATGGGCTCCTGGAAGGCGGCCACCACCTGCCGGGCGATCTCCACCGCGTGGCCGGCGGAGTCCACCCGGTCGACCAGGAGCACGAACTCGTCACCACCCAGGCGGGCCCACTCGGATCCGGGGGGTGCCACGGTGCGCAGCCGGGCCGCCGCGGCGCGCAGGACCCGGTCGCCCGCGGCGTGCCCGTGGTTGTCGTTCACGGCCTTGAAGCCGTCGAGGTCGACGTAGAGCACCGCCGGCCCCGCGTGGGCGGCCTCGTGACCGTCGGCCCGGCCCGTGCCGCCGACCAGCTCGAAGAAGCGGGCCCGGCTGGCCAGGCGGGTGAGGTCGTCGACCCGGGCGGCCTGTTCGAGCAGGTGCACCTGGGCCCGCTGCTGCAGCACCAGCCTCAGGGCCCGGCGCATGTTGGACAGCGCGTAGCGGTGGCCGGCGCTGGTGGGCCCGTACGGCCCGGTCCAGATGAGGATGCGGGCCCCGTCGTCGTGGAGGGGATCGGGGACGTGGCCGGCGAGACAGCCCGTGAACCCCGCGGCCTCGACGGCGTCGGTCAGGTCGGGGTCGAGGTCGACGAGCACCGGCTCCTCGGGCACGTCGAGCAGCCACGGCGAGGTTCCGGCGGGGCCGCGCTCCCGGAGGACGTCGGGAACCTCCGAACTGGCGGACCGGTGGCTGCCGTCGACGTCTCGGTAGTAGATGGCGTAGCCCTCGAGCGGGTGGCGCCAACGTCCCATCTCCAGGACGAGCTGCACCTGGGCATCGACGGTGGCACCGCCGGTGATGGCCTCGAGCAGTTCGTCGGCCAGCACGAGATCGCTGCCGGTCCGCCCCACCACCAGCACGTGGTCGCTGCCGGCCACCGCCGAGGCGCCGTTCAGCTCCACCATCCGCCACGACCCGTCGGCGTGGCGGGCCCGGTACAGCGCCGGGGTGATGGGCGTGGCGTCGAACGCACCGGCGGCGTCGAGCGCCACCACCTCGATCGCCCGGGTGAGGTCGTCGGGGTGCAGGAAGTCGGCGATCGAGCGGCCGATGGACTCGGCCGGGTCGTGGCCCAGCGTCTGGGTGACCGCGTCGTTCACCCAGACCACGTCCGCGTTGGCGTCGATCACCAGGACGAGGTCGCTCGTCTGGGTGAGGGCATCGACGAACCAGTTCGGGTCGGGTGCGGGCGGTACGGGCATGGCTCAGCCGGAGACGAGCTCCTCGATGCGGGCGAGCGTCTGCTCCATGTTCTTGCGGGTGAGGCCGGCCATGCGTCGGGTGGAGGCCCGGCTGAGCGGAGACTCCTGGGTGATGTCCCACGTCTCCCTGACCAGGGTGCCACCGTCGGTGGGCTCCAGCTCGTAGCGCCAGATGCGCCCACCCAGGACCTTGCCGATCGGCCCGGGGCCGCGGGTCTGCCACGCGATGCGGCGGTCGGCTTCGAGGTCGATCACCGTGTTCACCATGGAGTAGGGCACGCCCCACTTCATGGACATGCCGAACGTGGAGCCCTGCTCGAGGGGCGCGGGGTTGCCCTTGGCGGCCCGGACCGTGCCCGACCCGTCGATGTCCTGATGGCGGTTGGCGTCGGCCACCAGGGCGAAGATGCGCTCGGGCGGAGCGGGGATGAGGCGTTCCACGGTGACGGTGTCGGTGGCCATCCGGCGAGCGTACCGGGTGTGGGAGAGTGCCAGGCATGGACCTCGCGGCATTGCTCGACGACCTCGACCGGGAGAGTGCGAGCCTCGACGAGCTCGTGGCCTCCCGGCTCGACGACTGGGCTCGGCCCACACCGGCCGAGGGCTGGACCGTCGCCCACCAGATCGCTCACCTGGCCTGGACCGACGATGCCGCCGCGCTCGCCGCCACCGACCAGGCCGGGTTCGCCGCACTCGTGGACCGGGCCCTGGTGGATCCCGAGGGCTTCGTGGACTCGGAGGCCGAGACCATCGCCCGCACCGCGCTCGACGGCCCGTCGGGGTCGGCCGCCCTGCTCACCGCCTGGCGCCAGGGTCGGGCCCGCCTGTTGGAGGCCCTGCGGGCGGTGCCGCCGGGCACCCGGCTGCCCTGGTTCGGCCCCCCGATGAGCGCGGCGTCCATGGCCACCGCCCGCCTGATGGAGACGTGGGCCCACGGCCAGGACGTCGCCGACGCCTACGGGGTGGAGCGAGCCCCCACCGAACGGCTCCGCCACGTGGCCCACCTCGCGGTCCGCGCCCGCGGGTTCGCCTACTCGGTCCACGGCGAGGCGGCGCCCGACGCCGAGGTGTTCGTGGCCCTGGCCTCGCCCCACGGCAGCGAGTGGACCTGGGGCGATCCCGCGGTCGCCCAGCGCATCGAGGGGCCGGCCCTCGACTTCTGCCTGCTGGCCACCCGGCGCCGTCACCGTGACGACCTGCACCTGGTCGCCGTCGGTCCCGACGCCGAGCACTGGCTGGCCATCGTCCAGGC
>WBZL01002777.1_pt1 | contig 16669 bp, 14 predicted proteins | sample 5204291 | NCBI WGS metagenome assembly WBZL01 (sample SAMN12344345, study PRJNA552823) | activated sludge metagenome | biome: Activated sludge suspended growth; feature: Nitrification reactor; material: Wastewater; isolation source: activated sludge from nitrification reactor of wastewater...
TTGTCCGGCTCCGAGCTGTAGGCGGTGCTCGGGACGTAGGCCCACACTTCGGTGCCGGTCGCCTCGTCGAACGCGTGCAGCATGCCGTCGTTGCTGCCGACGTAGACCATCTTCTTGCGCGTCTCGCTGGCCGTCTTGAAGGCCTCGTAACCCGGATCGGTCGATTCGGAGTACTGGCCCTTCGACTTGCCGACCACCACCGGCGAGCTGTTGACGATGTCGCCGAGGACTTGCGTGCGGATGCGGAAGTCCTTGTAGCGGTTGCCTTCGTTGCTGCGGTCGCCACGCAGGTAGGCGATCACCTTCTCGCGCTTGGTGTCGTCCGCGCCGAGCGTGTCGCTCTCCGAAGTGGGCATGCTCCCGAGCCGGAAAGGCACGGCGGCCTTGGCGGAAGGATCCCAGGTGATCACGTTGCGCTTGTCGTACCACGGCTGCGGATTGCCGGGGCCGGGGGTCACCTGCGCCAGCAGCACGTCGTGGTAGTTGACGTTGGTCGGGTCGGTCTTCTCGCCGCTGCCGTCCGCGCCGATCAGCACCTTCTTGAGCGACCCGCCCCAGCCAGGCTCGATGTTGACGCGGTAGACGTAGTTGCCGTCCTTCGAGAAGTTGACGCTGGAAAAAGCCGCGCCCGACCGCGAGCCCGTCCCCATCATCGTGTTGCCCAGGAGCCTCACCATGCCGTTGAGGAGTTCCTGCGGGTCGCGCGCATTCACGAACTCGCCCCTGCCGGCGACGGCGGCGTGCCACAGGTCGTCCACGCCGGTGACGCCCGGGCGGTACACGGTGGGAGCAGGTGTCGTCCACCTGAGGGTTCCGGCGGTGAGCTGAGCCTCGGTCTTGGTCACGTTGAGTGACGAAAGGACGCCCTGAGTGCCCAGCGAGAGCGCCGCGAAGTTGAGGTGCTGCCAGCTCGCGGGGTCGGTGTCGGAAACCTGCACGTTGTTCTTCGCCACCTTCGGGTCGAAGGTCGGCGGACGGAGGTCCTTCATCCAGTAGTAGAGCGCGTAGTCGGAGAGCGAATCGGCGACCGCCGTCGGGCCTTCCCGGTAGCGGTAGGGCCAATCCGTTCCCGGGTCCAGCCCGATGATCTTCTCCGGCATCGTGTCGTCGGTGCGGGGCGGGATCAGTTCGCCGTCGACGTTGTCGACCAGCGCCGCCGCCTTGCCGGTCTGGTTGGTGTAGCCGTCCGTGAACAGGATGTGGAAGCTCTTCTGACACGACAGGTTGATCGGGTCCTTCGAACCCTTGAGGTCGGGGCTCGTGCCCGAACTCGCCTTGAACCACTCGCCGATGCGCGAGATGCCGTTGAGGAGCGGCGTGTCGTTGCCCATCGGGATCTGGACGCCGCCGGCCGACTTGTCGCCGATGATCTTCCGGTACCAGAGGTCGCGCTGGTTGCCGGAACCGCCGGTGAAGTCCTCCAGCGTCAGGAAGGTCGTGTCCGGCACGTTCGACAGCGTGTGGAAGCCGACGCGGAACTTGTCGGTGAGCTCGGAGAACGCGAGCGAGGACACGGTCTTCGCCGCGAGGATGCGCGAGCGGTAGTAGGCGAACCAATTCGCGTAGTTGACCAGCTCGTTGAGAGCGGGTGTCTTGTCGCCGTCGTCCGAGCTGCGGCTGATCGTGTCACCGGTGAGCAGCGTATGCGTGATCGACGTGCCCGGGGTGCCGTTGGCGACGATGATCTTCCGGTTCTTGAAGTCGAGCTCGACCAGCTGGAACGCCGTGTTGTCGCCGTAGTTGTCCTGGGTGACGTTGAAGTCGTCGGCCTTGTACGCGCCGTCCTTGAAGAAGCGCGGGTACTGGAAGGTCGCAGTCTTCTCCTCCTGGCAGGTGCCGGTGCCGTAGCCGCGCCACTTGTCGTTCGAGTTCGCCGTCGGGAGCCGCGTGTTGCACCACTGAACCTGCGCCTTGTAGTAATGCCGGTTGATCGAAGCGGACATGGACCCGCAGGAACTCGACACCGCGGTCGTGTAGTTGCCCGACGGATATTTCCATCCTCCTGCGGCGCCGTCGCCGTAGGTGAAGTTGTTGCGGCGGCAGACGAACCCGGTGTTGTTCGCGTCCTGGTCGTAGGTCGTGCCGACGACCGCGGGCGGCACCGGGTCGGTGGCCTTCGTCTTCGAGTTGCCGTTGATCGTCGTCGTGCAGGCGGCGGAACTGAGGGTCCACACGCCCGTGGTCTTGCAGGCGCCCGGATGGGTCACGCATTTCTGGTTCGCGCCCGGGTCGCAGGTTCTCGGTTGCGCGGCGTAGTTGCCCCCGCCGACCGCCCGGCAGTCGAGCGCCGGCGTGGTGCAGGTCCTGCCGCAGCGGTATTCCTTGGCCACGGGGCACTTCAGGTTGCACTTGGTGCACTCGGACGGGTTCTTGCAGCCCAGGTCGCAGCCCGGCGGGCTGTTCGGATCCTCGACCTCGGACACCGGGCAGGACAGGCCGCACGCCTCGCAGGTGGGCGCGACCGGCGGATCCTCCGCGCTGCCGGAGCTCGTGTATCCGTTCATCCGGTTGGCGTCGCAGTAGATCGTCCTCGCCGTGGTGGCGAAGTAGTCCGGCCCGAGCGTGACCGGCGCGACGTTGTCCGCGAACGGGTAGCTGTAGTCCCCCTTGGTCGCCGGCGCGCCGTTGGCCCCGAGCGTGTACGCGAAGCCATTGACCCGGCAGTGGTCGCCGCCTGCCGTGATGCCGTCGCGGTTGGTGCGCGTGCCCGCGTAGGTGGTGTTGCACCAGACGCCGACGTTGACCTTGGACTGCAGGTTGACGTACTTGGTCGGGTACAGGTACGGATCGGCCGGAACCTGCGTGAAGTTCGCGGTGTTGGCCGCGTTCATGTCGTTGAATGACGTCTTGTCGTACTTGAGCGGGGCGAGGTAGGTCACCGCCGGGTTGTAGAACATCGCGTTGAATGCGGACGCCATCACGGCGGGCGGCCCGTAGCTGCCGCTGCCGTAGCCGGACGGATAGGGGAAGTCGGGGGGGGCGCCAAGCGCACCCGTCATCCAGGTCGCGTAGTCGAACTGCGGGACCGTCGCGCTGCCGGTGTTGCCGCAGGCCGTGAGACCGGTGCTCGACCGGCAATAGTTCGTCGCAGCGTTGGTGAGCGCATCGAGGACGATGTAGTCGGGCAGGAACTCGAGCTGCATCGACGTCGAGTCGTCTAGCGTGTACAGCACGTTCGGGTGCGACCGGTTGTTGATGTTGATCGGCCCGTCGGCGAGCGGGGTGGTCGCGGCCCACGCGAGCGGCGTCATCGGCCCGAAGCCGATCAGGAAGGCCATCAGTCCCGAGAGCAGGCGGCGGGCGAGGCGGGGGCGGGTGGTCATCGTGGGGCTCCCTGGCGTCGGCGGTCAGCGCAGCATCGCCTGCGCGAAGGTGGTCGTGTTGTTCGGTCCGTCGACGCGGATGGTGATGCGGTAGAACGGCACGCGGATCATCTCCGGCTTCTCGAGCTCCATCGCGGTGGTCGCCTCGGACTTCTTCGGCGGCGACATGTCGCAGTTGGCGGCGGTAGCCGGGCCTTCGGCGAGGCACATGCGCTCGATCACGTAGCGGACCGTGTTGCCCGCGGCGTCCTTCGTCTTCTGGAACGCCCCGGGGTAATTCGACGGCGTCTCGCCCTGCAGGTCGTAGGGCACGCCGGTCTTGTCCTCCGGCTTGCCGGTGTTCTTGATCTCGTAGCGGTACGGGTAGTAGTTGTCGTCCGAGTCGACGTTCTCGAGGTCGATCTTCTTCGCCTCGAACATCGCGTTGATCGCGTTCTCGACCGCCCAGGTCGAAGGCGGGATCGACGCCTGCCGGAAGCCGAGGTTGCCGATCACCGAGAGCCCGGTGTCGACCGAGCGGATGAGCGCGATGCCTGCGATCGACAGCGCGACCATCACGATCAGCGCGATGAACAGCACGACGCCGGACTGGGTGCGACGCGGGGATGCACGGAGGCTGCGGGATGTCATGGCGTCAGCGGTTCCACATCGGATTGCGCAGCGGGATGATCGTCTCGTAGACGCGGTAGCGGTAGTTGGCGGGCAGCGTTCCCGTGATCGGGTCGGGGCAGGTGTAGTCCGTCGCCTCCTGCGCCGTGCACTCGAACAGCGTCCAGTTGAACGCGGGAGCGTCCTTGTCGTACTCGTCGCTGCGCACGACCATGCCCAGGCGCACCGCCTTGATCCGGCGCAACTCGGCTCCGGTCGCGGCCAGCACCTTGGCTGCCGCGAAGTCGCCGCTCGCGGGCGTCCAGGTGTCGACCGTGCCGTTGCCGTCGGTGTCGACGCCGTAGAGGACCTTCATGTTCATGATCGACGAGGCGAGCGGCTGCGCGGTGGCGCCGGCCGTCACGAGATCCGTGCTGCGCAGAACGCCGCTCGATACGTCGTAGCGGACGCGCTGCGTGCTGGCCGCCGGCCCGATGTTGATGATCCGCATCGTCGGCAGCATCTCGAAGGACGAGGGCTTGCCGACGGAAAGGACGACGTTGCCGTTGGCGTCGGGTACCGTGACCGCGGTGACCGTGTTGCGTTCGCAGTCACCCGAGCCGGTGATCGTCACCACCATGTCGTCCTTCTTGAACCCGGTCGGGCTCTGGACCGTGTAGGTCGAGTCGCCGGCCGACGTCTTGGCCATGAACACCGACGGAGTGACGACCGAGCGCGCGGTGCCGTAGTTGACGACGAAGCTGTCGGCGGTGTCGTCGTCGGCGCCCGGCTCGATCAGCACCGAGAACGGGCGCATCGTGGTCTTGACGTCCCCGGTGTCGGTGCAGGTCGCGAGATCGTCCTGGTTCAGCATGATCCCGTTGCCCGCGCTCGCAAGTTCGGTGCCGACCAGGTACATGGCGATCATGCCGGTCTTCTGCGCGTCGCCGGCCGAGATGGTCTGGCGCTTCACGCCTTCCGCGACCGCAAACGTCTGGTAGATGACCAGCACGGCGATCAGGCCGATCACCACGCCCACCATCAGCTCGATGAGCGACATGCCGCGCTGGCGCGGGGCGGAAACGCTTCGGATGCGGGTCGTGGTCATGTCAGTTGAGCCCGACGAGGACCGAACTCACGTACTGGTGCGGCGCGGTCTCGCCCGGAAGCTGCCAGCGCATCGTCACGGTGACCATGCTGCTGGTCGTGGACGGGCCCGGATCGACGACGACGGTCGGGGCAAGCGCGTCGACGCCCTTGACGCCCGGCAGGCGCTCGGCCGCCTCGACGAGCGCCTTGTAGCCGTCGCCGCCGGTGCCGGCGTCGCCCTCGTAGAACGTCTCGAGGTTCGCGCGGTCCATCGTCCACATGCGGCCCATCGCGGCGCTCGCGATCTGGATCGCCTCGCCGCGGTACTGCAGGTCGTTGGTGTTGCGGATCGCCGCCGCCTGCAGGCCGACGAGCCCGAGGATGCCGAACGCGAAGACGAGGATGCCGATGAGCGCCTCGAGCAGGAACGCGCCGGACTGGGCGCGGCGGGCGTCGAAGCGGGCGGGCGGTTTGCGCGGCGTCATGCGGTTCATCCGGTTCACGCGGGGCAGGCCTGCGGATCGCCGACCGAGCGCTTGGGATCGCAGGTCCGGATACCGACGCCGGTGGCCGCGGCGGTGTCGACCAGCACGCGCAGCGCGCGCACGCCGGTGAAGCTCGTCGTCGTGTCGACGTCGATGGTGATGCGCTCGTCGAGCGGGGTCACCGCGTCGTCCTTCAGCACGCGGCCCAGACCGTCGAACACGACGGTGGTGGTGCCCACCGGATCGACGGTGAGCGAGACCTTCGGCGATCCTTCGATCAGGAGCCCGGTCCGCAGCACCGAATCGTCGGAGACGAGCTGCACCTCCCAGCCCTTCCCGGTGTCGAGGACGAAGGCCACCGGAGCGTTGCGCCTCACGGCTTCCGTCTGCGCGACGCGGATGCCCTCGTAGACCGATTCGGTGGCGGCGCGCACCTGCTGACCCGCGATCCAGCTCGAGTACATCGGCAGTGCCATCAGCGCGAGGATCGTGCCGATGGCGATCGTCACCATCAGCTCGATCAGCGTGAGACCGCGGCAGCTGCTGCGGGCGACGCGGCGCATGGTCAGCAGCTCCCGTCCTTGCGCGTGACCCAGCAGCCGGCCGTCGACGTCCAGCCGGTCGGGAGAGCCACCGTGGACTTCGCGCCCGAGGCGACGATCTGGTACTCGAAGCCCTTCATGCCGGCCGAATCGATGCCCTTCGCCGAGGCGGTGTAGGCCGTGGCCGAGGCGCCGGTGCAGGTGATGTCGAACGCCATGTCCTTGGTCGTGGACGGATCGGCGACGCCGCACTTGCCGCCGCCGGCGTCGTAGGTGCGGTTGTCCATGAAGTACTGCTCCATCCGGACCCGGTAGTCGGACAGGCGCGAGGTCGCGTCGATGATGCGGCTGCGGATCACGTAGTCGCGGTACATCGGGATCGCGACCGCGGCCAGGATCGCGGCGATCGCGACCGTGATCATCAGTTCGATGAGCGTGAAGCCCCGCGCGTGGCGGGCCGAACGGGCGATGGACATGGCGTGGGCATCCTCTTCGACGAGCGCATCCTAGGGGGCGGGGATGGGTTGCCGCAAACGGCTCCGACCAGTGGCGCGGGAGGGGGTACGGACGGCGGGTCCGGGGATCAGGGAACAGGGAACAGGGAACAGGGAACAGGGAACAGGGAACAGGGAACAGGGAACAGGGAACAGGGAACAGGGGCGGCGGCGTCACCCGTGGCGGCGCGTCGAGCGCCGGTGGATAGTCTTGCCATTTTGGCAAGAGAATCCCGTCATGCGCGAGGCGGAGGCCGGGAATCACGCGCCGCTTGCGTGGGGATCACGCCGTATGCTTCGGGACCGCCTCCCGGTCTTACCCGTCTCGGACCTTGGGAAGCCGCCCCGGCTTGCCCCCCGATCCTCCGGTCCCCCGGTCGCCCGGTCCCCCGATCCTCCGGTCCCCCGGTCCCACGGTCCCCCGGTCCCACGGTCCCACGGTCCTTCGTTCCGGCCTTGCACTCCAGTACCCGGCGCTCGATGCGCCGCCCAAGGAGACGCCGGCGCTGCTGACCTCTGACTCCTGACTCCTGTTCCCTGTCAGGGGCACGGCGTCCGCGTCCGGCTGGTCCGCACCCGCCCGGTCGCCGCGAGAACCACGAGGATCTCGTCGTGGCCCTGCCGGCACACCGAGAAGGTGCCCATCTGCAGCGCGCCGGACAGGCGGCGAGGCTCGCCCAGCGGGGTGAACGAGACATAGTCGTCGACCGGCCGGTTGCCCTCGATGGTCACGCCGGCCACGGTGGGCGGATCCCAGGCGATCGGCGACGCACCGCCTGCCGGGCGGGCTTCCGCCTCCGGATCGGTGTGGATGATCCATCCGCGCGACCAGTCGCCCTCGTCGGCACAGGTCGTGGCGTCGGCGCTCTTGCAGAGATTGACCCGGACGCCGCGCCGAATCGCCTCGGTCCGGGCGCGTTCGAGGGCGGTCGCGAGCGTCTGGGCGCGGTTGGCGAGCTGCTGCTTCGCGATCCAGTGGCGCCAGGTCGGGATCGCGAAGGTCGAGACCAGCACCGCGATGACCAGCGTCACCGCGAGCTCGATCAACGTCAGCCCGCGGGCAAGGCGGAGGCGGGACGAGGCAGGAACGCATGACATGGCCAGCCATGCTGCGGGCAGCGGCGGGTCGCCGCCTTCAGCCGGACGGCCGACCCGCAAGCCGAAACTCGCGGCAACGGGAAGGCTCGGCCAGGCTCGTCGAGGGTCCGTTGGCGACGGGAAGCCCGCCTTCCTAAGCCAGGGGGCGGTGTACCGGGGGGTTGACGAAAGGCAATTTAGTACTAAACTAAACCAAACACCGAGGGCAACTCCCACGTTCGGCCGGAAGCGGCAGGTTTGCCGCCTTCGGCCGATCACCGGCCGGTCGGGACCCGAGGCGGGCTTTCCGGGCAGCGGGGTCCGCCACAGACGAGGGGCGGAATGACCACGGCACGTCGCATCCTGTGCATCGGCGGAGGGGCCGCGGGGCTCTATTTCGCGCTGCTCGCCAAGAAGGCGGACCCGTCGCGGACGGTCCGCGTGGTCGAGCGCAACCGGCCCTACGACACGTTCGGCTGGGGCGTGGTGTTCTCCGACCAGACGCTCGGCAACCTCGAGGCGGCCGACGCGAAGACCGCGCGCGAGATCGCCGACGCGTTCAACCACTGGGACGACATCGACGTCCACTTCCGCGGCCGCACGATCACCTCGGGCGGCCACGGCTTCTGCGGCATCGGCCGCAAGCGGCTGCTCAACATCCTGCAGCGCCGCTGCGAGGAGCTCGGCGTCGAACTCGTGTTCGAGCGACAGGTCGACGACGACGTCGCCGAGGCGCGCGAATTCCGCGCCGATCTCGTCATCGCCTCGGACGGCATCAACAGCCGCATCCGCGAGCGCTACGCGGCCACCTATCGCCCCGACGTCGACTTGCGGCAGTGCCGGTTCGTGTGGCTGGGCACGAAGAAGCGCTTCGACGCGTTCACCTTCGCGTTCGTCGAGACGCAGCACGGCTGGTTCCAGGCGCACGCCTACCGGTTCGACGACGACACCTCCACGTTCATCGTCGAGACGCCGGAAGCGACGTGGCGGGCCGCCGGGCTCGACACGATGACGCAGCAGGAGGCGATCGCCTTCTGCGAGCGCATGTTCGCGCCCTGGCTCGACGGCCACGCGCTTCTCTCCAATGCCGCGCACCTGCGCGGTTCGGCCAACTGGATCCGCTTTCCGCGCGTCGTGTGCGAGCGATGGGTGCACTGGGTCCCTGGAGAGTCACCAGCCCCCTCGGGGGGAGGCTCGCGGAGCGAGCTTCGGGGGGATGTCACGGGCGACCGAAGGGCCGCCCCGAGGTCGCCGGCCCCCTCGGGGGGAGGCTCGCGGAGCGAGCTTCGGGGGGATCACTCCATTCCGGTGGTGCTGATGGGCGACGCGGCGCACACCGCGCACTTCTCGATCGGCTCGGGCACCAAGCTCGCGTTCGAGGACGCGATCGCGCTCGCGCAGGCGATCGACGCGGACTCCGACCTCGAGCGCGCGCTCGACGCCTACGAGGCGGCGCGCGGCGTCGAGGTGCTCAAGATCCAGAACGCGGCGCGCAACTCGACCGAGTGGTTCGAGAACGTGCGCCGCTACACCGCGCTCGAGGCCGAGCAGTTCGCCTACAGCCTCCTGACCCGCAGCCAGCGCATCTCGCACGAGAACCTGCGCCTGCGCGACCGGGGCTACGTCGGCGGCGTCGAGTCGTGGTTCGCGGGCAAGGCCGGCGTGGACGCGCGCCCGCCGATGTTCGCGCCGTTCACGCTGCGCGGCGTCACGCTGGGGAACCGCGTGGTGGTCTCGCCGATGGCGCAGTACTCGTGCATCGACGGGATGCCCGACGACTTCTACCTCGTGCACCTCGGCAGCCGCGCGCACGGCGGCGCGGGACTCGTGTTCACCGAGATGACCTGCGTGGCGCCCGACGCGCGCATCTCGGAAGGCTGCGCCGGCCTGTGGAACGACGGGCAAGCGCAGGCGTGGAAGCGCATCGTCGACTACGTGCACGCACGCACGCCGGCGAAGGTCGCGCTGCAGCTCGGTCACGCCGGGCCGAAGGGCTCGACCCAGAAGGGCTGGGAGGACGCCGAAGAGCCGATCGTGCCTCCTGAGCGCAACTGGCCGCTCCTCGCGCCGTCCGCACTGCCTTACGGCCCGACCAACCAGGTGCCGCGCGCCATGACGCGAGAGGACATGAACCGCGTGCGCGAGGAGTTCGTCGCCGCGACGAAGCGTGGTGCCGAGGCCGGCTTCGACTGGCTCGAACTCCACTGCGCGCACGGCTACCTCTTGTCCGCGTTCCTGTGCCCGCTCACCAACCGGCGCGACGACGAGTACGGCGGAACGCTCGAAGCCCGCGCCCGCTGGCCGCTCGAGGTGTTCCGGGAGATGCGCGAGGCGTGGCCGGCGGAGCGCCCGATGTCGGTGCGCCTTTCCGCCCACGACTGGGCGCCGGGCGGCAACACGCCCGACGACGCGGTCGCGCTCGCGCGCCTGTTCAAGGAGGCGGGCGCCGACCTGATCGACGTCTCGTCGGGGCAGACCACGCGCGCGGCGAAGCCGGTCTACGGGCGCATGTACCAGACGCCGTTCGCCGACCGCGTCCGCAACGAGGCGGGGATCGCGACGATGGCGGTCGGCGCGATCTTCGAGCCGGACCACGTGAACAGCATCCTGATGGCCGGGCGCGCGGACCTGTGCGCGCTCGCGCGGCCGCACCTCGCCGATCCGTACTGGACGCTGCACGCGGCCGCGCAACTGGGCTACGCGGGATCGCAATGGCCGGTGCAGTACCTGACCGGCAAGGCGCAGCTCGAGCGCAACCTCGCGCGCGCGGCGACGGAAGCCGCGAACCTGCCGGAGGCGAACGGGTGACGACCGCCGGACCGCTCCTTGGACAGCACGCCGTCGTCACCGGCGGGGGACGCGGCATCGGGCTCGCGATTGCCGCGGCGCTCGCGTCGCAGGGCGCGTCGGTGTCGCTCGTCGGGCGCGACCGCTCGCGGCTCTACGAGGCGGTGCAGTCGCTGCCCGCGGGAGCGCAGTGCGACGCGCACGCCTGCGACGTCGCCGATGCGGCGTCCGTGGCGGCAACGTTCGCGGCGATCGCGAAGACCGGCCACCGCACGACGATCCTGGTCAACAACGCGGGCGCGGCGAAGAGCGCGCGGCTCGCGGCGACCGACGACGCGCTGTGGCGCGAGATGCTCGACGTCAACCTGACCGGGACGTTCCACTGCATCCGCGCGGCGCTGCCCGCGCTCCTCGACGCGAAGTCCGGCCGCATCGTCAACGTGGCCAGCACCGCGGGCGTCGTCGGCTACCCCTACGTCGCGGCGTACTGCGCGGCGAAGCACGGTGTCGTGGGACTCACGCGCGCGCTCGCCCTCGAACTCGCATCCACCGGCGTCACCGTCAACGCGGTCTGCCCGGGCTACACCGACACCGACATGGTGCGCGACGCGGTGGCGAACATCGTCGCGCGGACCGGGCGCAGCGAGTCCGAGGCCCGAAGCGCGCTGGCGTCGCGCAACCCGCAGAAGCGCCTCGTGGCGCCCGCGGAGGTCGCCCACGCCGTCCTGTGGCTGTGCCAGCCCGGGTCGAAGTCGGTGAACGGGCAGGTGGTCGTCGTCGATGGCGGGGAGACCGCCGGATGAGCGGCGAGACCGCGGAGGCCGGGATGGATACCCGGGAGCGGGACTACGAGACGCGCAGCGACGCGTCGCGCCACCACGACGCGCTGCGCCTGTGGCTGCGACTTCTGACCTGCACGACGATGATCGAGCGCGGGATCCGCCGCCGGCTGCGCGAACGCTTCGGGCTGTCGTTGTCGCGCTTCGACCTGCTCGCGCAGCTCGAGCGCGCCCCGTCGGGTCTGCGGATGGGCGAGTTGTCGCGCCGCCTCATGGTCACCGGAGCCAACGTGACCGGCCTGGTCGCGCAGCTCACGGCCGAAGGCATGGTCGAGCGCCTGGCCGAACCCGGCGACCGCCGCGCGTTCGTCGTGCGCCTGACGACGAAGGGGCGCGACGCCTTCCGCGGGATGGCCGCCGAGCACGAGCGCTGGATCGTCGAACTGGCCGGGGGGCTCTCGGCCTCCGAGCGAGCGCGACTTCACGCGCTCCTGGGGTCGCTCAAGACTTCGGTGCGCGCGCGCGAGCCGGAAGACGCGGGCAGCGCGAGCGCGCGCCCCAACCGCAGGGAGACCTGACCATGGAGTCGCACCGCCGGCCGTTCGCGCAGTACAAGGCGACCCACTTCCGCTACGAGACGTCCGGCGACGGCAAGGTCGCGACGATCACGCTCGACCGCCCCGAGCGCAAGAACCCGCTGTCGTTCGATTCCTACGCCGAGCTGCGAGACCTCTTCCGCGGCCTGGTCTACGCGAGCGACGTGAAGGCGGTCGTGATCGCCGGCGCCGGCGGCAACTTCAGCTCCGGTGGCGACGTGCACGAGATCATCGGACCGCTCACGCGCATGGCGATGCCGGGCCTCCTCGAGTTCACGCGCATGACCGGCGACCTCGTGAAGGCGATGCGGCACTGCCCGCAGCCGATCGTCGCCGCGGTCGACGGCGTGTGCGCCGGCGCGGGTGCGATGGTGGCGCTCGCGTCCGACATCCGGATCGGCACGCCGCGCGCGAAGACCGCGTTCCTGTTCGTGCGTGTCGGGCTCGCGGGCGCGGACATGGGCGCGTGCGCGCTCCTGCCGCGCACGATCGGGCAGGGCCGTGCGTCCGACCTCCTGTACTCGGGCCGCGCGATGACCGCGGACGAGGGCGTTGCCTGGGGCTTCTTCCAGCGCGTCGTCGATCCGGAGCGCGTGCTCGGCGAAGCGCAGGACTACGCGCGCATGCTGGCCGACGGCCCGACCTTCGCGCACGCGATGACCAAGACGCTGCTCCACCAGGCGTGGGCAATGGGACTCGACGACGAGATCGAGGCCGAGGCGCAGGCGCAGGCGATCTGCATGCAGACCGAGGACTTCCGGCGCGCCTACCGGGCGTTCGCGGCGAAGGCGTCGCCGAAGTTCGAAGGCAACTGATCTGCGGACGATGCGTCCCGCCGCGATGGACACGCCGTTCTTCGAGGATCCGCAACGCGGGCGCGCGACGGCGCCCTGCGCGCGGACCGCGCGCACGCCGCCATGAACCGGAGGACCGGATGAAGACCGCCCACGTCGACACCTTCGCCCGCGACCGCCTGCCGCCGCGCGAACAGTGGCCGGACCTCGTGTTCGACCTGCCCGAACTCGCCTATCCGGAGCGTCTGAACTGCGCGACCGAACTCGTGCGCGGCGCGATCGCGCGCGGGCAGGGCGACCGGGTCGCGATCCGGTCTCCCGCCGGCGTTCGCTGGACCTATCGCGACCTGGACGCGGAAGCCAACCGGATCGCGCGTGTGCTGGTCGAGGACCTGGGCGTCGTGCCGGGCAACCGCGTGCTGCTGCGCGGCCCCAACAGCCCGAAGATGGCGGCGAACTGGTTCGCGATCCAGAAGGCAGGTGCGATCGCGGTGGCGACGATGCCGCTCCTCCGCGCGAAGGAACTGGTCGACATCGCGGCCACGGCCGAGGTGTCGCACGCGCTGTGCGACGGCCGGCTCGCCGACGAACTGATCCTCGCGCGGCCGCAGGTGCCTTCCTTGCGCCGCGTCGCGCTGTTCGAGTCCGACGCGTACGACGGCATCGACCGGCGCGCGCGCGAGAAGCCCGCGACCTTCGACGATGTCGCCACCTTCGCGGAGGACGTGGCGATGATCGCGTTCACCTCGGGCACGACCGGCAAGCCCAAGGGCACGATGCACACGCACCGCGACGTGATCGCGGCGTCCGACTGCTGGCCGAAGCACACGCTGAAGGCCTCGCCCGACGACGTGTTCACCGGCAGCCCGCCGCTCGCCTTCACGTTCGGGCTGGGCGGGCTCCTCGTGTTCCCGCTGCGCATCGGAGCCTCGACGATGCTGGTCGAGCGCCCGGCTCCCGACACGCTGTTCGAGGCGATCGAGAAGCACGGCGCCACGGTGCTGTTCACCGCGCCGACCGCGTATCGCGCGATGTCGGCGCTGGCGAAGGACCGCGACCTGTCGAAGCTGCGCAAGTGCGTGTCCGCGGGCGAGGCGCTGCCTGCGTCGACGCGCGCGATGTGGAAGGAGGCGACCGGCATCGACATCGTCGACGGCATCGGCTCGACCGAGATGTTCCACATCTTCATCTCGCACCCGGACGATGACGTGCGCGGCGGCGCGACCGGCAAGGCGGTGCCCGGCTACCGGGCGTGCATCCTCGGCGACGACGGCGAACCGCTGCCGCCGGGCAAGGTCGGCCGCCTCGCGGTCAAGGGGCCCACCGGCTGCAAGTACCTCGACGATCCGCGCCAGACGAGCTACGTCCAGCGCGGCTGGAACCTGACGGGCGACGCCTACTTGGTCGACGAGGACGGCTGGTACGTGTTCCAGGCCCGCACCGACGACATGATCGTGACGGCCGGCTACAACATCGCGGGACCGGAAGTCGAGTCGGCGCTGATGCGTCACCCCGATGTCGCCGACTGCGGCGTCGTCGCAGCGCCCGACGAGGAGCGGGGCATGATCGTCAAGGCCTACGTCGTGCTGAAGCCGGGCATCGAGCCGGGCGAGGAGACGACGAAGCTCCTGCAGGAGTACGTGAAAGCCACGATCGCGCCGTACAAGTACCCGCGCGCGGTCGAGTACGTCGAGGCGCTGCCGCGCACCGAGACCGGCAAGCTCCAGCGTTTCCGGCTGCGGACGATGGCGAAGGAGGGGTCCCGGTGACCGCCGGGGCTGCCCGGGCGGTGTCTGCGCGCACCGTTGCGGAGATGAAGGAAGGAAGGCACGCATGAAGATCCTGCAACCGCCCGGCTGGGCGCCCCCGAAGGGCTACTCGAACGGCGTCGCCGCGCGCGGGACCTTCGTCGCGATCGGAGGCCAGATCGGATGGAACGCGGCACAGCATTTCGAGACCGACGACTTCGCCGCGCAGGCCCGGCAGGCGCTCGAGAACGTGGTCGCGGTGCTCGAGCAGGCCGGCGGGCGGCCGGAGCACCTCGTGCGCCTGACCTGGTACGTCGTCGACAGCGGCGAGTATCTCGCTTCGCTGCGCGAACTCGGCCGCGCGTACCGCGAGGTGATCGGCCGCCACTACCCCGCGATGACCGCGGTGGAAGTGAGCCGGCTCATGGAACCGCGCGCGAAGGTCGAGGTCGAGGCCACCGCGATCGTGCCGGACTGACCCCGCGCGCGCGGCATCGGCACGAACCGTCAACGGGAGACTTGCGATGAAGACCGTCGTTCCGGCGTGGGATCTGCCCGCGGTGCCGGTGGAGGGCACCGAAGCACGATTCCCGGTGCGCCACGTCTACTGCGTGGGGCGCAACTATGCCGAGCACGCCGCGGAGATGGGCGGCGACGCGACGAAGGAACCGCCGTTCTTCTTCATGAAGGCCGCCGACACGATCCTTCCGGTCGCGCGAGGCGAGGTCGGCAGGATGGCCTACCCGCAGGCGACGAAGAGCCTGCACCACGAGGTCGAACTGGTCGTCGCGATCGGCGAGCGCGGTGCCGATTTCGACGCTCCCGATGCGCTGCGACACGTATTCGGCTACGCCGTCGGGCTCGACATGACGCGACGCGACCTGCAGGCCGCGGCCAAGGAGTCCCGGCGTCCCTGGGACATGGGGAAGTCGTTCGCGCAGGCTGCGCCGATCGGCCCGATCCATCCGGTCTCCGCCGGAGGCCACCGCAGCCGCGGAGCAATCACGCTCGACGTCAACGGCGAGCGGCGCCAGGCAGGCGACCTTCGCGACATGATCTGGGACGTCGCGCACACGCTCGCGTTCCTGTCGAAACTCTGCGAGCTCGAGCCCGGCGACCTCGTCTTCACCGGGACGCCGGCCGGTGTCGCGGCGGTCGTCGCCGGCGACCGGCTCGACGCGCGCGTGGTGGGCCTCGCGCCGCTCGTTCTCGACATCGTTCGGCGGGCGTGATGGCGCACGACCCGGCACCGATGTCCGCCGACGAGGTCGAGCGCGGCTACAACAACCGCGCCGCGGTCCCCGACCATCCGGCGTGGATCGCGCGCTGGGGCGAGCTGTCGGCGAGGGCATTCGCGAGCGAGCACGTCCTGCGCGACCTGCGCTACGGGCCGGGGCCGAAGGAGACGCTGGACCTGTTCCTGCCGCGAGGGATCGCGCGCGGCACCTTCGTGTTCCTGCACGGCGGCTACTGGCGCGCGCTCGACAAGGACGCGCACGCGTTCGTGGCACCTCCGCTCACCGCCCGCGGGATTGCCGTGGCGGTCGCGAATTACGACCTCTGCCCGCAGGTGTCGATTGCGACGATCGTCGAGGAGACGGCGCGCGCCGTTGCGTGGCTCGTGCGCGAGGGACCGAAGCACGGCGCGGCGGCGCGGCCGCTCGTCGTCGGCGGACACTCGGCGGGCGGACACCTCGCCGCGATGATGATCGCGCGCGACTGGCGCGGCGACGGGTTCGATGCACACCAGGTTGCCGCCGCGGTCTCGCTGTCCGGTGTGCACGACCTCACCCCGATGGTGCGGTTCTCGTACAACGTCGACCTGAAACTCGACGAGGCCGAAGCGGCGCGACTTTCGCCAGCGATGATCGAACCCGCGACGGATGCGCCGCTTGTCCTGGCGGCGGGCGGGGCGGAAACGAGCGAGTTTCTGCGCCAGAGCGAACTCCTGTGGGATGCGTGGCCCCGCAACCGGCCTTCGGGTTGGCGGGGGCCGCTGGTGGTTCCGGGAAAGCACCACTTCGACGTGGTGCTGGAGCACGCGGACGAGGGTTCGTCGCTCACCCGGGCGACGTTCGCGCTCTTCGAAGGCGCGCGCGCGGGCTGAACGCGCGCTTCGCGCACCGGCACGTCGGGTGCGCACGCGCGCCTCGCGCGCCGGGTACGCGGTCAGCGCCGCCCGCCGAAACGCCCGCCGCCGCCGCCGAAGCGCCCGCCGTAGCCGCCGCCGCCGAAGGAACGGCCGCCGCCGAAGCGGTCGCCGCCGCCGAATCCTCCCCCGCCGAACGAGCGGTCGCCGCCTCCGAAGCGGTCATCCCCGCCGCCGAACGAGCGGTCGCCGCCGCCGAAGGAACGGCCGCCGCCGAA
>WBZL01002212.1_pt1 | contig 16667 bp, 18 predicted proteins | sample 5204291 | NCBI WGS metagenome assembly WBZL01 (sample SAMN12344345, study PRJNA552823) | activated sludge metagenome | biome: Activated sludge suspended growth; feature: Nitrification reactor; material: Wastewater; isolation source: activated sludge from nitrification reactor of wastewater...
GGTGCCGTTGGCGCCGGTGACCTGGCCGTCGGCGTCCAGGCACAGCAGGGCGGCGCCCTCGCTGCCGGCGCCGCTGACCTGCCAGCCGGCGGGCCAGGCCAGGTGCAGGCGAAGTTGATGCGGGCGCGCCAGCAGCAGGGCGTCTTCGATCTGGCGGGCGGATTGGGCCACCAGGTGCTTGAGTTCGGGGCGCTCGGGCGCGTTGACGCCGGTGACGTCAATCATGCCCAGGCAGGCGCCGTCGGGGCCGAACAGGGGCGCGCCGGCGCAGCTGTAGACGCCGGTGTCGGCAAAAAAATGTTCGCCGCGGTGCAGCCACACAGGCTGGCGCTCGGCCAGCGCTGCGCCGATGGCGCTGGTGCCGATGGCCGCTTCCGACAGGTCCACGCCCACGCGCGCGATGGCGTGGCTGGCGCGGTTGCGGTGGTCGATGGCGCCTGCGGTGTCGATGACGGTGCCCTGCGCGTCGGTCAGCAGGGCGAAATAACGGATGGGCGCGATCTGCGCGGCCAGGCGCTGCAGCTCGGGGCGGGCGGCGGCCAGCAGGGCGGCGTGCTGCTCGGCGCTGCGGGCGCGGGCGTGGGGCGAGACGGCGTCGAACACCACCGGCGCCTCGGGCCGCGCGCCACGCGCCAGGCAGCGGCGCCAGCTTTGCACGATCCAGGCGCGGTCGAGCCAGGCGCCGACGAGCGCCTCGGTCAGCTCCATGCCCTCGGCCAGCACGGTCTGGCGCGCCAGGGCGATCTGGTGTTGGCGGGGGTCGGGGCGCATCATGGTGGGCGAGCGGTGCGACGGGCCGGTGGGTCGGCCCGAGTGTCTCATTCTGAGATTATTCGAGCCGCTTCCGGCCAACCGAGGGTATTTCCTAGGTGCAGCGGCGCGGCTTGTTCCAAGAATGACCGCTTTCAGTGCAAACCGACAAACCCCACGACAAAAGGAGACGCCCACGATGAAAGTCGAGCTCAAGGTCAATGGCAAGGCGGTCACGGCCGACGTGCCGCCCAACACGCTGCTGGTGCAGCTGCTACGTGAACACCTGCGCCTGACCGGCACCCACGTGGGCTGCGACACCGGCCAGTGCGGCGCCTGCACGGTGATCGCCGACGGCAGCGCCATCAAGGCCTGCAACGTGCTGGCGGCGCAGATGCAGGGCGCCGAGGTGACCACCATCGAAGGTCTGGCGGCGGCCGACGGCACGCTGCACCCGATGCAGGCGGCCTTCAAGGAATGCCACGGCCTGCAATGCGGTTTCTGCACGCCGGGCATGGTGATGAGCAGCGTCGATCTGCTGGCGCGCCACCCGCAGGCCAGCGAGGCCGAGATCCGCGCCCTGCTGGACGGCAACCTGTGCCGCTGCACGGGTTACCAGAACATCGTCAAGGCGGTGCAGACCGCCCAGAAGGCCATGGCCGCCTGACGGCCCCACCGAGGAGACAAGACCATGGGTGCCAATGAATTTGCCAAACTGCCGCACATCGGCGAATCGCTGAGGCGCAAGGAAGACGTGCGCTTTCTGACCGGTGCCGGCAACTACACCGACGACGTCGACCAGGCCAACCAGAAATACGCCGTCTTCGTGCGCTCGCCGCACGCCCATGCCCGCGTGAAGGGCGTCGACACCGCCGCCGCCGCCGCCATGCCCGGTGTGGCCGGCGTCTTCAGCGGCAAGGACATCGAGGGCAAGATGGGCGGGCTGCCCTGCGGCTGGCTCATCAGCAACCCCGACGGCTCGCCCATGAAGGAGCCGCCACACCCCATCCTGGCCATCGGCAAGGTGCGCTACGTGGGCGACCACGTGGCCATGGTGGTGGCCGATACGCTGCAGCAGGCCAAGGACGCCGCCGAGGCGGTGCAGGTCGACTACGAAGAGCTGGCGCCGGTGATCGACATGCGCACCGCCCGCAACGGCCCGGCGCTGCACGACGAGGCGCCCGACAACCACTGCTACAAGTGGACGCTGGGCGACAAGGCCGCGGTCGACGCCGCCTTTGCCGGCGCCGCCCACGTGACCAAGCTGGACATCACCAACAACCGGCTGATCCCCAACGCCATCGAGCCGCGCGCCGCCAACGCCAGCTACAACCGCGCCACCGACGAATACGTGCTGTACGTGGCCAACCAGAACCCGCACGTCGAGCGCCTGCTGATGACCGCCTTCGTGCTGCAACTGCCCGAGCACAAGGTGCGCGTGGTGGCGCCCGACGTCGGCGGCGGTTTTGGCTCCAAGATCTTTCTGTACGCCGAGGACGTGGCGCTCACCTGGGCGGCCAAGCAGCTCAACTGCGCCATCAAGTGGACGGCCGAGCGCAGCGAATCGTTTGTGAGCGACGCGCACGGGCGCGACCACATCACCCACGCGGAAATGGCGATGGACAAGGACGGCAAGTTCCTGGCCATGCGCGTGCACACCGACGCCAACCTGGGCGCCTACCTGTCCACCTTCGCCTCCAGCGTGCCGACCATCCTGTACGGCACCCTGCTGGCGGGGCAGTACGCGGCGCCGCAGATCTACGTCGAGGTGGACGGCTGGTTCACCAGCACCGCCCCGGTCGATGCCTACCGCGGCGCCGGCCGGCCCGAGGCCACCTACGTGGTCGAGCGCCTGGTCACGCGCTGCGCCTGGGAGCTGGGCCTGTCGCAGGACGAGATCCGCAAGCGCAACTTCATCACCCAGTTCCCCTACCAGACGCCGGTGGCGCTGCAGTACGACATCGGCGACTACCACGCCTGCATGAACGACGCGCAAAAGCTCGCCGACGTGGCCGGCTTCGACGCCCGCCGCCAGGCCAGCGAGGCCAAGGGCCTGAAGCGCGGCATCGGCTACAGCAGCTACATCGAGGCCTGCGGGCTGGCGCCCAGCAACATCGCCGGCGCCCTGGGCGCGCGCGCCGGCCTGTTCGAGGCCGGCGAAGTGCGCGTGCACCCGACCGGCAGCGTGACGGTGTTCACCGGCTCGCACAGCCACGGCCAGGGGCACGAAACCACCTTTGCCCAGCTGGTGGCGGCGCGCTTGGGCATAGACCCATCGCAGGTCGATATCGTGCACGGTGACACCGGCCGCGTGCCTTTCGGCATGGGCACCTACGGCAGCCGCTCGCTGTCGGTGGGTGGCACGGCCATCATGAAGGCGCTGGACAAGATCGAGGCCAAGGCCAAGAAGATCGCCGCGCACCTGATGGAAGCGTCGGACGCCGACATCGACTTTGCCAACGGCGAATTCACCGTCAAGGGCACCGACAAGAAGATCCCCTTTGCCCAGGTGGCGCTGACGGCCTACGTGCCGCACAACTACCCGCTCGACAAGCTGGAGCCGGGCCTGAACGAGACCGCGTTCTACGACCCGACCAACTTCACCTATCCGGCCGGCAGCCACATCTGCGAGGTCGAGGTCGATCCCGAGACCGGCGAGACACGGGTGGTGAACTACGTCGCTTCCGACGACTTCGGCAACGTCATCAACCCGATGATCGTCGAGGGCCAGGTGCACGGCGGGCTGGCGCAGGGCATCGGCCAGGCGCTGCTGGAGCAGGGCGTGTACGACACCGACAGCGGCCAGCTGCTGACCGGCAGCTACATGGACTACGCGATGCCGCGTGCCGACGACCTGCCGAGCTTCACGGTCGAGACGGCCAAGGGCACACCGTGCACGCACAACCCGCTGGGCGTCAAGGGCTGCGGCGAAGCCGGGGCCATCGGCAGCCCGCCGGCGGTGATCAACGCCATCTGCGACGCGCTGGGCGTCAAGGACGTGCCGATGCCCGCCACGCCCTACACTGTGTGGAAGGCGGCGCGTTCCGCCGCATGAGATCCGACAACACGAGTTCCGAGGAGCGCAGCGCATGCAAGCCTTCACCTACAGCACCCCGGCCTCGGTGGCCGACGCCGCCCAGGCTGCCGCCGGCGGCGCCAAGCTCATCGCCGGCGGGCAGAGCCTGCTGCCGTCGATGAAGCTCGGCCTGGCCAGCCCCGAGGCGCTGGCCGACCTGGGATCGATCGCCGATCTGAAGGGCATCACGGTCGCCGGCGGCATGGTCAGGATCGGTGCCACCACGACCCATGCCGAGGTGGCCGCCCACCCCGACGTGGCCAAGGCCATCCCGGCGCTGGCCGATCTGGCCGGCAACATCGGCGACCGCCAGGTGCGCCACCGCGGCACCATCGGTGGCAGCCTGGCCAACAACGACCCCGCGGCCTGCTACCCGGCTGCCGTGCTGGGCCTGGGGGCGACGATCCACACGAATACGCGCACGATCGCCGCCGACGACTTCTTCAAGGGCTTGTACGAAACCGCGCTGGCCGAGGGGGAGGTGATCACCGCGGTGAGCTTCCCCATCCCGGCCAAGGCCGGCTGGCAGAAGTTCAAGCAGCCGGCGTCGCGCTTCTCGCTGGTCGGCGTGTTCGTCAGCCAGGGCCCGCAGGGCACGCGCGTGGCCGTCACCGGCGCGGGCCCCTGCGTGTTCCGCGCCCAGGAACTGGAGGCCAGGCTGGCGGGCAACTGGTCGGCGTCGGCGCTGGACGGCGCCAGCGTCAGCGCCGACGGCCTGAACACCGACCTGCACGGCTCGGCCGCGTACCGCGCGGCCTTGATCCCGGTGCTGGCCGCGCGCGCGGTGGGTTGATCGGCGCGCCACCCGCGCGACCGCCCGACGACCGCGTGCGAACGGCCGGTTCGGGCACCGCCCGGAACTTTGCGATGATCGAAACGCCGCAGCCGCTGCGGCGTTTTGTTTTGGACCCCGCCCCGTGACCGACCTGCCGACCAGCATCGACGACACCGCCGCCCAGCTGCTGGACCACGACTACGTGGCCGACCGCCAGCTGTCCACCGTGCTGTACCTGGCGCTGAAGCTGCAGCGGCCGCTGTTCCTCGAGGGCGAGCCGGGCACCGGCAAGACCGAGATCGCGCGCACGCTGTCGGCCATGCTGGGCCGCGAGCTGATCCGGCTGCAGTGCTACGAGGGGCTCGACCTGGCCGGCGCCGCCTACGAGTGGAACTACGGCCGCCAGATGATGGAGATCCGCCTTGCCGAGCGCGACGCCGCCGTGTCGCGCGAGCAGCTCGCCGGCGAGCTGTTCGGTCCACGCTTCCTCAACCAGCGCGCGCTGCTGCGCGCCATCGACCCGGCGCGGGCGCTGCCGCCGGTGCTGCTGATCGACGAGCTCGACCGCGCCGACGAGCCCTTCGAGGCCTTCCTGCTCGAAGTGCTGTCGGACTGGCAGATCACGATCCCCGAGCTCGGCACGATCAAGGCCGTGCAGCCGCCGATCGTGGTGCTGACCAGCAACCGCACGCGCGAGATCCACGACGCCGTCAAGCGCCGCTGCCTGTACCACTGGGTGGGCTACCCCGACGCCGCGCGCGAGCTGCGCATCCTGCAGCACCGCGTGCCCGACGCCGCCGCGGCCTTGTCGAGCCAGATCGTCGCCTTCGTGCAGAAGCTGCGCGAGGTCGAGCTGTACAAGCTGCCCGGCATCGCCGAGACCATCGACTGGACGCGCGCGCTGATGCAGCTCGACGCCGTGGTGCTGGACCCGCAGCTGGTGCAGGACACCCTGGGCGTGCTGCTGAAGTACCAGGACGACATCGCGCGCATGCAGGGCGGCGAGGCGGCGCGCATCCTCGAGCAGCTGCGCAGCGCGGCGGCGTAGGAGGCAAGCGACATGGCCATCGAACTGCCCAAGGAGACGCGCCAGCGCGCCATCGCGTCGATCGAGAAGTACTTCGAGCAGGAGCGCGGCGAGCGCCTGGGCAACATCGCCGCCGGCGCCCTGCTGGGCTTCTTCGTCGAGGAGATCGGGCCGAGCATCTACAACCAGGCCGTCGCCGACGTGCAGGAGCGCCTGCAGCAGCGCATCGCCGAGCTCGACCTCGAGGTGCACGAGGACGAGTTCGCCTACGGCCGCAAGCACGAGGGCGTGCGTCGCGGCCGCACCTGAAGGCGCGCGACCGCATGAACCCGCCGACGGGCCGCCCATCGTGATCCCCCGCCCCCGCACGACCCGCGCCGGCCACCTGGCCGAGAACGTGATGCACTTCGCCCGCGTGCTGCGCAGCGCCGGCATGCCGGTGGGCACCGACCGCGTGCAGCTCGCGCAGCGCGCGCTGCTGGTGGCCGGCCTGGAGAGCCGCTCCGACTTCCACGCGACGCTGCAGTGCTGCCTGCTCGACCGCATCGAGCACCGCGAGCTGTTCGACCAGGCCTTCGAGCTGTTCTGGCGCGATCCCGACCTCGAAGGCCGGATGCGCGCCCTGCTGCTGCCCAAGGTCCGGGTCAAGGACCATCGGCCCGACGTGCCCGAGAACCGCCGCCTCGGCGAGGCGCTGTTCCCGCGCGGCGAGGAGCGGCCCCCCGATGCGCCCGAGCCGCCGCAGGAACTGGAGCTCGACGCGGCACTGACCTGGAACGACCGCGAGCGCCTGAACCAGGCCGACTTCGAGACCATGACGGCCGACGAATGGCGCGCCGCGCAGCGCCTGCTGGCGCGCCTGAACCTGGCCTTCGAGCCGATCCGCACGCGGCGCAGCCGGCGCGCCACCCACCCCGGGCGGCCCGACTGGCGGGCCACCCTGCAGGCCATGGCGCGCCACGGCGGCGAGCTGTGGAACCTGCGCTGGCGCGAGCCGCGCACGCGGCCGGCGCCGCTGGTGATGCTGGCCGACATCTCGGGCTCGATGAGCCGCTACTCGCGCATGCTGCTGCACTTCGGCCACCTGCTCGGCCATGCCGAGGCGCGCGTCGAGAGCTTCGTGTTCGGCACGCGGCTGACGCGCACGACGCGGCTGCTGCGCAGCCGCGATCCCGACCTGGCCGTTGGCCAGGTGGTGCGCGCGGTGGCCGACTGGTCCGGTGGCACGCGCATCACCACCAGCCTGCAGGCCTTCAATCGCCGCTGGGCACGCCGCGTGCTCAACAGCCAGACCACCGTGCTGCTGGTCAGCGATGGCCTGGAGCATGGCGACACCGAGGCGCTGGGCTTCGAGATGGACCGCCTGCACAAGAGCTGCCGCCGCCTCATCTGGCTCAATCCGCTGCTGCGCTTCGACCGCTTCGAGCCGCGCGCCGGTGGCATCCGCGCGATGCTGCCGCATGTCGACCGCTTCATGCCGGTGCACAACCTGGCCAGCCTGGAGCAGCTGGTGCACCTGCTCGGCCGCCACGACGAGCCGGCCGTGATTCGATGACGCACGCCCGCAGCCGCTGCCGATGCGCGCGCGACGCCCGGTGTACCGGGCGCGTCTGTGGGCCTGCGGCCCCTGCGCCCCTCGACCTCCATCCTTCCCACCTGCCCCACCCGCCATGCAACTGAGCAACCAGCAAGCCCTGCCCGTCGGCCAGGCCCAGGCCTGGGAGGCCTTGAACGACATCGAGCTGCTGCGCTCGGCGATCCCCGGCTGCGAGTCGATCACCGCGATCGGCGAGAACCAGTACGAGGCCCTGGTGGTGGCCGCCGTCGGCCCAGTGAAGGCCAAGTTCAAGGGCAAGCTGCGCCTGGCCAACCTGCAGCCGCCCACCTCGTACACGCTGCTGTTCGAAGGCCAGGGCGGCCCGGCCGGGCATGCCAAGGGCAGCGCCGACATCCGGCTCGAGGCCGTCTCGGCGCGCGAGACGCTGCTGCACTACACCGCCAACGCCAGCGTCGGCGGCAAGATCGCGCAGATCGGCTCGCGGCTCGTCGACATGGCCGCGCAGAAGACGGCGGGTGAGTTCTTCGCCAGCTTCAACGAGCGGCTGCAGGAGCGGTACGGCGTGGCGCCCGAGCCGGCCCCCGAGCCGACCCGGGCCGGCTGGTGGGCCCGCGTGGTCGCGTGGTGGCGGCGGTTGGTGGGCTGATCAGCCCAGCCGCAGCGCGCGCAGGATCGCCTCGCGCTGGCCCGTCCAGGCATAGCGCGCCAGCGCATCGGCGCGCGCGCGCTCCCGCATCGAACCGAGCGCCTCGAAGCTTCGCAGCCAGGCATCGAGCCGGCGCTGCCACTCGTGCGCACGGGCCAGCGCGCCGGTGACCCCGTCGCGGATGGCGTCGGCGTAGTTGGCCGACGGCGAGGCCATGCTCAGCGTCCCGACGGCCGCCGCCTCGAAGTACTTCAACGGCGACTTGCAGTCGGTGAACAGGTTGGCCTGCAGCGGCATCAGGTTGACCTCGACGCTGCCCACCAGACGCTGCAGGTTGACCCAGTCGTGGAACGGCGCCCGTTTCACGCGGCCGCCGAAACGCTGCAGCGCCGGGCCGGGCTCGATGTAGCCGACGGTCAGCACGTCGAGCTGCGGGTGCGCGTCGAGCAGCGCCTCGAGCGCCGGCTCGACGATCGCGTAGTCCAGCCGGTGCGACGGCGACCCGCTGAAGTAGCCCAGCGTCAGCCGCCCGTCGCGCGCGAAGCCCGACGCGGCCTTGTCGGCCCACACCGCGTCGGACATCGCCAGCTGCTCGCGGTTCATGAAGTTGGGCACCACGGCCACCGGACGTCCGGTGAAGGCCGCGATGCGCGTGGCCAGGAACGCATTGGTGGTGATGGCCGCGTCGCAGGCGCGCAGCGTGCGCCCCATGCGGCCGATCATGCCGAACCAGTCGTCCCACACCCGCGGGTCGTTCTTGTCCAGCGCCAGGTTGTCGACGATCAGGTGCACGTAGTCGGTGTCGAAGACGAAGTCGTCGACGTCGAAGAACACCGGCTTGCCGTGCGTGCGGAAGCGCTCGATCAGGCCGGCCACGTGGTGCTCGTAGCCCGAGCGGCAGATCACCAGACGGTCGGCGTGCTCGACCAGCGTGTCCAGGGCCGTCAGGTCGGCGCGGTGGAACCAGCTCGCGCGCACCGCGGGATCCGGACCGTCGTTGAGCACCTGCGCCATGTTCCACGCGCGGTAGCGGAAGGTGCTGTTGTTGGGCTCCTCGTAGTAGTAGGCGACGCGCTGGTGCGCGCCGGCCAGCAGCCGCAACCGGTCGGCCAGCGGCAGCAGCCAGGGGTCGGTATACGGCCGCTCGGGCGTGTGCAGGCGGTACATCAACGTGCGGCAACCGGTGCGGCCAGCTGCTCGACCACCGCCTGCAGCGTCTGCGTCCAGTCGCGCGCCAGGCCCGATGCCGCGTGCTGGCGACGCCGGCGCTCGTCGTCGCCGACCAGCGCCACGCCCTGCGCCAGGCCCTCGACCAGCGCGTCGCGGTCGAGCTCGCAGAGGATCAGGTTGGCCGACAGCGCCGACAGGTCCTGCTTCAGGCCGTGGCGGTTGCTCACCACCACCGCCCCGCTGGCCACCAGGTCCAGCGGCGGGTAGCTCGGGTGCGGCGTGTACATCAGGCTCAGGCCCAGGTCGGCACCCCCCACCAGCTCGGCATAGTCCGACCAGTCGAGGTTCTCGCGCTTCACCGGCACGCAGTGGCCGGCCAGCGCGACGTCGGGGATGTCCTTGCCGACGAACACGATCTCCCACTGCGCCGGGTCGATCACGCCGCGCACCAGGGACTCCTCGAGCACCTCGATGCCCAGGAAGAACAGGTTGCGCGCGTTGTGCGGACGGGCATAGAAAACCAGCCGGCGGCGCGCCCCCGCCGGCCGTGGCCGCGGGTGGAACACCGACGCCGGGAACGCCGGCTCGAAGCTGAGCGCGTGCCGGCCGATGTTCGTGAAGCCCTCGGCGGCCAGATGCTGCTGCAGCAGCCGCGTATTGACCACCACGCGCAGGCCTTCGCGGCGCAGCAATTGCTCGCAGCGCAGGCGCTCGTCGCCGTGGGGGTAGAACAGCCGCTCGTCCTCCTGCAGCAGGTAGACCAGCGCGTCGGTGGCGACACCCGGCAACGCGGCCACGGTGGTCCACCACGAGGTGGTGATGACCAGCTCGTCGTCCATCAGGTCCAGCTCCTGCGTGCGGTCGCTCGGGGGCACGAAGCGGAACTGCGACTCGCGCTGCAGCGCCAGGCCGTAGACCTGCAGCACGTGGTCCAGGCTGGCCGCCAGCGGCGGCTCGGTGCGCGTGACGATGCGCAGGTCGGCGTCGCGCCGGTTGGCCACCAGCGTGGCCAGGATCATCGCGGTGCCCACGCCGCCGAACAGGCTGCCCTTGCCGATGCTGTCGGTGACCAGGCTGACGCGGCGACGCCCATGCGGCGGCAGGCGGTAGGTGGGGATGGGCGTCAAGGCCTCGAAGCGCGCCTGCACCCACTGCGCGGCGGTGGCGGCCGGGGCCGCGGGGCCGGGCTGCGGCACCCCCGGCGCCGGCGGCGCGGCCATTTCGCGGCGCAGGCGTTGCCAGGTGGCGCGCCAGCCGAAGCGGCGCCAGTACGACCAGGCGCGGCGCCAGGCGGGGGGACGGACAACGGGGGTCATCGGGTCGGGACGGATCGCCTGGGGCCGCAGGCCGCCGCAGGCGTCGATCGAGGTGGGAGGGATGGGATGGGCACGAGTCCGTTCAGCGCCTGCCGGTGGCGGACCACCGCCCGGCCAGCCAGCGCAACGGCGCCGTCAGGCGCCAGCTGCTGCTGGCATGCACGGCCTGCAGGTCGGTGCTCAGGCTGGCCACGCGGTGCTGCAGCTCGGCGCGGCCGGTGCACAGAGCCTCGGCCTCGGCCTGCAGCCGGGCCAGCTCGACCGCCAACGACTCTGCCCGCGTGCGCTGGGCATCGTGAGCCTGCAGCTGCGCGCGCAGCTCGGCCTGCAGTGCATCGAGCGCGCTGGCCTGCCCGGCCAGCGTGCGCTCGAGCTGCTGCAGGCGCGACTCGGCATCGGCCAGCCGCGTGGCCACCTCGTCGTGTGCCCACACGCGCCGCATCAGGTCCCCCAGCTGGCGCGGCGTGCTGCGCTGCAGCCACTTCTGCTGCACACGCAGGCTCGACGCGCTGTCGGCCCCGGCGTCCTCGTGCACGCCCGAGCTGGCGTGGATGCGGTACACGGCGCTGACGCCGCCCACGTGCTGCAACGTGGTGTGCCGCGCCACCTGGACCCAGAAGTCCCAGTCCTCGTAGCGGTCCAGCGCCTCGTCGAAGCGGCAGCCGGCGTCGCGCAGCGAAGCGCTGAACAGCACGGCGTGGATCGGCGTGAGGTTGCCCGAGAGCTGGCGCACGGCATCGAAGGGCAGGTCGAAGACCTGGCCGAGCGGCTGGCCCTGCGCGTCGACCAGCGCCACGCCGGCGTAGGCCGCGCGGCACTGCGGATGCGCCTGCAGCGCGGCCACCAGCCGCGCCGCGTGCGTGGGCATCAGCCAGTCGTCGTCGTCGAGGAACAGCAGGTACTCGCCGCGCGCGGCGTCCAGCCCGGCGTTGGCGGCCACGCTGCGTGGGCGCACGGCGTCGGTGTCGAGCAGGCGCAGCGGATGGGCGCCGATGCGCTCGGGCAGCGCCGCATGCCCGGGCCGTGCGGCGATGACCACCACCTCCAGGTTCGGATGGGTCTGCGCCGCCACCGACGCCAGGGCCTCCTGCAACGACGGCCGGTCGAGGCTGCGCACCAGCACCGACACCTGAGGCGTCGCCGATGCGGAGGCAGGAGCGGTGGAGTCGTCGGGGTTCAAGGCGGGCAGGCGCTGGCGGCGGGACCGGGCCGGCATTGTGCCGCGAGGGCGCCGGGGCGCCCGGATCGCACCCCGGCCGGCGCGCGGGCCCTGCCGTGCGAGCCGGCCGTGCCAGCCTGTCGTGCCGGCCGGTCGGTGCAGGCCCTGGCCCGGCGCCCCTACTTCAGCGGACCTTGCACACCCCGCCAGCCGTCGAGCAATCCGCGGCCCATCATGCGCAGCGCGGCCCAGCGCCCCGGCGCCAGCAGCCCGAAGTACAGCAGCAGGGAGCGCAACTGGCGCGTGTCGGCGCGCCGCCACGCCACGCCGGCATGCGGCATGCGCCGCAGCAGCAGGCTGTTGCGCCACATGTAGTAGTAGCGGAACGGCCGGTGCTGCGGCAGGGTGCGCCAGCGGCCGAACCACAGGCGCAGCTGGCGCTCGCCCAGCCGGTGGTGCAGCCGCGCCGCCGGCACGCCCAGCAGGCGCAGCCCGGCCTGCGTGGCGCGCAGGCACCACTCGGTGTCGACCTTGTCGATGAACAGCCCCTCGGCCATCGGCCCCACGCGTTGCCAGCCCTGGCGCGGGATCAGCTGGCCCGATGCGATGAGCATGTCGCAGTCCAGCGTGGCGCCGTCCGCCGGCGCTGCGATGGCCTCGTAACGGCCGCTTCGGAAGCGCACGAAGCCCTCGACCACTCCCTGCTCGTCCACCACCGCGGGGCCGGCCGCAGCGGCCGGCCGGCCGGCCGCCTGCGCAGCGGCCAGCGCCTGGCGCAACGCGGCCACCAGGCCGGGCTCGGGCCGGCTGTCCTGGTCCAGCAGCAGCACCTGCGCCGCACCCTGCGCCAGCGCCGCCTCGACGCCGCGGTTCTGCGCCGCCGCCACGCCCAGGTTGTGCGGCAGGCGGATCACCTGCAAGGGCAGCGGCGATCGCAGCTCGCGCCAGGCGAGGCTGGCGTTGTCCACCACCACCACCGCGGCCACCTCGCCGTGCAGCGCCTGCAGCAGGCCCTCGAGCGCCTCGGCGTCGACCTGGTAGGTGACGACCACCGCGGCCACGGCGGCGCCGCCGGCCAGCGCCTGGCGCAGCACCTCGGTCATCGTTCGGCGGACGGGCGCGGGCTCATGGCTCGAAGTATCGCGGCAGCCCGCTGCAGGCCGCGGTGCGGCGCCGATCGGGCACCCGCCGCTGCCATGTCCGCGGCGCGCGGTGCCCGCGCGATCTCGGTGGATCCCGTGGCGGTCGAGACCGGGCGGCGGGCGCTCAGTCCAGCCCGAAGCGGCGCAGTCGCGCCCGCAGGCTGGCGATCTCGTCCTCCAGGTCGGCCACCAGGGCCGCCAGCTCCGGCACCGCGTCGTAGTGACGCTCGATGCGGGTCATGCAGCGCACCCGGCGCACCGCCAGGCTGTCGAAGCGCCAGTCACCGGCGCGACCGGCGCCACCCGGCGGCGTCGAGGGCCCGGCTGCCGGTGGCAGCAGGCCTTCGGCCACGCGGTCGGCCACCCACTGCGGCGTCACCGATCCGACACGGCACAAGTCTTCCAGCGTCAGCCAGGCCTCGTCGAGCGCGCGAGCCCAGTCGTCGGCGCTTGTCATCACACACCCCTACCCGACGCCGCGGCCTGCGCGCGCGCGTCGAAGTCCTTCAGTTCGGCCGCCATCGCCTCGTAGTGCTTGCGCGCCCGCGGGTCGAAGGCGCTCGGCAGCACGATTCGAACCTGCAGTTCCAGGTCACCCGGCGTGGCCGCCGGCAGGCCCTTGCCGCGCACCGACAACGCCTGCCCGCCCTGCGCGCCGGCCGGCACACGCACCTTCAGCGTGCTGCCGTCGGGCAGCTGCACCGGCACCACGGCGCCGAGTGCCGCCTCCCACGGCGCCACCGGCAGCTCGGCGATCAGGTCGGCGCCGTCGACCCGGAAGCGCGGATGCGGGCGGAAGTGCACCTCGAGGAACAGGTCCCCGGCCGGCGCCTGCCCGCTGCCCGGGCCGCCCTGGCCGGCCAGGCGGATCAGCGTGCCGGGCTTGACGCCACGTGGCACCTTGACGTCGAGCGTGCGCTCGGCCAGCCGCACATGCCCCTGCGCATCGACCTGCGGGGCGCGCAGCGTCACTTGGCGCAGCGCACCGCTGAAGGCATCCTCCAGGTCGAGCAGCAGCTTGGCGTGGTGGTCCTCGCCGCGCATCTCGTGGCCGGCCGCACCGCGCGCGGAGCGGCGCGCCCCGGCACCCATGCGGCCGAAGAGCTGCTCGAAGAACTCGCTGAACTCCTGGCCGTCGCCGCCTTCGAAGCCGCGACCGCTGAACTCGAAGCCGGCATCCCAGTCCGGCGTCGTCTTGAAGGGCTCGCCGGGTCGCAGGCCCTGGCCCAGCGCGTCGTAGGCGGCGCGCCGTTCGGGGTCGGACAGCACCGCGTTCGCCTCGTTGACCTCGCTCATGCGCGCGGCCGCGTCGGGCTCCTTGCTGACGTCCGGGTGGTACTTGCGGGCCAGCTGCCGATAGGCCTTCTTGATGGCTTCGGCGGTGGCGTCGCGCGGGACGCCGAGCACCGCGTAGTAGTCCTTGAACTGCACGATCGTTGATCTCCAGCACCGGCAGATGCGGGCGCTGGTGCCAAGGTTCAAGCCCCGGGTTCGAGGGCGTCCGAGCGCGACGACCGAAGCGCCCGCCGGGTGCGCCGCGCGGCGCATCGCGGGGGGTCTTGAAAGCCGCCGGGGATGTCCTCAATTCCAAGCCACCCGGCGGCACGACGCCGGACCGTCTGATCGGCACCGTTTGGAGGAATCATCATGTACCGAAGCCTGTTCCCGCGCGACCTGTTCGCCGAATTCGACCGGCTGCAGCGCGACATGAGTGGCCTGTTCGACTACGCCCCCAGCATCCGTGGCCTGGGTCGCGGCGGATACCCGGCCCTCAACGTCGGCAGCACGCCCACCGCCGTCGAGATCTACGCTTTCGCCCCGGGCATCGACCCGGCGACGATCGACGTCAACCTTGACCGCGGCGTGCTCACCATCGCCGGCGAGCGCCGTGCCACCGCGCCCGAGCGCAGCGACGAGAAGACCACGTTGCACCTCAACGAGCGCTTCGCCGGCCGCTTCCGCCGCGTCATCAGCATGCCCGACGACATCGACCCGACGGCCGTGACCGCCGAGTACCGCGACGGCGTGCTGCACGTCAGCGTCAAGCGCAAGGAAGCCGCGCAGCCGCGCCGCATCGAAGTGCAGTGAACCGCCCCGCGACACCCTTCAGGAGTGAAGCCATGAACACCCCCACTCAATCGGTCTCCCCCTACACCGAAGCCGCCACCCCCGCGCGCCAGGAGCCTGCGCTGCTGCCGCCGGTGGACGTGATCGAGGACACCGCTGGCATCACGCTGTATGCCGACCTGCCCGGCGTGCCCCGCGACAAGCTGCACCTGCGCGTCGACGGCGACCAGCTGGCGCTCGAGGCCGACATCGGCCTGGCCCTGCCGCAGGGCATGGAGTCCACCCATGCCGAGGTGGGCCTGGCCCGCTACCGCCGCACCTTCACGCTGAGCAAGGAGCTCGATGCCGCCAAGGTCAGCGCCGAGCTCAGCCAGGGCGTGCTGCGCGTGCGCATCCCCAAGGCCGAGCACGCCCAGCCGCGCAAGGTCGAAGTCCGCGTGGCCTGACCCTCGCGGTGCGGCCCGCGCCGCGAGCGCGGGCCGCGCCCGGTCGGGCAAAGGAGTGATCACATGATCGTCGACGACATCAAGCAAGGCGTCGAAACCCTGTTCGACAAGATGAACGCCGGCTGGGGCCGGCTGCGCCAGTCGGCCGCCGGTGCGCTGACGCGCTTCAAACCCGGCCAGCAGACCCAGCTGCCGGCCTCGGCCGACATCGACGTGCCCAGCGCGCTGGCCAACCCCGGCTGGGGCCTCGTCGGCGGCGACGTCTTCGAGGACGAGCAGCGCGTCGTCGTGCGGCTCGAGCTGCCCGGCATGGAGCGCCAGGACCTGGACATCCAGGTCAGCGCCGACACCCTTACCGTGCGCGGCGAGAAGCGCTTCGAGCGCGAGGCCACCGAAGGCCGCTGGCGCGTGCTGCAGTGTGCCTACGGCGAGTTCCAGCGCCGCGTGGCACTGCCGGTGCCGGTGAAGAGCGACGAGGCGCGCGCGGTCTACAAGGACGGCGTGCTGAAGATCGAGCTGCCCAAGGCCGAGCCGGCCAAGCCGCGCGCGGTGAGCATCCCGGTCAGCTGAGCAGGCCGGCACGCCAGGGCTGCAGCGGCACCTCGTGTCGCTGCACATCGCGCGGGGTCGATTCGACGCGTCAAGCCGCCGGCTTGGGCGCCCAGCCCAGCACAGCCTTGACCTCCAGGAACTCGGCGAACGCGTGGTCGCCCCACTCGCGGCCGTTGCCGCTTTGCTTGTAGCCGCCGTCAGGTCCGGCGGCGCGTTGTTCAGGCCGACCTGGCCGGCGCGCAGCCGCCGGGCCACCGCACGCACCGCGTCGAGGTCGGTCCCCGACACGTATGCGGCCAGGCCGTAGGGCGTGTCGTTGGCCATCTCGACGGCCTGGTCGACGCCGTCGTAGCCCATCATCACCAGCACCGGCCCGAAGATCTCCTCGCGCGCCACGGTGGCGCGGTTGTCGGGCACCGCCAGCACCGTGGGCTTGACGTAGTAGCCCTTGTCCAGCCCCTCGGGCCGCCCGAGGCCGCCGGCGACCAGCGTGGCGCCTTCGTCGAGGCCCTTGTGGATCAGGGTCTGGATCTTGTCCCATTGCGCGCCCGACACCACCGGGCCGATGACCGCCCCGCTGTCGGGCGCGCCGACGGTGGTGCCCTCGGCCACCGCCTTGGCCACGGCCATCGCCTCGTCGAGCCGCTCGCGCGGCACCAGCAGGCGCGTCGGCGCGTTGCAGCTCTGGCCCGAGTTGGTCATCACCGCGCGCACGCCGGCGGTGACGGCGCGCTTCAGGTCGGCATCGGGCAGGACGATGTGGGCCGACTTGCCGCCGAGCTCCTGGTGCACGCGCTTGACCGTCGGCGCGGCGTTGCGCGCCACCTCGATGCCGGCACGCGTGGAGCCGGTGAACGAGACCATGTCGATGCCCGGGTGCGAGGCGATCGCCGCGCCCACGCCGGCGCCGTCGCCGTTGACCAGGTTGAACACGCCGGCCGGCACGCCCGCCGCATGCATCACCTCGGTCCACACACGCGCCG
>WBZL01002778.1_pt1 | contig 16664 bp, 13 predicted proteins | sample 5204291 | NCBI WGS metagenome assembly WBZL01 (sample SAMN12344345, study PRJNA552823) | activated sludge metagenome | biome: Activated sludge suspended growth; feature: Nitrification reactor; material: Wastewater; isolation source: activated sludge from nitrification reactor of wastewater...
TCCGTCAATCGATAAAAGGTGCGACAGACGCTGTGATCGTCCGGCAAGACATCTTCATGCAGGTTCGCCAATCGGTCGTGCGGCCATCCGCGGAACAGATTGGTCAGCGTGATGCCGCCGCCGGTGACCAGATTGAAATTGTTCGACGTGACGATCAGAACCCGCGGTAATTCCTGGTTCACTGCGCCCCCGCCCCGCGATGCTCCAGTAGGAACATCCAGTCCGCCGCCCAAGAAAACGGCAGCACGTCCGCCAGCCGGTTGTTCGCGCGGCATAAGGCCGGTTCACAGGGCGCCAGGCGAAAGAGCACATCCACGTAGGGGCCGCACAATAGCGTGCGGGCCCGCCGTTCGATAATGCGAAATCCACCGTCGGAAAATATCCGTTCCAGGTCACCGATCCGGAAAAACTGCACGTGCGTCGAGTCCATATTGAGGAAACCGGTCGTCGGCACGACTGTTTCCGCTTCGGCCCCCGGCGTCGTGGCGGCCTTGCGGGAAGGCAAACAGGCATGCGCCATTCGCCGAAGCGCCGCATGGATTCCGACACGGGCAAGCAGCGTCTGCAGACTGCTCAACCACTCGAACGAGCCGTAACCGTTGGGCGTGGTGATGATCACGCCGCCGCCCGGCTCCAGTACCCGGGTGAGCATGTCCAAAAATTTCCCCGGGTGGTAGAGGTGCTCCAGCACCTCCGAACAGACCACCAGATCAAACCGCGCTCCCTCGTTCACCAGCGCGTCGATGTCCGCAAGCCGAAACGACAGGGTCGGCGACTGATACCGGATCGAAGCCTGGCGAATCGACTCCTCATGCACATCCACGCCCAGCACGTGATGCCCCAGGCAGGCCAGGGGATAGGTCACGTGATCGCCGGTGCCGCAGCCATAGTCCAACACCGTGAGCGACGATTTTCTCAGTCGGCGCGCCACCGTCTCCGTCCAGGCCTCGATCGTGTGCCAGCGCTTGACGATTCCATACGAGGTTTCGGGAAACCGCACCGACCGGCTATCGGTCACGGAGCACCCGCCGATATAAGGTTTCGAAGCGTTGCGTCTGTAGCTCCATGTCGTACTCCGCCTCCGCCACGGCTCGACCGCGCCTGCCGAGACGGCGCCGGAGATCGTCGTCATCCAACAGCCGTTGTAACCCCGCCGCCAAATCCTGCGCATCGTTGTGGCGTGCGAGGTACCCCGTCTCCATCGGCCGCACGGCTTCCCCCACACCACCCACGTCGAACGCCACGACCGGCGTGCCGCAGGCCAGACTCTCCAGCACCCCGTTCGGCAGATTATCCGCCAGCGCGGGATGCACGAACACATCGGCCGCGGAATACACGGTCGCCAGGAGGTGATCGTCTTTGACCGCATCGATCGCGGTGACGGGAACATCGACGGCTTGTTCCCATTCGGCGGCCCGATTGCCGACGACCAGCAATCGAAACGGAGTACGGGTATTTCCTTTCAGCCGCTGGACAGCCTCCGCCACAAAGGTGCCGCCTTTTCGATAGGCTTTGGTCTCCACTGAACTGAACAGGATCAGCGCCTCCTCCTGCGGCAGGCCGAGGACTTCCCGGGCAGCCGCTCGCGCGATGGGACGAAACACCTTGAGGTTGAGTCCGTTCGGAATGATCTCCAGCGGCCAATGCTGCACCAACGGGCTTTGGGCGGCAAGGCCGGCGATCCAGCGGGAAGGGGCTACCAGCGTCACCTTCGCGTCTGCGTAGATACTCCGTTTCGCCCGCCACAGCAACGCCGTGCGATCCTCGCGCAGCGCCGGCTCATCGCTCAGCAGCGGACAGGACCCGCACCCGGTCTTCCAGCGATCGCACTCGTAGGAATAACAACAATGGCCCGTCAACGGCCACATGTCCGACAAGCGCCAGACGAACGGCTTCCGCCGGCTCGCGACACCCAGCACCGAGTGGCTGAAATAGCCGCCGTGCGTATTATAGAGCTGCACGACATCGGCCGCGCGAAACCAGGGATGCCGCAGGAGGGCCCAGGACGAGGGCAGGAACAGATACTGGAGACTCAACGCCTCCGTGAAACTGCGCGCGAGCCAGTCTCCCGCACGCCAGGGCAGCGTGCGCCAGATCGGCCCGGCCTCCGGCACCCCGTACACCGAGCCCGACACCAACATGCGCGACGTATGTCCCCGCCTCAGGAGACTGGAGTGAATGCGATGGGCGGCCCGCCCGGATCCCCCCAGATTATATTCCGTGCTGAGATGGAGAATATTCATGACCATCGGCGCGGGCGTTCAGGCCGGGGCCTTCCCGTTTCCCAGTACCCCGTTGCCTCCGATTCGTACCCGCACATCCGTCAACTGCGCGCTCCGGAACCACTCAGCGATCGTGTCGGGAGTTTGCGGATCGTCATAGACCGGGGCCAAGGCGTCGAAGGTATCAAGGATGGCCCATTCAACCTGCTGCTCATGGGACAGCGGCAGGTAGTGGTAATTCCAACAGGGGATCCCCATGCCCAGGACGCGCCCGATCAGCGGCAGTCGTTTGATGAAGGTATCCAGCGGGAGCCATTTCGGGATGTACCACTGCAACAAGCGAAACAACAGGTGTCGAGGCATCCGGGTCGTCAGCGGTCGATAGAGGTACTTACTCTTGTACGGCTCCAACGCCCAACCTTTAAGATAGACATCGACCGCCAGCTCGCCGCCCGGTTTCAGAAAAGGCACAAGGTTCATGAAGGAGGCACGAGGATCCGGCGTATGTTGCAACACGCCGTAACAGAACACCTTGTCGAAGGAGTGCCGCCGGAACGGTATCCGACACAGATCGGCCTGGGCGACGCACAAGCGCTCACGCGGGCCGTTGTTGGCCAGGCAGGCATCCACCGCTGAACTCAGGTCGACCGAGTACACCTGCGCCCCGGCATCGAGCATGATCTGCGTAAAACGCCCGGCGCCGCAACCGGCTTCCAGCACCCTGGCCCCCTTCAACTCGTCGGGCGACCAACCCGTGCCGCTGTAGAAGCGCTCCTTGGAGAGGCTCGTTCCGTTGAACTTGTCCAGCTGCGTGCGGCGAAATCGATTCCACTGTTCGCCGAAGTTTTCCGAATAGCCGCTGTCCGGCACAAACCGCGGAACAAAACCCCGGATCGGCACGGTCAGGCCATGCTCGGAACACCGCAGTTCTCCGGTCTTGATTTCTCCCTGCTCTTCACTGGCGCCGTGCTGCAACGTGAGTCCGTGCGGCCCGCACGGACAGACCAATTCCTCGATATGCTCCCGACGCATCTTCTTTCGACTGGCTCCTTTCTATGGAATCCCCCGCTCCGCCGATGCCCCGGCGATCACCACATCCGTACCTGCACGTCTTGCTTTAACATAATTCCTGCCAGGAAAAACCGGGGCATTGCGTGAGTGTTCGTTCGATATACAGATTGTGCCAGATCTGAAACATCAACAGGGTCCAGATCTGGGGATGATAGTCGGCCTGCCCTCGCAGATGGGGCTCGACCACACGCGCGTAAAACTCAGGCTTGAACAGCCCCTGTTCGGCCAGCCGAGCCGGCGCCAATAACCGTTCCGTCAACGGGCGTAGCGGACCACGCAACCACTGAGCCGTGGGAAGCACAAAGCCGCGCTTGGGTGCATGCAGCAATTCCTCCGGTAACAGATCGCGCACGGCCTGTCGCAGCAGGTACTTCGGATCTTCCGGCTTGGTGCGAATCGCCGCGGGAATCCGCAGCATCGCGTCGACGAAAACTTGATCGAGAAACGGCACCCGCGCCTCCAGCGAATGCGCCATGGAAAAGCGATCCGTCATACACAAAAACTCTTCCGGCAACTGGGTTTGCAGGGCCAGCTGCATCAGCCCATCGCGCGGCAGCACGCCGTCCGATTCTTCGTACAGCCGTCGCAGGAATTCCGTGGTATCCGTCGCCCCCTCGCCGCCCCCACCTGCGAGGACCTCATTCCGCTTCATGGCATCGGAGAAATAGTAGAACGCCTGCACATACTCCCACTGAAACGGATCTCGCCCGATCTGCGGCCAATGACGCCACCGTTCTCGCGCCCGCCATCCACCGACCCCATGCGGAAGGCGATCGACCAACGAAGAGACCAGGGGCCAACAGCCATCCAGCCAGGCTGAGGCCTGCGGAGCGGAGGCTCCCGCTTCCCGACCCGCGAGTCGCCGTTCCAGGCCGATGTACCGTCCGTAGTCGCCGAACAGCTCGTCGCCGCCCGTGCCCGTCATGCCGACTTTCACGTCCCGATGCATAAACTGAAACACGTACCACGAAGGCAACCCGCCGCCGTACGGCTCGTCCAAAAACCAGACCATCTTCAGGAGATCGCGGAGCAAATCGTCGGGGCGTAAGATCAGTTCGTGGTGATCGGTTCCCCAACGCTCCGCGACTGTCCTCGCCAGCGGCAATTCATCCAGCTCGGCCGCCCCCTCGAATCCCAGCGAATAGGTCTTGAGCTTCGAATGGCCGCTCTCGGCCAGCAACCCCACGATGCTGGAAGAATCCAGCCCGCCGGACAAGGAACAGCCGATCGGCACATCGCTCAGGCTCCAGCGCTGCACGGCGGCCCGCAACTCCGTCCGCACCAGTTCCGTCCAGTCCCCGACCGATCGCTCTTCGTGCGAGGCAAACGACGGCCGCCAATAGCGCTGCGTCTCGAACGTGCCGGTCTCCAACTCGTATCGAAACCAGTGCCCCGGCGCGAGACGCGACACCCCCTTGACGATGGACGACGTGCCGGGAACAAACCGCAGGGTGAGATAGTGAAACAGACTGGCCTGGTCGAGATCGCGTCTCAGGCTCGGCACCGTGAGCAGGCTTTTGAGTTCCGAGGCAAACGCAAACGCCGAAGCCGTCTTGGCGTAGTAGAGGGGCTTGATCCCCATCCTGTCGCGAGCGCCGAACAACAGGTTCCGCCGCTTGTCATGGAGCACGAACGCGAACATGCCGTTCAAGTCCCCCAGCATGTCCTCCTGCTTGTCGTCGTAGAGCTGCAACAGCGTTTCCGTATCGGAGTTGTCCGTCACGAATCGATGCTGTTTCTGTTCGAGACGCCGCCGTAATTCCGGCGAATTGAAAATCTCCCCGTTGTAGACGATCCATACGGATCGGTCCCGGTTGGTCATGGGTTGGTGCCCATGTTCGAGGTCCAGAATGCTGAGTCGCTGCATGCCTAACCCGACATGCGCGGAAGGATCGTCGTAGTACCCGACATCGTCCGGCCCGCGGTGCAGCAGCGCCTGCGTCATGACGCGCACCAGTTCAGCCGATCCCGGTCCCACCATTCCTGCTATTCCGCACATGACGACGACCTCTCGGAACACAATGTAGCCGGGCGGCCCTGCAGCAAGTCAGGCCTCCGGTACCAGGAAATCTTCCATCCCGCTGCGAACCCAGTCGGTCAGCAGTCTGAGGTCCGGCGCTGCAGCCAGATCCTGTCCCTGCGGCACATGCACGGTCGACTGCAAGCTCACCTTGGCATCACGCTGAAACTCCATCGTCACCGTGCGCAGACTGAACGGCCTGGCGAGGAAGATCCCGTAGGCAAACCGCTCGGCGAGATCCCGTTGATCGGCAGACATGGGCGGGGTCTCATGAATCCGCCTGAGGCGATCCAGATATTGGGACCGTGTGTCGGAGTCGATCGTGAATCCACGGCGGTCATAACGCCCCGTGCCGGCGGTGAACACCGGAATGCCGAAGCTGGCGGCCTCGATCCCCACCGTTCCACGCACGGTCACACAATAGTCCATCACGCTGTACAGCGAGAGGGTGCTCATACGGCTGTCCGGCTGAATGATCCGTACATGGGACGGCACGACTGCTCCCAGCGAACGAAGAGCGACGAGTTCGGAGGGTTCCGCACCGACCCCGTCCCGCGCGTTCTTGACGAGATTGGCCGGATGGATCTTCACGACCCAATTCACCTGCCTGTTCGCGCAGGCCGCCTTCATGGTTTCGATGAACCATTCTTCATAACTCTCGAACAGGTCAGTCCCGTAGAAAAACGTGCCGTCCCAGAAAATGTGGGGAAAAATGACGGCCGTCTTCTTGCCCTCATCCAAAGCCAAGGCTCGGCGAACCTCCGCCGCATCCTGACTGGCCGTATGAAATTGTGTGCCGACCTCGCTGTACCATTCGCCGCTTTGATAACTGCCGACGAGTTCCTGGCGCAATCGCGCTCGCTCCACGTCGGTCCAGGGCCTTGTCTGCAACTCACGCCAGGTGTCGGACGAGAGCGACGCCGGATGCACATCGCGATTCGATCGCCGATACCGCTTCAGCATGAGGCTGTTGTTCTTGTGCGCGGCATTCCAGGTGATAGTATCGATCCCCGCTGTCAGGCACACGTCGAACAGTTCCCCCCGAGGCGTATAGCCCGGATCGACCGACAGCACGAGATCCGGCTTCACAGTTGCCACAATCTCTTGCGCCGCCCGGGCGGAAGACATGGCACGATGGAGAAAGGGCAGCAGCGCCTCGCGCACCGGGGGGCTGGACAGATCCAGACGGCCGACACGCAGATGGCGCAACCCCGTCGAGGCCGCATACTTCCCGACACGGGCGCCGCAATAGTCGGCGTGAATGAACTGTTCGAAAGACCCGAGACCGTGCATCATCGCGGCAGCCTCGGCTGGTGAAACCGGCCGTTGCCACTCTTCCCAGTAGGACAATTCTTCTACGCCGGCCGCTCGATAGTAGCGGTCGACCCACCGGTCATAATCCGTCAGGATCACCGGGCGATACCCGGCGGCTTGGATGGCTTTCACCAACGCGATCTCGACCAGCAATCCCAGCGAGCCGGAACTGACGACCAGTACCCGCTGCTGAAGCTGCGTCGCAGGAGGAGCCGCGCGCCGGAACGCCGCACCATGCTCGGCATCGAACCGGAGAAACTCTCCTTGCCGTCTGGCTTCCTGCTCACGAAAAGCAGGGTCGGCCATCCGTCTGACATGGTAATGAAACGATCGGGCAGCGGGAAGCAACCGGGCGCTGGCAAGAGCACGCTTGAATGTCGTTTTCCAATTACGGTGGGTCATGAAGGCAGGCGAACGTTCGAAGCTCTCCCTTCCAGCTGGGATAATGCATGCATCGTCCCGGCTAGGTCATTTCATCGATCAGATACGGAAGCTCAGTACTTTCCCATTTCTCAAAAATGCTGTTCATCTCGATGATCCGCCGGATGCCGTCTTCCAGCGTGACCCGCGATTCGAACCCCAGCAGTCGTTTGGCCTTCTCCCCGGAACAGTAGCGGCGATGGATCTCGCGGCCGGCATGGCGATCCGTCCCTTGAAAATCCCCGGCGTACCGGATTTCCACCGACGGATTGCCGCTGGCCGCCACCACGAGATTCGCCAGTTCCTTGATGGAAATCGGCCGATCGCTGTTGCCGAGATTGATCACCTGGCCGACCGCCTCCGGCCGGAGGAGCGCCTCGACGACGCCTCGTCCCGTATCTTCGCTGTAGCAATAGGAGCGGATCTGCTCCCCGCTGCCGTTGATCACGATCGGCTTACCGGTCATGGCATTTTGAATGAACTTCGGGAGGACGAACTGCGCCGCCTGGTAGGGCCCGTACGCGTTAAAGAACCGGAGGATGACATGTTCGAATTCCGGATACCGCTGCGCATACCCGATACACAGTTCCTCACCCGCCAGCTTGCTGACGGCATACACGGTCTTGCCTTGGGTGATGGTCTCTTCGGTGATGGGGTTCTCGATCGGTTCGCCGTACACTTCCGACGAGGACGCAAACACCAGCCGCTTGATCCGATGCTGAATGGCACAATCCAGCACCCGCTTCGTTCCGTCGACGTTGATCTCCAGACAACGCAGCCGGTTGACCTCGGTCCGCCGCACCCCGAGCAACGCCGCGAGGTGAATGACGGCCCCGCACCCGTCCATGGCTTCTCGAATCGACGAGACGTCCAGAATCGAGCCGTAAAACACTTTGACCTTCGGAGGGAGCGCCTGACGTACCCGGGCGATCTGCTCGCCGAGATCCAAGAGGTGCACCTCGATTCCCCGACGATCCAATTCGCGGCAGACCTGAATTCCGATACAGCCGGCACCGCCGGTCACCAATACGGGAGCGTTCATCGCCATCTGCGCCTCTAGTAGGTTGCGGAAAAACTCACTGTTTCACCATCGTGCCTGTGGGGCTCCACGCGTCGCCCCGCATCGACACACAGTGCACGATGCGCCCAAAGACCGTCCTCATCGTTCGTCGTTCCTGAAAACATCGTTCCTCTTTCGTGGCGGCCGGGCTGCGGATCCTGACGAGATACGCTTCACGATTCACGGATGTCGAGATCGCCGCCGGCGGACTTGTTCCGCATCCTGCTAGTAGGTCATCTGTTTGTTGAGCAACCGGCTGAGATCCGCCTCTTCCAACACTTGGCAAATTCGTTCCGAACTCTGTCCGTCACCGTAGGGATTCTCGCAGGTTGCCAGCGTCGCTCGAAACTCACGGTCGTGGAGCGCCCGCTCGATCGCCTGACCGATCGACCGGCGGTCGAATTCCGGCACCGTAATGACGTTGCAGGCCCGCATCCGTCCTGTCTGGCGGCTCCCGATATCCAGGGCCGGCAGCTTAAACGACGGCGCTTCCAGAATCCCGACACTGGAATTGCCGATCAGCACGGACACGGCGGCCAGCAGGCTCAGAAAGACCTCCCGATCGAGATTCTTAAAGGTCTTGATGGTCGGGACCTGCTCATACTGCCGGATGACGCTGATGATCTCCTGCCCCGCCGCATCCACGTTGGGATAGATCACCAGGGCCTGATGCCCGCTGTCCTTCACGGCAGCGAGGGTCTCTTCCATCTGCTTCCTGGCCAGGTGCACCTCGGCCAACACCGCATGCTGGATCACCAGCAGCACCGGCTTGCCGAAATCCACGCCGAACTGCTTGGCGAGTTCGTCGCGACCCATTTTTTTGCCCTGCACGACGTCATCCAATTGCGGCGCGCCCACGTTATGAATGCGCCAAGGCTCCTCTCCCATTTTGCGTACCCGTTCGGCCGAGTCTTCGCAGGCCGGCAGATGGAGATGCGCCAGTTTGGTGATCGCATGCCGCGCCGACCCGTCGATATGGCCGGACAGGTCGCCGGATTGGATATGCGCCACCGGAATGTTCATGTACGCTGCCGTCACAGTCGCCGCAAGAATCTCCGCCCGATCGCCTGCCACCAGCAAGAGGTCCGGCTTCAACATGTCGAACACCTGCGCGAGCCCCTGCATTTCCACTCCCAGCGACTTCGACCAGGCTGTGGGACTGTCTCCCCCCACATACATGTCGACACACGCCGCCGGCGTGAATCCGTCCCGCAGGATTTCGTTGATGGACGAACCATATTCCTTCAGCAGATGCATACCGGTCACGATGAGCTGCAGCTCCAGCTTCTCCGACCGCTCAATCAGGTGCATGACCCGTTTGACATACCCATAGGTCGCCCTGGCCTCGGAGACGACGGCGATCTTGCGCGGCTTCATGCGTTTAATTGCTCCCAACGAATCTGGCTGTCCTTCGGAATATCCACTTGCGCCACCTTGCCGATGACCTTGCGAAGATCCTTCGCCGCCACGACACCGGGACCGGGACTCGGCCGCTTCACCCACACCATCTTCTCCGTAATCACACTGCCGCGCGGAATGGCGACCTCGGAGACCACACTCTCCCTGGCCCAGGCGACGATCTCACGTTCTTCCGGGAAAATCTGCCGGTCGGCACCGCGCCCCCGAAACACCGCATCCACCCCTTTCACCAATTCGCTCAATTCGTCGGGTTCGATCGAGACCGGATGGTCCGGTCCAGGCTGCTGCCGGTCGAGCGTAAAATGCTTCTCGATCACACAGGCGCCCAACGCCGCAGCCCCGATGCCGGTGTAAATGCCTCGCGAGTGATCGGACAACCCGACCGGCACGGAAAACAGCTCACGATAGCGGGCAATCATCCCCAGGTTCACCCGGTCATAGGGCGTCGGATAGGCGGAAACACAGTGGGTCAACGCAAACGGGGTCTTGAGCGCCCGCAACAGCGCCACGGTCTCCCCGACTTCTTCGATCGTGCACATCCCGGTCGACACGATCATCGGTTTGCCCTTGCGGCCGATATGCTCGATCAGGGGTAGATTCGTCAGTTCCCCGGAACCCGTCTTATACGCGACCACGCCGAGATCCTCCAGGATATCGGCACCGATCCGGCTGAACGGCGTACAGAGGTACAAAATCCCCAGCGACTCGCAGAGCCGTTTCAACTCCCGGTGCTGATCGACGGACAAATTGGTTTTATCCAGCGTCACGTAAAGCGGCTCCGCAAAGTTGGCGGATTGCGGCGTCTCGCGCAACATCTCATTGTCCAAGACGTGGATCTGAAACTTGATGATGTGGGCGCCCATCGCATGGGCGATGTAGACCATGCGCTTCGCCGTCTCAAAGTCGCCCTGATGATTGACCGCCGCCTCGGCAATGACCAAGGGAGCATGGTCGGGGCCGATGCGATAGGGACCGATGGGAATGGATGCAATCTCAGCCATGCTGTTCCTCCAGACGACGCTGCGCCAGTACCGCTTCCGCTATAAGAAAATCCAACGGCTCATTGATGTCGAGCGCCTCGCGTGCATCCGTCACCACCACGCCGACCCTCGATCGGCCCAGCACGGACCGGTCACGCTCCAACGCCGTCGTCCTGGTGACATACACGGTACTGCTCTCCTCGTACAGGGGCTGCCGCTCCTGCCGTCGGCGCGGTTGATCGGGAAAGAGATACTCGAACCGCCCGCCCACCAGACGACCATAACACTTCCGCGTTTCTGTGACGGTCAACACACAATCAATATCCTGTTGCCCTATCGCCGTCGCGACACAGCGGTCGATCAAGGCCGCGGTCCGAAACGGTGAGGTCGGCTCCAAGGTCACGACGTACTCCGGCCGGTACCCCTGCCGCCCCAGCACATCCAACACCTGCAGCAACGCGCCTTCCGTGGGCGCCTGATCGGTGGCCAGTTCGGCCGGTCGATCGATCACCTCTGCGCCATGGGCCCGCGCTGCCGCGGCAATATCAGGATGGTCGGTCGACACGACACACCGATCCAGGAATCTCGACTGTGTCGCCGCCCGAATCGTGAAGGCCAGTAGCGGCATTCCGTTCAAGGGACGAATATTCTTGAGCGGAATCGACTTCGATCCACCGCGCGCCGGAATGACGCCGAGCACATGCGGCGACGCACTCATGCTTCCCCCGCCCGCCGTTTCTCCACTTCGAGGTGAATGACGTTCAATCCGAGTCCGGCAAGATCGGAACTAAAGGGTGCGCGCGTCGCCCTGGCTTCGGAATGGTATCCGGCCAGATCGTAACTCTTCAACGTATTATCCTGAAAATATCGGGAAATCTCAAAGTTCATCGAGACGAATCGCCCCGCAACTCGCAGCGTGCGCGCGATGAGCGCAAGATAATGATTGACGGTCGCGATGGACATTTCCTGAAAGGAGGCCATGTTGAAGCAGAAGTCCATGGTTTCATCCGGGATGAGATCCGTCTGGGTCGGAAGCAGAAAGACGACATCGGCGTCATGCGACACACTACCGCCGACCTCGTGCGGCAAGAGAATCCTCATGTCCGGAAACACCGTCCGCAGGAAGGTGTACCCGAAAAACATGGTTTCGGGAAGATCTACCACGATGCTCTGCATCCGCCGATTCAGGCTGTGGTAGAAGGCCACATTCACACAAGCCCCGCCGCCTACCTCCAGCATCCGCGCCGGCAACGCTGCGTCCCTCCGCAGCAAATAGGCTTCGAGGCACCGAAAGTACGGGTTCGGGTGGCGAGCATACCAGGATTCATGTTCCGACGGTATGCGCGCCTGGGGATAGACCCGTGCAAACGCGGCGGCGAGTGAACGGGGATCCCGGCCTTCGCGCATGCGGGTCCTGGTCGAAGCCCCGAGCACATTCCCCACACACTCCCTCAGCGCAGCCAGGAGACCGGTCGGACGTTCTTCAGCCGCCACCTCGATGGACTGGGGGAAGGCATGGCCGCCTTGCAAGATCAGCTTCTCCAGGGACAGGCCGACAAAGGATTGGCCGGCCCAGTGTCGCCACAAGGCGGACGGCGCGAAGAGCGGGTGCGAGACAACTTGGTCGGCAATGTTTTCAGCCCAGAGATACCGGGCGAAGTCCATCAGCTGCAACGCCTCGTCGCGAGACGGCGAAAACACCGTTTGAAACATCACCTTGTCGCGAGCGGACCATAACATCGTCTCTTCTCACTTCACGCGAGGGCCGTCGGTCTTATGCCAAGGGGGAGAGCAGCTTGCGACAGAGATACAGCCGTCGTTCCAACAATGCCCGCACCAAGCGAGGTCGAGACGACGCGTTCATATATTCCCATTGATCCGGAGCCAACCAATCCAACAACAGACGGAATCGGCCCGGCACCTGCGCCTTGTCGGCGGTGGAAAAGTATCCCAGCCGGCAGCCCAGATCACAGGTCCGGAAGAGAATCAACTGGCGCTCGCGCTCGGTGAGAATCTCGTCGTAGCCGAATTGCTTGGCCATATCGGACACCACCTGCGCCGGCGTATCGACACCCTTTAAACTGGGATTACTCGGCAAGGCCTTGAGATGTTTTCCACCCAACACGGTCTGGATCGTGGGTTCCTCCGGGGGAGCGACGCCCAACCAGGCACACATGTCCGTCACGATGCGTGAGGGGGACTCGCACAGGTCCTCGTACCGCACCACATGGTGTCTCGACGGTTCGGCGGCGAGCCCCTGCAATGCAAACTGCGCGTGGGGAATCCAGCGGGACTCCAACTGCAAGCGAAGAATGTCGCCCCCCTGGTACCAGAACGGCTTCTGCTTCTGCACCATGTCCGTGCGTTTCAGCGAACTGTAGTTGGAGTACGGATGCCGCATGATGTGGATGAACTTCATCTCGGGGAACATTCGCCCGTAGCGGGGGAGATCCGAGACTTCGATCGACTTGAACATCAAGTGGGGAGGTGAGGGAAGAGGGCGCTCGTCGTAACAGGACCGGATGACATCCAGATACGCCTCAAGATCCTGCGATACGTCCCCCGTCACCCGCCGGGCGATGCCCTGGAGCGGGTCCCCGGCGGCGGGAATCGGCTCCACGAGCTTATCCAAATAGGTGTCTTTCAATTCCTGCAATTGCTCGGCAGCCCAGGTACCGACCAATCGCCGGCGGCGGTGTTCGAAGGCCTCGACTGCCGGCCGAGGCAGCATGGATGCGCAGGCGGACAACGTCTGTTTGACCGCGCCCTTGAGGGTGCGCGGCGCAAACGTCCGCAAATAATTGAGTTCGATGGGATAGATCCACAAGCCGGGGCTGCCGTCCAGCAGTCGCATGAGCAGCGACGACCCGTTGCGACCCGCGCCAAAAATGCCGACCAGCACGACTGCCTCCTTACGACACGCGCTCCAGATGCGCCAACCGATTCACCGACTTCACTAGACGAAACGAGGGCTCCGCCACTATCTCACGCAATAGTTTACCGACGGATTCCGAGTGGGTCCGGAACATGACTTCATCGCAGGCATCATCGAACAACACCGCTCCGCCGATGCGCACGCGACGCCCGAAGCGTTCAAAATCATTGCGCACGCCTTCGTAGGTGTGATCGCCGTCGATGAATACGAGGTCTACCTCACCGGTCTCGACCTCGATCGTGCGGGAATCCCCGACCAGCAAGGTCACGGGCAACTTGAATCGCCCGCACATATCACGAATCTCGTCATCGAACGAGCGCGTCACGCCACGCTGGTGCAGACGCGCCTCCTTCTCTCCGATATCGATCGACCAGAACTGTCCCTGGCCGTTCATGGCGGCAGCGATGGTGAGAGTCGAGCCGCCCTTGTAGCGACCGATTTCAATGACCTTCCTGGCGTTCATTCGACGTACCAGCCCGAACAGGTAGGCTGTCTGGCGAACCGTCATCGCGATCACCCCGTGATCGAGGGACGTACTGGCAAACAGCCCTGCCAGGTCCTCGAACTGCAGCGGGCCATTGACCGGCAGATCGAACGCCATGATATCCAGGGAGGGCGCACGGTTCAGTCGCGGCCCGAGGGCCTCCAATAACAACTGTGGATTCTCTTCGCTCAGCCGATTCGCGAACGCACGACAGACGGTCTGCGGTAGGAACGACGCAAGCCCCTGTCCAATTCGAACTCCCAATCCGTTTTTCACCCTCACCTCTTTCCTGTGTCAGCAGACTGTGATCTGAGCACACTAGCTCAGCTCGCCTTCCTTGCGCGGCCCCCCGCGAGCGCCTCCAACTCGTCGACGATGGCTTGGCCCGCCACGGCTTCAGAAAACCATTTCTCGAAGGTCTGACGCCCCCCAATCGACAACTTCCGCCGCAACGCCTCGTCTCCCAAGGCGCGGGACACCGCGTCGGCCAGTTCCGCGTCGGTATCCGCCAGTAAGGAATTCTCGCCGTCCTGCATCTCCGGAATTCCTGCCGCATTCGCCCGATGGGCGACGATGGGGCACGCGAAGGACCAGGCGGTGACGACCCTCACGCGAATACCCAGAGGAATATTCGTCGGGACAATCATGAGGTCGGCGGCCAGAAATTCAGGATCTGCCGGAACCACACGCCCAACCACGCGCACCGCCGGATGCCTGAAAGCCTGGGCAAGCTCCGGTGGCGGACTCCCGCCTCCCACCAGACGCAGTTCAAAACCGTCTTCGCCGAATTGCTCAATCAACCGGGGAAGGACGGACCATGCCACGGCCCGCAAGCCGGACGACGTCGAGGTCGTCGCCAGATCACCGATGACCAACAGACGGGGTTTTTTCGAATCGCAGCGCGTATGGGCCGCCTGCCTCAAGGGCTCCCACTGGGCCCCCGTCACATCCGGTACCGGCGTCCTGAAATAGTGCACGTTCGGAGAGCCATGCGTCTTGAGCCATTCGGCATAGTGGCCGGCGAATGCCCCACAGGACTGGGTCGGCGTCAGCAAGGTCGACATGGCCCGCTGACCCATCAGAGACTCCAGCGCTGTCTTCAGCCCGCGCGTCGTATACTTCGCCAGGGAGAACGGACTTTCTTTCCAGCGGAAATAGGCCGGCAGATGCCAAAGATCGCCGACTGCCGCCAGCAACGGCGACAGCCGCAAAGGATGCACGGCGGCCAGCGCGTCGAAGTGGTAGCAAAGATGGGCATCGAATGGTCGCGTCCCCATCGCAACCCGAATCTTCTCCGCCAGCGCCACCCATGGCATGACATAGGCCAAACCCTTCGATCCGTCGCTCAGTCGTCCGAACCAGCGTCCAAGCTTGGCCGTGGCCCCCCCCCCACGCAAACCGAGCAAAGATGCCATGTCATACTCCACAACGACGACTTCAGCCCCCTCCCCGCGCAATGCCGCTTCCTGCCGCTCGCGGGAGGCCAGATAGGGATTGTCGCTCGTGACATCGAACAGGCTGATGACACAAACCTGATGGCCCGATCGAATCAGCGCCCTCACGATGGCCCAGCAGGTCAGCGCCCCGCCATGGTATCCCTCACCCGGCAACCCTTGGACAATGAATGCGACCCGCACGACCTATCCGCTCCTTGATCGATTCCATCCTGAACTGGAACTGCCGATCCTGTGTCCAAGAGGTGAAGCGTACCCGGTGCCGTACCTGGAGCCTCTGTGCGATGCGAGCACAACGCTGGCGGACTTGTTCAACATCCTGCTAGATGCCGCCTCCGATGATGGGTCTGAGCGCCTGCTCATGATCCCGAATCCACCCGGCGATACTCTCGACGATGCGGTCCACGGTCCAGCGTGGCTTCCAGGCCACAACCGAGCGCACTTTCGACGTATCTGTGAGATAGATCCGCACATCCCCCGGCCTGGTCTCCGCTTCCGAACCGATGGGAATCGTCTTCCCGGTCGCGCGCCGGCAAAGCTCAGTAAGCTCACGTAGCGAGAGACTCCCCTCTGGTCCGCCGCCGACGTTGTACACCTGTCCGCTATGCGCGTCCACATTGCGAAGTTGCTCGTGAAGCAACTCGAAGAGATCCTCGACATGCAGAACATCCCGCACCTGCTTCCCGGTCCCACCGAATCCGATATAGGACAGGGGGCCTCCGAAATGGTGTCGCGCAACCCACAACACGGCCACCCCCTGGTCGACCTTGCCCATCTGCCAGGGACCGGCAAGAACGCCGCAGCGATTCACGACGGCGCGGAGGTGATAGGACGCGACATATTCGTTGATGAGCAGTTCCGCGCAGAGCTTGGTTGCCCCGTAGAGCGTTCTGGCCCCGACCAGGGGAAAGTCCTCCGCGACGCCTTGCAAGGAGACACCCGTGCATCCCCGATCCAGGTTCCACTCGAACCGTGTCGCCGTTTCCCGACAGGGCAGCGCGTTCAACGCCTCATAGGGATACACCCGGCTGGTCGACAAGAACACCAGCTCCGCCTGATGCCGCCTGGCCAATTCCAAACAGTTGACGGTGCCGACCAGATTGGTGTCCACGACATATGCCGCGTCCCCATCGAGACCGGCAAGAGCCGATGGCTCCGCCGAACACTCGATGATCGTATCCACCCGGCCGACCGCATCCAGGTCGGTGCGGTTGCGAACGTCTCCATGGCAGAAATGAATGCCGTGACGACGAAGGCGTTCCAGGTTCAACTCCGACCCGCGCCG
>WBZL01002780.1_pt1 | contig 16660 bp, 9 predicted proteins | sample 5204291 | NCBI WGS metagenome assembly WBZL01 (sample SAMN12344345, study PRJNA552823) | activated sludge metagenome | biome: Activated sludge suspended growth; feature: Nitrification reactor; material: Wastewater; isolation source: activated sludge from nitrification reactor of wastewater treatment...
ATCTTTTCCAGGCCTGCCCGCAGCTTCGCCGCCACCCGGTCGCGCAGGGATTTGGGCGCCAGCACCTCCACCTCGGGCACGTGGCGCAGGATGTCCATGACCAGTTCCCGGTCATCGGCATAGGGCACTTCCAGCAGATAGCGGCCGTTGCGCATGAGCCGGCCCCGCTGTTTGGGGTGCCATTGTTCCAGGGCCACCCAGCGGGCACGTTCCGGCGAGAAGCGCAGCTTGGCCCAGGTGATCTTCCGCCCGGAGAAGATGCCGTAGCCGGCCCCCAGCACCGCGTCCAGGGTTTTAGTCGGGATGTCCCGGGCGGGGGATTCCAGGATCTCGGCCCGCTGGATGCCGTCCACCGCGAAGCTGCGCAGGCCCTCGCGCAGGTGGCACCAGGCATCCAGGTACCAGTTCTCCCGATAGTGGACCAGGCGCTGGGGCGAGACCTCCCGCTCGCTGACCTCGTCGCTGGACTTGGCGTAATAGCGGACGTACAGCCGCTTGCGCCGCAGCAGGGCGGAGCCGATGGCGGCGAAGTACTCCAGGGACAGGGGCCGGGCCGCCAGGGGAATCAGCTTGATGCGCTTGCGGATCTCCTCGGCGGGATGGCGGCCGCTGCCCAGCAGGGCGGTGAGCCGCGCCATGAGGGGCTGGATGTGGGGACCCAGCAGGCCGCCGGCGTCCAGGCTGGCGAGGAGATGCTGCATGGTGAGCAGGGCGTGGATCTCTTCGGCGGAGAACCACAGCCCCGGCAGCTCGTACTGGCCGCCCACCCGCTCGTCCCGCTCGAAGCGGTAGCCGCCCGTGTCCCGGTCCCAGACGATGGGCGCGTTGAGCCGGTTGCGCAGGTACTCCAGGTCCCGCTTCAGGGTCGCCCGGGAGACCTCCAGCCGGTCCTGCATGGTCTGGAAGGTCACCACGCCGGGGCCGGCCAGCATCATGTCGATGATGTGGAAACGCTCGGTTCGGTCCATGGGCTGCCCCTCGAAAGCACTGAGGTCATTGTAGTGGATGTGGCCCCATCAGGATCATCTGGTGAGCCTCGCGGGGGATAGGCTGGCTCCATCGCTTGATAGGAGACGACGATGAGCCCGGAATTGCTGATCACCCTGTATGCGAGCCTGGGGCTGGCGTGGACCAGCCTGCGTCTTGGCCGTGGCGAGGCAGCTGCGAACGCGCTGTTCGCCGGTTTGTTCTGGCCCCTGGACTTGCCCCGGCGTTGGATCGAACTCATGGCGCGGGGGCTGGTCGGCGCGGAGGCGGAGGGGACTTGAGCGTCAACGCGCGGGTGGACGCCCACCGTCGCCGGCTTCGTCCAGCCAGCGCAGTATGGTCGCGTAAAGGACCTCCGGGTCCACCGGCTTGGCGATGAAATCATCCATGCCCGCCGCCAGGCAGCGGGCGCGATCGTCGGCAAAGGCGTTGGCGGTCATGGCGATGATGGGGACCAGCACGCGTCCGGGAATGGCGCGGATGCGCCGGGTGGCTTCCAGACCGTCCATGCGCGGCATCTGCACATCCATGAGAATGAGGTCGTAGGCCGTGGCGGCCGCCATGTCCACCGCCTCGATCCCATCCACGGCCACATCGGCGTCCAGACCGGCCGCCAGGAGCATGTCCAGGCTGATCTCCCGATTGATATCGTCGTCTTCGGCCAGCAGGACGCGCCGCCCCGCGTAATCCCGCCGCAGCACGTCTTCCGCCGGCTCGGTGGTTTCGGGCGCCCGGGAGAGACGGGAATCCTCCCCCTTCTTCAGCCGGGCGGTGAACCAGAAGGTGCTGCCGACACCGGGGGCGCTCTCCGCGCCGGCCTCTCCCCCCATCACCTCCGCGATCCTGCGGGTGATGGCCAGGCCCAGGCCGGTGCCTCCGTATTTCCGGGTGGTGGAGTTGTCCGCCTGCTCGAAGGCATGGAACAGCCGGGGCAGCGCGTCCGCCGGAATGCCGATGCCCGTGTCGCGCACTTCGAAGCGCACCAGCACGCCCTCGGAGTCGTCGGTCTCGATGCGCGCGCGCAGGGTCACATCCCCGGTTTCCGTGAACTTGACGGCATTGCCCGCATAGTTGAGCAGGGCCTGCTGCAACCGCGATGGATCTCCAAGCAGAACCCGGGCGGGCGATTCCACGTCGATGGCAAGCCTCAGACCCTTGGCCACGGCGCGGTCGTGAAGGATGGCGGCCACGTCCGCCAGCAACTTGTCCAGGCGCAGCTCGGTCTGTTCCAGGACGAACTTGCCCGCCTCGATCTTGGACAGGTCCAGGATGTCGTTGATGATCTCCAGCAGGAGCCGGCTGGCGGCCTCGATCTTGTCGAGCCGCTCTCTCTGGGCGGGGGCCAGGTCGCCGCGGCGCAGGATGTGGACCATGCCGCTGATGGCGTTGAGGGGAGTGCGGATCTCGTGGCTCATGTTGGCGAGGAAGGCGCTCTTGGCCACATTCGCGGTCTCGGCGGCTTCCTTGGCCTGGCGCAGCGCCTGTTCCGCCTCCTTGCGCCGGGTGATGTCCGTCACGAAGGAGATGAAGCGGGCCGGCGCATCCGGATCGGGCAAGTGGTGGTAGACGATCATCTCCACGGGAATGAGCGTTCCCCGCTTCGTGCGCTGGGTCGTCTCGAACTGCAACACGCCCTTCGCGCGGATGCTTTCCCGGATGCGGGCATAGGCTTCCGGCGGGAAGTTGGGGTCGATGTCCCACACGGAGAGCTTCAGCATCTCCTCCACCGAATAGCCCAGCAGACTCGCCGCGTGGCGGTTGGCGTAAAGGAATCGGCCGGTTTCGAAATCGGCCCAATGGATGCCGATCCCGGCACAGTCCATGGCGAACTGGGTATCGGCGAGCAGCTGGTTGGCGCTCTTCAGTTCCGCCGTGCGCGCCTTGACCATGTTTTCCAGGTGGGCGCGGTACTGTTCGAGTTCCAGTTCGGTCCTGACGCGGTCGTTCACGTCCATGTGGATGCCCGACAGGCGCAGGGGCCTGCCCTCGCCATCCCTTTCAACCACCGCGCCGGTGGAAAGCAACCACTTCCAGTCGCCGCCGCGGGTGCGCGCACGGTATTGCCGGGCGCGGGCTTCGCCGGTGGCGACGGCCTCGTCCAGAGCCGACTTCATGCCAGCCACGTCGTCGGGATGGATGCGCTCCAGCCAGTGGGCCATGCTGGAATGGAAGCCAGCGGGCTCGTAACCCAGCATCCGCGGATATTCCTTGTCCACGGTGGCTTCCCCGGTGACCAGGTTCAGTTCGTACCAGGCCTGGCCGGCGGCCTTCATTGCAAAGCGGAGCCTTTCCTCGCTGGCGCGCAGGCGCTCCTGGGCCAGTGCGCGCGCGGAGATGTCGCGGGCCGAGACGGACAGGACATCCCGGTCGTCCAGGGTCAGGGGCGATACCGTGAGTTCGACCTCGATGACGCTTCCGTCCTTGCGGCGGTGCCGGGTCTGCAGGCATGTGGGGGCGCGCTCGGAGAGCAGGCGTTCCAGTATGGAGGCCACTTCCTCGCTGTTGTAACGGGCCTCCCACTGGCGGACGTTCATGCCCAGGACCTCCTCCCTCGCGTAGCCCAGCATGGCGCAGAAGGAGTCGCTGGCCTCGAGCACGTCGCCGCGCCCGTCGATGACGTGGATGCCGTCGCTGGCGCTGCGCAGCAAGAGGCGGTTGCGTTCGGTTTCCCGGCGGATGCGGCGCCATGCCCGCCACATTCCGAATCCCGACAGGCCGGTGGTGAGGGCGAACAACACCAGGGCCAGTCCCGTGCTGCGCGCTTCCTCCCGCCACTTGCCGAGGTATGAATCACTACCCATGCCCACCACCAGGTGGAAGGGCATGGACTCCAGCCGCCGGTAGGAATTGATGCGCTCGATGCCATCCGCGGTGCGGATGCTGTGGTAGGTGGCGCTGCGCTTGCCCGAGGCGATGGCGGCCGCGAGTTCCGGGGAGAAACCCTTGTCGCCCACGACCCCGGCCGACGTGGAGATCGCGGGAACCCGGGTGATGAGGCCATACCGGCTGTCCCGCAGCAGGGAGACGCCGCCCGGGCCCAGATCAAGGCCCGACAGCAGCCCCTGGAAATGGGTGACCGGAACTGCCAGGAGCGCGACGCCGGCGAACCGGCCCTCGGCATCCAGGAAGCGGCGGCCGAAAACGATGATCCAGATATGGGTGGTCCGGCTCATGAGGGGATCGCTGACCACCAGGCCGGCCCGGGGCTGGTCGCGCAGGGGCTTGAAGTAGGTCCGGTCGCTCCAGTTGATCCGGGCGCCGGGGTCCACCGAATCACCGAGTATGGCCAGGCCGGAGGCGTCGGCGACGCGCAGGTGGCCGATGTCTCCCAGGCGCGCCTCGTGCATCTTGAGGAACGCGCCCAGCCGCTCCCGCTGCGCGCCCGGCCGGGGGTAACGGCGCAACTCGTCGGCGACGGCCTGCAAGCTCAGATCGATCCTCCCCACCTCGGTGGCGAGTTTCTGGTCCATGCTCAACGCCAGGTTCTGGGTGATGGACGCCACCTGGGCCTCTTCCTGACGCAGACCTTGTTGCAGGGCATGCCAGGCCCAGGCGGTGGCCAGGGCGTTCAACGCCAGGAACACGGCGAGAATGCGCAAACCCAGGTGATTCGCGGCGTTGCTCCGCGAACCCAGCCAGTGTCTCAGCCGGGACAACATGGCTTTCCTTTCATGCCTCCTTCAACAGGGCGGACCCCGGGGCCGAAACCTCGCCCTCGCGCAGGATCGCCGCCAGGGTGTCGCGCAGGGACTCGGGGTCGATGGGCTTGGGCAGGAAGGCGCGGATGCCGGCCTGATTCACCGCGTCCACCACCACGCTCTTGTCCTCGGTGCCGGACATCATGACCCGAGGGATGTCGGGGAACAGCCTGAGCAGCTTCAGAAGAATCTGCACGCCGGTGGTTTCCCCACGGAGATAGTGATCGGACAGGACGAGATCGATGCGTTCCCGGCCCAGGATTTCCAGCGCGCCCTCCATGTCCTCGCAGAGATGCACGCGGTAGCCCTCGCCTTCCAGGTCCATGGCGAGCAGTTCCGCCTCCAGCGGCTCGTCCTCCACCACCAGGATGCCGCGTGTGTGTTCGCCATCCAACGCGCCGTCCGGCCGCAGGTCGGGACGCTGGGTCAGCAGGCTCTCCAGTTCGTCGGCGGGAATCGGCCGGGACATGAGATAGCCCTGCAACGCATCGCAGCCGTAGCGGGCCATGAAGCGCAATTGCGGCGTGGTCTCGATGCCTTCGGCCAGCACGCGCATCCCCAGGTTGTGTCCCAGGCTGATGGTCGAGCGGACGATGGCCGCGTCCTCCGCGTCACGGTTCACGTTGCGGGCGAACAGCTGGTCGATTTTCAGCAAGTCGAAGGGGTAGTGCTTCAGGTAGCCCAGGCTGGAATAGCCGGTGCCGAAGTCGTCCAGGGCCAGCCCCACCCCCAGGCGTTTGATTTCCTGCAGGGTGCGGGCGGCCAGGTCGGGGTTCTTGAGCAGGGAGGATTCCACCACTTCCAGTTCCAGCAGCCGGGCTGGCAGGCCGCTTTCGGCCAGGGCCTGGCCCACGTCCTCCAGCAGGCGGCCGGAGGTGACGTGGTCGGAGAAGATGTTCACCGCCACCCGCAGGGGGTGCTGGCGCTCCAGCCATTGGCGCGCCTGGCGGCAGGCGGTTTGGAGCACCCAGCGGCTCACCGGCTCGGCCAGGTCGGTGGCCTCCACCACGTGGATGAAGCGGCCCGGCGGGATGCTCTCGCCGTTCCGGCGCCAGCGGATCAGGGCCTCGGCGGCCACCACCTGGCCGCTGAAGGCGTCCACCTGGGGCTGGTAGTCCAGGTACAGGCCACCCTCGGCCAGGGCCAGGCGCAGGGCACCCTCGGTCTCGAACCACTCCACCGCTTCCTGGGTGAGGCGCCGGTCGTAGAAGCGGAACTGGTTGCCCTTCCCGGCCTTGGCGTTGCGCATGGCGTCCTCGGCGGCGTGGAGCAGGGTGGTGGCGTCGCCGGCGTCGTCCGGATACAGGGCGACGCCGATGGACAGGGTCAAGGCCACGGCCGGGGCCTGTTCGCCCAGGGCCACGGGCTCGGCCATGCTGGCCAGCAGGGCCTCGGCCAGTTCGAAGACTTCCAGGTTGGGGTTGGCCTGCCCAGCCTCCTGGGCCGCCGGGCCGCCTTGCCAGAGGACCGCGAACTGGTCCGCGTCCAGGCGGCACAGGATGGACCCGTCGGGCAGCAGGGCCGACCAGCGTCGGGCCAGGGCCACCAGGGCCCGGTCGCCGGCGTCCCGGCCCAGGCTTTCGTTGAGCTGGGCGAAGCGGTCCACGTTCAGCACCAGCAGGGCGTGGCGTCCCGGCTCCGGGCCCGCCATGTCTTCCGCCAGGCGGGACAGCAGCCAGCGGGCGTTGGGCAGGCCGGTGAGGGCGTCGAAGTGCATGGCCAGGTCCAGCCGGGCCTCGGCCTGCTTGCGCTCGGTGACGTCCTGGATGGTGCCGTAGAGTCGAATCACCTGCCCGTCGGCGTTCTTGATGACCTGCCCGGTGGCCCACATGTGGCGTATCTCGCCGTGGGGCCGCACCACCCGCAGCTCGTGCAGGAAGGGAATGCCATCGTTCAGCGCCCTGGCGACGTCCCGCTCGAAGACGGGGAAATCGTCGGGATGGAACAGCTTGCGGTGCTGTTCGTAGTCAGGCGGAGGCCGGTTCGGATCCAGTCCGGTGATGACATATACCTGGGGCGACCAGGTCACATCCCCGTTGACGACATCGAACTCCCAATTGCCCAGCTTGGCGATGCGCTGGGCCTCCAGCAGGCGGGCGTTGGAGCGGGCCAGTTCCTCCTCCGCCCGCTTGCGGTCCACCACGTCCATGACCATGGAAGCCAGTTGTTCCGTCACCGTCACGTCGTCCTGATCATAGGGCGAGGCCTTGTTGCCCACCCCCAGCACGGCCACCACCCGGTCCGCCCGCAGGATGGGCACCACCAGCTCCCGCAACACCGGGGCATGGCCCGGGGGCAGGCCCTGGCGGTCCGCCAGGTGTTCATAGTCGTTGTGCATGATGGGCTGGCGCTGGCGGATGGCGTCGGCCCACACCCCGGCCTTGCTCACCGGGTAGTGCTGGCCCTTGGCCTGGCGCTGGGCCTCGATGGTGCACATCTTGTCCACGGTGTTGCTGGACCAGGCCTGCAGCGCGATGGTTTCCTGGTCCGGGTCCACGAAGTGGAAGAATCCGATGCGGCTGCCGGTGAACCGCTCGGCGGCGTCCAGGGCCGCCTTCATCAGGCTGTCCAGGCTGTCCTTGAGGGCCCGGTCGGACAGCTGCAGGCGGGTGCGCAGCAGGGCATCGGCCCGGTTGCGGCGATGGACGTCGCGCAGGAACACGAAGAAGCGGCCGCCCTGGATGGGGGTGTAGGTGGTGTTCACTTCCACCTGCCAGATGCTGCCGTCCTTGGCCCGGTGCTGGGCCTCGAACAGGGCGCTGCCGGTCTCCATGACCTGGCGCGCGTGGCGCGCGGCCTGGGCCGCGTCTTCCCGGGCGTCCAGGTCGCTGATGTCCTTGCCCAGCAGTTCCTCCCGAGAGTATCCGGAGCGCCGGCAGTAGGCGTCGTTCACCTCCACCAGGCGGCCTTCCCGGTCCAACATCCAGAAGCCGTCCGGCGAGGTCTCGATGATCGCCCGGTAGCGGGCCTCCCGCTCGCTCAATTCCTGCTCGGCGCGCAGGCGCTGGGTGATGTCGTTGCCCACCCCCACCATGCATACCGGCTGGTCATGGGCATCCCGGATCAGGGTGGTGCGCAGGTCTACGAAGATCGTATTGTCGTCGGCCGTGACCATGGTGACCTGGCCCTGCCAGTGGCCGTCCCCCAGGGTGGCCCGGACGATCCGGGCCTGGCTGGCGTCGGCCCCGGGGGCGTCGCCGAACACGGACACGTCCTGTCCCAGGAGTTGGTCCCGGGCAAACCCGGTTTTCCGGCACAGGGCATCGTTCACGTAGGTGATGCGGCCCGCCAGGTCGGTGAGGATGATCTGGTCCTGGATCTGGTCCAGCACCATGGCCTGCATGCGCAACTGCTCGGCGGCCGCCTGGCGCTCGCTGATGTCGCGGATGGTCAGGTGGCCGTGGCGCAGGCCGTGCAGTTCGATGACGTGGGCGTTCACCTCCACCGGGAAACGGCTGCCGTCCTTGCGCTGGTGCTCGGCCTCGAAGAGCAGCTGGCCGGCGGCCAAGGTCTCGGCCCGGCGGCGATGAAAATCCTCCCGGGCCCCGGGCGGCAGCAGCAGGGTGGAATGCTGGCCGATCAGTTCCTCCCGGGTGTAGCCGTACAGGCCATGCACCCGCTCGTTGGCCTCCAGGATGAGGCCGCTGTCGTCGGTGAGCAGGATGACGTCGTTGGCGTAGCGGGACAGGGTTTCGTAGCGCCGGACCAGCACCTGGCGCTCCAGTTCCTTGCTGAGCAGTTGGGCCTGCTGGCTGCTGGACTGGGCCCGCCACCACAGCCAGGTGGCCAGGCCGCTGGCGGCGAGCAGCAGGGCCATCACCAGGGTGGTGACCAGGGCGAGCCGGTTCATCGGCCGCTCCACCTCGGCCTGGTCCAGCTTGGTGACCAGGATCCAGGGCGTGCCCCTGACCGGGCTGCCATAGGCCAGGACCGGCTTGCCAGCGTAGTCCACGGCGTCGCGCAGCACCCCCCGCTCGCCCAGGCCGACCCGGAAAGCGGGCATCCGCGGGTCGGGCTGGGGGAACAGGGCGCCGAGTCCCTGGCTGGCCGGGGCGCGGGAAGCGAACAGGGCGCGCAGGCCGTCGCCCTCCCGGCGCATGAGCACGGTCTCGCCGCTGGGGCTGGGGCCGGGCCAGCGGCTCAGCCGGCCAAACAGGCCTTGCCGCGCCGGCAGGCTGAAGAACAGGGCGCCGACGATGCGTTGCCCGGCGCCGCTGCCCACCACCAGGGGGGCCATCATGCCCACGGCGGGCTCGTGGTCCGGGCCATGCAGGTGGAAATCCACCAGCCGGGGCTCGCCCCGGGCGATGACCCCCAGCGCTTCCGGCCGGTGCTCGGCCAGGTGTTTGTCGGGCTCCAGGCTGATGCGGTATTGGCCCTGGCGGTCGAACAGGGACACGTCCCGGTAGCCGTAGTCGTCCCGGATGCCGGCCAGGCGCCGCAGGATGCGCGCCATCCGGACCGGATCCTCGCCCCCGGCGGCCACCCAGGACTCGAACTCTTCCACCAGCAGGGAACGTCGTCCGAAATGGCGGGCATTGGCGCGGGCGTCGTCCAGCCACTCCTCGATCTGTTCCTCGCGCAGGGTGCCCACCGCCCGGATCTGTTCCTCGGCGGTTTCCCGGATGTGCCGCTGCTGCACGTGGAACACGAACAGGCCGGTGGCGATCAGGCCCAGGGCCAGCAGGGCAAACACGGCCGGGGGCAGCCAGGGGCGGGGTATCGCCACCCGGTCGGGGTGGGGTTGCGCGGCGAAAAAGTGGTGTCGCGACAGCAGGTAGAGGGCCAGGCTGGTGACGGCGACGAAGGCCAGGCCCTTGTAGGTCTGGGCCCAGGCGCCCAGGTCTTGCCCCAGGGCCAGGTTGACCAGGGTGTCCGAGGCCAGGATCCAGAGCCAGCCGATGGCCAGATAGGCCAGCGCGACGCGGGCGGCGGGTTGGCGGAGGGCGTGGGCGATGGCCATGTCATCAGGCCTTGGCGCGCCGCAGGATCTCGCCGGCCAGGCCGGTCAGGGGCAGGCTCTGGTCCACGCCCCCCAGTTTCAACGCTTCCTTGGGCATGCCATAGACAACGCAACTGGCCTCGTCCTGGGCCAGGGTGAAGGCGCCGGCATCATGCATCTCCTTCATGCCCCGGGCGCCGTCGTCGCCCATGCCGGTCATGATCACGCCCACCGCATTCTTGCCGGCGAAGCGGGCCACCGAACGGAACAGCACGTCCACCGAGGGCTTGTGCCGGTTGACCAGGGGGCCGTCGGCCACGTCCACCACGTACTGGGCGCCGCTGCGCTTGAGCTGCATGTGGCGGCCACCGGGGGCGATCAGGGCGCGGCCGGGAATGACCCGGTCGCCGTCCTTCGCTTCCAGCACCTCGATCTCGCACAGGTCGTTCAAGCGCTCGGCGAAGGCGGCGGTGAACTTCTCCGGCATGTGCTGGACGATGACCATGCCGGGGCAAACCCGGGGCAGGGCGGTGAGCAGCACTTCCAGGGCCAGGGTACCGCCGGTGGAGGTGCCGATGGCGACGATGCGCTCGGTGGTCTGGGCCATGGCGCCGGTCGGCGCGGCCAGCGCCGCGTCGGCGCCAGGCCTGGGCGCGGGCTTCAGGCCGGCGGACGCCGTGGCGGGAAGGACCATGCGGCGCAGGTTGGCCTGGGCGGCGGCGCGCACGGCGGCAACCAGGTCGTTGGAGGCGTCCTGGAGGAACTGCTTCACGCCCATCCTGGGCTTGGTGATGATGGCGATGGCGCCGGCGGCCAGGGCCTGCATGGTGGTCTCGGCCCCCTTCTCGGTCAGGGAGGAGCAGATCACCACCGGCGTGGGACGCTCGGCCATGAGCTTTTTCAGGAAGGTGATGCCGTCCATGCGCGGCATTTCCACGTCCAGGGTGATGACGTCGGGCCACTGGGCCTGCATCTTCTGCATGGCGAAGAGGGGGTCGGAGGCGGTGGCGATGACCTCGATGTCGGGCGCGGCCTTCAGCACCTCCAGCATCACCTGGCGCACCACGGCGGAATCGTCCACGACGAGGACCTTGATCCTGTTCACCAGCGTGGCTCCCGTCGGGGTTGGCCGTTGGCCTGGGTCATGGGCTGGTGCTTGAGCCAGACGTCGCCGCTCCAGACGTCGAACATCAGCTTGCGGTGGCCGTCGCCGCCGATGTGGCGGGCCTTGAGGGGAATCTCGTAGCGCTCCAGCAGGGTGGCGGCCATTTCCAGGTTGCGTTCGCCCACGTTCATTTCGTTCTTCTGGCACTGCAACGGGAACATGTTGGCGCCGCCGAACAGCTTGGCCTGGAACTGGCGCGGGTCCGCGTCCAGGCGCCAGATGTGGTTCATCAGCAGCTTCATGGCCTCGTCGCCGTAGCGGCCGTCGTAGCCCTCGCCTTCCGGGATCACGCCCCGGGAAGGCAGCATGTAGTGGCACATGCCGCCCACCAGCAGGCGCGGGTGCCAGACCGTGATCGAGACGCAGGAACCCAGCAGGGTGACGATGCGGGTGTCCTGCTTGCCGAAGTGGAAGTCGCCGGGGTGCAGGAACACCTCCAGGATGCCGGAGACGGGCGCGCTCATGCCGGCTTCCGATAAATGGCCGGCTTGACGGACACCAGCCCTGGCACCAGGCCGGTGAGGCTTTCCGAATGGCCGGAGAAGAAATGGCCGCCCGGCTTGAGGGCGCGCAGCAGGCTTTCCACCACGCGCTTCTTGGTGGGCGGGTCGAAATAGATGAGCACGTTGCGCAGGAAGATGAGGTCGAACCGGCCCAGGTCCGGCAGGGCCCCCACCAGGTTGACCTGGAGGAAGCGCACCCGATCCCTGGGCCACGGGTTGATCAGGAAGCTGCCTTCCTGGGGGCCGGTGCCCTTGAGGCAGAAATGGCGCAGGTAGGGCTTGGGAATCTTCTCCGCCCGTTCCATGGGGTAGAGGCCGCGCCGGGCCTGGTCCAGCACCTTGGTGCTGAGGTCCGAGGCCACCACTTCCCAGGGGGCCTTGCCCAGCCGTTCCGCCAGCACCATGGCGATGCTGTAGGGCTCCTCGCCGGTGGAACTGGCCGCGCTCCAGACCCGGAAAGGCGTTCCCGCCGGATGGGCGGGGATCAGGATCTCGCTGAGATAGGCGAAGTGCTGGGGTTCCCGGAAGAAACTGGTCTCATTGGTGGTCAGGGCGTTGAAGGCCCATTGCCGTTCGTCAGGGTCCTGGCCGCCGGCGATGCGGCGGAAGTACTCGCCGAAGCTTTTCAGCCCGAGGTCGCCGATGCGCTTGGCCAGGCGACCCGTGACCAGAGCCTTCTTCTCGGGCGTCAGGTTGATGCCGACCGCTTCGTAGAGCAGCTTGCGCAGCATCTCGAATTCGGGGTCGGTGAGCGTGGGGCCGAGTGCCATGACGCATCATCATCGGAGGGAATCGTTCAGGCGGCCCCGTTCTGCATGCCGGCCTGTAACTGGCCAAGGGCGGCCAGTTCCTCCACCGACAGGACGTGGTTCACGGAGAGGATGATGACGAAGCGCTCGCCCACCTTGCCCATGCCCTGTATGAAATCGGTGCGGATGCGAGCGCCGAAGTCCGGGGCCGGCTCAATCTGATCGGTCGGGATCTCCACCACCTCGTTGACCGCGTCCACCACCACGCCGATGTCCTGCTTACCCTCGCCGGCAAGGACCTCCAGGATGACGATGCAGGTACGTCGGGTGACCTGGGTGCCGTCCCGGCCGAAGCGTGCCGACAGGTCGATCACGGGGACCACGGCCCCCCGGAGGTTGATGACGCCGCGGATATGGGCGGGCATGAGGGGCACGGAGGTGAGGTGGCCGTATTCGATGATCTCCTTGATGCCGAGGATGCCGATGGCGAACATCTCTTTCCCCAGCATGAAGGTCAGGTACTGCTGGTTTTCCTCGGCCGGCGCCGTGGCGACGGCCGACTTGACCGTGGTGACCAGGTTGCTCATGGTTGTTCTCCATCAGAACCGCACGAAGTCACGTTCGCTGGGATCCTCCACGGGCTGGGGCCGCGGCGCGGCGCGGGACGCGGGGGCGCGGCTGACCGGCATGGCGGTGGCGGGGCGGCCGCCTTCGGACAGGCGGAAGAAGGCCATGAGCTGCTGCAGCTGCTCGGACTGGCCGCTCATCTCTTCCGCGGTGGCCGCCAGCTCCTCGGAGGCGGAGGCGTTCTGCTGGGTGATCTGGGACAACTGGCTCATGGCGGTGTTGATCTGGGCGATGCCGGAGGACTGCTCGCTGGAGGCGGCGGCGATCTCCTGGACCAGATCCGAGGTCTTCTGGATGGAGGGCACCATCTCGTCCAGCAGGTCCCCGGCCTTCTCGGCCATCTTCACGCTGGAGCCGGCCAGTTCGCCGATCTCCTGGGCCGCCACCTGGCTGCGCTCGGCCAGCTTGCGCACCTCGGCGGCCACCACGGCGAAGCCCTTGCCGTGTTCCCCGGCCCGGGCGGCTTCGATGGCGGCGTTGAGGGCCAGCAGGTTGGTCTGGTAGGCGATGTCGTCGATGATGCCGATCTTGTCGGCGATGGACTTCATGGCCTCCACCGTCTGCTTCACGGCGCCGCCGCCTTCCACGGCCTCCTTGGAGGACTTGCTGGCCATGGTGTCGGTGAGCTTGGCGTTCTCGGCGTTCTGGTTCACCGAGGCGCTCATCTCTTCCATGGACGCGGAGGTTTCCTCCACGCTGGCGGCCTGCTCGCTGGAGGCCTGGGACAGGGACTGGGAGGTGGAGCTGATCTGCCCGGCGGCGGAGGTCAGGTTGTCGGCGGAACCGCGCACCTCGGCGATGATCTGGGACAGCTTGCCCACCATGGCCTGCATGGCGCTGAGCAACTGCCCGGTCTCGTCCTTGCTGTCGGATTCCAGTTGGACCGTCAGGTCGCCATCGGCCAGGCGGCTGGCTACGTCCACGGCAATGCCCAAGGGCCGGGTGATGCTGCGGGAGACCAGCCAGGCGCCGGCCACGGCGATGACCACGGCCACGGCCAGCAGGATGCTGATGAGGGTGATGGTGCTGGCCGCCAGGGCATCCGCTTCCGCACCCGCTTTCTCCATGCTCTTGGTCTGGTGTTCGATGAACTGGTTGAGGGCGTCGAAATAGGGCGTCTGGGTTTTCCGGACCTCACCGAACAACATGGCTGCTGCCTCGGCCTTCTTGTCCTGCATGGCTAATTCCAGCGCCTTGTCGCGGGCTTGCACGAATGCCGGCCGGGTGTCGAGCACAGCCTTGAATTTTTCCTTTCCGGCTTCACTGTGCACCGTCTTTTCCAGGGTGCCGTACCACTCCGTGTATTTGGGACGGTTGGCGTCGATTCGTGCCTTCTGCTTGATCATCTCTTCCCGGTCGGTGGAAATGATGATGTTGCGCACGGACCTGGCGTCTTCGTTGACGTGGTCGATGATGGTGTTGGCCAGGACCACCTTGGGATATTTATCGTTGACCATCTCGCTGATGCTGTGGTCCAGATTGTTGACGCGGAGAATGCCCACCGTAGCCACCACGAGGAGCAACGCCACCACCAGGCCAAAACCAATGGCCAGTTTCACGCCGATTTTCAGGTTCTTGAACATGAGACGCTCCTATCCGCTGGGTGGAGTAAAAGGGGTTACGCGGCCAGACCCAGGCGTTGCTGGGGCGATGCCGTGGTTCGAGCGATGAGGTTGGGGACATCCAGGATCAGGGCGACTTCGCCGCTGCCCAGAATGGTGGAGCCGGCGATGCCCCTGAGCTGGGCGAACACCGGTCCCAGGGGCTTGATGACGGTCTGGAACTCGCCCATGAGCTCGTCCACCACCAGGCCGGCGCGCTTGCCGGCGTAGCGCACCACCACCACGCTCTGGCGGCGGCGGGACTGGCCGGGAACGCCGAACTGCTCGCGCAGGCGCAGGAAGGGCAATACCTCGCCGCGAAGGTTCAGGTAGTCGCGGCTGGCGGCGTCACCGGTGAGCTCGATGCATTCCTCCACCAGGTCCAGGGGAACCACGAAGGCGGCGTCCCCCACGCCGGTGAGGAAGCCGTCGATGATGGCCAGGGTCAGGGGCAGTCGGATGGCGATGGTGGTGCCCTGGCCAGGGGCGCTGTCGATGTGGATGCTGCCGCGCAGGGATTCGATGTTGCGTCGCACCACGTCCATGCCCACGCCCCGGCCGGAAAGGTTGGTGACCTGTTCGGCGGTGGAAAAACCGGGCTCGAAGATGAGCTTGAAGATGTCCTCCTCGGCCAGCTCGGCGCCTTCGGCCACCAGGCCCTTTTCCACGGCCTTGGCGAGGATGCGGTCCTTGTCGAGTCCGCCGCCGTCGTCGCCCACCTGGATGACGATGCTGCCGGACTCGTGGAAGGCGTTCAGACGCACCGCGCCTTTCTCCGGCTTGCCGGCTTCCAGGCGCGCGGCCTTGGCTTCGATGCCGTGGTCGATGGCGTTGCGCACCAGGTGCATGAGGGGGTCGCTGATCTTTTCCACCACGGTCTTGTCCAGCTCGGTCTCGGCGCCGGTGATGACGAGCTCGATGTCCTTGCCCATTTCCTTGCTGACGTCGCGCACCACCCGATGGAAGCGGTTGAAGGTCTCGCCGATCTGCACCATGCGCAGGCGCAGGGCGCTGTCGCGGATCTCGTCCACCAGCCGGGTGATGGTGGAGGTGGCCTCGTACAGGGCCGCATCCCGGGAGCGCTGGGCGAGCAGGGCGGCGGAGGCGCCGGCGATGACCAGTTCGCCCACCAGGTTGATGAGCTGGTCCAGCTTGTCGGCCTGGACGCGGATCAGCTTGGCCTCGAGGGCTTTCTTCTCGCTGACCTGGACCTGTTTCGCGGCGGCGGCTTCGACGATCTCCTTCTGCACCACCTGCTTGTCCACCAGGATCTCGCCGATGGGGGGCTTGGCCGGTCTCGCCTCGGCGTCCGCCGGGCCTCGCGCCAGCAGGTTCTGGTGGGCCAGGCCCTCGGCCAGTTCCTCTTCCGTCAGCGCCCCGCTCTTCACCAGGATCTCGCCCAGGCGCAGGGTGTCCTCGGGCAGGCTTTCGATGAGTTGGAGATATTCGGCCACCCTGGCATAGGGGGGCAGGATCTTGAGCAGGCATTCATCCCGCACGAAGTCGAACACCCGCTCGATGGAAGCCTTGTCCGCGCCGCTGCGCAGCTCGATCTCGAAGCCCAGGTAGCAGGCCTCGGGGTCCATTTCCACGGCGGGCGGAATCTTGTCCACCAGGGTGGTGATGTGGGCGATCTCCCCCAGGGTGGCCAGGTAGCGCAGGATGTCCAGAGGGTCCATGCCGTGCTTCATGACCTCGGCGCCGAAGCGCACGGAGATGTGCCAGCAGTCGTGCCCCACTTCGCCCCCGCCCAGGTTTTCCACCTGGGGTTCGGCGTCAACGCTTTCGGGCAGGCCGCCCTGGGCGGGTAGATAGGCCTTGAGCTGGGCCGCGAGGCGTTCGCTCTGGCCGTCCAGTTCCTGGGTGGGCTCCGGGGTGTCGGTGGCCACCAGGGACAACAGGGCGCCCAGGTGGTCCTTGCATTGCAGGAGCAGGGCGATCAGGTCCGGGCTGACCTGGATATCCCCGTCGCGCAGCACGTCCAGCACGTTTTCCAGGGTGTGGGTGAAGCGGACGATGAAGTCGCATTCGATGACCCCGGCGGCGCCCTTGATGGTGTGGGCGCTGCGGAACAGGGTGTTGATGGCTTCCGGGTCGGCGGGGTTCTTTTCCAGCAGGAGCAGGGTGTCTTCCATCTGCTCCAGCTGTTCGCCGCTTTCCTGTACGAAGGCTTGCCGCAGTTCGTCCATGACACCTCCTCAGGCGGGCTGCTCGGCCGGGATCAGCAGGGGGTCCCCGAAGAAGCCGACCATGTCGTAGAACATGAGCACCTCGCGAACCGCCGCGCTATGGGCGACCAGGCGGAGGTGCTTGCCCAGGCGCCCGGCTTCCTGCTTGGCCAGAACGAGGAGCTGGAAGCCGGAGGTGTCCATCTCGGCCACCTGGGCC
>WBZL01002781.1_pt1 | contig 16659 bp, 12 predicted proteins | sample 5204291 | NCBI WGS metagenome assembly WBZL01 (sample SAMN12344345, study PRJNA552823) | activated sludge metagenome | biome: Activated sludge suspended growth; feature: Nitrification reactor; material: Wastewater; isolation source: activated sludge from nitrification reactor of wastewater...
CACCCAGGCCTTGATTTCGGATTCCATCGCCACTTCCAGCGCATGCCGCGGCGACATGAAGGGCCTGGGCGTGCCGCTGCCCGGCGCTTCCACGTCCTCGATCATGTCCGCCGTCACGCGCGAGGGGGCCTCGCCGAACAGCGCAAGCCGACGTTTGGCGAGTTCATCGCCGTGGCGTTTCTCGTTGCGCGCCATCATGGAAAAGAAATCCGCCGCATCGCCCGGGTAGCGCTCGCCGAGCATGTCCGCGAACCAGCGATAGCGCTCCTCCGCCTCCTGCTCGATGAGGACGGCCAGGTCGAGCGCGTCCTGAAGATCCAGCTTCGAAAAATCCAGTTGAACGGTCATTGATTGCACCTGGTGAAAACGCCGTGTCGAAACATCATAGCGTGAAAATTCAGCCCCGGCGGGACGGGAATGATCAGGCTGCGCGCTTCAGCGGCGGGATTTTCGCCACTTGGCGCTTGAGCGATTGTTCAGCCTTCCAGAGGTCGTACTGCGCCTGCATGTTGATCCACACCTCGGCGCTCGTACCGAGCCACTTGCCGAGGCGGACCGCCATCTCGGCGCTGATGGCGGCACGGGCGTTCAACACGCGCGACAGCGCCACGCGCGTCACGCCGAGCGAAGCGGCGGCTTCCGTGACGGATACCGTGCCCTCCGAGAACACGCCATCCTTGAGTACTTCGCCAGGGTGGGGCGGATTGTGCATTCGAGTCATGGTCAGTGGTAATCCCGATAATCAATCAATACTGCGTCGACGCCCTCGAACCGGAAGGTCATGCGCCAGTTGCCGCTGACCCATACGGCCCAATGGCCAGCCAGATCGCCGGTAAGCGGATGAAGCCGCCAACCCGGCAGGTTCATGCCCTGCGGAGATACGGCCCCATCGAGCGCGGCCAGCTGCAACCGCAGCCGCTTCGCATGGACGGCCTGGATCCCCGCCTTGCTGCCGGTCTTGAAGAACGCTTCAAGGCCCTTGTGGCGAAAGGTTTTGATCATTCGCGGTCAATGTATAGCGACGCTATACATGTGTCAAGCCCTGGCGCCTGACCACGTCGCCCCTCACCAACCCCCCTCTCCCGCTGCGGGAGAGGGGCAGGGGGAGAGGGCAAAAGTCAGCCCCTGCGGGACGGCGAATTCAGGATCACCAGCGCGATCCCGCCGAGCACGGCGATCGAGGCCAGCACGAAGCGCAGCGTCACCGCTTCATTGAGGAAGACGATGCCGCCCAGCGCGGCGATCACCGGCACGCTGAGCTGCACGGTCGCCGCGCTCGTCGCCTTCAGCGCGGGCAGCACGGTGTACCAGATGGCGTAGCCGAGCCCGGAGGTGATCGCCCCCGAGGCCAGCGCGTAGCCGACGCCCGCCGCGTCCAGGCGCGCCTCGGCGAGCGGCAGCAGGCTCAGCACGATAGCGAAGGGCACCGCGCGCAGGAAGTTGCCCGCCGTCACGCGCGTCGCATCGCCCGCCCCCTTGCCGCGAATCGAATACACGCCCCACGCCGCGCCTGCCATCAGCATCAGCGCCGCGCCCAACAACGGCGGCGCCGACAGCCCCGGCAGCAGCAGCCCGACCAGCCCGCCCACCGCCAGCGTGAGGCCCAAGAGCTGCCACGCGCCGAAGCGCTCGCCGCGCCACAGGCCGTAGCAGATCATCGTCGCCTGCACCGCCCCGAAGAGCAGCAGTGCGCCCGTCGCCGTGGTCAGGCTGAGATAGGCGAAGGAAAAACCGGCGGCGTATGCGAACAGCATCAGCGCCGAGATCCAGTTGCCCCCGCCGGCCTGCGATTGGCGAAAGAAGCGCACGATCAGCCACAGCACCACCGCCCCCGACGCCAGCCGGATGGTGGTGAAGCTCGCCGCGTCGATGCCGGTTTCCCTGAGCGCAATGCGGCACAGCACCGAGTTGCCGGCGAAGGCGAGCATGGTGAGGGTGGTTAGGAGGATGGTTCGGGCGGAGGGCATCGGGTTAGCCATATGTTCTGCACGCAGTATGCCGCCTCGTCAAAGTGATGGACAGGGCGCTCCGGAGTACCGTGCTGGAAAAGTCAGTCAGGCCAAGATGGCGGAAGAACCCCTGCCGGCACCTGGTTTGATACCATTCACTCTTCATGCAGCCGGCACGGCATTCCGATGGATCAGGCCACCCATAACAAAATCGTTTCCTTCATCTGGGGCATCGCCGACGACGTCCTGCGCGACCTTTTCAAGCGCGGCAAATATCCCGACGTTATCCTGCCGATGTGCGTGCTGCGTCGCATGGATTCCGTCCTCGAGCCGCGAAAGCAGGCCGTGCTCGATGCCAAAAAAATGCTCGATGCGGCGGGGATCACCGAACAGCGGGCAGCCTTGTGCAAGGCGGCGGATCAGGCCTTCTACAACACATCGAAGTTCACCCTGCGCGACCTGAAAAACCGGGGCAGCCAGCAGCAGTTGCGCGCGGACTTCGAGGCCTATCTGGACGGCTTTTCTCCCAACGTCCAGGAAATCCTCGAGAACTTCAAGTTCCGCAACCAGATTCCCACGCTCTCCAAGGCCGACGCGCTGGGCACGCTGATCGAGAAGTTCCTCTCGCCCGACATCGACCTCTCCCCCGCCGCCGTGGACAACCACGCCATGGGCACGATCTTCGAGGAGTTGGTGCGCCGCTTCAACGAAGACAACAACGAGGAGGCCGGCGAGCACTGGACGCCGCGCGACGCCGTCAAGCTGATGGCAGACCTGATCTTCCTGCCCGTCGCCACACGGATCGAGTCCGGCTCCTATCTGATTTACGACTGCGCCTGCGGCACCGGCGGCATGCTCACCGTCGCCGAAGAACGCCTGCAAGCCCTGGCCGGCGAGCGCGGCAAGACGGTGAAGACCTATCTGCACGGCCAGGAGATCAACCCCGAGACCTACGCCATCTGCAAGGCCGACATGCTCCTGAAGGGCGAGGGCGAGAACGCCGAGCACATCGTCGGCGGCGCCGAATGGAGCACGCTCAGCCACGACGCCTTCCCCGCCCGCGAATTCGACTTCATGCTCGCCAACCCGCCCTACGGCAAAAGCTGGAAGAAGGACCTCGAAGCCATGGGCGGCAAGGACGGCATGCGCGACCCGCGCTTCAAGGTGCGGCACCGGAGCGAAGAACTGTCGCTGGTCACGCGCTCCAGCGACGGCCAGATGCTCTTCCTCGCCAACATGGCGCACAAGATGAGTCCCAAGAGCACCCTGGGCAGCCGCATCGCCGAGGTGCATAACGGCTCCAGCCTGTTCACCGGCGACGCCGGCCAGGGCGAGAGCAACATTCGCCGCTGGCTGATCGAGAACGACTGGCTGGAAGCCATCGTCGCCCTGCCGCTCAACCTTTTCTACAACACCGGCATCGCCACCTACGTCTGGGTGCTCTCCAACCGCAAGCCGGAACACCGCAAGGGCAAGGTGCAGCTCATCGACGCCACCCAGTGGTACCAGCCGCTGCGCAAGAACCTCGGCAAGAAGAACTGCGAACTCTCCGAAACCGACATCGCCCACATCTGCGCGACCTATCTCGACTTCAAGGAAAGCGAGCAGTCGAAGATTTTTCCCAACGAGGCCTTCGGTTACTGGAAAGTCACCGTCGAGCGCCCGCTGCGTCTGGAGAGCCAGCTCACGCTGCCGGCCATCGAGACCCTGCGCTTCGCCTCCGGCGATGCTGACATCCGTGCCGCCCTCTACGAGGAATTCGGCGATGCCCTGACGCAGGACTTCCGCCGCATCGCCAAGACCCTCGAAGCGCGCCTCGACAACTGGGGCAGCGAAGAAGAAGGCGACGAAGAAGGGGAAGAGAGCACAAGCAAGAAGGGTCTGCCGGAAAAAAGGAAGAGGAAGCTCGCCGACCCCGCCACCTGGGCGCGCGACGCCGCGCTGGTGGAGACCGCGCTGCTCCTGCGCGAAACCCTCGGCGACGAGCTCTTCCCCGACCACAACGTCTTTCGCGAGCAGGTCGACGCGGCGCTGAAGCAGGCCGGCTGCAAGCCCGCCGCCGCCGATCTCAAGCTGATCCTCAAGGCCGTGAGCCGGCGCAAAGAAAGTGCCCCGCCGGTCATCGCCAAAACCCACAAGCCCGGCAAGATCAAGGCCGACCCGATGCGCGGCTATTACTCCCTCTCCCCCGCCGGGGGAGAGGGCAGGAGTGAGGGGACGAAATCGCTCATCGTCGAATACGAACCCGACCCCGACCTGCGCGACACCGAGCAGGTGCCGTTGCTCGAAGAGGGCGGCATCGAGGCCTTCATCCGCCGCGAAGTGCTGCCCTACACGCCCGACGCCTGGGTGGACGAGAGCAAGACAAAGATCGGCTACGAAATCAGCTTCACCCGCCACTTCTACAAGCCGCAGCCGTTGCGCAGTCTGGAGGAAATCAGTGCCGACATATTGGCTCTGGAGGAGGAGACCGAGGGGCTGGTGCGTGAAATAGTTAGTGCCGGCGGGACGGCGTGATGGACGGCCTCAAGCCCCATACTGCTTACAAGGACTCCGGCTTGCCCTGGCTGGGGCGGGTGCCGGCGCATTGGGAGATGCGTAGAACCAAGGTGCTGTTTAGGGAACGGGTCGAAAAGGGCTTTCCGGAAGAGCCTCTATTGGCAGCCACCCAATCGAAAGGTGTGGTGCGCAAAGAGGATTATGGCAACCGCACGGTTACCGCTCAGAAGGATTTTCATCTGCTCAAGCTTGTGGAAGTCGACGATTTCGTCATCAGCTTGCGCTCGTTCGAGGGAGGCATCGAAGTCGCCCACTGCCGAGGCATCATCAGTCCCGCCTACACAGTGCTGGAGCCGCGAACGGAGAACATCGGCGGCTATTTCCGGCATTTCTTCAAATCACCGGACTTCATATCCAGCCTCACACTCTTCGTGACAGGTATCCGCGAAGGCCAGAACATCGACTACGAACGGCTGAGCCGCGCCTTCATGCCTTTGCCACCGAGTGAGGAGCAGGCCGCAATGGTCCGTTTCCTCGACCATGCGACCCGAAAGATCGACAAGACCATACGCGCCAAGCGCAAGATCATCGCGCTGCTGAACGAGCAGAAGCAGGCCACCATCCACCGCGCCGTAACCCGTGGCCTCGATCCCGATGTGCCGCTCAAGGATACCGGCATTCCCTGGCTGGGGCAGATTCCGGCGCATTGGGAAATTCGACGTGCGAAGTATTTGTTCCGGGAGGTTGATGAGCGCTCCCGTACAGGAGATGAGGAACTGCTCTCTGTCTCACATATCACGGGGGTTACTCCCAGAAGCCAAAAGAACATCACCATGTTCAAGGCCGAGACGTATGCAGGCCATAAATTGTGTTCTCCGGGCGATTTGGTAATCAACACTATGTGGGCGTGGATGGCGGCGCTAGGTGTCTCACAACACAAAGGCATAATTAGTCCGGCCTATGCAGTATATCGACAGCATTGCCCCAAGCAACTGATGGATGAGTACTGTGATTTTCTTCTGCGAACCAAGCCATACGTTGCCAATTACATATGCCGTTCCACCGGGGTGCGTGCTTCAAGATTGCGCTTATATCCTGAGCAATTCTTCAGAATAGCCCTCATCATTCCACCAATAGACGAACAGAAATCAATCGTGGCATGGCTAAAAGAGGAGACCAAAGGCGCCGATATAGCCATTGGGAGAACTGAGGAAGAAATCTCCCTACTCCGCGAATACCGCACCTGCCTGATCGCCGACGTGGTTACCGGCAAGCTCGACGTGCGCGAGGCCGCCGCGCGGCTGCCCGATCCGGAGGCCGAGGTGGAGCCGGACATCGCCGAGGCCGAAGACGAGGAAGACGCCCTGGAGGAAGCCGCCTGATGCCGGTGCCGACCCAGCCCAAGCTCTACCACATCACCCATGTGGAGAACCTGCCGGCGATCCTCGCGGCGGGCGGACTGCGCTCCGATGCGACGATGATCGCGGCGGGCGGGCCGGCGGCGGCCATCGGCATGAGTTCGATCAAACAGCGGCGGCTGACCCTGCCGGTAAGATGCCATCTCGATGACTGCGTGGGCGGCTATGTCCCGTTCTACTTCTGCCCGCGCTCCATCATGCTGTTCCTGATTCACTGCGCGAATCACCCGGAACTGGCCTACCGGGGCGGCCAGGGACCGATCCTACATTTCGAAGCGGATTTGCAGGAAGTCGTGGCCTGGGCGACTGAACAAGGTCAGCGTTGGGCTTTCAGCCTATCCAACGCCGGGGCGTATTACACTGAGTTTCGCAACCAGCTGGAACAACTGGACGAGGTGGATTGGGCAGCCGTGGCCGCCACCGATTTCCGCGATGCGCAGGTGAAGGAAGGCAAGCAGGCGGAATTCCTGGTGAGGGATTTCTTCCCCTGGCATCTGGTGCGCCGCATCGGCGTGATCGACGCGGGGATTTATCGGCAAGTGCTGCATGCCCTGAGCGGCACACCCCATCGTCCCGCCGTCGAAGTGCGGCGGGAGTGGTATTTCTGAATGAGGAGGCAATGATGATTCGCTACACGACGGGCGACATCCTGAAGGCCGAGGCCGAAGCACTGGTGAATACGGTCAATTGCGTGGGCGTGATGGGGCGCGGCATCGCGCTCCAGTTCAAGGAGGCGTTCCCCGCGAACTACAAGGCCTATGCGGCCGCCTGCAAGCGCGAGGAAGTGCAACCGGGCCGCATGTTCGTGTTCGACACGGGCGAACTGACGCCGCCGCGCTACATCATCAACTTTCCGACCAAGCGCCACTGGCGCGGCAAGAGCCGGATCGAGGACATACAGTCAGGCCTGGCGGCGCTGGTCGATGAAGTCCGCAAGCGCGGAATCCGCTCCATCGCGATCCCGCCGCTGGGGAGCGGCCTCGGCGGCCTGGACTGGGCCGACGTTCGGCCGCTGATCGCAAGCGCCTTTTCCGAATTGCCCGATGTGGACGTTCTGGTGTTCGAGCCGCGCAGCGAGCAGGACGACCCTCGCCCGAACCGCTCCAGCGCCGTGCCGAAGATGACAGCCGGCAGGGCTGCGTTGGTGGCCTTGATGCAGCGTTATCTCGGCGGGCTGCTCGACCCGAGCATCAGCCTGCTCGAAGTGCATAAGTTGATGTATTTCCTGCAGGCGGCCGGCGAGCCGCTGCATCTGCGCTATGTGAAGGGGCCTTATGGCCCCTACGCGGAAAACCTGCGCCATGTTCTGCGGGAAGTGGAGGGACACCTGATCAGCGGCTACGCCGATGGCGGCGATGCGCCGGACAAACCATTGTCCCTGGTGCCAGGGGCCGTCGAGGAAGCCGAAAGCTATCTGGCAAGCCATTCCGCCACCCATGAGCGGCTGGACAGGACCGCGGCACTGGTGGAGGGGTTCGAGACGCCATACGGACTCGAATTGCTGGCCACGGTCCATTGGGTGGCTACCCGGGAAGGCGCCTCGTCTACCGAGGCCGTCGCTGCCGCGGTACATGACTGGAACCCGCGCAAGAAGCAGTTCACCCCGACACAGATTCGCCTGGCCGAGCAAAGATTGACGGAGGCGGGCTGGGCCTCGGCGTGACCACCGACACCAGCGAAAAGGGCCTGGAAAGCCTGATCGTCATCGCCATGACCGGCCGGCCCTGGCCGGAGGCGGCGCCGCCGGCGACAGCTGCCCAGCCGCCGGCGCCCTACGGCGGCACCGGCTGGCTGAACGGCCGGCCCGAGGACTATCTGCGGGAATGGTGCGTCGATCTAGCCCAGCTGGTGGCCTTTCTGCGCACGACACAACCCAAGCTGGATGCAGCACTGGAGCTGGCCGAAGACACGCCGGCAAGGCGGGCCTTTCTTGCCCGCCTGTTCAATGAAGTCGGCAAGCGGGGCGTGGTCGATGTGCTGCGCCACGGCATCAGGCACGGCCCCCACGAGATCGTGCTGTTCTATGCCACGCCGAGCGCCGGCAATGAAAAGTCCGCCGCGCTGCACGCGCTGAACCGTTTCTCCGTCATGCGCCAGTTGCGCTACAGCCGCGACGAGACGATGCGGGCGCTGGATATGGGCATCTTCATCAACGGCCTGCCGCTGGCGACTTTCGAGCTGAAGAACAGCCTGACCAAGCAGACGGTGGCGGACGCCATCGAGCAATACCGCCGCGACCGCGATCCGCGCGAGCCGCTTTTCGCTTTCGGCCGCTGCATGGTGCATTTCGCCGTGGACGATGCCGAAGTACGCATGTGCACCGAGCTGGCGGGCAAGGGGTCGTGGTTCCTGCCGCTCAACCAGGGCTGGGACGACGGCGCCGGCAATCCGCCCAACCCGCACGGCCTGAAAACCGATTTCCTGTGGAAGGTCCTGCTGACGCCGGCGAGCCTGATCGACATCGTCGAGAATTACGCCCAGATCGTCGAGGAGACGAATCCGAAAACCGGACGCAAGAAGCGGCGGCAGATTTTCCCGCGCTATCACCAGCTCGACGTGGTGCGCAAGCTGTTGGCGGATGCGGCTGCGCAGGGTGCAGGCAAGCGTTACCTGATCCAGCATTCGGCCGGCAGCGGCAAGTCGAATTCGATTGCCTGGCTGGCACATCAGCTGATCGGCGTGGAACACGACGGCCGGCCAGTCTTCGACACCATCATCGTGGTGACCGATCGCCGCATTCTCGACCAGCAAATCGCCGGGAACATCAGGCAGTTCGCGCAGGTGGCGGCGACGGTCGGCCACGCAGGGCATTCCGGCGATCTGCGCCGTTTCATCGAGGACGGCAAGAAGATCGTCATCAGCACGGTGCAGAAATTCCCCTTCATCCTCGACGAGATCGGCGCCGATCACCGGGGGCGGCGTTTCGCGATCATCATCGACGAAGCGCACTCCAGCCAGGGCGGCAAGACTTCGGCCGCCATGAGCAGCGCGCTAACCGCTGCAAACGATGAGGAAGCCGATCCGGAAGACGTGATCAACGAAGCGCTGGAAGCCCGCATGCGGGCGCGCAAGATGCTCGACAACGCAAGCTACTTCGCCTTCACGGCAACACCGAAGAACAAGACCCTGGAAATTTTCGGTACAGCGGTAGCAGGCGCCGAAGGAAAGGTTGCCCATCGCCCCTTCCACTCCTACACGATGAAACAGGCCATCCAGGAGGGGTTCATCCTCGACGTGCTCGGAAGTTACACGCCGGTCGCCAGCTTTTACAAGCTGATCAAGACCATAGAGGGTGATCCGGAGTTCGACACCAGAAGGGCGCAGAAGAAGCTGCGCAGATACGTGGAAAGCCACGACCACGCCATACGCCTCAAGGCCGAGATCATGGTGGACCACTTCCATGAGCAGGTGCTCGCGCTCCAGAAAGTCGGCGGCGAGGCGCGGGCCATGATAGTCACCAGCGGCATCGCCCGGGCGATCCAGTATTACCACGCGATCAGCGACTATCTGTCAGAGCGCAAGAGCCCTTACCGGGCCATCGTTGCCTTCTCGGGCGAGCATGAATACGGCGGCGTAAAGGTGACGGAAAGCTCGCTCAATGGCTTCCCTCCCGGGGATATTGTCGACCGGATTCAAGAAGACCCCTACCGCTTCCTGGTCTGCGCGGACAAGTACCAAACCGGCTACGACGAGCCCCTGCTGCATACGATGTATGTGGACAAAACGCTGGCAGGCGTGAAAGCGGTGCAGACGTTGTCGCGCCTGAATCGGGCACATCCGAAGAAGCGGGATACGTTTGTACTGGACTTCATGAACGACGGGGAAACCATTCGCGCGGCGTTCGAGCCCTACTATCGGACCACGATCCTCAGCGAGGAAAGCGATCCCAACAAGCTCCACGATCTGAAAGCGGCGCTGGACAAGCATCAGGTCTACGCAGACCGCCATGTGGATGAACTGGCCGCCCGCTACCTGGCGGGCGAGAATCGCGAAACGCTCGATCCGTTGCTGGATACCTGCGTAGCAGTCTATCTGCAGCTGGATGAAAACGGCCAAGTCGATTTCAAGGGCAAGGCCAAGGCCTTCGTTCGCAGCTATGAATTTCTCGGTTCGATCCTGCCCTACACGAATCGGGCCTGGGAGAAGCTGTCGATCTTTCTGAACCTTCTGATTCCGAAACTCCCGGCGCCGAAGGAGGAGGACCTGTCCAAGGGGATCCTCGAATCCATAGACATGGACAGCTATCGGGTGGAAAAGAAGGCCGTCATGGCGATCCAGCTGGCGGATCAGGATGCCGAGATTGGCCCTGTGCCGCTGGAAGGCGGCGGCCATAAGCCCGAACCGGAACTCGACAGGCTGTCGAATATCCTGAAGAACTTCAATGAACAGTTCGGCACCATCTTCACTGACGGCGATCGGATCATTCAGCGCATCCGGGACGACATCGCCCCCAAGGTAGCTGCGGATGAAGCCTTCCTGAATGCCAGGAGAAATACGCCCGCGGCGGCACGACTGGAGCATGACAAGGCGCTGGCGCGTGTCATGCTGGAACTGCTGAAGGATGACACCGAGGTCTACAAGCAGTTTGTCCAGAACGAGTCGTTCAAGCGTTTTGTTTCAGACTTGGTTTACCAGATGGCATCTGATTAAGGACGCTGCCGGCTTTGGACCGGAGTTTCAGCCTCAACAGACTCCAGCTTGCCACAATACAGGGCTGCGGCATAAGTCAGTCGCCGCGATACGGCGCTTCATACTGCGGCATCAACACCGCGCTTGTCGCATCACTGCTTCCTGTCCGCGCCCTTCGCACGCACATAGACTTCCTTCTTCACGCGGGCAACCACAAGCCCCGTATCGTCCGTCAGGTCCGCCTCGAAGTGGTAGGTGTTCTTGCCCAGCGCATCGACTTCGGCGCGGATTTCCTCGAGGCGTTCCTTGCTGATCTCGAACACGCCGAGGATGGTGCCTTTCGCCGGCTTGAGGAAGTCGATGGCGGCGGACTTGTCCCAGACGATGTAGTTCTTGCCGAGGTTCATCGTGACGATGAAGACGAAGAACGGATCGGTCATCGAGTAGAGGCAGCCGCCGAAGTGCGTGCCGAAGAGGTTGCGGTTGTACCACTTCTGGCGCAACTCGACCTCGAAGCGCGTGTGGTCCTCGCTGAACGAGCGGACCTTGATGCCCATGCCCAGAAAGGGCGGGTAGAGGTTGATCTTGCGGATCAGCTGGTCGAATTTACGGTTCTTCATGGCGATTGCCCCTCACCCCGGCCCTCACCCCGCGAGCGGGGAGAGGGGGAGCTCACAGTGCGGTTGCGATTCGGGGGGATTGGTCGATTACCCCCCACCCCGGCCCTCTCCCCCTGCCCCTCTCCCGCAAGCGGGAGAGGGGAGAAGGTCAGAGCGCGGCGGCGCTGCGGGTGCCCTGGTCGATGGCGCGCTTGGCGTCGAGTTCGGCGGCGACATCCGCCCCGCCGATCAGGCTCACCGCTACGCCGGCCTGCTGCAGGCCGGCGAGCAGGTCGCGGCGCGGCTCCTGGCCGGCGCACATGACGATGGTGTCGACGTCGAGCACCTGCGTTTCGTCGCCGAGGCGGATGTGCAGACCGGCGTCGTCGATCTTCTCGTAGGCCACACCTGCCAGCATCTTGACGTTGCGCCGCTTGAGCAAGGTGCGGCGGATCCAGCCGGTGGTCTTCGCCAGCCCGTCGCCGACCTTGCTGGTCTTGCGTTGCAGCAGCCAGATCTGGCGCGGCGGCGGCTCGTCCGAGGCTTTCTTCAAGCCACCGCGCTCCGCGTAGGTAGCGTCGATGCCCCACTCGTTGCGGAAGTGGTCGATGTCCCACTGGGATTTCCGTTGGTCATCGTTGGGCTGGTCGCCGCCGTGGCTCAAGAGTTCGGCGACGTCAAAGCCGATGCCGCCGGCGCCGACGATGGCGACCTTGCGGCCCGCTTCGCGACGGCCTTCGATGATGTCGATGTAGCGCGCCACCTTCGGGTGGTCGCTGCCGGGCAGGTCGGGCGTGCGCGGATTGACGCCGGTGGCGAGCGCGACGTGGTCATAACCGCCCGCGGCGAGTTCTGCCGCCGTGGCGTGGTGGCTGACTTTCACTTTCACGCCGGTGACGTCGAGGCGGCGGCGGAAGTAGCGCAGCGTCTCGGCGAACTCTTCCTTGCCGGGGATGCGCTTCGCCAGATTGAACTGGCCGCCGATCACGTCCGAGGCTTCGAACAGCGTGACGTCGTGGCCGCGCTCGGCGGCCGTGGTGGCGAAGGCGAGGCCGGCCGGGCCGGCGCCAACGACGGCGATCTTCTTTGCGGCGGCAGCGGGGCGGATCACCAGTTCCGTCTCGTGGCAGGCGCGCGGATTGACCAGGCAAGAGCAGGTCTGGCGCTGGAAGATGTGGTCGAGGCAGGCCTGGTTGCAGGCGATGCAGGTGTTGATCTCGTCGGCGCGGCCGGCGGCGGCCTTGTTCACGAACTCGGCATCGGCGAGGAAGGGCCGCGCCATCGACACCATGTCGGCGTCGCCGCGCGCCAGCACGTCTTCGGCCACGTCCGGCGCGTTGATGCGGTTGGTGGTGACCAGCGGGATCTTCACCTCGCCCTTCATGCGCCTTGTGACCCAGGTGAAGGCGGCGCGCGGCACCATGGTGGCGATGGTCGGGATGCGCGCCTCGTGCCAGCCGATGCCGGTGTTGATGATCGTGGCGCCCGCCGCCTCGATGGCCTTGGCAAGCTGCACCACTTCCTCCCAGGTGCTGCCGTCCTCGACGAGGTCGAGCATCGACAGGCGGAAGATGATGATGAAATTGGGGCCGACCTTCTCGCGCGTGCGGCGCACGATCTCGACGGCGAAGCGGATGCGGTTCTCGAAGGGGCCGCCCCATTCGTCCGTGCGGTGGTTGGTTTTCGGCGCGATGAACTGGTTGATGAGGTAGCCCTCGGAGCCCATGATCTCGACGCCGTCGTAGCCGGCCTTCTGCGCCAGCTTCGCGCACTTCGCATAGTCGGCGATGGTCTTGCGCACTCCCCAGCCGGTGAGCGCGCGCGGCGCGAAGGGGCTGATCGGCGACTTCAGCTTCGAGGCCGACACCGCCAGCGGGTGGTAGGCATAGCGCCCGGTGTGCAGGATCTGCAGGCAGATCTTGCCGCCGGCTTCATGCACGGCGTCGGTGACGATGCGATGCTTGCCCACCTGCCAGAAGAAAGACAACTGGGATGCCTTCGGTGCGCCGCGCCCGGCGAGGTTGGGCGCGAAGCCGCCGGTGACGATGAGGCCGGCGCCGCCCCTCGCGCGCTCGGCAAAGAAGGCCGCCATGCGCTCGAAGCCGTTCGGTTCCTCCTCCAGGCCGGTGTGCATGGAGCCCATCAGCGTGCGGTTCTTCAGGGTGGTGAAGCCCAGGTCGAGCGGGGCGAGCAGGTGCGGGTAGGTGGTCATTTTTCTTCCTGTCAAAAACCGAGTTGGCGGGCGGCGAGGTCCTTCAGTATTTCTTCGGCGCCGCCGCCGATCATCATCACTTTCACTTCGCGGTAGATGCGCTCGACGCGCACGCCGCGCATGTAGCCCGAGCCGCCGAGGATCTGCACGGCGGCGTCGGCGCAGAACTGCATGGTGCGGGCGGCGGTGTTCTTGGCCATCGCCGTTTGTGCGATGAGGCTGCTGCCCTCTCCCCCTGCCCCTCTCCCGCTTGCGGGAGAGGGGAGTTCGGCTCCCTCGCCCCTACGGGGAGAGGGCTGGGGAGAGGGGGCTTCGGCATCCAGCCGCGACGCCAGATCGTCGAGCAGCGCGCGCGTCGCTTCGATGCGCTCGACCATGTCCACCAGCTTGTGGCGGATCACCTGGTGGCCGATCAGCGGCTGGCCGAAGGTCTTGCGGCTGCGCGCCCACTCCACGGCGTCCTCGAGGCAGGCTTGTGCCGCACCGCAGGCCGACGCCGCCAGCGTCAAACGCTCGCCGTTGAAGTTGCGCATGATAAGCGGAAAGGCCTGGCCTTCGGCGCCGATCAGATTGTTTACCGGCACGCGGCAGTCGTCGAAATGCAGCTCGGCGGTATCGGAGGCCCACCAGCCCATCTTCTTCAACTCGGTGCGCGTGAAGCCGGGCGTGTCGCGTTCGATGGCGAGCAGCGAGACGCCCGCCGCGCCCGGCCCGCCGGTGCGCACGGCCACGGTGAACCAATCCGCGCGCAGGCCGGAGGTGATGAACATCTTGGCACCGTTGACGACGTAGTGGTCGCCCTCGCGCTTTGCCGTGGTGGCGAGCTGCGCCACGTCGGAGCCGGCGCCCGGCTCGGTGACGGCCAGCGCGCTGATCTTCTCGCCGGCGATCACGCCGGGCAGGATGCGCGCCTTGAGTTCGCCTGATGCGCCCGCCACCAGCGGCGGCAGGCCGATGGTGTGGCTCATCAGGCTGGCGCAGGTGCCGCCGCTGCCGGAGCGGCCCATTTCCTCGGCGAGGATCAGGCGGTAGAAATGGTCGGCCGGCGTGCCGCCGTACTCCTCGGGGAAGCCGACGCCGAGCAGGCCGGCCGCGGCAGCCTTGCCGTACAGCTCGCGCGGGAAGCCGCCGGCCTCGTCCCATGCGGCGGCGTGCGGGATGATTTCGCGTTCGACGAAGCGGCGCACCGTGGCGCGGAAGGCTTCGTGGTCGGGGGTGTAGTGGCGGGGGTTGGGGCGCGTGAGGATCATGCCGCTTCCACCCGCGCGAGCAATTTCCCCGGCGCCACCTGCTCGCCCACCGCGCACGTCAGCTCCGCCAGCACGCCGTCGCAGGGCGCGGTCAGGGTGTGTTCCATCTTCATCGACTCCAGCACGATGAGGCCCTGCCCGCGCGTAACGCTGGCGCCGGCCTCGGCCAGAACGGCGACGATGCGGCCGTTCATCGGCGGTGAGATGCGGCCGCTGCCGGTGGCGGCCTCGCGTGTTTGCGCCGGCTGCATGGTGAGGTCGGTGACGACGGCCTGGGCGCCGTCGACTTCCAGGTGCAGGCGGCCGTCGGGGTCGAAGGCGTGGCGCACTTCGTGGATCAGGCCGGCGAAGGCGATGCGGCAAACGTCGGGGGCGATGTCGAGCAGTTCGATTTCGTTGCTGGTTTCGCCGATGGTGAGTTCGAAGCGGCTGCTTGCCCTCTCCCCCTGCCCCTCTCCCGCGAGCGGGAGAGGGGTGTTCGGCTCCCTCGCCCCTCCGGGGAGAGGGCTGGGGAGAGGGGAAAGGAAAGTCAGTCGCAGCGACACGGCGCGGTTGCCGATGCCGAGCGTGAAATGCATCTCTGCCGTGCCGCTGGAACGCCAGAAGGCCAGTTCCGGCTGGGGCAGGCGCGCGGCGCTGCGTTGCGCGAGGATCAGCGCGGCGGCGGCGAGGAGTTCGCTGCGCGGGTCGGCACACCCCAAGGGTGCTTCCTGCGGGGCGTCCGCCTGCGGCGTGAAGTGGGCGGCGATGAAGTCGGTGGTGGCGCGGCGGGACGTGAATTCCGGGTGCTCGAGGCAGCCGACGAGGAAGGCCTTGTTGGTGGTGACCCCGAGCGCCACCGTCTCGCGCAGCGCGGCGATGAGCTTCTGCCGCGCCTCGTCGCGCGTTTTTCCGTGGGCGATGATTTTCGCCAGCAGCGGGTCGTAGTGGGAGGTGATCTCGGTGCCGCTGTCGACGCCGGCGTCGACGCGCACCCCGGCCGGCGCATTCCAGCGCAGCAGCGTGCCGGTCTGCGGCAGAAAGCCCGCGTCGGGGTTCTCGGCATACAGCCGCGCCTCGATGGCGTGGCCGTCGAGGCGCACATCGGCCTGCGACAGCGGCAGCGGCTCGCCGGCGGCAACGCGCAATTGCAGGTCGACGAGGTCTAGCCCGGTGACCAGCTCGGTGACCGGATGCTCGACCTGCAGGCGGGTGTTCATCTCCATGAAGACGAAATCGCCTTCGGCCAGCAGGAATTCGATGGTGCCGGCGCCGACGTAGCCGATCGCCCTGGCGGCCCGCACGGCGGCCTCGCCCATGCGCGCGCGCAGCTCGGGCGTGACGGCAGGCGATGGCGCTTCCTCGATGACCTTCTGGTGGCGGCGCTGGATGGAGCAGTCGCGCTCGCCGAGGTGGATGACGTTGCTCTGCGTGTCGGCGAAGACCTGGACCTCGACGTGGCGCGGCGCCGTCAGCGCGTATTCGAGGATCAGCTCGCCCGAGCCGAAAGCCGACTGCGCCTCGGAGCGCGCCGAGGCCAGCGCCGCCGGCAGCTCATCGACGTCGGTGACGCGGCGCATGCCGCGCCCGCCGCCGCCGGCCGCCGCCTTGATCATCAGCGGCAGGCCGATCTTTTCCGCTTCGCGCATCAACGTGGCGTCGGTCTGGTCGGTGCCGTCATATCCCGGGATGCAGGGCACGCCGGCCTCGCGCATGCGGCGCTTGGCCTCGGCCTTGTTGCCCATCAGGCGGATCGACTCGGGCGGCGGGCCGATGAAGACAAGGCCGGCCGCAGCGCACGCTTCGGCGAACTCGGCGTTCTCGGAAAGGAAGCCGTAGCCCGGATGCACGGCCTGGGCGCCGGTGGCCTTGGCGGCGGCGATGAGGCGCTCGATGTTCAGGTAGGACTCGCGCGGCGGCGCGGCACCGATCTCATAGGCTTCGTCGGCGAGGCGCACGTGCAGGGCGTGGCGGTCGGCCGCCGAGACGACGGCGACGGTACGCAGGCCGCGCGCGCGGCAGCTGCGGATGACGCGGCAGGCGATCTCGCCGCGGTTGGCGATGAGGATCTTGGAGAACATCACGCCTCCTCAATAGACTCCCTCTCCCGCTGGCGGGAGAGGG
>WBZL01002783.1_pt1 | contig 16649 bp, 11 predicted proteins | sample 5204291 | NCBI WGS metagenome assembly WBZL01 (sample SAMN12344345, study PRJNA552823) | activated sludge metagenome | biome: Activated sludge suspended growth; feature: Nitrification reactor; material: Wastewater; isolation source: activated sludge from nitrification reactor of wastewater...
GAGGGGGAGAGGGTGAGAGGGGGTGAGAGGGTGAGAGAGAGGGTGAGAGAATTTTGATTTTGTTTTGTAGCGGACAGGATTTACATTTGTACAGTATTGGTTGAGGCGGAATGGATGGAGCTCCCCGGGTACGCATCGAACTTATAGCAGACTAATATATGGAAATTCTCCTGATCATTGTTTTTGTCGTAGGGTACCTGTTCATCGCCTTTGAACATCCGTTGCGGCTGGACAAGACCGTTCCGGCCCTTCTTATGGGTGTCATTCTCTGGATGATCATTTCCCTGAAGGGATTACCGACCCTCGTTGAGGGGGAAAGCGCCGACCTTGAATCGAGCTTGTTGCACCATGTGGGCAGCATTGCCGAGATTCTGGTGTTCCTGCTGTCCGCCATGACCATTGTTGAGTTGGTGGACCTGCACAAGGGGTTTGCCATCATCACCGACCGCATCAGCACGCGCAGCAAGAGGCAGTTAATGTGGCTGGTGGCGGCCATTGCTTTTTTCCTTTCTGCGGTACTCGACAACCTGACGACGACGATTGTCATGGTTTCCCTGTTGCGAAAACTGGTGGACGACGATAAGGAACGCATCTGGTTTGCTTCCCTGGTGGTGATCGCCGCCAATGCCGGCGGAGCCTGGTCGCCAATCGGCGACGTGACCACCACGATGCTCTGGATCGGGCACAAGGTTTCGTCTTTCAGCCTGATCGAACACCTGTTTATCCCTTCAGTGCTGTGCATTCTGGTTCCGCTTTTCGTACTGGGCCGGTCCAAGGTCATGCAGGGGACGCTCAAACCTGCGCCCGAGGTGGCGGATGACGAGGAGGCGCGGTTGCTGAGCAGCCGGACAATGTTGATTGCGGGGGTCGGCGGGTTGATCTTTGTGCCTGTTTTCAAGGTACTCACCCATTTGCCGCCGTTCATGGGCATTCTGATGAGCCTGGGGGTGGTCTGGCTGATCTCGGAATATATTCATCCGGAGGAGGATTTTGACGGGACGCGCAAGAACAAGAACCTGTATTCCATGAAAAAGGCCTTGTCGAGGGTTGAGTTCTCCAGCATCCTGTTCTTCCTGGGCATCCTGCTGGCCATTTCCGCTCTGGAAACGGTAGCTGTAAAAGGGCCGGATGGCGAGAACATCGGCATGTTGCACCATTTCGCCCTCCAGATCAACAATGTCTTTCCGAATGAGAATATCGTGGCTTTGATCCTGGGTTTTCTGTCGGCGATAGTGGACAATGTCCCGCTGGTCGCGGCGGTAATGGGGATGTACCAGGAGCCCCTGGATCACTCCATCTGGCATTTTATCGCCTATACGGCGGGAACCGGCGGCAGCATGCTGATCATCGGCTCGGCAGCCGGGGTTGCGGCTATGGGTATGGAGCATATTGACTTTCTGTGGTACCTCAGGAAGGTAGCCTGGCTGGCCATGCTGGGGTACCTGGCCGGAGCCGCGGTGTATTTGTTTCTGGAAGTGGGGTTTTGAGGTTTGCCGGGGCTCGGTTCTTCGGTTCTTCGGTTCTTCAATTCCTCAATTCCTCGATTCTTCAGTTTATGGGTTTGGCGTTTGCCAACGCTGGTTGGAAGGGACTGAATCGTAAAACAGCATAAAACTTGTGAAATGAGGATTTTTTTGACAGCCATTCTATTGGTTTGTGCAGTGATTTATCTGAGCAACTGTAAAACATCGGGCTCCAAGGACCCTATGGACGCCGGGCGCGGCATCGAGTCGGCCAAGGTGATGGAATCGATCAAGGGGAAGGAGCAGCTGGAAGTGACGGAAGTGTTCAGCAACCTGAAGGTCCTCAACGGTTTTCCGGCGGAGAACCTGGTGACGGCCATGGAAACCTGGTCGAAAGCGTTGGGGGTGACGTGTTCGTATTGCCACAATTCCCTCGATTACGCCGCCGATTCCAAACCTGAAAAAGAGGTTTCCAGGGATATGGTGCGCCTGGCTGAAAAGATCAATGCCGACCTGGCCGTGATGCCCAACCTGGGGAGTGAGAAGCCTATCGTCAATTGCGTGACCTGCCACAGGGGGGCGACCAAGCCCGCTTTGCGCATGCGGTAGTTAAACCATTAAAGAATTAAGGGGATTTAAGGCGGATGTTATTTGATCTACCATGAAATTTTGCTGTGACAATTTCGGCTGGATGTTCTCTTCAAAAGGGCAAAAAGGATTTTCGATTCTGCCAAATAGAATCGGCGATCGGTTTTGCTTTGTAATGCAGGGCAGGAGTTGTGATATTGAGGATAAATCAGGTAAGGAGGTGGTTTTTCAACAGGTCATTCATTATTGTCCCTGGTGCGGGACGGAGCTGCAGTTGATTATTGATCAAAACAGGTTGGAAATGAAAGAGTTGGTTGAATCTAACAGAGGTTTAATATTGAAAAATGGATAAGTGAAGTGAATTTTGATTGAGCAGATTGATCGATTTATTTGAACCTTTGAAAAATATCGGTATTAAAGTCGCAAATAATATTTATTACAAGTGTTTTAGGGTAATGGTTCAACCATGAAGTTCAAGGTAATATTTTCAATCGTTTATTCTGTGATCTTATTTTCAAATTGTCAGATTCAACCCAGTCAAAAGGCAAAAGATATTCTTTGGAAAAATTGTTACGTCTGCCATGCTCCCAGTGATTATTTAAATGGGATCGCGCAGGATGAGATGACGAAGAAGCTTGGCGTAAAAGGGCTGAGGAAGTTTATGATAAACGATTTCAACAAAAAAGGAAAGTCCAGTATAGAAGAACATAATTCAATCAAACTTACCAGAAAGGAAATCAGATTACTGGTTGGCTATTTAGATATCTTTTACCGCATACCTTGAGAACCGGAGTGGCCCGGGCTTATCAATACCTACCTGCGGCAGGCTGGCCTGCGGGCTTAATCATCCAAAAAAAGAAAGCGGCAGCCAAGGCCGCCGCTTCCGGTTTTATGTTCATGGGTGGGGTTTAGTTGTAAGTTGTAAGTCGTAAGTTGTAAGTCGTAAGTTGTAAGTCGTAAGTTGTAAGTTGTAAGTGAACTGACAACTGTCAACTGACCACTGACAACTGACAACTGACAACTGACAACTGTCCAAACCCTACCGCGCAGTTTTCACGAACCGCTGCTGGGTTATCCGGCCCTGGTCATCCATGGCGCGGAGGATGTACACGCCGTCCGGCAACTGGTCCACGGACAGGGTAGCGTTGAAGCCGTCAAAGCTGCGGGTCAGCATGCGGCTGCCGTTGGCATTGTACAGCTCGACGCTGTAGCGACCTTCCGAGCCGAAGCGCAGGGTCAGCTCATCCCGTACGGGGTTCGGATACAGGTTCAGGGAGAGCGGCCTGGGGCCAGCGGTGTAAGGCGTCCGGTAGAGCCGTCCTTTGGCGTCGGTTGCCCAAACCTCATATTGGCCCTGTACCGGATCCGTACCCTCGAGGTTGAGTTTTACGTCCGAACCGTCGAAATCTGCATTTTCAATATCGATCGCTTCCCATACGCCGGCTGCATTGCTGCGCATCAGGCCCGCAAACCGGATCCGGTGTTTGCCCGTCAGGTCGACGTGCAGGTTGGGGCGGATCTCCTGAGCGGTCTCATCCAGGTTCGGCAGATTGATCACGTTCGGATTGTTCGGATCGTTCGGCCCCTGGGGGCATGGGCCGGACGTCCAGCTCGTCACCCCGCCCCAGTTTTCCGCTGCGCAGGCGTTGCTGTATGTGACGCCGTCGCAACCGCAAACCGGATCAAAGACGGCCGGACAAACAACGGTCAGGTCGATCTGGTTCTGGTCGATGCAATCCACATTCTGGCCGCAGGTGACGATGATATCCTCGCAGTACCGGATGGCCTCGTCAAAGCAGCGTTTGCCGTCCTCGTTGATGGGGATGAGGGTCATGCAGACCCCGTATCCGCCGGCCCCCGGGAAGGTAAAGGAAACGGTCTCGTCGCCTTTGCCCTGGACCGTCACCGGCGGCTGGCCGGGCAGCAGGAATTCCCATTCCACCAGGTCGCATTCGGTGCCGGCCACTGCTGTGAAGTTCACTTCCGGACAGTCTTCCGCAAACGTGAAGCCGGCGTTGACATTCTGCACATATTCCTCAAACGGCGGACATGCGCAGCCGCCGCAATCCGGCAGGGTAATGCTCAGGCTGTCGAGGTGGCAACACCAGCCGTCCGTATCCAGGATCAGGGTCTTGAACCAGACCACGTCGCCGGGGTTGCCGCCGGTTATGGTGATGGGGCCGATCGGGGCGCTTTGGCCGCCGTTCAGGGCCACATTGAATACATTCGGGGTAAAGGCTATCGTCGTCGAGTACACTTCCAGCACCACGTTGCTTACAAAATGGGCCGGATTGGAATTGTTCGTAACGGTCATGCTGTAGGAATACGTGCCGTCTTCATTGCAAACGATGTTCTCCTCGCTGACGATGACGCATCCTTCGCAGTTGAATTCAAGCGTATCCGAGCAGGCGATATATTCTTCACCGGCCGCGTTGACCGACATCCAGTGGAAAGCCACGTATTGCGGTTTCTGGGTCTGGCTCATGATACCGCCCAGGCAGATCGTCATGTCGCCGAAAGTACCGGTCGGAATGTTGCCGCCGCCTGCAGGCGCCCAGCTCAGGCGATGGTTCAGATTGTCCTCGGTGACATCCCAGGTGGAGCCTCCGTTGTAGGAAGAGAAGACCACGCCGGGCGTCAGGATCTCCGTCACCAGTACGGTGAAGAAATTGTCGCAATAATCGTTGGTCACCGTGATGTCGTAGCAACAGCCTTCATCCGAGTCGATCGCGGTTGCCGTAACCTCAACCTGACAGGGATCGATCGGCTCAAGGGTGATGCAATGGGTGAAGTGACAACACTCATTGGCGCCGCTGAAGAGTACGACATCGAAACAGATCTCGGTCGGCACCGTAATGGGCGCCGGGGGCGTAATGGTAATGGATAACGGGCCGGAAATGCCGCCGTTGGCTGCGATCGGCAATTCAGCGGGGTTGGTCCATTGCGAAAAGTACTGCGGGGTAAACGTATAACCTGCCGGCAGGTTGTTGAGCACAAATGAGGTCACCAGGTCGCCGGTATGGTTTTGCAGCTGGAAGGTATACTCGTAGCTGCCCAGCGGGTCGCAACTGAAATTCACCTCTTCCTCCACAAAGTCGCCGCAGCTCCTGCAGTTGCCGAAATCCAGCGGGCCGACGATCTGCAGGGGATCCACGACCACCGTATAGGCGCCGGTCGGCGGCGTGGAAGGCGCCCAACCGGATTGGTTGATCTCCTTGACCATGTAAACGCCGGGCGCCACATTCGGGAAGGTATAATACCCGAAGGCGTCCGTCAGTACGGTATCCAGCGGGTTGCCCAGGGTGTCGCACAGCACGATCTGCCAGTTCGGGATGCCGGGTTCGCCGTTCGGGCCGGGGTTATCCCATTTTCCGTTGCAGTCCAGGTCGTGGAATTTGGCCCCGGTGATGCCGCCCGCGTTGGTGCAGCAGAGGGTTTCCACCAGGTTCTCGCCGGTGATGGCGCCCTGGATGTTGAGGCCCATGGCCACGCCCGACAGGTTGCGCAGGTCGGCCCGCAGGCAATAGGTACCCGCGTTGAGGGTATAGCTCATGGTGCCCGACGTGACGGTCTGGAAGGCGCTCGTGCCCGTACTGGTGATGGAGACGATGGTAGGCGGAATATCGTTGCCCAGGTCGTCCTCCAGGTAGATTTCCACGTTATTGTCGGCCAGGGCGTTCAGGGAGATCGTAATATCCGAATCGTCATCACAAATGCAGAAGCAACGCCTGAAGCCGTACGGCGCGTTAGGCTTGGGATTATTGGAATTCAGGTTGGATTGCGGGTAGGCCGAGATCCAGCCTGTATTGGTCTGGTTGGCCCAGGCGGTGTTGGCAGCAACGACGTATGCCGGCCTGGGGACCGTTATGCCGGCATCCGGCGATTCCACCAGGGACCAGAGGCCGTCGTAGGTGCCCGCCGGGTAGGTCGTGCCGTTCACGGGATCGTAACCGGTATTGAGGATGATCTGGTCGGTGGCGCATTCGCCGCAGCCGCCGGTCGAGCAGGGAGACGTCGTCTGCCAGTCGATGTTGACGGCGGTTTGCAGGGCCAACGGCGTCGGGATGACCGGGCTGGTGAAAGGAGCCTGGGCTGCGGTGATGACCAGGTTCAGCGGGATGGGATCCACCGGGTAGTCCTGGGTACAATCGGATTCGAATTCCGGGTTCAGGACCGACAGCAAGGCGTCACGCTGACCGAAACCGCCGGGGTTATTGGTCCGGCCGTCGGCAAAGATCAGGTTGCCGTTGGGCGCCAGGCCGAGGTAGCCGCCTACGTAAGCGGATTCGCCTCCGTCGAGGTGCCGGCTCCAGAGTACGGTCGGCAAACCGCCCGCTGTTTCCTGGAATTTCACCACTACGTTGCGCTGCGGGCTGACGCCGTCGGTCACGCCCAGGGCGTAAAAAATGCCGCTGTCATCCGGTTGGGTAACCCTTTGGAAGGTTTGGATGTTCGGGATCCTGAGGGCCCAGACCTGGCGGCCGTTCTGGTCGAGTCGGGCAACAAGGCCGTCCTGGTCGTTGTTACCCAGGTTCTGGTATTTCCCAACGCCGATAGCGCCGTTATTGCTGTACAGTTTAAGGTCGTTCCAGGAAATGAACTGGGGCCCGTAGTTGTTGGCAAACGAGACCGTGCCGTTAGGATTCACCCAAACGATGCGGCCGGTGGTCAGGTCTTCGCCGCCCATGGCCATCAGGCCGCTTGGATAGGCGAGCAACGCATGGCTGAATTGGGCGTCATTGCCGGTGTATCGCCGTTTGGAGGCGATGTTTCCGTTAAAATCGAGGTTGTACAACGTCACCACATCGCTGGTACCCGGCGAATTGGAGGTGTTCTCGATGGCCAGGATAAAATATGGCGAAGCGTTGCCCGGCGCCGGATTGCGAACGATCCGCCCGAAGCCTTCGCGGCCGTTGTTGGGGTATCGCCGCCACCAGAGCAAATTGCCCGCCGGCGTGATCTTGGCCAGGACGGACATGTTATTGGTGTTCGGGTTGAACCTCGGGTACGTGCTGCCGATCAGCAGGAAATTGCCGTCCTCGTCGCAACGGATAAAATCGCTGAAGCCGGTATTGAATTCCGGCAACTGGACGGTCCACTGCAGGTTGCCGCTGAGGTCGAACCGGCTGAAATTGGCAAAAATATTATTGCCGTCGCCGGTGATGCCGATCGTAAACAAGGCGTTATCGACCACCTCCGTTTTGGTGAAACTTTGGAAGTCCTGATCGCCGTACAACTTGACGAACGGCGCCTGTGCATTTAAAAGAGTAATCTGAATGGCAAGGGCCGCGAACAGCAGCGCCAGGCGCCTGAGGGTACAATTCAGGGTTAACATAAGCTATAGGATTTAATGATCAAATCTGATTTCAGAAACCGGTTTGGTGCCGGATACGGATGGAAATCAGGTGGAGGGGAGGATTGTTACCCGGTGTGGAGGTTTTTTTAAGACGGTGGACGGTGGACGGTGGACGGTGGATGGTGGATGGTGGACGGTGGATGGTGGACGGTGGACGGTGGACGGTGGATGGTGGACGGTGGACGGTGGACGGTGGACGGTGGATGGTGGACGGTGGACGGTGGATGGTGGATGGTGGATGGCGGATGGTCCACGGTGGACGGAGTGGAAAGCGAAGGGGCTTGCAATTGGGGTTTAAAAAGCTTAATTTTGCCTAAAAAAATGTCGGCATCGGATATGATAACCCGTTTATCTCAGCTTGATCCGGATGGATTTTATACTTATGCCGATTATTTGCGCTGGCAATTTCAAGAACGGGTAGAATTGATTCGAGGGAAGATATTCCAGAGGAGTCCTGCTCCCAATCTGACACATCAACGGGTATCAGGGAATTTACATGGGTTGTTATGGCCATTTTTTAGAGAAAGTTCCTGCCAATTATTTATTGCTCCGTTCGACGTGAGGTTGCCGGTCGGTCGGAAAAAGGATCAGGATACGACGGTGGTTCAACCTGACCTTTGCATAGTTTGTGACCCGGAAAAGCTGGATGAACACGGCTGCGGCGGTGCACCGGACCTTATTGTCGAAATCCTGTCACCCGGCAATACCAAACGCGAGATGCGGGAGAAATTCAGGGTTTATGAAGAAGCGGGTGTCAGAGAATATTGGCTGTTTCACCCAGCGGATAAAACGGTTAGTATTTTCATTCGTAACAATGCAGGAATGTTTATCGGATTGGCGCCCGCGGTTGAAGGTGATATCTTGCAATCAACCATCTTTCCAGACCTCAAAATCGACCTGGACATAGTATTTGGTTAGGGTTCATCCGGAACGGGCAGGAAGTTGGCATTCCAGGTTCTTCGCTCTCCTTCGGGTTTCGCAATCTTCATTCAAACACGATCGTCTTGTTCCCATACACCAGGATCTTGTGCTGGATCTCGAGCCAGATGGCTTCGGCGAGCACCGTTTTTTCCAGATCCTTTCCCTTCCGGACGAGGTCTTCCACGGCATCCTTATGGGTGACCCGGGTGACGTTCTGCGCAATGATCGGGCCTTCGTCCAGGTCGGAGGTGACGTAGTGGCCGGTTGCCCCGATGATCTTCACGCCCCGGTTGAATGCCGAATGGTAGGGCCGGGCGCCCTTGAAGGCCGGCAGGAATGAATGGTGGATATTGATGATCTGGTTGGGGAATTCCCGGACGAAATCTTCGGAAAGGATCTGCATGTAGCGGGCCAGCACGATGAAGTCGATCTTTTCCTCGCGCAGCAATTGCACCTGGGCGGCTTCCACTTCGGCCTTGTTGTCCTTGCCGACCGGAAAGTAGCGGAACGGGATGTCAAACCGTTCGGCGATGTACCGCAGGCTTTCGTGGTTGCTCACGATCAGGGGGATCTCCACGTTCCACTCGCCGGAAACGTAACGCTGGAGGATGTCGTAGAGGCAGTGCGACATTTTAGAAACAAAAACAGCCATCCGGGGGCGCTGATCGGAAAAAAACAACCGCCATTGCATCTGATTCTTATGGCCGATCAGGGTGCCGAAGAACTCGTCGATCTTGTGCGGCGGTATGCTGAAGCCTTCCAGTTCCCATTCCACGCGCATGAAAAAGCGGCCGGCGTCGCGGTCGACGTGCTGGTCCAGGCTGATGACGTTGCCGTTGTTCCGCTGCAAAAAATCGGTAACAGTGGCAACCAGGCCCATCTGGTCCGGGCAGTGCATGAGCAGGATAGCGGTATTCGAATTCATAACAGGTCGTTTTTTGGCGGCGCAAAAATGGGGGGAGAAAGTTGAAATGCAAAATGTAAGCGTCTAAAATTTAATGCTTTGGGGTGAATTGGCCCTGAAGGCGGGTTGTTTGGCCGGAAAAACGGTGGAATTTGAATATTTAGGGTCGCCGAAAAAAATTACCGTCAGGATTGGAGAAATGGAACGCCAGAAGCTGTTCATAACAGTGTTTTCACGCAAAGATGCAAAAACGCAAAAACGCAAAGATCTGATTTTTAGCATGCGCAGCTTGCTAAAAATCCGGTTGACACAAAATTCTGAACGGTCCCGAACGCAAAGCCTGAAAGGCTTAAATACCGTTGGGGCGACCCTTACCCTTAGGGTCGCCCTGTCCAATAAATTTTATTTCCCGACATTATACGTCACGCGGGCATAGACATAGCGGCCGTTGAACCCCGAAGGGAAGGTGCCGTCGTATTCAAAAATGCCCCCGAAAGCAAGATCCTTCCTGAATTTGTCGGGGTAAACGTCGAGGAGGTTGTTGGAACCGAGGAAAATGCCCAACCGTTCCGAGACCTTGTAGCCCAATTCCAGGTCGGTGATCACCTTCGGTGTGAATTCCTGCGAAACGGCGTCGCCGAACACATCGCCGTATTCCAGCCAGGTGATGGAGCCGTAGCGTACGAAACGCAACATGGCCGTAAACCGGTCCAGGTCGTAATTCGCGATCAGGTTCATTACATTCTTCGGATTGGCTTTTTCCAGCCTGGTGATCTCCACATCGCCGTACAGGGGCGTATCGGAGTACTGTTTCAGGGCATCGGGCGTAGAGATATCGCCCTTGTTGGTGACCTCGGTCTTGTTGAAATTGGCGGAGAAGGTGAATTTGAGCTTGCCGGCGCCCGCATTAACGCCCAGGCGACCCGTGATATCGATGCCGCTTGTTTTGGTGTTGAGCGCATTGGTGAAATAGGAGCCTTGAGCCGCCGATAACCCCTGAGAGATCAGGTATTGTTCCAGCAGGTCGTTGCCGTTGGCGTCGGTCAGGCCCTGAAATTGTTCGGAAAGGATGACCCGGTCCTTGATCTGAATCTGGTAGGCGTCCACTGTCAGGGCGAATTTACCGGAAGAATACGTGATCCCTCCGCTGGTGTTCACGGACTTCTCGGGTTCGAGGGCTTTGGCCCCGAGGGCCAGCGCGATCTTTGTGTTGACCGGGAAAAAGCCCGTTTCGATCAGCTGGGTGCCGACGGTGGTCGTCTGCACGGCGGAATAATAGGACTGCCCCAGGGAAGGAGCGCGGAATCCGGTGCTGACGGCGCCGCGCAGGGCAAGACCTTCGGCCAGTTCGATCCGGGTGGCAAACTTGCCGTTGACCGTGGTCCCGAAGTCGGAATAATTCTCAAAGCGCCCCGCGATCGAGGTGGTCCAGCCGGTGAGGGGCTTGGTTTCCAGTTCGGCATATACGGCTACGCTGTTGCGCCCTTCGTCGATCTGGTCCTTCCATCCCGGAAAACACTGGCAACCGGCTGCGGCTCTTCCGCCCTGGTTGGGGCCGTCCTGAATTCCGCCGCTTTCGGTATTGCCGTCGTAGTAGGAAGAAATCTCGCCGGGTTCGATCTTGTAGTTTTCCAGTCGGAATTCAGCGCCCAGGGCCAGGTTGAGCGGGGCTGCGAGTCCGGCTTCGAAGGACCGGTTCAGGTCCAGGTTGGTGGTTGCCTGGAAAAAATTCAGGGTGCCGTCGTACATGGCCGTTTTTTGTTCGACGCCCGGCGTGGAGAACGGGCCGTCGTTGAAATCGCCCAGGGAGGTATTGTGGGTATTCTTCATTTCGAGGCGAAACGCGTTGCCGCCGACGATCTGGCTGAAATCGTAATTCCATTTTTCGCTCAGCTTGCCCCGCAGGCCGCCGGCGATCGAAAGGTCGCTGATTTTGGCGTTGATCATGGGCAGGAAACCGTCTGGATAAATGGAGCGAACGGTCCGGTTGTCGCTGGCCCGGCGGAAGAAACAGCCCGAAAGGCCGTCGCGGTAGCTGCCGCCGCCGAAGAGGTAGAATTCTGATTTGTTGCTGATCGGGGCAGCGCCGTTGAGGAACAGGCTGTAGTCCTTGAATTCGGCGTCGCCGTAGCGGAAATTATCCGCCCGGTTGAAGGAAGCTTCGCGGGGGTCCAGGTTGCCGTTGGCGTCCGTAAAATAATTGATCCGGTTGTCGATCCCCTGCCGGTTGGTGCGACCCTGGTTGCGGTACTGGCCGCTCAGGTAAAAGTTGCCTTTCCCGACATTGAAGCCTTTTCCGATGTGGAGGGCAACGCGTTGGCCGTCGGTCCGGCTGACCTTTTCGGTGCTGTTGATCCAGGAGGTGGAATATTGCGGCGAATTGGCGTCGAGGATATCCTCATTGGTCAGGCCGTCGTAGAGCCCTTCGCCCGGCGTGTAGCCGAGCTCCTGGGTGCTGAGGTGGGTGCCGCCGGCAATTTCCACATCAAAGTCCGAATCTTTTTTCAAAATGATATTGATCACACCGGCAATGGCGTCTGAGCCGTATTGGGCGGAGGCCCCGTCGCGAAGGACCTCGATGCGTTCGATGGCGCTGGCCGGGATGGCGTATGCGGAGGTATAAAAAAGACGTTTCCAGTTCATGGGCCATTTCCTTCAGCAGGCCCTCCGTATGTTTCTTGTGAAAAGGGTCGTTCAACGGCGCATAAAACAGGAAATCGAAATACTGGAACCGGGCCATATGGCGCTTGAAGCCGTCTCTTTCCCGGGGAATAAGGCTGTCAAATGCATTCAGCGCTTTTCTGTAAAGCCTCGGGTTGTCGCTTCTGGCGTACCGCCTGACCAGGTAATATTGCTGCTGGAGGGGGTCATGCTCAAGCGCCGTTACAGCGATGAATTTCTGGAAATTCAGGTTCAGGTCGGAAAAGGTATTGAACAGTTTTTTCCTGCGGAATGCAGGCTTTGTTCCTGAGCCCCGCGATTCTTCAGGAAATAAGATACCGTACAGTTCGGAAATGGAAAATTCGGTTTTTGTTTCGTCGGGAAAATCTTTGAGAAACATGACCAGGTTGATCTGTGCGGGCTGGGCGCCGAAAAACGGCGAATTCAGAAATTTGATAAATTGCTTAACTTCCTTTTTATCAAGGTTTTGAAAGAAATCAAGGGTTTGACCTAAAGAAATCATTTCGTCCATGATCCGGATCATTTAACGGGATATGCAACCGTCAAATTTACATTTTTTTTCAGAAAAGCGCGGGAAAATTTAGCAGAATAGTCCCTTGACCAGACCTGCGTACGCCGTTAACTTTGCTGTAACAGAAATAAATGACAATTCCAGTTAGAAGGGAACAAATATACGTATGGGGGAACCGTCTTTAACCAAGATCACATTTACTAAACTCAGGGTCCGCCAAGGCAATATCTGTTTCACTCAAAACCGATTTCCGCAAGAAGCAGATATTTTTCAAGCTGATGCGGGCCTAAAATCGGTTCAACATGAAATCAGCAATAAGCTCTTTACCCGAAAAGAACTTTACCGACCACCAGATTGAAATCCTCCGGTTATGGGCCGAAAAACCGGTCATCGCTCAGGTAGCGGCAGAGCTGAACGTCAGCACCAATACCGTACAGACCCAGTTGAGCCGGATGCGCAAAAAGCTCGGCGTCAGGCGCACCTTCGAGTTGTACCGGTACGCACTTGAAAATGATTATTTCTGACCCTGCAAATAGGCTTGATTATAAATCCTGATCTGTTGGACAACCAGCCAACAGTGTTGAGTTTTGCTAAAAGGGCGTTAAACCCTTGTTTGACGTTGGGCTCCCCCCCGCTCAAAAGAACTAGACCAAAATAAGGCTTAAGCCCCAACCCCCAGTTCCACCACCAGGTCGTCCTGTTCCACCATCGTTTTTTCCTTCAGGTGGATCTTCCGGACGACCCCCTCCGCCGGCGATGTGATGGTGCTCTCCATCTTCATCGCTTCAATGACGAACAACGGGGTGTTGACCCTGACTTCGTCGCCTTCCTTCACCAGGATTTTGGACAGGTTCCCCTGCAACGGCGAACCGACCTCGTTCTTGCCCGATACCTTCCGGTTCGGGGCGATCTCCGCCTTTATCCGGTGATCCCGGACGGACACAATGCGGGTCTGGCCGTTCAGGAGGAAGATCACCATGCGGTTGCCCCGGTCGTCGGGTTCCGTTACGTTCAGGAACCGGATGGTGATGTCCTTGCCCGGTGATAGGGTGACAATGATCTCTTCATTGGGCTTCAACCCGAAAAAGAAAGCCGGTGTCGGCAGGCTGCTGACCGCGCCGTAGGTGTCGTAATGCTCCCGGAAATCGCGGTAGACCTTGGGGTATAATTTCCAGGACAGCAGGTTGAGGATATCGGGTTTTTCGCCGAATTGCTCCTCAAACAGCTTTTCCTCCTGTTCGAAATCAACGGGCTCCATATGTGCGTTGGGCTTGTCCGTGTAGGGTTTTTCGCCTTTGAGGACGATCTCCTGTATGTCCCTGGGGAATCCGCCTTCGATCTGGCCCAGGTCGCCGCGCATCATGGCTTTCACACTGTCCGGAAAGGAAAGGGTCTTGCCCCGTTTCAGTACGTCTTCTTTGGACAGTCCGTTGGAGGTCATGAACAGGGCCATGTCGCCGACCACCTTGGAAGAGGGGGTGACCTTGATGATGTCGCCGAACAGCTCGTTGGCGATCCGGTAATTTTCCTTGATCTTTTCAAACTGGTCTTCCAGGCCCAATCCCCTGGCCTGGGGCCGCAGGTTGGAGTATTGCCCGCCCGGGATCTCATGTTCATAGATCTCGGCGGTACCGGCCTTGAGCTCGGTTTCGAACGGGTAATAATACTGCCGCACGTTCTCCCAGTAATTGGAAAAGGCGTTCAGCGATTTCAGGTCCACCGGATTCTCGCGCTCATGCCCGTGCATCATGGCCACTACCGAGTTGAAATTGGGCTGCGAGGTCAATCCCGACAGCGCCCCGATGGCGACGTCAATGACATCGACGCCGGCCTCGACCGCCTTTTGGTAGGTAGAAGACTGAATGGACGACGTATCGTGGGTATGCAGGTGGATGGGCAGGTTGACGGAATCTTTCAGGCGGCTGATCAGCAGTTCGGCGGCCTGGGGTTTGAGCAGGCCGGCCATGTCCTTGATGGCGATGATGTGCGCGCCTTCGTCTTCCAGGCGCCTGGCCAGGTCGAGGTAGTATTGGAGGTTGAACTTGGGCCGGTCCGGATCCAGGATATCGCCGGAGTAACAAAGGCAGGCCTCCGCGATGGAGCCGGTGCGCTCCCGGACGGTCCGGATGCTCACCCGCATGGCGTCCACCCAGTTGAGGGAGTCGAAAATGCGGAACAGGTCGATGCCCGCTTCGGCCGCCTCTTCGACAAACCGGATGATCAGGTTATCGGGGTAGGCGGTGTATCCCACGGCGTTGGAACCGCGCAGCAGCATCTGGAAGATGATGTTGGGGATCGCTTTGCGGAGTTTGCGCAGGCGCTCCCAGGGGTCTTCCTTGAGGAACCGGTAGGCCACATCGAAGGTGGCGCCGCCCCAGACCTCCATGGAGAACAGGCTGTCGGCGTGATGACGGGCAAAACTCTCCGCTACCGCCAGCATATCCTGGGTTCGCATCCGGGTAGCCAGCAGCGATTGGTGCGCATCGCGGAAGGTAGTGTCGGTATAGTGGATCTGTTTTTCCGATTTGAGCCAATTGCAGAAAGCTGGTACGCCGAGTTGTTTCAATTTGTCGCGGGTGCCTTCGGGCATCGGCGCGTGAGGGTCGGGTACGGGCGGAACGTGGGGCGGGAGGAAAACCCGGTCCTTGTCCTTGAACTTGACGTCGGGGTTGCCGTTGACGATCACCTCGGCGAGGTAGCGCAGGGTTTTGGTCGACCGGTCCTGCCAATTGGGTTGGGCCAGCAGTTGGGGGTTGTCCTTGATGAAATTGACGGTCGCCAGGCCGTTCTGGAAGGTTTCGTCCTGCAGCAGGTTGAGCAGGAAGCCGATATTGGTATTGACGCCGCGCACCCGGAATTCGCGCAAGGCCCGGTGCAGCCGCTGGGAGGCGCCTTTGAGGGTGCGGCCCCAGGCGGTCACCTTCACGAGCAGGCTGTCGAAATAGGGCGATATCCTGGCGCCGGCGTAGGCGCTGCCCGCATCGAGGCGGATGCCCATACCGGCGGCGCTGCGGTAAGCGACGAGGGTGCCGTAATCCGGTTTGAAATCGTTGGAAGGGTCTTCGGTGGTGAGCCGGCATTGGATGGCGAACCCTTCAAAGCGGATATCCTGCTGGGTGTGAATGGCAATGGTGGGGTGGGCCAGCGGGTAGCCCATGGAGACCAGGATCTGGGTGCGGACCAGGTCGATGCCGGTGATCTCCTCGGTGATGGTATGCTCTACCTGGATGCGCGGATTGACTTCGATGAAGTAGATGTTTTCGGCCTGATCCACGAGGAATTCGACGGTGCCCGCGCAGTTGTAATTGACGGCAGCGGCCAGTTTCAGGGCGTATCCGTAGAGTTTGTCCTTTGTTTCCTGGCGCAGCGAAATGCAGGGCGCGATTTCCACCACTTTCTGGAAGCGCCGCTGGACGGAGCAATCCCGTTCGAAGAGGTGAACGATATTGCCGTAATTGTCGCCGAGGATCTGGACTTCGATGTGTTTGGGGTTGTCGATGAATTTTTCCAGGAACACGGTATCGTCGCCGAAAGCGGTTTTGGCCTCTCCGCGGGCTTCGCGGTATTCCCTGACCAGTTCTTCGTCGTTGCGCACTACGCGCATTCCGCGGCCGCCCCCGCCGGCTGCCGCTTTGATCATAATGGGGTAACCGATGCGGCGGGCTTCCGTCAGGGCGATTTCGTGGCTGGTCAGCGGGTCGCGGCTGTCCTCGATCAGGGGAACTTCCACGCTCCTGGCCAGTTTTTTGGCGGCCACTTTGTCGCCCAGTTGCTCCATCACGGTAGAGCGGGGCCCGACAAACGCGATGCCTTCCTCTTCGCAGCGGCGGGCAAATTCCACGTTTTCGCTCAGGAAGCCGTAACCCGGATGGATGGCGTCCACCTGTTTGTCCTTGGCGAGCTGAATGATGGCCTCGATATCGAGATAAGGTTTCAGGGGGTCGTCCTTGTCGCCGATCTGGTAAGCTTCGTCGGCTTTGATCTTATGTTGGGAATAGCGGTCCTCGTAGGTATAGATGGCGATGGTCCGGAGGTCGAGTTCCGAAGCGGCGCGCATGATTCGGATAGCGATTTCGCCGCGGTTGGCGATGAGGATGCGTTGGAAACGTCTGCTGGTATATTCCATATTTTAGTCGTAAGTCATTAGTTGTAAGTCATAAGTAGCGACGGAAGATTTTCCGTCGCATTTCCCGGAAGATTTTCCGTTGCATTTCCCGGAAGATT